>ERZ795059.459-NODE-459-length-53588-cov-11.812844_pt1 | contig 53588 bp, 58 predicted proteins | sample MGYA00375143_ERZ795059 | MGnify/ENA primary metagenome ERZ795059 (study PRJEB30188, sample SAMN05720168) | activated sludge metagenome | isolation source: Anaerobic digester | place: USA | collected 2015-01-07 ... | reverse complement strand
GCGCAAGCAGGCACAGGCACTACCCACGGCGCAGCTACACGCGCCCCGACTCCCATTGAGGGAGAGACGACACCACGCATCACGGACAGCAAGCGCTGGTCCCAACGAGAGATCATGTCTGAACCCGCCACCCCCTCCGTCTTGCGCTACGCGCAATCCACCTCCCCCAGTCTTCGACTGGTGGAGGCAAGAGAAGCGGTGGGGAATTGCCTCCACCTGTGCGCAGCACTGGGGGAGGTGGATCGCACGCTCTTGCGTGCGAGACGGAGGGGGCGGCGCATCATCCTCGACCAACGCTGTCCGCGCCCGACTGCCGGCTCACTCCGCGAGCCTAAACCTTCTCGCTGATCTTGATCGCAGCCCTGCATCCAAAGCGGATCAGCGCCGACAGAACCGGATAGCCCGGCGCCTGCGCCGCACCCTCGGCCGCCGCCAGTTCCTTGTGCGCGATTTCCTCGTCGCGGAACTTGGTCATCCGCGCCGCCAGCTCGGTCTCGCCGGCTGCTTCAAGCTCGGTGATCTGGTCGCCATAATGCTCCTCGATCACGGTCTCGACCGCTTCTGTGCACGCGTGCGCGGCTTCCTTGCCAAGCAGCGCAGTCGCAGCGCCCAGCGCAAACCCCGCCGCATGCCAGATCGGCGACAGCACCGTCGGGCGCACATTGCCGGCGTTCAGCATCTTGTTGAAGGCGTCGAGGTGGTCCTGTTCCTCGGCCTCCATCTCCTTCAGCTGCGCCGTGATGCGCTCGTGCCCCGACCGCCGCTCGAACACGGCCAGTTGCCCGCGATAGATCGCAACCGCGGCGAACTCTCCGGCATGGTCGACGCGCAGCATCTCGTCACGGCGGTTGGTGGAAAGGTTCACGATTGCCCACCCTTCATGGCTGGATTGGTTCGTTGGCAGTATCGCGGATCGGCGGCTGAGTTGCGGCGAAGAAGGACAGCGCCATCAGCACGCCGGAGATAATCCCGTTGAAGCCCGCCATGGAAAGTCCCCACGGCGCGTTCGGCAAGCGCCACATCGCTTCCTTGCACGAAACGATACCGACCGGCCTCGACAGGATATCCGAAAGATTGCCGGTAATCGGCTCGGACCCCGTGCCCGCCTCGCAGGTGTCCGGACCCGGAGCCAGGTTCCATTCGAACAGGGCGTGCCAGGTTCCGAGGAAGAAACTTACCGCGAACGTCAAGCCGATCAGGATGCAGGCCCAGGTCATCAGCTGTGCGCTTGCGCCGCGCCAGTTCAGGACGATGGCGACCAGCGCCGCGGCACAGGTCGCGAAATGCGCGTAACGCTGCCACCAGCACATCTGGCAGGGGGCAAGGTGAAGGAGCGTCTCGAAGATGCCGTAGGCCGCCGCTAGCATGCCCGCAGATGCAAGCAGGGCTACGAGCGGCCACCTCACCCGATCGAGCGGCAACTTTTCCATGGCAATGAAGGTATCGAGGGGCAGGTGGGCGACAATGCGACGAAACAGCAGGCCGCCGAGATCGCCGGCAGCACGGGTGGCCGGTCCAGGCGTAATGACCGCTCTGTTGACGATAGTTTCAACCTCATGGGGCTAGTCTGGCGCCTTCTTCAGGTTTCATCTGGCCCGGCCCATGCTAGGCGCAGGGGAGCGCCGGGTTGAAACCCGGTTCGTGCAATTCAGGACAGCCGTTCGATGAGTGAAGCCAGCACCGTTAACGAGGCGCCTGCACCCGCCCACGCTCCCAAGGCCAAGGGCCCGCTCGGAGCCCTCTATAACTGGGTCATCCGCCTCGCCGGCGGCAAACAGGCCGAACCCGCGCTGTGGGCGATCTCGTTTGCCGAAAGCTCGTTCTTCCCGATTCCGCCAGACGTCATGCTGGCCCCGATGTGCTTCGCCCGCCCGGAACGGTCATGGCGCTACGCTTTCGGCTGTACCATCGCCTCGGTGTTCGGCGCGCTGCTCGGCTACGCCATCGGCTTCTACCTGTTCGAAGCGGTCGGCTCGGCCATCATCTCGATCTTCGGTTATGGCGGCAAAGAGGAAGAGCTCCGCGCGTCCTATGCGGCAGCCGGCGTCTGGATCATCTTCCTGAAGGGCGTCACGCCCATCCCGTTCAAGCTGGTAACCATCATCTCCGGCGCGATGGCGTTCAACCTGCCGATCTTCATCCTGGCCTGCCTGGTCACCCGCGCGGTCCGGTTCTTCCTGGTTGCATGGCTGTTCAAGACCTTCGGCCCCACCCTGGCGCCCGTCATCGAGAAGCGTATCGGCCTCTTCATGCTGCTCTTCGTGGTAATTCTTGTGGGTGGCTTCGCCGCAGCGGCCCTGCTGCACTAGCTGCTGCGGGCAGGGTGTTCGGTCAATTTCGAGCGAATTTTCTGCATCCCGTGAACCGGATGTTTGCGATCTTAGCCGACGATCCCTGAAGACGCGCTGGATAGTCCCGCGCGTTCTTCAAGGCTCCGGTTCGTAAAATGCGCACCCTCCGCAACATCAGCACGGCCTCCATGCGCATTGCTCCGCAGTGGGTGATGTGCGTGATCCTGGGCGCCTATTTCAGTGCTCAACTGGTCAACCCGGGCGTGATCGCCGGCTAAGCTGGACCTAGGGCTTCCGAACAGCCTCAGCCTGCGCTAACACCGCCCCTCGCAGCTCGCGGGAGTGGCGGAATTGGCAGACGCAACGGACTCAAAATCCGTCGTCCTTACGGATTTGTGGGTTCGACCCCCACCTCCCGCACCAGCCCCCCAGGCTCCGCTGGCCAGGCTCTGCCGGAAGGTCAGTCAGCAAACGAAATAACCGAAACCCTGGTCGTCTCACCCGATTTCGGGTCGGCAATGGTCATCTGTTTCATCTCGCCGCGATCCTCGATCAACACGCGCTCCGCTTTGGCCAACTCTGCCTTGGCTTCTGCCTGCGCCGACGGATTTCCGGTGAAGATGGCGATAAACGCGCCAAGGCTGGCAGCGCCGAGCAGGATGGCGTTCATGACGGTAGGCTCCCTCGTTTCAGGGATGCTAATTCCCGAACCGCCGGAACGTTCCCGCCTAACCCGCGGCAAGCACTTGTCTGGACACGCGCTCGCCTGACTGTACCGCGCCATTCATGAAGCCCATGCTCTCCGCGCTGGTATGCTCGCCCGCAAAGAACAGCGTGTTGTTGAGCTCGGGCGCTGCGCCCACATCCGCGAAGGTCGTGTACTGGCCGACCAGCGGCCCCGCATAGCTCGCCTTGGTATGCGGATGGTTGGGCCAGAAGAAGCTCGCCCGCACCCGCGTGTTCAACGCGCCAGCAAGATCCGGCGACAGCGAAGCAAGACTGGATTCGAGCGTCGCCAGAACGGCGGACTCTTCCGTCTTGGCCGCAGCGCCGGTGATGAAGTTGGTCAGCACGCCGCCCGTGCCTTCCTGGCCTGCGCTCGTATCCCACACGACGCCGAAGCCGCGGTCGGAATAGATCGTGCCCGTCAGCGGCGAGTTGATGCCCAGCAGCTGCTGCGTCCACGGACGCGATGTCGTGCCGACCATCAGCTTGGCGTTCACGCCATAGCCGAGCTCGTTGATCACTTTCATCTTGTCGGCTGACAGCCCAAGCCCGCCAAGACCGTTCACTTCGCGCAGCCGCGTGAAGGGCAGCGTCAGCACAACACGCTCGAACGTACGCTCGACTTTCGGGTTGGTCTCGTTGTTGAAGGTCAGGTGGAAGCCGTTGCCGTCATGGGCAATCTTCGCCAGCTCGTGGCGTATGTTGACGCGTACACGATCTGCAAGCGGCGCCACGGTAAGCCGCTTCAGCAGCGTCTCCGGCAGTGTGCTGTTGCCACCCTGGATGCGATGCGCCTCATCGCTGTCGCCGAACATCTCGAAGCTGGAAGTCGCATCGGCGCCGATGAGATCGACAAGGTTCAGCGAGGATTGCTGGTCGATCGGGATGCCGTACTCGGCATGATAGGAGAGGGCGAGCAGGTCGATCACCCAGCGCTCGGTCGAACTCGCCAGACTTTCCAGGTATTGCGAAAGCGGCGTCTTATCGAGTTCGATCGCGCGCGCCGTCCAGTTGTCATCCGCATCGAGCAGGGCTGCCTGATCCGCAGCGATCCGCGCCGCGACGGGAAGGAAAGGCCCCGTCTGCGCAGCCGGATCGAGCAGGTCGCCCGCAAGGCGCGGCTTGCCGCCAATGTCGAACAGATCGCTCATCCCGCTGCCTTCAGGATGCAGGCGCTGGATCGGAATGCCGAGTTCACCGCACAGCTGGATCAGGTCGGTATGGTTGGAATCCACCAGCTCGCCACCGAGTTCGCAGAACTGCCCCTCCGGCGTGAAGTCGCGCAGCGTGAACATGCGCCCGCCCGTACGGCCGCTGGATTCGAAGATCTCGCAGGCAATGCCCGCATTCGCGAGCCGCCACGCTGTCGTCAGCCCAGCCGTGCCGCCACCGATGATCGCAACAGCGCCCGGCGTTCCCGGCTCTGACTTGCGCACCGGCGTACACGCCGCTGCAGCCGTCATCAGCATGAGCGCGGAGCGACGCGAGATTGCGCGCGGCGCCGGTGCTGGCGCATCAGGCAAAGCCGCGCGTGCGTTCGCGATCGCGAGCCGGATACGTCCAAACAGTTGAGTGCGGGCCATGTCGTCTCTCCCCGGACAGAGGACGATGTATGGCAGACCGGATTCCGGAAACAAGCGGGCGCTATTCGTAATCCAGAAACAAGAAGGGCCGCGCGGCGATTGCCGGCGGCCCTTCCCGTCATTTGAGCGGAGCTATCGCCCCATAGTTACCAGAGATCAGGCTACGAGGGATCGTGCGCGCAACGCGGCGGCGATCCCGAGCCCGATCAGGCGATGCTGCGTACGAAGGTTGCTCCGAACGACAGATCGCTGGTCAGGGAAAAGCCCCGGCTCGTTGTGACTGACATTGGATCACCTCCTTCCGTTAAGTTGACGATGGAAAGAGAGTGGGTGCGGTTTGCCGGTTACGCAAGAGGCTGGCTGCGCCAGCCTCCGGTTCAGCGCGGATCGACGAATTTCAGGGCGAGTTCTGTGCGGCCATCGACCAGCACGGTCTGTCCATCAACGCGCGCATAATACTGGCCGTTCGGCGGGGCGGGCAGGGACAGCGCACGAAAATCCTTGATCACGCTGGCGGAGCCCGGCGAGATGCGGCGCACCGGCAGACCACGTTCGGGCAATGGAAGTGGACCCGCTGGCAAATCTGCGGTGGGATCGGTTGGCTGCACGGGCAGAATGCTGGTCACGAGCTCAGAGGTTTCATCGACCAGAACGAAACGCCCTTCGACGCGCGCATAGTATTTGCCCGGCGGAGGCGGCGGCAGGATGTAGCGTTCCGGATCGGTAATCACGACAGAGGAATTGCGCGGGATACGCGCATTCGGCAGCGCTGCATTGGCGAGGTCGCGTTCGCGCTGCACACGCTGACGGTCGCTATCCAGCTCCAGTAATCGCTGCTCGCGCGCACGGTTATGCTGCAGGTCGCGCAAGGCGCGCTCGGCTTCGCTGACACCGGAATTGGGCTGCGCGGATCGGGCGAGATCGCGCTGGCGATTGGCTTCGAGATTATCCATCTCGCGCTGTTGGGCCATGCGCTGCTGTTGTTCCAGCGCTTCGAAACGCGGCAGTGGCTCGCTGACTTGCGCCAATGCAGGCGCAGCGACGAAGCAGAGGCCTGCTATGGCTGCAATGCGGATCATGGCCCGAATATAGGGCCGGAGTGGCCCAACACCAGCTCCGATAGGCGTCACCCTCACGAACAGATGCTGGAAAAGCCCATGTCGAAATGAAGGTGATCGGCGTGCAGCTTGTTGTAGTCGGGGCTCAGCGTGGTCGAGAACAGGCTGCAGCCCTTGTCGCGCACTTCCTTCAGGAAGCGGCCCTTGCTGGTGTCCTTGCCGAACTCGTCCTTGATCATGATTTTGGTTCCGTCGGCGAGCCTGAAGCCCGAGATGTCGACGGCGTCGCCGGTTGCGTGCTGGCTCCAGCGGCCTTCCTTCGCGCTGTTCACGCGCCTGCAGGAATACGATCCCATGGTCTCGATGCGATCGACCGGCTGACCAAACACACGCTCGGCGGCCGGCAACACCACATGGCGCTCCCAGACATAAAGCGATGCAGCAAGGCGGCAGCTCATCGACAGCGTCGAGGAGTAGGGTGTCAGCGACTGGTCGAGGGTCAGCGCATTGTGCAACCCGCATTGCGGCTGCGATCCCTCGCGATCCACACGTGTGTATTTAACACCGGCTGCATCCAGCAGGGCAAAGCACTGCGCCGGGCTGGCCGCAAGGCGATCGAGTTTATATCCGGTCGCAAGGCCGGGTCTGGAAACGAGATCGAGAGGCTTGAAGGGGTTGTGCTGTGGCGGGGTGAGCCAGTTGAACAGCCACCAGCCCCACAACGCCATGAGCACGGTGACCACGCCCATGCCGATGAGCTTGCGAACGTGCTGATTGGGGTGAAGCCAGTTCGCCATACTCCCCTAACGCATGAGACGGGGAGATCGTTTCGCGTAAGAGCTGCAGGGCCGAGCGTGCTAGTGGCGCGTCCGGTCGCTGAAACGCACCCGCAGGCCGTCAATAAAGGTCTTCAGGCCGAACTCGAATCCCTCGTCCCCGGTTCCAGCAACGTTTCCGGCGCCGACGTCGGATTGTTCCTGCATCGCCGCGCCAATGGCAAAGCGCTGCAAGGTCTGCGTCGCCATCCGGGCTTCGGCATCGTTCAGGCCCGAACCAGTGAGCGCCTGCACATTATCCTCGAGCGGAGCCTTGGACGCCTTCGGCCGTGGCCGCGCCATCACCTGCGCCCCGTCGCGGCGCGACAGGGCCGTCCGGCGGATCGCCCGCGCGCCATCGGCCAGCCAGTCCAGCGCATTGAAACCCGGCTGGCTGGTATCTGGTCGATGCAGGCATTCCTCGAACATCACGCCCGACATTTCGTTGAGCAGTTCGTCCTTGTCCTTGAAGTGCCAATAAAGTGATGCGCTCTTGATGCCGAGCTCAGCCGCGAGGCGGCGCGTCGACAGGCCATCGATGCCGACATCGTCAAGAAGGCGCAACGCAGTCGAAACGATCGTGGCGCGGTCGAGATTACCCTTTTCGCGGGCCTCAGCAGGCCCCGCGGCCACAACGTCCTGCGTCATTGGGATTCCCTCAACTCACCCGATAACCAGACTGGTAGCGCTGCAAGCCCGCTCTCACGAACTCACAAGCTGATGAGGTGAGCGGAGAGTTGCTTCCACGGAGCGATCGTCCAGTAAGACGTTGCGAGGCCAGATGGCGATGGCAGGACGAATACGGCGGGGCCATCGTCCTGGGTTGTATCCTGCCGGCCAATCTGGATGCGGCCCGTTGATTTGCCCAGCCACAGGCTGGCGGCCGTCTTGCTGGTGAAAGCGAGCGTGCGGGGCTTCAGCCGTTTCACTTTCCGCGTGAAGCCAGCGACATCGAAATGATCCTTGTCGATCTGGGCGTCGACGCCCCAGCTGACCTTGCAGAAATCCGTGAGGCCGATGCCGAGATCGAGCATCAAGGGATATTCGTGCGGCGCAAACTGACGCGGTGTGATCTTCGCTTCGTGAACGGCCCGCCAGAAGCGATTGCCCGGATGCGCATAATACGCCCGCTCCGCCGCGGATCGCGGCCCCGCTGCCGTGCCGACAAACCAGACTTTCAGATCAGGCGCGAGCCGGTCGGGCAGGATGTGCGCCTTCGGGGGCGCCATCAGTTGGTTTCACCCATGCTGCCGCCATTGCGCACGATCTCGGGCAGGGTGGCTGCCTGTTCGGGCGACAGCCGCTCGATCGGCACCAGCCAGGTGTGGATGGTGAAGACAACGGCAGGCGACGCGCCGAGCCGTCTCAACGTTTGACGCTCCACGCGAACCCAGATGGGTTTGTCGCGATCAAACGGCCGGCGCTCATGCTCCAGGCGCGGCTGATAGAGCTCGGGATCATTGTAGCACAGCAAGTTGGCTCGCCAGACCGCCTGATCCGGCTGCAGCATGGCGAACACGCGATCCACGCGTTTGCCCATGCCCTCGTCATAACGATCGACCGGCTGATGGATGCCCATCATCCCGCGTCCCGCCTTCTGCGCTAGCGTCCAGCTCGCCGGAAAGCAGAGCACGCCCGATGTCAGCGTATAGCCATCCGCGCCCGGCTGCAGGATCAGCATATCCTCCTGCGCGAGCCGCGCCGCCGTGATCAGCGGCCGATCCTGCGTCAGCGACACCGAAACGCCATCCGGCCGCACGATCGCATCGCCGATTCGCATATAGCCGGGATCAGCCTCGATCTCGGTGAGAGCAGCCGCCAGCAAATCGTGCTCCGCCCGATCCGATTCGGCAGGCGCCGCCATCACATCGGCCAACCGTTCCTTCAGAAGCCGGTCGCGATAACCAAGCTGCCCATCAAAAGCGTCATCACGTTGCAGCCACTCGCCCGGTTGCACCGGTTGCAGGCCGGGCAGGCGGGCCGCAAGCGGGTCCATCCACGGCGCAACGCCGAGATAGGACTGGCAGATGTCGTTGGCGCGGGTCACGCAATGTCACTCCCGCCAAAGGGCTCCCAAGTCAACGAAGGGGGTGAGGCTCAGCTCAGAAGCGCTTGAAAGCCTTGGGCGCCTGCGTGGCGCTGGCCTTGGCGACAAGCTTGCCTTCGTGATCGAACAGCTCGCCTTCAATGAAGCAGGTCGACTTGCCCCATTTGAGAATGCGCGCCTCCGCCGTCGCCTTGCCGACGAACAGCGGGCGCAGGAACGACACCTTCATCTCAAGCGTCGGCGCATTCATCGTGACGTTCGAAGCGATAATCGCCGTCGTGCTCAGCGCTTCATCCAGCATCGCGGCAATAAAGCCGCCCTGAATCGCGCCCGTCGGATTGGCAAACTCGGCCCGCGCTTCAAACGCGAAACGCGCGATCATGTTCGCCTGATCGACATGCGTAAGGCGAGCGCCGAGAGTCTCGGTGCAGGGCGGACGTTTCTTGGAGTTGGCGAACCGCGCCAGCATCTCCTCATCGGAGAGGCGAGGCGGCTCTGAGCCCGCCGCATCCGAGCTCACTTGCGGCGGAAGGCGTCGAGCGAGACGACAGTCCCTTCAGCAGGCTCCGCCGGAGCGGCATCAGACGTTTCCATTGATTCGCCAAGACCCGGCAGGATCGCAGGCTGCGCGTCGGTCGCGTTGCCGTCCGTGTCGAACTGCAGGCCGAAATTGACCGACGGATCGAAGAAACGGCTCACGGCGGCAAACGGAATACGCAGATGCTGCGGCACGCCCGAGAATTTAAGGATGATCTCGAACCGGTCGTCAAAGACCTGGAAATCCCAATACTGGTGCTGGACGACGATCGTCATCTCGTCGGGGAAACGGTCCTTGAGATAGTCCGCCATCTGCACGCCCTGCGTGCGCGTACGGAAGGTGACATAGAAATGGTGATCGCCCGGCAGGCGCTCCAGTTTCGAAACGCGCTCAAGCGTTGCACGCACGACGCCGCGAAGAGCAGCCTGCGTGAGGGCATTATAGCCGATATGATCCTTCGAGGATCCCGGTGACCGGTCCAATGTTGCCCTCCCTCGCCTAGCCTTGAGAGCTAAAGCCTGATGTAAGCTCGGTAAATTAGGTTCAAGCCCGAGGCGAACCTTTTTCCGTGCCCCTTGTAGCGGACGATAACGCCCAACCTTCTGCTTTACGCAAGTGCGACACAGAACAATTCATTTCGTTGCCCGGCAAACAGGCTTATCGTCAGCGTTATGACACGCAACCCGAAGTCATATCGGTCAACAAAGCTTGGTGAACACAAGCTTTCGCCCGAAACGCTGATGATGGGCTTTGGCTACGCGCCCGGCCTCTCCGAGGGCGCTCTCAAGTCGCCGCTCTTCCAGACTTCAACATTTGTTTTCCGTAATGCCGCCGAAGGGAAAGCATCCTTCGAACTCGCCTATGGGCTGCGCGAGAAGAAGCGCGATGAGGAAATGCACCTCATCTATTCGCGCATCAACAACCCGAATCTCGAAGTTCTGGAAGACAGGCTCGCCGTATGGGACGGCGCCGAAAAGGCATTGGCCTTTGCGTCAGGCATGGCCGCCATCTCGACAACGCTGATGACCTTCCTGCGCCCCGGCGACAGTTTTGTGTTCTCCGAGCCCGTCTATGGCGGCACCGAATTCCTCGTTCACACCCTGCTGCCCCAGTTCGGCATCAAGGGCGTGGGCTTCATGGCGGAAGACGGCGCCGATGCTTTCCGTGAAGCCGCCAAGCAGGCTTCGGTGCTTGCAGCAGAGACAGGCGGCAAGGTCGGCGCGATCTATATCGAAACTCCCGCCAACCCAACCAACGGTCTGGTCGATATCGCCGTAGGTCGCGAGATTTCCGAGAGCCTGAAAGGACCAGCCGGCCGACCGCCGGTAATCGTGGACAACACCTTCCTAGGTCCGCTCTGGCAAAAGCCGCTGGAACATGGCGCAGACATCTGCGTGACGTCGCTCACCAAATATGTCGGCGGCCACTCCGACCTGATCGCAGGCGCAGCCTCCGGTGACGCGGCGTGGGTCGGGCAGGTCGCCGTTTTCCGCACCATCTTCGGCACAATGACCGATCCCCACACAGCGTGGCTCCTGCTGCGCTCGCTCGAGACGCTGAAGCTTCGCATGGACGCGGCAGAGCTTGGCGCACGCAAGGTCGCCGCCTTCCTGCAGAAGCATCCGCGCGTGAAGTCGGTCTGGTATCTCGGCTTCCTGCCGCCGGATCATCCCGACTACGCGCTGTTCAAGCGCCAGTGCGCAACAGCGGGTTCAACTTTCGCATTCGAGATCGATGGCGGAGAGAAGGAAGCCTTCGCCTTCCTCGACAAGCTTCAGGTGATCAAGCTCGCCGTCAGCCTCGGCGGCACCGAAACGCTGGCCTCACACCCCGCCGCCATGACGCATTCCGATGTGCCCAAGCAGAGCCGCGAAAGGCTGGGCATCACGGAAAGCCTTGTTCGGCTCTCCATTGGGGTAGAAAACCCTGACGATTTGATCGCAGACATAGCGCAGGCGCTGGAGATCTGACCTGTGGCCGACACGCTGAACGACGCCCCGTTCATCCCGCAAACCGTAACGCCGCCCGAAAAGCCGCTCGGGATGGTGCACGGCCTGCTGCAGATGATCGCCAACCCGCTCTATGTTTGGCCGCGCGCGATGTACGAGAACCCGTATCACGGTGTGCGCTGGATCGGGCGGACCTTCCACTATTTCCGCAAGCCGGAACACATGAAGGCGGTGTTCCTCGATCACCCCGACATTTTCCGGAAATCGCAATTCCAGAAGAAGCTGGTCGGCCCTGCGCTGGGCGAGGGACTGCTGACGTCCGAAGGCGAACACTGGAAATTCCAGCGCCGCGCCGCATCGCCCGCCTTCCGCATCGACAAGCTACGCGCGCTGGCGCCGGCTTTCGCATCGTCCGCTGAAGCAACCGTCGAACGCATGAAGGCCAAGGCAAAGGCCGGCCCGATCGACGTCATGGCAGAGATGCAGCACGCCACTCTGGATGTGATCGTCGAGACGATCCTCGGCGGCGCTGATCCGAATTTCGGCTTCGACCGCATCGCAACCACGGTCGAGGATTATATCCAGACCATGGGCAAGCCAGACATGCTCGACATGTTCGGCACGCCCGAATGGGTGCCGCGCCCCTGGGGTGGCAAAGGCCGCAAGGCCGCGGAGGGCCTGAAGCAATCCGCTGTCAATGCCATCGATCGCCGCCGCGCCAGCGGAGAGACGCGCAATGACTTGCTCGGCCTGCTGCTCGCCGCGCGCGACCCCGAAACAGGCAAGGGCCTGTCGGACGACGAACTACGCGATAATGTTGTCACCTTCATCGGCGCCGGTCACGAGACCACGGCGCTGACGCTGACCTTCTCGCTCTATCTCATCGCCAACGCGCCCGAGATTCAGGAACGGTTGTTGCGCGAAGCACTCGACGTCTGTGGCGACAAGCCAGTCGATGCCGCAATGATCGACGCCATGCCGTTCCACGAACAAGTCATCAAGGAAGCGATGCGGCTGTATCCGCCCGTCGCCATCATCGATCGCGTTGCTCAGTCAGATATCGATCTTGGCGACGTGCAGGTGAAGAAAGGCGATTTCGCTTTCGCGCTCATCTACATCATGCACCGCCACAAGATGCTGTGGGAGCATCCAGAGCGTTTCGATCCGGATCGCTTCTCGGAGGAGCGCGCGAAGAGCATCCCGCGCTTCCAGTACATGCCCTTCGGCGCAGGCCCCCGCATCTGCATCGGCATGAAGTTCGCCTATATGGAGGCAATCTCGATCTTGGCAACGTTGGTGCGCGAGCTGCGCTTCCTGCCGAACCCCAACCACACGGTCGAGCCCAACATCCGCATCACCCTGCGACCTGAACGCGGGATGCCCTTGTTCGTCGAAGCACGCTAGAAGCGCGGCAGGACAGGGACGCAGGCGTGGCGGAAACACCAGACATGAAAACGGCGAAGCCGTTCTGGCGCCGCCATCCGGTCAGCGCGGCGCTTACGGCGGCGTTGATCGTCGCGTTCTTCGCGTGCGTCATCCTGTTCGCGCCCGGCGCGCCGTTCGGCGACGACTTCGACATCTCTCGCTCAGTTGAGCAGGCAAGGGTCGCCGCCAATCCCTGGCCGGATCTCTGGGCGCAGCACAATGAACACAGGCTGGTTACGACAAAGCTGATGTTCTGGGTGCAGCGGGCAATCACGGGCGCGCAGGATTACACGCTGCTCGCGGTGATCGGAAATCTCTCGCTGGTTGGCATGTTCGCCGTGTTGGCAAGGCGGGCGTTGAGCGCTCGCAAGGCCGCTGGCGCAACCGTGTTGTTCATCGCTACAATGCTGTTCAGCTATACCTCCGCCGACAGCATGTTGTGGGCCATGACGGCGATCTCCAACTACGGCGTGATCGCGCTGGCGTTGCTTGCCTTCTGGATGCTGGCGAAGCGCGGGGCAGGCTGGATGCTCGGCGCGCTCGCCTGCGGATTGCTGGCGTGCATCAGCCAAGGCAATGGCTTTGTCGTGCTGGCGCTCGGCAGCATGTTCCTCCTGTTTCAGAAGCGCTGGGTCGATGCGGGCGTCTGGATGGCCGTGCTGGCGGCGTTCCTGTTTGCGCACTTCGCTACTTATGTCAGCGTTCCGGGAAATCCGGGTCCGATGGCGGCGCTGGGGCGGCCGTTTGAAGTGGTGCTGTTCGCCCTGATTTTCTCGGGCTCGGCACTGTCCTACCCGCTGGCTTTTACACCTGCGCTTTACGCGATGATGGCGGCAAGCGCTGCCCTCGGGATCGCGCTTTGGGCGCTGATCCTGCGCAAGCTGATCCTCTCGCGCTTCCGCAGCACGGACCCGCTCCTGTGGTTCAGCCTGTTCCTCATCGCCAGCGGCGTTCTGGCGGCGCTCGGCCGGATCGACGGTGGCCTGATACAAGCGACAACGCCGCGCTATCACATCAACTCATGCCTGCTCATCGCATCCACCGTGCTGATGCTGATGACCGGCGACGACGACACAAGGCTCGGGCCGCTGGCGCAGCGCGCCATGCCATGGCTGGCTGCTGCGGGTCTTGCCTACGTCGCCGTCAGCACGCTCATCCTGTGGCGCATGCACGGCTTCTACATCGAGCAGACGCAGGCCGTGCTCGCCGCCGCGCTCTAGCTTTCCAGCTTGGCGTCCAGTGTGATCTCGATCGCGCCGAGTGCGCGCGAGACAGGGCAGCTCGCCTTTGCCTTGTTTGCCAGCTCGAGGAACTGCTCCTCGCTCATGCCCGGCACATTGCCGCGCAGCGTCAGCGCGCTTTTCGAGATCGTATTGCCTTTGCCCTCAACCGGGCCAACCGTCACTTCCGAGTGCGTCGTCAGCTTCGCCGCCGGATGTCCCGCCTCCTGCAGGAAGAACGACAGCTGCATGGTGAAGCAGCTCGCATGCGCCGCTGCGATCAGCTCTTCCGGATTGGTCGCCGACTTGCCGCTCTCATCCTCGAAGCGCGCCTTGAAGGTGTAGGGGCTGTCCTTCAGCACCCCGCTCTGCATCGAGATCGAGCCCTTGCCGTCCTTCAGTCCGCCGGACCAGACAGCTTCCGCAGTGCGTTTCATGGAAATCTCCTCGTTGCAGCGTGTGCGCGAGGAGATAGGTCGCGAGACGATGTCGGGGAGTAGGGAGTAGGGAATAGAGCGGGGCTCGGACCACAGTCCAACTACTCCCTACTCACTATTCCCCATTCCCGGACAACAGGCCCAACCAACCACACAACTGTCGCGAAAATTAAGTGGGGCGGCTTCTGTTGCCAGGCGCCGCCCCGAGCCCCGCCTGAACTTGCTAGAGCGCAGGACTTAAGTGTGCGGACTAGTTCCGCTGCTTACGCAGCAAGAGCTTGGTCCTGAGCAAAGTTGTCGTTGGCAACTATTGCGTAAAAGGCTTCTATCGGGGCCAAAGCGGGCAAAGTCTTCGCCTTTACACGTCCGTCGATCCTGTGTCGGCCCCAGACAGCCCGGCCATGACCGGGGTGAAATCTGGTGGAGCCGCCGGGCACTGCCCCCGGGTCCGGTCCGCTTATTACGCGAGGGTTTATCGCCATAGTCCCCTTGCGGGGACGGGATGAATATAGGGCGGAATAGGTTAAGCGCCAACACTTACTGGCGGCGGCCCAGCAGCCCCGTATCCACGCCGAAAATCGCAAGAAAAATGAGCGCGACGAAGCCCAGCAGGGCAATCGCGCCAATGATCCGCAGAGCGTAGACGATCTTGTACAAGGCTTGCTCCCTCAATGCCGGCCATGAAGCCTAACGCATCGGCGGAGCCTTTGCCCCCGGAGTGATGGCCTCAGTGCCGGCTGATGCAGAACGCGTTCAGGCGATTGCCATCCGGATCGCGGAAATAAGCGGCATAGAAGCCGCCGCGGTCACACGGCTCGCCTTCGCCCGCACCGCCATTTTCCAGCGCGATCTCGTAAAGGCGCTGCACCTGTTCGATATCCTCGACCTGCAGCGGCACCATTCCGCGTTCAACTTCGCGAACAGCGCCGGGGAGGGCGACGCCAAAGCCCGAGGCGACACCCGGCAGGCCCCAGCCGACGAAATCGTCAGACTCGACCGCACGCTTCACGCCCATTTCACGGGCAATCTGCTCATAAAACCGCGAAGCGCGCATGATATCGCACGTGTTCATCGTCACATATCCCGTGGCGATCGTTTGCGCCCGATATGTCTGACTACTCGCAAATCCAGCGTCGTATGCCATGATCGCAACTCCAGAATCACCCAGACTCCAGTCCGAGAACAAAAATAGAACATTCGGGCTGAGTCGGCAAGAGTCCCCTGCATCGTCGCCTTTTTCCCTGTAGCCCGCCGGGAGAATCCATCTGGCGCGGCTCGGGCATTTGCGTAAGCATTCTGCTGTCGGCGACACCGCCGAAAAAACCTTGGGAGGGACGGATGCTCAAGAAGCTGCTCGCCGAATTTCTGGGTACTGCCACGCTCGTGCTGTTCGGGTGCGGAGCGGCGGTGCTCGCCGGGTCCGACATTGTCGGCCAGCTCGGGATCGCGTTTGCCTTCGGCCTGACGATCGTCGCGATGGCCTATGGCATCGGACCGGTCTCGGGCTGCCATGTGAACCCGGCCGTGTCGCTCGGCGCCTATCTCGCTGGCCGCATGGGCGTGAACGAGATGGTGCAGTACTGGGTCGCGCAATTCCTTGGCGCGCTGGTTGGCGCCGGCATCCTCTACGTGATCGCAATGGGCAAGCCGAGCTATGATCTGGTCGCCAATGGCCTTGGCCAAAATGGTTTCGGAGACGCCTATCTCGGCGGCTACTCGATGACGGCAGCCCTGACATTCGAGATCGTGGCCACCTTCATATTCGTCACGGTTATTCTCGGCTCGACGCAATCAAAGGCGCCATCAGCCTTCGCTGGTCTTGCAATCGGCCTGACCCTCACGGTCATCCACATCGTCGGCATCCAGGTAACCGGCGTGTCGGTAAATCCGGCGCGGTCGTTCGGGCCCGCCGTGTTCGTGCAGGGCGCAGCGCTGCAGCAGCTCTGGCTGTTCATCCTTGCTCCGATGATCGGCGCCGCGGTTGCCGGTCTCGCGTTCCGCACCAAGATCCTCGAAGCCGATAGCGCCGGATGAGGCGGTATAGATCGCAGCGGGCCGCCAACCTCTCCAGGAAGTAGGGCGAAGCTACCCTGTTCGGTCTGTCGAAGACGCGGATGTCTTTACCCGGTGGCGGCTCGGTGCTGATGCCCGAGCCGTACAACCGCATCCCGTCCTATCCGACCCACGCCGAGAAATACGGCCTTGGCCAAGACATGCTGGTCGCCTACCGCAACTGGCGCTCGACCATGTCTGGCCACCCCGGATGTGACGGGATGATTACGGTCGGCCACTCCGAGCGGTTCGATAGCCTGGAAGCCTTCAAAAAGGCCTCCCGCGCAGGTCTTTCAATCGATTGGCTGGATGCAGACCGGATTCCCGGCCAAGTCTGGGACGGCAACGAAAAAAGCTATCCGGTCGAAGCGAAAAACACCGCCGAGGGTCTTGAACTCGTCCAGTTGCTCGCCGTGCACCGCTCTGGCTTCTTCGACGTCTATGACGATCCGGCGCTGATGTATGTCGTAGGAAATCGCAACGGACTGCACATCGCCATATGGATCACCAATCGTCAGGGCGGTGCGCAGCGGGCGTTGCAGCACGTTGCTCGCATCGCAGCATCTTTCGAGCGTTGAGATCGTCTGCGACACGAGGTGAGCAGATTTAATCTGACTGTCATTCCATCGCCCAATCCTCGCCCCATATGAGCGCTTCAACTGGATGCACGGACATCAGCGAAGGTTGGTGTTCCGGTATCGGAACAACGGGCGATCGAACGCGTTTTCGCGCGGGGGACCACCCACAACCAGTACTTGCATACGCTTAGTTCGTACTACGCAGGGAGTTTGCGCCATGGTCGAAACACGCACCCTTGAAGAGTCCCGCCGCGACGAGCGCCTCCTCGTCGATCGCCTGATCAAGCGTCAGGGACTGTCGCGCGACGAAGCGGTACAAACCGTAGGCGACTATCGCAAAGGCAAGCGTGTCGAGATCGACCCGATCCTGATGGAAGGCCTCGACGCGATCTGACGCCCGGAATCCGGCGTCAGCGTTTCGCGCGCGAGAGCTTTTTCGCCTGCATCGCAGTTACGTGCATCGCAATTATAAGTGTCGTCATGGCGTTCGGCCCTTTGCCGTGAAGCGCCATGACGTCCGCTTTTGTTATGCAAGCGTCATCTGACAGTGTGTGACGCTGGCTCCGCCGGTGTCGCTCACGCCCTGCGCGTGGCGTCATACAGCGTTCGTTCCTCGCGCGGATACTGTCCGCTGACCGCCCGCCAGGCTTGGAAGTGGACCGACGCGCCATGCGCCGTCAGGGCTTCATCGTCGGTATAAATCTCGAAAGCGCGGATCAGGCCCGGTTCGGCCAGGTCTTCCGCCAGTGTATAGAAGACGCAGCCCGGCTCCTGCCGCGATGCGGCGATCACCGCCTGCATATGCGGCCGCAGAACCTCCACCTGATCAGGCGGAACACGCAGATAGACGGTCATGATCAGCACTTGGACGCCCTCAACAGATCCCATGTTCTTGAAGGTGGGAGTTTTGCACAGGGCGGGGCCAATCTGCAAAACCTGCCCAGCCTGCAAAGCTTGCCAAGGCCGCCTCATCCCCCCATGACTTGAGCCACTTTCACGACTCGGGTTCGGGCACATGCGCCAATATCTCGATCTCCTCAACGACATCATGGACAACGGCGTCGATCGCGGCGACCGCACCGGCACAGGCACGCGCGGCGTGTTCGGCCGCCAGATGCGCTTTGATCTGGCCGACGGCTTCCCGATGCTCACCACCAAGAAGCTGCATCTGAAGTCGATCATTGTCGAACTGCTGTGGTTCTTGCGCGGCGAAACCAACGTCAAATGGCTGCAGGAGCGTGGCGTCAGCATCTGGAATGAGTGGGCCGACGAAAACGGTGAGCTTGGTCCGGTCTATGGCAAGCAATGGCGCAGCTGGGCTGCACCCGATGGCCGCACGATCGATCAGATCGAGTGGGTGAAGAACGAAATCATCCAGAACCCGAACTCGCGCCGCCTCGTCGTATCGGCGTGGAATCCGGCTGACGTGGACTCGATGGCGCTGCCGCCGTGCCACTGCCTGTTCCAGTTTTTCGTTGCTAACGGAAAGCTGTCCTGCCAGCTCTACCAGCGCTCGGCCGACGTCTTCCTCGGCGTGCCGTTCAACATCGCGTCTTACGCCTTGCTCGTCATTCTGATGGCGAAGGCGACGAAGCTTCAGCCCGGCGAGTTCGTCCACACCTTCGGCGACGTGCATCTCTACGCGAATCATTTCGAGCAGGCGCGGCTGCAGATGCAGCGCGAACCAAAGCCGCTGCCCAAGCTGCTTCTCAACCCAACCAAAACGGACTTGTTCGGTTGGGATTACGAAGATTTCACGCTGACTGACTACGCGCCGGATGCACACATCAAGGCGCCGGTCGCAGTCTGATTAATGTGTGCCGGCAACGCACGGTTGCAACGCGCCACTCTGACACCCGAATGGATTCAAGGTTATCGCCGCTGGCGAAATGGTCGTGTCAGCGGCGTTATGTCAGGCAATTCAGCGTCTTTGCAGCCTCATTAAGCTTCACGAAACCAAGCTGTAGAAATCGCAATGATTCAACATCTTGTTCTTTTTTGCTGCCCAGATGATGAACCGGAACCGCCCGGACCTTCATCCTCGAGGCGGGTATGATCCGTCGGAGGGATCTGTCCTATGAAAATGACCATCGCTGCGGTTGCCGCCGTCGCCGCCCTGGGCTTCACCGCCTGCTCGGAATCGAAACCGGCTGAAACGACCGTCGAAACCCACACCACCGAAACCACGACCACGGCTCCGGCTGAAGCCGCTGCCCCGGTTGAGACCACCACGACCACCACGGAAACGACGACGACGACCGTTGACCCGGCTGCTGCTCCGGTTGACCCGGCTGCTGCTCCGGCCGCTCCGGCCCCGGCTGCTCCGGCCGAGACGCACTAATCAGCGTCGTCTGACGTTCTTGAAGCTCGCAAGAGCTGCAGAAGGGCGGTCCCATCGGGCCGCCCTTGTTGTTTTCCCGGCGTGTTTTCCGGAGTTGTTTTCCGGGATCTGAAATGATCAGGCCGCGGCCGGGTCCACTTCGCCGCGCTTCTCGCGATAACGGATCATCGCCGACACTGCGACCGCCCCGATCATCTTGCCGAGGATGAAGAAGATCCAGTTGGCGAGGTTGAACTGGCTGCCCGGCTCGGCCGTCCCCGCCATTACCTGCGCGAGGTCCGCGCCATACAGGAAGACCGTCGTGTCGATCGGCGCCGCAAGCGCGCTCGACAGCAGTATGCGCGTCGATAGCCGGTATTTGGTGAAGGTGAAGATCAGCCAGTCAGCGGTTTCTGAAATCGCAAAGGCAATGCCGGAGGCGAGGGCGATCACCGGCCACGAATAATAGAACGACCAGGCGATCGCGAGCGCCATGAGGATCAGCACGCGATGGCCCATCTCGCGCTGAACGAAGTCGCGCACCACGAAGACCATGCCCGTCGCAACCGTCAGCGGGTTGAAGATCACCTGCGCGCCCGGCCCGCCCATCGCGCCGAACCATTGCGACAGGTCGATCACCGGTATGTGCGCCTGGCGGATGGCGTCGAAAAACTCGATCATGCCCACTGCTTCGGCCGGTCCGCCGATCACGAGTTGCGGGCGCCCGAAAGTCCAGTTGAGAAAGGGGATCAGCGCGACATAGGCGAACGCCCAGGCTCTGCCCTTGAGATACCAGATGATCGCGCCCGTCGCCGCGATGCCCGCAAGCGCCAGCGGAAGCTGGCCGGGGTTCCCGTTGGTCAGGGCGGAGACGATCTCGTTCCAGACGACGTCCATGACTGGTTATGACCCACTTGCGCTGGTCGCCGAATGACGCTTCGACTGGCAGCGCTCAAAACTCCGTCCGCGGCGTCATTACAGGGTCCAGCGTGTCATCGTCCACCTTTCCCATCAGCAATGATCCAATCGGGGTCCGGATTGTCGCTGCAATAGGCAAGCGTCGCGAACTCGGCTTCGAGGGCCGGTTGCTGTTCCGGCTGAAGGCCGACATGGTCAACTTCCGGAATGTAACGGCCCGGAAGCCGATGGTGATGGGCCGCAAGACCTGGGAGAGTTTTCCCAAGCGTCCGCTGCCCGGCCGCCCCAACATCATCGCCACCCGCAATCTCGACTTCCGGGCGCCCGGCGCGTTTGTCTATTCCAGTCTGCCCCCGGCCGTTGCCGCCGCGCGCGCCATGGCCTCGCAGGCAGATCTCCCGGAAATCTCGATTATCGGCGGCGCGGAAATCTATGCTGCCGGATTGGACCTCGCCACGCACATGACCCTGACCGAAGTCGAGGCGGAGCGACAAGCCGACGTCTTCTTCCCCGAATTCGACCGCTCCGAATGGATCGAAGTCTCGGCCATCCGCCACGCGGCCGATGCCGAAAACGAGGCGCCTTTCGTTATCCGTGAACTCCAGCGCCGCTAACGTGTTTGGCCCTCCGGCCAGTCTGCGCTAAACCGTGTGTCCGACGGCGGAGGGACTGATGCGGAAACATCTGGCAATCGTAAGCATGATCGCGCTGACTGCGTGCGTGACCGGTCCAGCTGTCGTGGCGCCCGTCACCCCGCTCGCCGCGCGCGGCGGCGATCCGGTTGCGGACGCCCTAATCGCCCTCAACGCTCTCTGCTCGGCAGAAGATCTGGGCCTCGGCGAAGCCAAGCCGGACATCAAGCTCTCCGACGGCATGGGCACGGGCGGCTTCAAGGTCGATACCGCGAACGCCGAAGCCCAGACATGGTTCAACTACGGCCTCGCCCTCAGCCACGCCTTCTATCATAGGGACGCCAAGGCCGCGATGAAGCGCGCCACTGAGCTCGATCCGACATGTTCGATGTGCGCGTGGGGCTATGCATGGGCGCTCGGTCCAACGCTGAACTACGGCATCGAGGACGACGAACGCAAAGTCGCGCTCGCCGAAGCCGAACGCGCGAAATCACTGGCCAAGCCGGGCGATACGAAAGCGCTCCGCCTCGCCGAAGCGATGGTCGCGCGCTACACCGCCCCGCCGCCCGCTCCCGAAACCAAGGCCAAGGGCAAGGCGGGGGAGGCAGGCGTCGTCGCAGAGGACGCTGGTACCGAACCAGCATTTGCAGATGCATTCGCGAAGATCGCAGCTGACTACCCTGAAGAGCAGGAACTATCCGTCCTCGCAGCCCACAGCCTGATGATGGCGTCGAGCAGGGAGAAGCCCGCAGATCTCAAGCGTGCGCTCGTGCTTCTCGAAAAGGTTCTGAAAGATCACCCCGACGATACGGGCGCGATCCACTACTACATCCACTCCACCGAATTCGACGGCCGCCCCGAAGACGCGCTGTCTTACGCCAAGCGCCTGGGCGCGCTGGCTCCGAAAGCCAGCCACCTCGTCCACATGCCGGCTCACACCTTCTTCCGGGCGGGGCTCTATCAGGACGCCGCCGTGGTGAACGCAAAGGCGATCGAGGCTGATACGGCATGGGTCGCAGGCGGTGGTGATCCGCGTCCGCCCATGCTCGCCGACTTCAAGATGCCGATGTACTACTCGCACAACTTCGCCTTCGGCCTCGCCGGCGCGATGATGTCCGGCGATGGCGAACTCGCCTTGAAATACGCCGACCATGTCTCGAAGGTCTATCCGGACACCGGCGACAAGCAGCGCTTCGATCCCACGCCGCGCACCTATGTGGCGCTGGCGCGCTACGCACCCGACAAGATGCTCGCGCTTCCGCTCAGCTCGCGCACCGACGCTGAGTTCGGCATCTATCGCGCCTACGCCCGTGGCGAAGCTCTGCTGCAGAAAGGCGATGCCGCCGGCGCTCGCACCGAACTCGGCAAGCTGCGCAAGATTGCCGGCAAGGACCCTGAAGGCGGCGTCGCGCTGGCTGTTCTCGAAGGTCGCCTTGCAATGGCCGAAGGCAATCCCCGCGCCGCCTCCAAAGCCTTCAAGAAAGGCATGGAGCTTCAGGAGAAAGAGTTCGGCGACTGGATGGACCCGCCGACCTGGTGGTACCCGGTTCGCCGCTCACTGGCCGCCGCCAGCCTCAAGGCCGGAGATTTCGCGAAAGCCGAAACTGAAGCCGCGGCATCGCTCAAAACCTGGAAGCATGACGCGCTCGCGCTCTGGGTTCTCGGCAACGCCCAGATCGGGCAGGGCAAGGCAGCTGAGGGCGAGTCTTCCCTTGCGGAAGCGCGTAAACTCTGGCGCGGCGACTTTGCCAGCATCACGGTCGAAGCAATCTGATTCACAAAATCAGTCGACTACGCCGTATTGCGATGCCCATGCAAAACGCTGGGTAAGTTTACTCTGCGTCATGCAAGAACAAACCGAAATAATTTTCGGGGCGTGCTAAAATACATCTTTGTTGCGCCGCCAGAGAAACATGCTGAACGGCCGAAGAGTATTCGGCGCGCTTCAAAATGTTCGAAAGCCGCCCACCAGTCATTGCAGAGTGAAAACTCTGTTTTTGTATCTGCGGTATGTTCTTACGTAACGTCAGAGTTGATGCTGATGCATTGCAGCAGACAACACTTGTTTGTTTGGCGCCAAGCGTACGGTGTTCCCTTACGTGGCGTTGACGCAAGCGACTCGTGCTCGCACCCTGACTTCGCGCGAACCAAATTCTCAACGATGCGGTTTGCGCCGGCGTCAAAAAAACAAAGACGCCGCGGGAGGATTGCCAGGGAGGACGCGTCGCATGGCGCACATCAATCGTTTTTCATTAGTGAGTCTATTGGCCCTCGGACTGGCTATGCCGGCGATGGCTCAACAAACAACCGCACAAACACCGCCTCAGGCTCCGCCTGAAGAAGAAGATCGTCGCACTCGCGACGTGGTCGTCGTCACCGCCCAGAAGCGCGAAGAAACCGTCCAGGACATCGCGATCGCCGTTACCGCTATCACCAGCGATCTGCGCGACGAGATCGGTCTGCAGACCGTTCAGGACTACACGAACTTTGCGCCGGGCCTCTCTTACTCGACCTCCAGCGACCGTCTCGGCATGCGCGGCATCACGCGTACGTCGAACAACTTCGGTATTCGCTCCGGCATTTCGAACTATGTCGACGGCGTGTACTTCTCGTCGGCCATCCCGGCCGGCCGCGCGCCGATCTTCGTTGATCGCGTCGAGGTCGTTCGTGGTCCGCAAGGCACGCTTTACGGCCGCGACTCGATCGGCGGCGCGCTCAACCTGATCTCGAAACGTCCGACGGATGAGTTCGAAGGCCAGTTCAACATTGGTGCCGGCAACTTCGACTCCTCAAAAGTCGAAATGACCGTTGCCGGACCGATCACCGACTGGCTGCGCTATCGCGTCGGCGGCTCGCGTATCCAGCAGGGCGAAGGCTTCCTGCGGAACGCTTCGGGGTCTGAAACGGAAGGCCTGCGCAACGACGAATACTACGTCGAGGCGCAACTCGAAGGCGACATCGGGGAGGATCTCGATTGGTGGGTCCGCTATGGTCGTCTCGCCTGGCACCGCCAGGGCGCTCCAGGCGCTCGTACCGGCGTCGGATCGGTGCAGCCATATTCGACCCTGTTTGCGAACTCGACTGCCGATATCGCGCCAAACGCCTTCGCCGGCTTGCTCGATCCAGGTCGCACCCAGCTCGGCACGCAGAACACAAACCCGTCGACCACCGATCCTTACGCCTTCAACGCCGACTTCACGGCGTACGCACATCTGACGCCGACGCAGGAAATCGCGGCGGAAGTCGTCTGGCACGCACCTTCCTTCGACATCAAATATCTCGGCGGGTACGTGTACTATAACTACGATCTTCAGCAGGATCAGGATAACTCCCCGATCTCGCGCTTCACCCGCGGTGGGCAGACGATCCAGTCAGCACGTCAGTCTGACTACACCGAGAACCGCGCATGGTTCTCGAACGAACTGAACTTCATCTCGACCTGGGATGGTCCGCTTCAAATTGTTGGCGGCGCCTATCAGTACCAGGAAAACTACACGCAGACGGTCTTCACCGCGAACATGACGGACCCGGGTGGTCCGATCTGGGAATACAACGCGGCAAACCTCTGGCTGCAGAATGCGGGTCCGTTTACCGGAGCTCCGCGGCCTGCAAGCCTTGTTCAGCTGCCGAGCGCGACTGGCCGCACCGCGGCATCGGGCGCTCCGTGGCAGGACTCCTCGCTCATCTTCTTCACGAGCAACCAGGGTCTGAACAACGCTTATGGCGCCTTCGTGCAAGGCGACTACGAGGTGAACGATCAATGGAAAATCACCGCCGGTCTGCGCTGGTCGACGGACAAGATGAACGGACGTGAATACGCCCGGATCGTGAACCACTACGTTGTGCAGGACGCCCTGCGCAGCGGCTATATCGGCGCCTACTCCGCACTGCCGGCCTACGCTGGCCTTCGCGCTCTGCTCGGCGCCAACGCGCTGCCGATCATCGCTGCAGCCGTTCCGGCAGCTGTTCCGGTCAAGATCGACGTGACGTCGCAACTTGGCGGCGCTGATCCGGCGACGGGTCTGGCGGGGAAGGGCGTCATCAACGCAAACCCCAACAGCACAGACCGTCAGGAGCGCGTCGGTATCTATCTCGATCCGACCACGGGCAATCGCTATCGCGATCTGCGCGCATCCTGGGAAGAAGTCACCGGCGTGCTCGGCGTCGACTACAAGCCAGATGACGACACGCTGCTCTACGGTAAATACAACCGTGGCTACAAACCGGGCGGTCTCGGCGCTGCCGAGGTCTACGGTATCCTGCTCGCCACACCGTACACCGACAAGGAGCTCGTGAACGCCTACGAACTCGGCTTCAAGCGCGACTGGAAAGACTGGAACCTCACCACCAACGCGGTGGCGTTCTTCTACGACTACCAGGGCTATCAGGTGCCGAACACGATTGTGCCGGAAGATCCGGGTGGCGGCGCTGTCCGTCCGGCTCCGTACACCTCGTACGTCAACCTGCCGCAAGTCGATCTCTCGGGCTTCGAACTCGAGACGATGTGGTACCCGACCGATAACCTGCGCTTCATCCTGAACTACGGCTTCACTGATCCGAAGATCGGCGAGACCCCCTCGCTGGTTCACTCGCTTGATCCGTATGCACGCGATCCGTCGGCCAAGCCGCTCGGCACGCCGACCGCGTCGGGCATCCAGGGTCAATCGGTTGAAGGCAACCTTCTGCCCTTCACGCCGAAGCACAAGATCGCGCTCAACGGCACCTACACCTTCGATCTCGAAGATGGTTCGACGCTGGACGCCTCGCTCAGCTACTTCTGGCAGGACATCTCCTACGTCTCGATCTTCAACCGGAGCTACACCAAGGTTCCGAGCTGGGATCAGACCGATGGCCGCCTGAGCTGGACGAATGCCGATGGCAACCTGACGCTCATCGCATGGGTCAAGAACGTGTTCGACGAAGAGCAATACGACAGCGTTGGCCCCGGCCTGCGCGAGGGCACGAACCTCAACTCGTATCCGACCATCTGCAACACGACGGCTGGTTCGTCGGCTGCTCCGGGTGGCCGTCCAGGCTCCTCGTGCCTCACGACGTCGGAAACCCTCCGCGGTCCGCGCACGGTTGGCGCAGAGCTTCAGCTCCGCTTCTGATCTGCGAGACGTCTCTACAATTGCGCCGGCCCCTCACAGGGCCGGCGTTTTTGTTTGGGGCGCCAGGGAAGAGCAGATCAGGGGGCAGAGCAGGGATCAGGAAGCAGCTTTTCTGGATGCCGCAGCCCTGCGCGCTTCCCATTCCGGTTGGCGCTTCTTCCACTCCGCCTCCATCGCCTTGCGCCATTTCACCCGCAACGCAGCGGGGCGCTCAGGATAGCGCTCCTCCAGCACAACAGCAGAGACGATCCGATCAGACCGGAACGACCGGAAATCCCTCCGCGTCTCGCACCACGCGCAGATGATCCGCGTGGTCTCGTAATACCCCAGCAGGATCGGCCAGATAACGCGCTCCGTCGCGCGCCCTTCCACATCGCGATACTCCAGCCGCATCTTGCGTGCGCCATTGATCGCGCCGCGCACCACGCCGAGATCGATCACGTCCTTGGCGCGATCGCACGCCGGCGCAACGCGATGCGCCGGATCATCGATGAACGGACGCAAGCGTTCGGGAATGCTCGCCTCGATCTTCGCCAACAGATCCCGCGCCGCCTTCGACAATTGCGGATCGCCGCGATTGATCACCCACTGCGCGCCCAGCACAGCCGCCTCGATCTCGTCCGTCGTCAGCATCAGCGGCGGCATGTCGAGGCCCTTGTCGAGCACATAGCCAATGCCTGCCTCGCCGCGGATCGGCACGCGCTGCGCCAGCAAGGCCGAAATATCGCGGTAGACCGAACGCTTCGACGTCTCCAGCTCCGCCGCCATCGCATCCGCCGTCACCGGCTTCTTCGAGCGCCGCAGGATCTGGATGATCTCGAAAAGACGGTCCGCCTTCCGCATTTTTCGCCCCATCGCACCCTGCTGACAGGATGCTGTCAGCAGCCATCTGGCATCTATGTGTCATCAGGCTCGCCCACGCAAGCGGGCCCAAGAATAAGCAGGCAAGGGGCCAAGCGCCCAGGGAATGGCAAGGGAGACACCACCATGATCACGCTTTCAGGCTTCGGCCCCAATTTCGGCCTTCCCGAAGTCAGCCCCTATGTCACCAAGACCGAGGTGCATCTGCGCATGGCCGGCCTCGCCTACGAGAAGCATCCGTCCAATCCCGCGCAGGGTCCGAAAGGCCAGCTCCCCTTCATCGAAGATGGCGGCAGGCTGATCGGCGACTCCACCTTCATCCGCATGCATCTCGAGCGTGAATACGGCATTGATTTCGACGCCGGCCTCTCGCCGCTGGAACGCGCAACCGCCCTCGCCATCGAGCTGATGATCGACCGCGAGCTCTCGCCCGCCTCCGTCTATTTCCGCTGGCTCGTCCCCGCCAACTTCGAGAAGGGCCCCGCCCAGTTCTTCAACGGCGCTCCGCCTGAACAGCGCGAAGCCATCAAGAAGGATGTGCTCGAACGCGTCCGCGCCGGCTTCCTCGCCCGCGGCATCGGCCGCCATAACGAGCAGGAGATCACCCTGCTGGCCGAACGCTCGCTCGATGCGCTCGAGGTGTTCATCGGCGACAAGCCCTATCTCATGGGCGACCAGCCCTGCGGCGCAGACGCCTTCGTCTTCTCGACGCTCGCCGGCACGATGACGCCCTACTTCACCTCCCCCGTGCGCGAATCCGCAATCGCCCGCCCGCGCCTCGTCGCCTACGTCTCGCGCATGATGGATCGCTTCTATCCCGAATTCGAATGGGACGCCGGCATCACCGCCAAGCAGGCGGCCTGAGAAGACGGGCCGCGCAAGACGCTCCCTCCCCGAAAACCGGCGCCAGAACCGGCAAGCAAAAAAGCACGGCGGCCACCGCTCCAGAAGAAGAGCAGGGCCGCCGGTTTGTTTTGCGGCAGAGAGCGTTAGCGCAGCCCGCCGCTCGCGATCAGCTTCTCGCCCGTGAGCCAGCGCGAAGCGTCGGAAGCCAGGAACACCGCGATATCCGCAATGTCATCAGGCTGACCCGTGCGGCCAAGCGGTGTCTGGCTGACAAAGGCGGCTTCCTGCGGCGAGCCGATAAACCCGGCCGAGCGGCTGCCTTCGGTTTCAACAATGCCCGGATTGATCGAGTTCACGCGGATATTGCGGGCGCCAAGCTCTTTGGCCAGCACGCCGGTGATCGCATCAACGGCCGCCTTCGTGGCGGTGTAGACCGATGATTGCGGCGGGAGAGCTGTGCTGACGGCCGAGCCGATATTGATGACGCTGCCGCCATCCGTGAAGTGACCAAGCGCCGCCTGTGTAGTGAGCAGCGGCCCCAGCACGTTGATGTCAAACTGCTTGTGGAAGCTGGCCTCGGTGATGTCTTCCAGCGCGCCCCACTCATAGACGCCGGAATTGTTGACGAGGATGTCGAGCTTCCCGAAAGCTCCAATCGCTGCAGCGACGATGCCTTTGGCGTCTGCCTGTTTCGAAACATCGCCCTGAACGACGATCGCCTTGCCGCCCGTCTGGTTGATCACGCCGGCGACGGCGTCAGCGCCTTCCTTGCTGGAGGCGTAGTTGACGACCACTGACGCGCCCTGCGCGCCCAGCGCCTTGGCGATCGCGGCGCCGATCCCTTTGGACGCGCCGGTTACGATAGCGACCTTGCCATCAAGTTTTGACATGGGGTGTTCCTGATTTCCTGAAACGACATAGATTGTTCGTTAGTTCAGGAATTGAGAACTATTGAGCGCGCCTTCAAGACCCCTTAGATAAAGATTCATGAGGCCCCTGTTTCACCCCGCCAGCGAAGACATCCGCGCCGAGGACATTCTCCACGCGTTGGCAGATCCCGTGCGCGCGACGATCTTTGCAGAGATCGCACGCGCATCGTGTGCGCAAATCTGCGCAGCGTTCGCGAGCGTGAACAACAAGCCCATCCCCAAATCCTCCCTGTCACAACACTTCCGCGTCCTGCGTGAAGCCGGTCTGATCCGCTCGGAGCGGCAGGGAGTAGAGATGCGCAACACCTCCCGCCTGGCGGAAATCGAAACACGCTTCCCCGGCCTCCTGCCGGCGATCCTCGTCGCCTACAGTTCCAGCAAGCCAACCCCAAAATCGCGCCCCGCAGCAAAGAAGAGGCGAGCGCCACCCCCGTAGGGTGCATTGAAAATGCACCGCACTTTTCCCGTCATTCCAGACGCGTGCAAAGCACGCGAGCCGGAACCCAGGGGCGACAAGGGAAGCGACCCGAGTTCCTTGTCCCACTCCTCCCGCCCCGGACGTGATCCGGGGCGGGAGGAGTGGGACGCACAAACGATTGCAAGCCATCCCCACCACCTGTCATCCCGGAAGCGCGCAGCGCTATCCGGGACCCATTGTGAGAACCCGACACCATCCCGACAGGTCCCGGCTCTCCACCCTCATCCTGAGCCCGTCGAAGGACGCTGCGGCCGGGATAACAAGCCGGGTTTCCATCCACCCTTGAAGGGTAGGGTGCATTGAAAATGCACCGCGCCGCCAGTCCGCTGAATGACCGCTTTTGACCCAAAGCGGTCATTCGCAGAATGAGATTTCGAACTTTTAGTTTCAGCACCGCACAGCAGCTATTTCCGGGTGGACTGGCGATTGGGCTCGATGCTGCAGCGGCTGGTTAGATGTGCGGGTCAGCTGGGTGCGCAAACCTGATCTCGCAGCGTGGTCGCTCGGTCGCGCCACTCGCGCATGTCCGCAGAACGACTCTTAATCCATTCGGGCGACTCCTCGGTATTTGCTGGACGCACACCCAACCTATTAATGTGATAAACGGCGATTTCGAAGTTCCGAACGCTCTCCTCCGCGATCTCACAGGTTGCCGTGCCTCTCCCTGTTTCGGCGCCACTTTTCACGAGCCTCTCCACCGCGAGCGTTCCAGCCGACCCGAGCCCCTGTGAGAACCGAGCTTCCGAAAAATAGTGATAGTACAGCCCGTTGGGCTTTGACGCTTGTTCGGCCATGGCGGCAGGAGCGATCAGTGCAAGAAGTAAAGTGGCGCGTGTGATCATGAAAATTCCCCAACTTAGATCGTGTGAATACGTAACAGGAATCGACGGCAGCTTCAGATCGTTAGTTGGCCTACCCGATGCGCGTTGGCCGCCGCCTAGAACGAAATGCTTTGGCAAACGTACAAACACCGGCTGCTGCGATCATCGCAAAAGGCGAGAGCGAACCGTCGATTGAACGAAAGCAGATGCAAATCCCAACGCTCGAACGCTAAGTGGAGATAGTGAAATTGGCGTGGCTGAACTTGATGGACTTCAATAGCCTAGTTTAACGGACTCACCGCGAATGACCGCTTCCGGCGATAGCAAGACACTCGCCTTCACTCTCCCAAACACAACATCGCCAATTCATTGTCCCGCTCATCCCGACGAAAGCCGGGACCCAGGGCTACGCGCGCTGGAGCAAGCCGTCCCTGGGTCCCGCCCCGGATCACGTCCGGGGCGGGAGGGGCGGGTGAGAGGGCGTTTGAATTCCGCTGAATCCCCCACACGCCCGCACACAATTTCCCCCGCAAAACCAACGCCCCATCCCGCATTCATCGCAAATCCCACACCCATCCATCCCCACCCCCACAAACCGCGCGCAATACTGCGCGCATGGACCACGCGCCTGATCTTGTCCCCGATCCCATCCGCGCCCTCTGGCAGGAGGCGGCGCGTTTCATTGCGTTCGTGCTTCACCAGTTCAGCCGCGAGCACATCCGCGCGGGCATCAGGCGCGCCACAGGCGCACGCCTCTCCATCTGGCTCAGCGAAGCCGAAAGCGCCCTCCGCCGCCTGATCTTCATCGCAGCGCTCAGCCTCTCGCCCGCGCCCGTGAAGCAACGCAGCCTCGGGACTCCAACGCCACGCACAACACATGCGACGACACGCAGCTTCCGCATCTTCAGCCTCTATGGCTCCGGCGTCGTGCGCGCCCCGCGTTGGATGCCGCCACGCGAGCCCCAGCCCTATGCGCACATCCGCTTCCCCTCCGACCCCATCCTCGCTCTTGGCCGCATCCCCACACGCCGACCGACACACCGCCACAATGGCGGTCCCATCCTGCCGCGCCCGAAGCAGCGCCATCCGCTCGACCGCTGGGTCCGTCTCTCGCGCACCGACCCCGACTGGCGCCCGTCACCCAATGACGGCGTGTTCGTGGATCTCGACTACACCGTCCTGCGCGAGCCGCCCGACGAAGACACGCCCAAGCGCAAGCGCCGCAAGAAGCCGCTGCGTCTCGACAGTCAGGCCGACTGGCGCCGCCACCACGACGAATGGCAGAAGCTCGTCCCCGCGCCGATCCTCGCCGCACGCCTCGATGCGCTCGAACGCGCCATGGCCAAATCCGAAGCGCTGATCCACCGCACAGCCCGCCGTCTGCAATCCCAGCGCGAGCGCACGCTGATGCTGGCCCGCGCCGCCGCTCCCAACACGCAGCTGCCCCGCCACGCCCGCCACATCGAAACCACCGCGCGCACACTCGCGCCAGCCGCACACAACGCCTTCGCCGCCTGTGACAGCAGCTAGCCGCCATTCACCGCCAAATCTGCGAAACCCCGCACCTGCGGGATCGCGAACCCGTGCTCGCCCCGCACACCCGTCCCGGCGGCGAGTTGACCGCTGCCACTTTGCGCTGTCTTAAATCATGCTCGGGCAAAACGGTGGGCGGTACACGGACATGAAACTGGCTCTGAAAATTCTCGGCGGCGTGGCGCTGGTTGTCGCCCTGGTGGTCGGCGTCGCGCTCTGGCGCACCTCGCAGTTCGGCCCGAAAACCACGAGCGCCGCCGCGATAACGCTACCGGAACCTCCAGCGGTCGATGTCGCGGCCGCAGCCGAAATGCTCGGGTCCGCTATCCGCATCCAGACCGTCACCTATGCATCGGGCGATCCCAAGCCCGGCGCCGATCAGCCCTGGATCGATCTCGGAGCCGCGCTTCAGGCCCGCTACCCCGCCATCTTCGCCAAGATGACGATGGAGAAGATCCTCACCCACGCCATGCTGCTCACCTGGGCCGGCAGCGATCCCTCCCTGCCGCCCGTCATCCTCATGGCCCACCAGGACGTTGTGCCCGTGAACCCCGGCACGGATGCAGACTGGACCCACGGTCCCTTCGGCGGCGTCGTCGCCGATGGCTATATCTGGGGCCGCGGCGCGATGGACGACAAGGGCTCGCTGATCGCCATCCTCGAAGCCGGGGACGCGCTGGCCAAATCCGGCTGGAGCCCCAAGCGCACGGTGATCTTCGCCTTCGGCCATGACGAGGAAGTCTCCGGCGCCGGCGCACAGGCGATCTTCGCCACGCTCAAGTCGCGCAACGTCACGCCCGCCATGGTGCTCGATGAAGGCTATGCCGTGCTCGACAACTATCCGCTCACCGGCAAGCCCGCCGCACTGATCGGCGTGGCGGAGAAGGGCTACATCTCCCTCCAGATCACCGCGACCACCGAAGGCGGCCACTCCTCGCGTCCGCCACGCGACAGCGGCGCGGTCCGCATCGCCCGCGCGCTGGTTGCGCTCGAAGAAAAGCAGATGCCGGCAGACCTCTCTGCGCCGCCCTTCACCCAGATGATCGAAGCCGTCGCGGCAGACCTTCCCTTCGTCACGCGCCTCGCTTTCGCCAACCAGTGGCTGCTCGGTTCGGTGATCACGGGGCAGGTGGGCAGCGACGCCTCCGCCAACGCCATCGTCCGCACCACCACTGCGCCGACAATGCTGAGCGGATCGATCAAGGACAACGTGCTGCCCCAGCGCGCCAGCGCCGTGGTCAACTTCCGCATCCATCCCAACGATAGCGTCGCGTCGGTAATCCAGCATGTGAAGGACGTCACCTCCCACATCCCAGGGCTGACCGTTGCCGAATATGAAGGCGGCATCGGCTCCGAGCCTTCGCCCGTGTCGTCGATGGATAGCGAGGCTTATCGCGTGCTCGAAGCCGTTGCCCGCTCGACCGGCGGCGGCCAGGTGCCGGTGGCGCCCGCCCTCGTCATCGGCGCGACGGATGCGCGTTACGCCTCCGCGGTCAGCAAGGATGCGATCTACCGCTTCGCGCCCGCCATCTATGACGACGCTGATCTCAACGGCTTCCACGGCACGAACGAGCGTCTGTCGGTCGACAATCTCGGCCGCATGATCAAGGGCTACGCCCAGATCCTGATGGCGATGTGTTCGTGATGCGGGGAAATGATCTGACGGTCTAGCGCGTCACGATGGGGAAGGCCGGGTTGGGCGGGTCCATCCATTGCGACAGCTTGAGCAGGGCGGCAGGGCTGCCCTCGATCTTCGCGGCCCCGCTTGCGACTTTTGGCGGAAGCGGCTGGCCGCCAAAGATCGAGCCAAGGAAGTCGGCGCGGGTCAGGGTGAGCGTGGCGTCGACAGGGCCGGGCGCCGCGATCTCCTCGTGGACGAGCACGCCATTGGCGATGGTGACATAGCTGCGCTCATTCGTGTCGGAGAGAACAAAGGCGAGCTTCAGCATCTGCCCCGCAGCTTTCTCCGAATTGAGGCGCACAGCGAGAAGATCAAACAGCGCCCCCATCGGCAGGTTGGCGAGGGTCGCCATCTGCGAAGCCGGATTGGCCCGCAGCGCCCCGACGCCGGAACGCAGCTCCTGCGCGCCGGTGAGATAGATATTGCGCCAGAGCGAGTTCTCCGTCTGCCAGCCCAGCTGGTCGTAAGCGCGGGCAAGCATCTCCTTCGCGGCTGTATCCGTGTTGTCCGACATCACGGCATGGTTGAGCAGCTCCGCAGCCCAGCCATAGTCCCCCTTGTCGATGGCCGCCTGCGCAAGTTCTCTCACGCGAGCTGCTCCGCCGAGGGCTTCGACATAACGCTTTCCGGTGTCGACGGGTGGAACAGGAGCAAGGTTGGACGGGTTCGCATCGTACCAGCCCATGTAGAGCTGGTAGACCGCGCGCGAATTGAACGAGAGCGAACCGTAGTAGGGCCGGTCATACCATTCGCGGTCGAGCTCAGCGGGGAGCTTCAGGCGCGCGGCGATCTCGTCGCCGTTGAGGCCCTGGTTCATCAGGCGGACGGTCTGGTCGTGCAGGAATGCGTAAGCGTCGCGGTGCTTGCCGAGATAGTCGCGGATCTCGCTATTGCCGAAGCGCGGCCAGCCATGGCTCGCGATCAGGACATCGCTGTCACCGAAGAGGCGGAGGGCTTTGGTAAGCCCCTCAGCCCAGACCTTTGCGTCGCGCACGACAGCCCCGCGCGGCGTCAGGATATTGTGCTGCGTCGCGTTGGCGTTCTCCGCCATGTCGATGATTTTCCAGTCCGGGAAGTGGACGTTCATTTCGGCTGGAGCCTCAGTGCCCGGCGTGAACTGGAAGACGAGCTTTACGCCATCGATGGTGAGCGCCTCGCCGGTGGCGGCGATTTCCTTGGTGGGTGGGATGAGCGAGGTCGTACCGGTGGAGAGGCCCGGGCCGATGCCGGCATTGACGAGGCCATCGACGCTCTTGGGCAGCGGCACGCCGAACTGGTACATGGCGCGGCGCTGCATGGCGGGACCAGCGATGACGTTCTCGCCGACGGCCGCTTCCAGGAAGCCCTTGGGCGCGATGATCTGCACCTTGCCGGCGCGAACGTCTGCCAGTTGCACGAGACCCGCTGCGCCAGCAAAGTGATCGGTGTGCGAGTGGGTGTAGATCAGTGCAACAACCGGTCGAGCGCCGAGATGTTCGTTGGCCAGATCAAGCGCGGCCCTGGCGGTTTCATTGGAGCCGAGCGTGTCGATGATGATCCAGCCGGTCGCGCCTTTCACGAAGGTGATGTTGGCGAGGTCGAAGCCGCGCACCTGCCAGATCGTGTCGCTGACCTTGAACAGGCCGTGCTTGGCCATGAGCTGGCCCTGCCGCCACAGGCTGGGGTTCACAGTGGCTGGAGCGTCAGCCTTGAGGAAGTCGAAGGCCGCGAGATTCCACACTGGCTGGCCGGCAGCCGTGGTGATCAGCGGGTCCTTCCGGGTGGCGATGAAGCCGCGCTGGGCGAAGTCGAAATCGCGTGTGTCGGAGAAGGGGCGTTCGGTGCGCGTCTGGTCGTGGACGGCCTTGGTGAAGCTCGATGGGCCATTGGCGTTTTGCTGCGCGGGCGCCTCCTGCGTGGCGCAGGCAGCGAGTGCGAAGGCGCTGACGATCGCATAGAGCTTCGTGGTCATTTTCCAGTCTCCCGCCGTGTCTCATTCCTGATAGAAGTGTCAGAGCGGACGGTCTACGGCCACTTTGTCGTGACGCGACGAAAAGGACTCGGGCATGGAGCAGGCATTTCTGGCAGCGCTGATCGGCGGCGTGGCGACGGCCGCGGTGCTGATCATCCTGATCATTTTCCGCAAGCCGGTGACATGCGGGAAGTGCGGCCGCGAACAGCCGAAGGTGCGCACACCCAACAGCATGGACCAGATGATGTGGGGCGGCACGACCTGCATCGCCTGCGGGGCCGAGCTTGATGCACGCGGACGCGTGAAGAAAGAACCGCCTTCGAGGTCCTGAACCTACCCTAGGCCTTCAGCTGTTCCGAGCGCTGCGGATTGTTGGCGTTGAGCCATGCATCCGTCATCGGCGTGAGCCACCGGCAAGCGTTATCGATGAAGACGAGCGCTTTCATGGCGTCGGGCGAGGGGCGCGTCGCCATGGCATAGGCCTCAGCGAGATCCTTGCTGCGGCCAGGATAGTTCAGCGTGAACAGATCGCGGCGAAGATCGAGGTCTTCGGTGTACATCTGCTCGCGATCCATCACGAGCGCGAAGGCGGCGGCCAGCGTGGCATGGCCGGCATCCATGGCGGCAGCGCGGACACGATCCGGCGCGCGAGCGGCGGCCAGACGGCCAGCAGCATTCAGCATGCGCGAGCGGAAGCCGAGGATGTCGCCGTTCATCGCGGCGCTATCGATCCGTTGCGGCGCGAGCATGCGCGTCATGTTGCGGCCGGCAACGCATACCGAGTTCACGGCGAGGCGGAAGCGGGCAGGCGAGAAGGCGCCATCCGTGGTGAAGACATCCTTCCAGTTGAACACGGCGACCGCGACGCGGCCCACGCGTGGATGACGGCGGCGGATCTGCGAAGCGATGGCGGCTTCCCAGCTCTCGTTGCTGCGCCCATCATTTGCGCCGAGACGGAGCAGTACGAAGAAGGCAGCGCCACCCGGGCGGCCACGCGCGGCAGGGCCGGAGAGATAAACGGAGTGCAGGCGGTCGCCAAAGCGTTCCAGCGCGGCGTCGGCAGCTTCATCGGCGGCTTCAAGAGCGGGCTGCGCGATCTGATCGCGCACGATGGCGGCGTTGGTCACGCGACCCCAATGGTCCTGCGGCCAGAACTCGCCGCGCAGTCGAACTGTGTGGCCCATACGCTACTCCCGTCCGCGCCCGGTTTGCCGTGTGGCTGCACCGGACCAAGCCTCCCGTTCTCCCGCGTTAACGCTTCCAGACTTCGGAGCGGACACGCGTGATGCCGTAAACAAAACGTTAAGTGAGACGCGCGCGCTTGCAAGGAGATTCAGCGGCTCAGGCGCCAATAAAGATGTGGTTCGCTGCCGCGTAGGGCGTTCACAATCGTTAACGGCGAGGGCCTTTCAGGCACGCAGCGCTCCGCAATATAGAGCGGCGATGTGGTCGATACGACGAAGTTTCTTCTTGCCCATCTGCAACCGGGATGAGTTGATCCAGCGATGATCTGTATGGAGCCCGCCATGCCAAGCGATATGAATGCCTGCGTCGAGAGCATCCTTTCCGATGACAAGCTCAATCGCGACGCGAAGGTGGCGAAGCTCCGGCAGGTCGAAACCGACGCTCTGGCGCGCCAGCGCGCCGCCACTGAGGGCATGGCGGCCAGCCCTTCGCGCGATGGCGAGGATCTGAAGATCGTGGAGCGCGCCCTGATGTCGCTCGGTGAGGCAGCCGTGGATCAGGGCCCGGCTTCGCTTTAGCTATTCGAAGGTGATTTTCGGCGCGGGCTTGTTGGGTGATGCCGTCAGAGCTTCGCTCACGGCCTCAGCCAGCAAGCGGAAAGCTTCCGCCGCATTCGTAGCGCCCGTCGCCGCCGGCACACCCGCATCACCGCCTTCGCGCAGCGCGGAAAGAATGGGCAGGGCGCCGAGGAAGGGCACGCCTTGTTCTTCAGCGGTGCGTTGCGCGCCGCCTTCCCCGAAAATGTAGGCCCGGGAACCGTCGGGTTGTTCGAACCACGCCATGTTCTCGATCACGCCCAGAACCGGCACATGCGTTTTGCGGAACATGCCAACGCCGCGGCGGACGTCGGCCAACGCTACTTCCTGAGGCGTTGAAACAATGACGGCGCCGTCGAGCGGCAGTTTCTGAACCAGTGTCAGCTGCACTTCACCGGTACCCGGCGGCGTGTCGATGAAGAGTATGTCGAGGTCGCCCCACTCAGTGTCGTTGATCAGCTGGCTGACGGCGGACATCACCATCGGTCCGCGCCAGACCACGGCCTGATCGGGGTCGACGAGATAGCCGATCGACATGGTGGCGACGCCGTGCGCCATGACCGGGATCATCTTCTTCGCTGCAGTCAGTTCCGGCTTGGCGCCGACCGTGCCGAACATGGTCGGCAAAGACGGGCCGAAGACATCGGCATCCAGCAAGCCAACGCGCAGGCCGGATTTTGCCGCGGCGACTGCAAGATTGCTGGCAACTGTTGATTTGCCGACGCCACCCTTGGCGGAAGCGACGGCAACGATGGCGCGCGCTGGGCGGGCCGGTGGGACGGGCGCAGGCGGAGGTGTTGCCGGGCGGGGGATAGATGCCGGGCGCGGCGGCGCAACGGTGCGCGCTCCGGTTGTGGCTTCAGCTGTGAGGACAGCAGTTACAGCGGTCACGCCGGTAACGCGGGCGACGGCTTCTTCCGCTGCTTTGCGCAGAGGTTCGTCCGCTGCGCCGATGCCTGTCTCGAGAACGAAGCCAATCTTGCCGTCGGCGCGTACGACCAGTCCGGTGACGCGGCCAGACGCGCTGAGGCCCTTCCCGGAAACCGGGTCCTTTACGCTATCAAGCGCTGCGCGAACGGATGTTTCGAGGGAAGACGGCATCGCAACTCCACTTCGGGAGGCGCCTATTTCGGCTTTTGCCCGGTGATCTTGTTGACGATCACGCCGCCAAACTGGCCAGCCAGGTAAGGCGCCTGTCGCGGGTCCTTTAGCATAACCGAGAGGGCGCGGAAGATATTACCCTTCTTCATCGCTTCCATGAAATCGATCCAGGCGATGCGGCGGCCGATGTGGAAACGGTGAGCACGCAGCAGTTTTGCATGTTCGGCGTTATCGGCCTTTTCCAGCAGGCGCGTGTTGGCATTGTCCAGCTGCGCCAGGTCATGACGCGAGTGATGGGTAGAAAGCGACCGCTCGCGCATCACGCTGATATAGCCGGTCCACGGGATCAGGCGCATCCGCCCGCCAGCAGCAAGCGCACGCGCATAGATGTCGAAATCCTCGCCCAGCCGCATCTTCTCGTCATACCGGATGGCATGAGCTTCGAGGAAAGCGCGACGTATCATCGGTTTGATGAAGCCGATCTCGCGCGGCCGGTCCGCTGAGCGGGGAATGCTGCTTTTGATGAAGTAGGTGAAATCGACGTCGATCGGCTTGGCCTCGCCCTCGTTGAACCACAGGGGTTCAGCGGTTTCGCGCGGCGCGCCTTCCTTTACCTGCATCAGGTCGTCGGCGATCAGGTCATAGCCTTTGTCGGCCAGCGCCATCAGGCCTCGCAGGCGGCCCGGTTCGAAATAGTCGTCACTGTCCAGAATGGTGATCCACGGCGCCTTGCTGACGGCAATGGCGAGATTGCGGGCGGCGGCAGGGCCGGAATTCTTATCGAGCGCCCGAACGATCAGGCGGCCGGTGCCATCATCGGCGGCGCGGGCGGCGGCCAGTGTCGCGCCATCATCCCCCGAGGCGTCGTCCACTACGACCACTTCGGCCGCTTCGGGCTGGGCGAGGGCGGAGGCGACGGCCCGGCCGATCGAGTTGGCGGCGCGCCAAGCGGCAATCACGACCGTGACTTCGCGACGCACGGGTACGTAAACGCCGTCAGTTGGTTCGTTTGCGGAGGAGATTATCTGACTGGCCAGCATGGGTCTCCAAGCTGCAAGAACGTCGCCAAATGGGCCGGATGAGCCGGTTTACCGAGCCAATGACAAGTAATGGTGGTTACGAGGCGATGAAGATCGGGTGGTTCGCCAAGTTACGCCCCTGGTGAATCACGCATTTGTCAGAGACATGGCAAGTCGCTTGCAGGGAGAAACTGTCTTATCCGGCAGCCTTGAAGCGGCTTTAATGCGGGCTCAACTACTGGAAGACACAACTCTCCAGACACGTGCACTCAGGAGGACGGGCCTATGCCCTGGAACGACAACAAGGGCAGCGGCGGGGGCGGTGGTCCTTGGGGTGGCGGCGGCAATAATTCCAACGGCAACAAGCCGAGTGGCGGTGGCGATAGCCCGTGGGGCAAACCCGGCGGCGGCAATCAGCCCGGCAACAAGCCAACCGGCGGCGGCAGTGGCGGTGGTGGCGGCGGCAAGGATCGCCCCGACCTCGAAGAAACCCTGCGTCGCATGCAGGACCGTTTCAAACGCAAGGACGGCGGCGGCAATGGCGGCGGCGGCAATTTCGGCCGTGGCGGCAGCGGCGGTTCGGGCCGCGGTTTTGGCATGGCTGGCCTGGTTATCATTCTGGCCATCGGCATCGTCGGCTGGCTGTTCACGGGCATCTATCAGGTGAACGAACAGGAACGCGCTGTGGTGCTGCGTTTCGGCACATTCCATCGTTATGAGGAACCGGGCTTCCGGATTCGTCTGCCCAACCCGATCGAGCGTCACATCGTGGTGCCGGTCAACACCGAGATCCGTACCGAGATCGGCGGCGGCAATTCGCAGAACCTGATGCTGACGGGCGATGAAAACATCATCGACATCGACTTTGTCATCAACTGGCGCGTCTATGAACCGCGCGACTACCTGTTCAACGTTGTGGACGTCGAGAATTCGTCGGGCGCAAACGTGCTGATCGAGCAGATCGGCGAGAGTGCGATGCGCGAAATTGTCGGTACGTCGGCATTCGAGCCGATCACCACGACGGGCCGTACGGTCGTCGAAACCCGCACGCGCGATCTGATGCAGCAGACGCTCAACTCCTACAAAGCCGGCGTCGAAGTCATCTCGATCTCGCTGCGCGGCGCATCGGCCCCGGACGAGGTCGTCAACGTCCAGCGCGAAGTTTCCAGCGCTGAGCAGGACAAGGCCAAGCGCGAAGCCGAAGCCATCGCCTACCGCAACAAGGTTGTCCCGGAAGCCGAAGGTCAGGCCCAGCGTACGATCCAGGAAGCTGAAGGTTACAAGGCTGCCTCGGTCGCCAACGCTCGCGGTGAAGCGGATCGCTTCAACCTGGTCTACGACCAGTATCGTGCGGCGCCGCGTGTTACGCGCGAACGCATGTTCCTTGAAACCATGGAAAAGGTCATCGGCCGTACCGAACAGACCATCCTGGATGGTAAATCCGGGGCCGTGCCTATCCTGCCGCTTGACCAGTTGCGCGGTCGCCAACAACCGACCCAGGGGCAATAACGATGCAAAGGCTCCTCATCATTGGCGGCGTGATCGCCGCGGGTGTGCTGATCATCCTCGCGAACGCGTTCTATATTGTCGCTCTCGACCAGCAGGCGATCGTTCTGCGCTTCGGCCAGTACCAGTACGCGGTCAACGCCGACGGCGCGACACGCGGCGCCGGCCTGCATTTCAAGGTGCCGGTCGTCGAGAACGTGATCTATTACGACAAGCGCAATATGGGCTTCGACCTGGATTCGGCCGAGATCACCGCCGCCGACCAGCAACGCCTGAACGTCGACGCGATCGCGCGCTGGCGCATCAAGGACCCGACCCAGTTCTTCAGGGCCGCGACCAGCATGGAAAACGGCCTCGCCCAGCTCCGTCAGCGTTTCAACGCAGCGCTGCGCGGCGAACTCGGTAAAGTGTCTCAGCCGGACATCATCTCAGGCCAGCGCGCCAGTGTTATGCAGCGTATCAAGACCGCGCTGCAGGCCCAGATGACGACTCTCGGTATCGAGATCATCGACGTCCGCATCCGCCAGGCCGACCTGCCTGAAGCGAACTCCCAGCGTGTTTATGAGCGCATGAAGTCGCAGCTTCAGCAGAAGGTGAACCAGTACCGCGCCGAGGGTGAGGGGCTTTATCTCTCGATCGTCGGTGAAGCGGACAAGCAGGTGGAAGTCATCCTCGCCGAAGCGAACCAGAAGTCTCAGGTTCTGCGCGGTGAAGGCGACGCTGAACGCAACAAGATCTACGCGGCTGCCTATGGCAAAGACCCGGAGTTCTTCTCGTTCTATCGCTCGCTCGAAGCCTACGACAAATCGATCAAGACCGGCACGCCGTTCGTGATGTCGCCTGACAGCGACTTCTTCAAATACTTCAAGAGCAGCACGAGCCGCTGATCTGTCACCGAACTGAAATCTGACATTTAAAACCATGCAGGCCCGCTCGATTGAGCGGGTCTGTTTGTTTTGGGCGTTGCCCGAGGGTAACCCTGAACCTACCTATAATGGGCCAGACGGGGTTTGCGATGCCGGTTTCCCTTCCCGACTTTTCCCCAGACGAGCTGGACGAAGCGCGGCGTATGAACCGGCAGTTGCGCTGGGCGCCGCGGTTCCGGGCCCCGACGCCGCTGGGCAAGTTGATGATCCAGACCATGCTGGGCGCACAGACGGCGTTCATCCCCCATGGCGTTCCCGGTGTGACCACAACCACCCGCAAGATCCAGTGGAAGGGCTACACAGCGAACCTGCGCATCCTGATGCCGGCGGGGGAAATTCGCGGCGTCTATGTCGATTATCACGGTGGAGGCTGGGCGATCGGGATCGCTGCGATGGACGATCGCGTGAACGCGCGCATCGCCGCGAAGTGCGGACTGGTTGTTGTGAGCGTCGATTACACGATGCTGCCGGATGTCGATCTACAAGGCATGATTGAACAGTGCGCGGCGGCCGCTGACTGGGTGTTCGAGCATTCCAAAGCCGAGTTCGACGTCGCGGACATCTTCGTGGGTGGAGAATCTGCGGGCGCCCACCTGGCGGCCTGCGCGGTGATGAAGTTGCGTGACACGCGCTATGATTTCGGTCGGCTGCGCGGCGCCGTGCTGTTCTACGGCCCTTACGATCTTTCCTGCACGCCAAGCGTGCGGAGCGCGCCGCGCGATACGCTGGTGCTGGACGGGCCGGCGATGATATCGGGCATCGCCAAGCTGTTGCCCGGCAGGAGCGAGGAAGAGCGGCGCGATCCGGCAGTGTCGCCGCTCTATGCTGACCTCTCGCGACTGCCGCCAGCAGTTCTGATGTGCGGGACGATTGATCCGCTGATCGATGACAGCACGCTGATGGCTGAGCGCTGGTCGGCGGCGAACGGCAATGCGAGCCTGGTTGTCGTTCCCGATGCGCCGCACGCCTTCAACCGCTTACCGACGCGCGTGGCGTCGCGCACCAATGCATTCGTGCATAGCTGGATCAATGACAGGCTGGCGGCTGCCGCAGGCGCCATGGCCGCAGAATAGCCTCAGCGCTTCGGTGGCGGCTCGTGGGGCAGGTTCTCAAACTCGGCTTCTGACATCATCGAGAAGGCTTCGATGACCCAGGTCTTGTCGTCACGCTCACCGAGCTCGATCGTGTAGACATCGCCTTGTTCGGTCTTGCCGACAGTCATGATGGCGTCGCGCTGTTCATAACGCGGGCCTTCGACCCTGCCGTTCTGAGTGGCCATCATCTGGGTTATGTCGGGATTGAAGATGCTGTTATACGGTTCGCTCCCTGGGCCCTGCGCCAGCGCTTCTTTCACAGCATCGAGATTGACCTGATCGACCAGCGGCAGCATGCGCGCGAGATCACGCTGGTTGTACGCCTCAACGAACTTCACGGCGACGGACGCCGGGTCCTTCATGTTCACGGGCGTCTCACCGCCGCAGGCGGAGAGCATCAGAAGTGCAAAAGTTGCCAGTCGTTTCAGCAATCAGAGCCAACCGTTTTTGGCGAAGGGAAGGGCGAGGTCGTGAGCACACGACTGTGCGCGCGATTATGCCAGAATGCTGCGATTGAGCGCCAGAGCGTTAGGCGGTGAGTTCTGCCAATTTCGCGCTTTCAGATGAGGCGGTGAAGGCAAAAGGCGCCAGCTGAGCGGCTGCGATTGCCGATCATGCGGCGAAGCGCATCTCCAAAGCGCCAATGGACATAGCGGTTACTTGTCGGGGGAAAGTGTGAGAGGCTCAGCGGATCAAGTTGGGGAACCTGATCATGAAAGCTCTCGGTCTCGCGTTTGCCTTTACCTGTTTGGCCGCTCCTGCATTTGCAGAGCCGACAGCGTGCGTTGGGGCGGGTTATCAAGTCGCGAAGAAAGCCTTTGTTGAAAATCTCAATGCGTCGAATGCTGCGCTGACGAGCCGTGACTACGGGGGTGCGCTGATGTTGGCTGTGGCTGCGCGTCCGCACACATCGAACGCGCAGCAAGCGGTTGCTGTTACGCAGCTTGAGGTCGCCGCGCACGTTGGGCTTGATGATCGTGCAGCGGCTTCATCGCTGATGAAACAAGCGATTGCGGATGTCTGCCTGCCATCTGAGGTGCGGATGAGTTACGTCGCCATGCTGGCCAAGTGGGGCGGGCCGTTGAATTGAGTTCGCGGCGTTGCCGTTGAGCGGCGCGGTGCGTCTTTGATACACCCTACGGGTGGGGCGGTCCAAGCGTGGCGAGGAAAGCGCGGAGATCGCGTGTGGTTTCGTCGGGAAACTGCTCCATCGGAAGGTGGCCCGCCTCCGGATAGAGAATGAGCTTCGCGCCGGGTATGGCCGCAGCTATGGCGCGGGCATCGTCGGCCGGGATGATGGCGTCGTCTTCGCCTGTCATCACGAGTGTGGGGACGCGAATGGCGTGGAAGTCGACGGGCGTCCACGGTGGCTCGGCCTGCATGCGCTGAGTGAGCAGGACGTCGCGATGGCCTTCCGCCATTGCGAGGTCGACATAGCGATCAATGAGCGCGTCCGTGACCAGTGCTTTATCTCGATAGGCTGATTTGAGGCCGCCGTTGGCGAACAGCCGCGGATTGATCAGCTTGATGAACCATCGGCCGACGGGATTATTGAACAGGGCGGCGAAGGCAGGCGGACCGCCGCGATCGCCCGGCCAACCGGCGGCGTCCACGAGAACCAGTCCTTCGAGTTTTTCCGGATGCGCCTTTGCATAAGCGATCGACACGGCGCCGCCCATGGAATGCCCGGCGAGTACAAAATTCTGCGTGCCGATTTCTGTTGCCAGCGCATCGATCAGCGCGACGCTCCCTGCCAGCGTCGCGCGATAGTTTTGTGGGGTCTGCGTGAGGCCGTGGCCGGGCAGGTCGATGGCGACGAGGCGATAGTCTGGCTTCAAGCGCTCTATCCATGGTCGCCATGCGTGGACTGATGCGGCAAAGCCGTGGATCAGAATCAGCGTGCGCCCGTCGCGATTGCCCTCGTCGGTGTAGTGAACACGCAGGCCAGGCGATGGGTTGAGGGTATGCGAGGCCGGCAAGCCATACTTTTCCGCCAACTTTGGAATGGATATTTCGCTGCTGGCGCAAGCGGCCACTGCGCTGGCGAGAAGGGCCAGCGCGGCGACAGATCTCGCGCGTGTTGATGTACCGGTCAGTTCAGTCTCCCGTGCGGCGAGTCTACGCACCTATCCCTTCGGTGGATCATGGCCCCGGCGCAACATGTGCGGCAACAGGGCGCGGAGCCGATGTCGATCGATGCGCTACCTTTCTCTCAGGTTGGTGGGAAGTTGGGGAGTTATCATGTCACCGGGCCATGTTGCGCCCCTGCGCGCGGTGCTGGCCGACAGGCCGGCCACGTGGGGCATTGCGGCGGTGTTGGGGGGAAGCCTGCTGATCGCAGCTTCGTCGTGGATTTCAGCGCCGATGTATCCTGTGCCGATGACGCTGCAGACGCTTGCAGTGTTGCTTGTCGCCGGGTTGGCGGGCGCGCGTTTGGCAGCGGCGAATGTGATTACATGGTTGGCGTTGGCGGCGATTGGCTTGCCATTGCTGGCCGATGGCGGGGGCGGGCTCGAGCATTTCTCCGGGCCGACAGCAGGCTATCTCGCGGGCATGGTGATTGCGGCGTTCGTCTGTGGCTGGCTGACGGAGAAGCCTGTGATGCGCGGGTGGATTGCCATGTCGCTGGTGTTTCTGGTGGGGCACGTGATCATTCTGGGGGCGGGCTGGATGCGGTTGGCGGCGCTGATCGGAGCTGAATCCGCATGGGAGGATGGCGTTGCGCCATTCCTTGTCGGCATGGTGCTGAAGTCTGCACTGGCCGTCGTGCTGGTGAAGCTGGCTGAACCGTGGATGCGGCGTGTTGTGACGGTTGATTAGGCGGCTTCCGTCTCGTCGTCTTTTTCCGGCTTGTCGATCAGGCCGCGACGTTCGAGTTCGCCACTGATCCAGATCGCGATCGCTTTCTGATCCACGCCTAATTCCGTCAGCAGGTCGGTGACGAGTTCGACGCCGCGCGGTTCGGCGTGGGCGAGGTGCGAGCGATAGCCCATACCGGCCTGACGCACGCGCTCTGCGCCGGTCATGACGGCGACGAAACGCGGCGGTTGTTTGCCGTCGGCGGTGGTGGCGGCCTGCGGGGCTGTAAAGCCTGAGCCGCCGAGCACGATGGCGCGGACGCGTGTTGCGCCGATCGTCTCCATCAGGCGTGTATCCTTCGCGTCGCCGAAGACGATGGTGTAGCCGTCGGAGGCTGCTGAGACGAAGCGCTCGGGCTCTGCTTCGACAGCGACATAAGGGATGTGGTGATCACGCAGGGCGTCGGCGGCGAGGCGGGCTTCCGGCGTCATGCCGAAGACGAGGACGTGTTCTTCTTCCGCAGCGTCGGCGACATCGGGCGAAATGGTTTTCGAGTTCTCGGCGAGCATCTTGGCGATGTGCAGGCCGAGCGACGTCCAGATCGGCGCTGCAACAAGGGTGACGGCGACGGCTGTGGTGATGACACCGGCCCAGTTGCCCGGCATGGCGCCGGAAATGGAGGCGATGCCGACCACCACGAGGGTGAACTCCGATCCCTGGCTGAGCAGGAAGCCGAGCTGGGTCGCGCCGGGAATGGCCCAGCCATTGAGGCGGGCAGCGATGAAGACCACGACGGTTTTGAGGATCACGATGACAAGGGCGGTCAGCAGCACGGCGGGCCAGATGGCCGCCATGGCGGGCAGGTTCACGCCCATGCCGACGCTCATGAAGAACAGGCCGAGCAGCAGGCCGGCGAAGGGTTTCACCTCGTTCTGCACCACGTGGCGGTAGGGCGTGTCGGAGACGGCCATGCCGGCGAGGAACGCGCCGAGGGTGAGCGAGAGATCCGCGCGGGCGGTGGCGGCGCTGGCGGCGAGGACGATGAACAGGGCAACGACGGTGAACGTCTCGCGATTGCCGGTGGCGGCGAGGGATTCGAACAGCGGCCGTACGACGAAGCGTCCGGCGGTGATGGCGAGGGCGAGGGCCAGCACGGCTTTGCCAAGAACCAGCAGCATTTCCATGCCCAGCATGTCCGGATCGCCGCTGAGGGAAGCTGCGAAGGTGAGCAGGAAGATTGCGACGATGTCCTGTGCGACGAGGACCGCAGTGGCGGACCGTCCCATCGGACAGCCGGGCTGGTTTCGGTCTGACAGAATGCGCGCGACGACAGCGGTGGAGGAGAGCGCCAGCGAGACGCCGACCAGCGCTGCGACAGGCCAGGGGAATCCGAAGGCGATGCCGATGCCAGCGAAAGCGCCGCCGCACAGGATGATCTGCAGGGGCGCTAGGCCGATCATGTCGTCACGGCGCGTGCTTATTTCCCGAAGCGAGAAGTGCAGGCCGATATCGAACAGCAGGAAGACCACGCCGAGATCCGCGAGGAAGTGGGATGTCTCGTTGTTCTGGACAAGCCCGAAGCCGGACGGGCCGATGACCAGGCCCGCGACGAGGTAGCCGACAATCGGGCTGAGCCTAACGGCGCGTGAGGCGAGGGCGGCGGCAAGGCCTGCGCCGAGATAGATGATGGCCGGCTGGAGGGTTTCGACGGCAGTCATGACTGTCCCCCCGTCTTTGGCCTCCCGGCCTTATTGTAGAAGTCGTTCGAGCGGTCGCCGCATCGGAAGCCTGAAACGGAAAGAGCCGCCGCGAAACCGCGACGGCTCTACTGTTTCCGACGACTGGGTCGTCAGGCAACCGTTTTTTCGATCCCGACCGTTCCCGGCCGGATTCGAACTACAGCGCCTTTTTGATCGAGAAGATCACGCGGTCGTCGTAGATCGGAGCATTGTCGACGTCCGTGCCGTGATAGCGCAGGTCGAAGCCCAGGCCGAGGGCGGAGTAGGTGCCGCCGACGTTCCAGGTGGTGTAGCTGTCTTCGCCAGCGAAGAGGCCGTCCGTGTCGACCGTCTGCACGCCGACAGCGCCCGAGAACGACAGTTCCGGCGTGGCGGCGAACGCGCCGTTGACTTCGTAGTAGAAGGCATCGCCGGTCTCACCGGTGAATTCCGGCGAGTAAGCGAAGGCAGCGCCCAGCGTGAACTGGTCAGTGAGAGCGATCGACGGTTTGGCGTAGAGTTCCCAGAAATCGAGCTCAGCGCCGTCATCCGAGGCGCTCGGGTACAGGTAGCCGAGAACGCCGACGTCCATGTTCACGCCGCCGAGGGCGAACTTGTAGCCGCCGTAGACGTCCAGCTCCATGTTGGCGCCGCCGGTGCCGAAGTTGATGCTGGAGGCCCAGGTGCCCAGGTAGAAGCCCGAGTCGCCGAACGAGGCGTCGAGGCCGCCTTGGATGGCGGGGCTCTCATCCGATTGCGAGATGCCGCGGAAGGCGTAGTCGGTCGTCAGGCCGACGTTGCCTGAGATCGTGACTTCCTGAGCGAAGGCCGGAGCTGCCGAAACCGCCGCGATGAAACCGAGTACCAAGAGGTTGCGCATTATTGATCCTTTATTCCCCTCACGTTGAAACGACCCGCAGGCGGGGTTGCAGGCTGGGCGCGCTGGGGCACGCACCCGTCCTCGAGAGGGACATTGGCGATCCGAGCAGACACACCAGAAGCACGTTCCCATCTGGATTGTGCGCCGCAGCGCTACCGCCCATTTTTATGACAGTAGCGAGGGTGGGTTTGCACAAAAATCAGGCAAGATCGGTGCTAGTTGGTGGCGGAATGGCATGGCATTCACGCGTTCGAGAGCGGGATTCGCACCCCTGACGGCGTTAGGTCTGGCGAGATTACTGTTCAGTATGGGAAGGGATTTTCTTCGGTGAAACACAAACTGACCAGTTCGTTTTGCCGCGATTGCGCAATGCCGCTTGCGAAACGTTCGTTGCAGCGCGATCAAGCAGCATGAATACCCCGAACAGACCTTCCGATCCGCTTTCTGGCCTCACACAGCTGGGCACAAATGCATCACAGCCTTCGTCTCCCGAGGAGGCGGTGCTGGAGCGTGTTCCGAACCCGCATCCGGGCACGTTGTATCTGGCGCGCTTCACCGCGCCCGAGTTCACTTCGCTTTGCCCGGTGACCGGACAGCCTGACTTTGCGCATCTCGTCATCGACTACGTGCCGGGCGACTGGCTGGTGGAGAGCAAGAGCCTGAAGCTCTACCTCACTTCGTTCCGCAATCACGGCGCCTTCCATGAGGATTGCACGGTGGCGATCGGCAAACGGCTGGTCGACCTGCTCGATCCGACATGGCTTCGGATCGCGGGCTACTGGTATCCGCGCGGCGGCATTCCGATCGATGTGTTCTGGCAAACAGCCAAGCCGCCTGAAGCGCTGTGGCTGCCCGATACGGGCGTTGCTCCCTATCGCGGCAGGGGCTAACTCCGCTCATGCGCGGAACAGTCGAAAGCATCTATCGCCATCCGGTGAAAGGCCTCACGCCCGAGCACATGCCGGCTGTGCAGCTTGAGGCAGGTTCCTACTTTCCCGGCGACCGCGATTACGCCATCGAGGTTGGTCCGTCCGGTTTCGATCCGGAAAACCCGGTACGCATTTCCAAGCAGCGTTTCACCGTTCTGGCGCGCTTCCCGTCGCTCGCGCGTGTAAAGACGCGGCTGGATGACACGACCGGCGCATTCCATATCGGTGATGCGCACGGCTTTGGCGTCGAAGCTCGTCTGGATACGGAAGAGGGCCGCAGCGCCGTCGAGAACTTCCTGCAGGCATTCCTCGGCGAGGATGCGCCGGGCAAGCTGCGGGTGCTTGAAAGCCCGCCGGGTTATCGCTTCATGGATGACTCGCAGGGCTATATTTCGGTGATGAACCTCGCAAGCGTAAGGGAGGTTGCCCGCGCGATCGGCCAGCCAGTCGATCCGCTACGCTTTCGCGCCAATGTTTATGTCGATGGCCTGAAGCCGTGGGCAGAGGATGAGTGGGTCGTCAACCAGACGCTGAAGCTGGGCGGCGCCGAGCTGACACTGTTCAAGCCGATCGTCCGTTGCATCGCCACCCACGTGAACCTCGATACCGGTGAACGCGACATTGATATGGTCGGCCAGCTGCGCGAGCATTTCGGCCGCGACACGCTGGGCACGTATTTCTCGATTTCACAGAGTGGCCGTGTAGCGCTGGGCGACACGCTGGAGGCGTGAGGCCTACCAGTGCGGCGGTGGCGGCTCGTCTGCGGGATTGAAATCGATCGACAATTCGGCCGTGGCGAGACGATCCTCCAGCTTGAGGATCTCCCGCGTGAGACGGTCGATCTCCTTCCACTGGGACGTGATCACCTTGTTGAGATCATCGATCGCGGCATCCTGATGCATGATGCGGATTTCGAGGGCGTCGAGGCGAGAAGTGTCGGTCATTCAGGCCTTCTAGCGCATGGCAGGCTGCGACGGAAACCATCTGATCCGGAACGGTGCTGAGTTGGCCCCATTGACGGAATTGGCCGTGAACCCACAGTGGCTCTGGTTGGGCAGTTTAGGCGCGTTGGGCGACGGACCGGATATGATCAAAAACGCGAGCTGTCTGAAGCGGATCGCCTTGATTGCCAGCGTTGCGTTGGGCTTTTCCACGTCGTCCCTGGCGCAGACGGGCGCGGCCAAGGGCCTGCTGGATGAAGCTGCCGCTGCAATCACGGCTGGACGGTATGTCGATGCGCTGGCTGCTTATGCCGCCGCGATCGCGGCTGCGCCGGGCGATGCGGCGGTTCATGCGAAGCGCGCGCAGTTTTTTGATCAGCTCGGCCAGCCGGATCTCGCGGCGCGCGATTATCGCGTAGCGGTCAAGCTCACTCCGGATGATGCAGGGCTGCAGACCAATCTGTGTTTCGATCTTGCGCTGACCAATCATGATCTCGACGGCGCGCTGGCGGCATGCAACGCGGCGGTGCGTCTCGCGCCGCAGAGTTCAAGCGCACTGAGCGCGCGCGGCTATCTGCAATTGCGCCGTGGCGCTTATGCCGAGGCATCGAAGGATTACTCGGCCTCGCTGGCTCTCTTGCCGGCGTCGGCTAGCGAAATGTTTGGGCTCGGCGTGTCGTGGGTTCATACCGGCAAGGCCAAGGAAGGGCGGGGCGAGATCGCCAGTGCGACGCTCGATAGCCTGGATGTGGTGTCGGACTGGGAGAACCGGGGTTTCGATCTTCAGGGCGAGATCAAGCCCGGCAAGCCGGTAACGAAGGTGTCGCAAGCTGCGGTGTCGGTGAAGGATCGCAAGGTCTTCCTGAACAAGGACGAGCGTTATGCGCCGGTTGGCGATTGCGGTGTGGTCACGACTGCGGGCGCTGCGCCGCCGGTTGCTCAATGGAGCGGCGAGTGCCGATTTGGTCTGATCCATGGCCCGGGCAAGCTGGCAAGCGGAGCAGATGCCCGCTTTACCTACGGCCGTGAGCTGATGGGGAATACAGCGGCGCTCGAGCAGAAGCTCAAGCTTGCCTATCAGTCCGCGGAAGACGCGATCAAGCCATGACGCTCCACTGCAGCTGGCGGGACATGATGCGCGAGGCGGCGGGTCGTCTCGCTGAGGTCGGCGTTGAAGGCGCGCCGCGCGATGTGCGTTTGCTGCTGGCCCATGCACTGGGCGTCGAGCCGGTCGATGTGATCCTGCGCGAGACGGATGCGGTCGATCCGGTTGTTCTCACCGCGTTCGAGCAACTCATCCAGCGCCGCGCGGCTGGAGAGCCGGTGTCACGTATCCGCGGGTGGCGGGATTTCTATGGCAGGCGGTTTGTTGTGACGCCGGACGTACTAGACCCACGCCCCGAGACGGAACTGTTGGTGGAGCAGGGGCTCGACTCTCTGCCCAAGGGTGGGCGCATGCTCGATCTTGGCGTGGGATCGGGCTGCATCCTGCTGTCGGTGCTGGCCGAGCGTGGCGATGCGACCGGGGTGGGCGTTGATTTTTCGCCGAAGGCGATCGCGGTCGCGCGCCGGAATGCGGAGGCGCTGGGCGTGGCGGACCGGGTCTCATTCATGGAGGGCAGCTGGGATGCGCCACTTGAGGGAGGCTTCGATCTGGCTGTCTCCAATCCCCCCTACATTCCCGAGGCCGATATTGCCGGGCTGGCGATTGATGTTCGCGACTATGATCCGCGCATGGCGCTGACACCGGGGGGCGACGGGCTTGGTCCCTATCGCGCGATACTTGCCGCCATGCCGGGCTGGCTGAAGCCGGGCGGCTGCATCGGTTTTGAATTCGGCATTGAACAGGCCGCGTCCGTAACCATGTTGATGCGGCAAGCCGGTCTCTCGGATATCGCGGTCCACCGCGATCTCGCCGGGATCGAGCGCGCTGCATTCGGTCGCAGAGCTTCTTGAGTTCTGTAAACCATAAGAATGGCCCCAGAATTTCCTCAGGAAATGACTTGGCGTGGCGCATCAAAAAGGCTAGCGTCTTTATCGACGGACTGCAGGCGATTCCTGGGTTTCCAGATAGATCAGCCAAGCGTCCGCTTGGGTTTGCGCGGATTGCAGACCCCAACTCCGTCCAACTGGGGCGAATACTCTGAAGATCAGGGATGGTTTCATGAAGCGTCAGCGGGGGCGCGGGCGCAAGCCCGGCGGCGGCGGTGGTGGTGGCGGTAACAACCACAATCACGGCAACCGATCGCTGGAGAGCAACGGTCCGGAAGTCAAAATCCGTGGCACCGCTGCGCAGATCTATGAGAAGTACGCACAGTACGCGCGCGACGCCCAATCGGGCGGTGACCGTGTAAGGTACGAGAACTTCCTGCAGCACGCAGAGCACTATTACCGCGTCATGGCGGCGACGATGCCGCGCGACCGTCTGCTCGCGCAGCAGAACGGCGAAGGCGGCATGCAGCAGTCGCAGCAGCCTGGCGAAGGCAACGTCCAGGCGATCGAAGGCGGCATCTCGTCGGGCGATACGCAGGACGCGCTCAAAGTCATGGACGACCAGTCCAATGATGGCGACGACGGCGATGATGATATCGACAGCGATCGCAGCGACGATGGCGACCGTGCTGAAGTCCAGACCCGTCAGGACAGCGCTCCCCAGGGTGGCGAAGCCGGTGGTCAGGATGGCGAAGAAGGCAATGGTCGCCCACGCCGCCGTCGTGGACGTCGTGGTCGCAATGAAGGTGAACGCTCGGGCAATGGCGGTAATGGCGGCGGTGATCCCGAAGCCCGCTCCGCGCTCGACAGTCTCGCCCGCAAGCAGGGCGCGCTTACTGGCGGCTGATTGCCGGTAGCCGAAGATTGACAACGGGCCGCGCCACCAGCGCGGCCCGTTTGCTTTTTCAAACGGCTCCTAGCCGCCCATCGTGAAGATGCAGAGCTTGTTGCCGTCGAGATCGCGGAAATAGCCGCCGTAGAAACCGCCGCCGCGATCACCGGGCTTGCCTTCATCCGCACCGCCCAACTTCAGAGCCTTGGCGTGAAGTTCGTCGACCTTCTCCCGTGAGGGGCCGCGCAGGGCGATCATGTTGCCATTGCCGCAATGCTGGGCGGCGCCATCGAACGGCTTGGTCACGCCGAACAGCGGGCCCTGGGCAAAGCCGTAGAGTTGGCCATTCTTCATTTCCATTACGCGCTTGCCGCCGAGCTCGCCGAGGATTGCGTCGTAGAAAGCCAATGCCTTGTCGATGTCTTTGGCGCCGATGGTTGTGTAGCCGATCATTGCGGGCATCCTTCCCTGCGTTTGCAGGGAAGGAATCATGTCGCCGGCTACTGGGCAAGCCTCACATGCCTGGCGAATAGAATGCACACAGCTTGTTGCCGTCGAGATCGCGGAAGTAGCCGGCGTAGAACGTGTCGCCACGGGCGCCGGCCGGGCCTTCGCACGTGCCGCCGGTTTTGAGGGCTGCGTCGTAGACTTCGTGCACCTTTTCTTTCGAGGGCATCTGCAGCGCGATCATCGTGCCATTGCCCCAGGTTGCGGGCTCCTTGTTGTAGGGGGCGCCGACGCCGAGCATCGCGCCGCCTTTGTCTGTGCCGAACACGGTCTGCGAGCCGAAGTCCATCATGCGCTTGCCGCCCACCGGGGCGAGTACGGTGTCGTAGAAAGTGAGCGCCTTATCGTAGTTGTTGGTGCCGAGCATTGCGTAGCCGATCATGGGAAGTTTCCTCCGTCCTCATGGTTGGAACATTGCGCTGGGTTGTTAAGGCTGCAAGCGGGGCGGGTGGGGATGCTGACAGGACGGTGGGGGTAGGTGTGGGCGGTGGTTGTGGGTAGTCGAGCACTTCACCACCGTGTCCCCCGCGCAGGCGGGGGGCCAGTAGGTGAGCGCGTTGTCAAATATCGTGCGCTGATGCGCGCTTGCTTTGTGGGACTGGGTCCCCGCCTTCGCGGGGAATGCGTGAACTGAGTTCACGCTTCCGGATATGATCTCGCGTTCGCACGGGCGCGGCCCTGCGGGATGCTTGGTGTCGTCTCTCCCCCTTGAGGGAGCGGGGCGCATGCAGGCGCGCCGTGGGTAGTCCTGTGCTGATCCTTG
>ERZ795059.457-NODE-457-length-53756-cov-15.347684_pt1 | contig 53756 bp, 43 predicted proteins | sample MGYA00375143_ERZ795059 | MGnify/ENA primary metagenome ERZ795059 (study PRJEB30188, sample SAMN05720168) | activated sludge metagenome | isolation source: Anaerobic digester | place: USA | collected 2015-01-07 ... | reverse complement strand
CGAGGAGGTAATAGCTGAGCCCGGCGCCGCTCCTGATCCCGAAGGTCACCAGCAGAGGTGCAAGAATGAGCAGCTGGGTGAGGTATTCGAAGAGCAGGGTGACTGTGAACTTGGCGCCGAGGATCTCCCCCGCCTTGAGGGGCAGGGGCAGCAGGAATTCGACATCCTGGGCGAAATAGTAGACATTGATGGTGTAAAAGATGCCGAAGATGAAAATGATCAGGCCCGAGATGGCGCAGCCGAAGCCGAGCAGGACGCCCTGCTGGCCGATAGCGGCGAGGGGGTCGTAGAGCTTGCTGACCGTTAACGCCAGGGCGGCGACCAGCGGAAGCATGGATACGGCCACAAACAGCATCAGCAGAGCCGTCTTGGTCCGTTCATGCCGGCCGGAAGCCGGCGGCGTAATGCTGCTTTTGAGCAGAATCCGGGAGAGCGCAAGATATCTATTCATCTTCGGTCATCTCCAGGAACATCTTTTCCAGGGATTCGTCGGCCTTGAAGTGGTCACGCATGGCGGCGATGGTGCCGTCGAAGAGCAGCCTGCCCTTGTGGATGATGGCAACCCGGTCACAGAGCCGCTCGGCGACATCGAGGACGTGGGTGGAGAAAAAGACCGTTTTGCCTTTGCCGGCTTCACTGCGCAGGATCTCCTTGAGCAGGAAGGATGACTTGGGATCGAGGCCGGTGAGGGGTTCGTCGAGGATCCAGACCGCCGGATCGTGCAAAAGGGCGCCGATGAGGACGATCTTTTGGCGCATGCCGTGGGAATAACTCTGGATCTTGTTGCCCAGCACCTCGGTCATTTCGAACCGGGCGGTGTAGTCTTCGATGCGCTGCCTGCGCTCGGCTCCCCCGACCCGATAGAGGTCGGCCATGAAGCGGAGATACTCGATGCCCTTGAGGCGGAGGAAAATATCCGGACTGTCCGGGACAAAACCGATCTGTTCCTTGACCCGGATCGGCTCCCTGTGCAGCTCCAGGCCGTTAATACGGATCGAGCCGCTGTCGGGATTGAGAATACCGGTGAGCATCTTGAGGGTGGTGGTTTTGCCGGCGCCGTTGGGGCCGAGAAAACCGACGATCTCGCCTGCCGGAACGGTGAGGGTGAGATCATCGACGGCCTTGACCTTGCCGCTGTAGGATTTGTTGACCTGGACGAGTTCAATCATCTGCCTGCTCCTTATCTGGATCGAGGTCAAATATAATCAATCCTCCATTTAAATACACGCAAAATTCCGCCCCTGGCCAGGATTCTCCTCCCCCCCGGAGAGGGTGCAGCCACTTTCTGGCGGCGTGCAGCCTCTGCCGCCGGCCTCGCGCATTTTTTTCCAGCCTGCATCAGCAGTCTTGACTCCTTGCTCCGGTTTGCCTATATTGGTTTGTGCGTATGATCTGCAAGCGGGTGCAAAAAGCATGGCAAACAACCTCGACGAACTGATCACCTATCTGCAGCGGCTGCTCGGGCCGGAGTATGAGGTCTTTGCCCGGGCCCCCCTCGAGCCTCCCTCGATCCGCCTCAATCCCCTCAAGGGGGCCCGGCGTGAGGGGCTGCTGCAGCGCTTCAAGGCCTGGGGGGTAGCACACCAGCCCCATCCGGTCAATCCCGACGGCATGATGCTGGAGGAGGACCATTTGCCCCTGAGCCATACCCTCGCCTATTTCGCCGGGGATTTCGTCTATCAGGGGCTTTCCTCTCAGCTGCCGGTGCTGGCCCTCGACCCCCGGCCGGGGGAGAGCGTGCTCGACCTCTGCGCCGCTCCCGGCTCCAAGTCGACCCAGATCGCCGCCCTCATGCAGAACCGCGGCCGCCTCCTGCTCACCGACAGCTCCACCCGCCGCCTCCAGCCCCTGATGGCCAACCTCTTCAGCGCCGGCGTGATGAACGCCGTGCTGCTCAACCTCCCCGGCCAGTTGATCGGCCGCCACTTTCCTGAGCAGTTCGACCGTGTCCTCGTCGACGCCCCCTGCTCCGCCCTCGCCAATCTGCCGGTGCGCGCATTTCAATCCTACTGGTCCGAGGCTTTCCTCAGGAAAATCAGCACCATCCAGGAGCAGCTGCTGATCTCCGGGATCAAGGCGGCCAGGGTGGGGGGCGTCATCGTCTACTCCACCTGCTCGATCTGCCCTGAAGAGAACGAGATGGTGCTGGAGCGTATCCTCCGCCGTTATCCGGTCGAGCTCGAGCCGGTCGCCTTTGCCGGGGCCCCCTGCTGCCGGCCGCCCCTCGAGAGCTATCTCGGCCGCCGCTTCGATCCGGCTATCCGGCAGGCGGTGCGGATCCATCCCTGGCCCCTGCCCTTTGAGGGTTTTTTCGTCGCGCGGCTGCGCAAGACCGGCCCCCTCCCCATCCGGCCGGTGACCGAGGCCATGCCCTGGCTGCAGAGCCGTCGGGGCGACGACCCCGAAATCGCCCTCCTGCTCGATCATCTCGAGCAGCTCTGGGGCATCCCGGCCGGACCCCTGCGCGACTCGCGCTACCTGCGCTCACTTCATCGCCTCTGGATGATCGCCCCCGAATGGGAGCGGCTGCCGCAGCGCGCCTTTATGATGGCCGGGCTGCCCCTGGCTGATGAGAAAACCACCTTCTGGCGGCCGACCACACCCGCGGTGCAGTGGCTTGGCGAGCGCATCGGCAAGGAGAGGATCTCTTTCACCGATGCAGAGCTTGCCGCATTCTTCCATGATGGGCGCCTGCCCGCCCCCGCCGGGCCCCTGCGCTATCATGTCCTGCACGCCGATGGACGCAACCTGGCCATCGTCGCGCAGTCGGAGGGATTTTACCGCATCCATCTGCCCCACCGCTTCGATCTGGTTCTCTGAAGCAAGCAGAGCCGGCGAGGGGTTCTGATGAACTGACCAAACGGAGAAACGAGCGTGACAGACAGACCGGAAAAAAAATCGAAGAAGGGAGCCATCACCCGCAGGGATCTGCTCAAGAGCGCGGCCTCGCTGCCGGTGATCGGGCTTTTGGGCCATCTGAGCTGGAAGGAGCACAAACTGGAGAGGGGGAAGAAAGAGCGCATCTTCGAGGCCCTCGATCTCGAAAAGGCAGCCCTCCCGCAGCCGCAGCTCAGCGTGCGGCCGAAACAGCGGGTGCGCATCGGCCTCATCGGCTTCGGGGCGCGCGGCGAGCAGCTGGCGCGGGCCCTGGGTTTCGCACGACCGGAATGGATCGCCTCGGTCAGGGAGGCAGCCGCACTCAACCGCCTCGATACCCGCCTGCAGGACTGGCTCAACCAGGAGGATCTCCAGGTCGCCATCACCGCCGTCTGCGAGGTCTTTGACCAGCGCCGCGAGCAGGCCGCGGCTGCAGCCACTTCCACCCTGCGACCCGGAACGCCCGCCTCCACCGCTGCCCTGCCCGTTCCCGCCCTCTGCGTCGACTATCATGATCTCGTCAACCGCAGCGACGTCGACGCCGTGATCATCGCTGCACCCGATTTTCAGCACGCCCCCATGGCCCTGGCCGCCATCGCCGCCGGCAAGCATGTCTACGTCGAAAAATGCATGACCCGCACCGAAGAGGAGGCTTTCGCCCTGCGCGCGGCGATGAAAACCAGCCCCGTCGTCTTTCAACTCGGCCACCAGTATCCCCAGAACGCCTGCTATGTCCGCGCCAAAGAGATCATTGAACGCAATATCCTCGGCAAGATCACGCTCATCGAGACCTCCAGCAACCGCAACACCCCCAGCGGCGCCTGGGTGCGCCACCTCGACAGCCAGGGCCGGCCGCGCCCCGGCGACCCCCGCTCCATCGACTGGCAGCGTTGGCTGGGTGACCGCCCGCAGGTCCCGTTCAGCATCGACCGCTTTTACAACTGGACCAAGTGGTGGGACTATGCCACCGGGCTGAGCGGCCAGCTCTACTGCCATGAAGTGGATATGGTCAACCAGCTCCTCGGCGTCGGCATCCCGGCTGCGGTGATGGCCTCCGGAGGCATCTATTTCCACAAGGACGGCCGCGAGATCCCCGACATCTGGAACGTCGTTTGCGAGTATCCCGACCACGACCTGACCCATCTCTACTCCGCCAGCCTGGCCAACAGCCGCCAGCGCGGCCGCCTCTTCATGGGCCACGACGCCGCCATGGAAGTGGGCGACAGCCTGCAGGTTTACGTCGACGGGGACTCAAGCCGCTACCAGGCCAGCCTGCGCCAGGGGGAGATGAGCCCCGGCCAGACCATCGTCTCATTCCGCCCGGGCATGGACAAGCTCGATGCCATCACCTCGGCGAGCGAAAAATTCTACGCCGGCCGCGGCCTGGTCTATACCTGGCGCGACGGCCGCCGCGTCGACACCTCCCACCTCCATCTCAGGGAGTGGCTGGGCTGCATTCGCGACGGCGGCACCCCGAGCTGCTCCATCGCCAAGGCCTTCGCAACAACAATCACCTGCCACATGGCCACCCGCTCCTATCGCGAACAACGCCGGGTGACCTGGGACAAGGAGGCCGAACGCATCGTCTGAGGCGCTGCAGCCGGCGCCGTCAGCACCCTTGTATTTGTAGTAAAAATTGGTTATTTTTTACGTTATGGAACCAGAAAAGCTCCACGGAGGTTACACGCTCGTATCTGTCAAACGTGAATGAGGATCCAAGATGAGTAATAGCAGCCTTTTCGATCAGCTTTATAAAAAGCTCAAGAATGTCATCCCTGTTGCAGAGATCCGCTACAAGGCGGAGCTGGCGGAGGAGATCAACCGGCTCAAGAAGGAGCGCAACGCGGTCATCCTCGGCCACAACTATATGGAGCCCGCCCTCTACCATTCGGTCCCGGATTACCGCGGGGATTCCCTCGAACTGAGCCGGCGGGCGGCCGAAGCCGAGGCCGACATCATCATTTTCTGCGGCGTCCGCTTCATGGCCGAAACCGCCAAGATCCTCAACCCCAACAAGACCGTGCTCATCCCCTCGCCCAGGGCGGGCTGCTCCCTGGCCGAGAGCATCACCGCCGAAGATGTCCGCCAGCTGCGGCGCCTCTACCCCGGGGTTCCGGTGGTCACCTACATCAACACCTACGCCGACGTCAAGGCCGAAACCGACATCTGCTGCACCTCGGGCAACGCCGTCAAGGTGGTGGAGTCGCTCAAATCGGACAAGGTGATCTTTCTCCCCGACCGCTATCTGGCAGGCAATGTCGCCCGCGAGACCGGCAAAACCATCGTCTTTCCGGTCAAGAGTCCAGCCGGCCTGGCCAGACCCGAGCCCGGCATCGAGTATGCCATGATCGGTTGGGATGGCCGCTGTGAGGTCCACGACAAATTCACGGTCGAGGATATCGAGAATGTCCGCGCCCAGTTCCCGGATGTGGTCATCCTGGCCCATCCGGAGTGCCGTCCCGAAGTGACTGCGGCCGCCGATTTCTCCGGCAGCACCTCGGCGATGATCCGCTATGTGCGCGAGACCAGGGCCCCTCACTATCTGCTTCTGACCGAGTGCAGCATGGGCGACAATATCGCCGCCGAGAATCCCGACCGCGAGCTGCTGCGCCTGTGCACGGTGCGCTGTCCGCACATGGCCGAGATCACCCTTGAGGATACCCTGGAATCCCTGCGCCAGACCCGCTATGTGGTCGAGGTGCCTGAGGAGATCCGGGTGCGCGCCCTGCGCGCGGTGACCCGCATGCTCGAGATCGGTTGAGGCGGATGAGCATTCCGAGCTCCCCTGCTCTCATCCTCGGCGCCAGCGGCTTTCTCGGCGAGGCCTTTGCCCGCCACCTCCAGGCGGCAGGCGAGCCCGCCGCCTGCCTCATCCATCGCTCCCCCCTGCCGGCGGAGATCAGGCCGGTACGGCTCTATCACGGCTCCCTGCTCACCTTTCCCTGGCGGATACTGGAGGCGGATCCCCCCCGCGCTATCATCCATTTCGCCCGTCTATCGGCCCCCTCGGCAGCGGGGCGGCGTCTGGCCGCCCAGGCGAGCACCATGGCCAACCGCCGCCTGCTCGCCTGGCTGGAGAGGCTCGCGCAGCCGCCGCGGCTGGTCCTGATCGCCGGCACCCTCGCCTACGGTCCATCCGCCGACGAAGAAATTTACGAGGACCATGCCCTCCATCCGGCGGGATTCGCCCGCGAGTATGCGCGCGGCGAGGCCCCCATCCTTGCCGCCATGGCAGCCGGGCGGTTGCCGGTACAGGTCATGCGTCCGGCCTGGGTCTACGGCGCGCGTTCGTGGCTGCGCGGTTTCTTTTTCACCCCGATGCTGCGCCAGGGGCATGTCCCCCTCTACGGCGAGGGGGACAACCGGATGGCCCTCATCCATGTCGAGGATGCAGCCGCGCTCATCGATTTTCTCAGCCGCGAGGCCCCGGCCGGAGAGAGCTACAATCTCCTCTGCGGGGCGCCGCTTCGCCAGGCGGAATTGGCGGAGACCCTGAGCCGGATCAGCGGTCTGCCGATCAAACGCATTACCCGCCGCGATTTCCCTTCACGCGACCGCGGGGTGTGGGAGTCGCTCACCTTCTCCCAGCGCACCGCCAGCCGCCATGCCGGCCTCTACCAGCGCCACGGTTTCCGCCATCCGGATGCGGGCGCCGCCCTCGCCTCACTCTGGCGCTCCTTCATCAATACTCCTTCCGCCTGACTTTCTGATCGTGCAGATGCTGTCCGGCAGCCCCGTGTAATAGCGGTAGGTCGGATCGTCCACCCGCTCCACCCGATAGCGGCCCTCGAGCCGCTTCATCAGTTCCGATTCCGCCGAATAGGACTGCAGTGGAAAGCCGCCCGCCTCGATGAAGAGGGAACGGCGGCCGAAGAGGGTGGACCCGATGGTGCACTCCGAGAGATGGATCAACTCCCCCGGCCGAAAGGCATCCTCCACCCAAAAGCTCTCTTCCGGGCCGCACAGCTCCACACCACCGTGGATGAGATCAAGACCGGGATGGCTGCGCAGATGGGCGATGCGCAGGCTGAGATGGTCGGGGAGATATTCGTCGTCGGCGTCGAGAAAGGTCACCCATTCCCCCAGAGCGGCCTGGATGCCGATATTGCGCGCCGCCGAGAGGCCGCGATTGCGGTGGCGGAGATAGCGCCAGTTGGGGTGTTCCGCGACCATGGGCAGGAGCAGTGTTTCGATTCCGTCGCTGCTGCCGTCGTCAATGATGAGCAATTCGTAGCCGGAAAAGCTCTGCCGTAGTACCGAGGCCAGGGCGCGTTCGATGAGGTGGCGGCGGTTGAAAACCGGCAGGATGACCGAAACCGCGGGATGCATCAGCTCCTCGAGGGTCATGGCCTGATCACCTCGCGCCCGGCAGCATGTAATTCTCTCCCTTCCAGAGGCGCACGACCCGGCCGCTGTCATCCACCTCGAAGCGGACCAGCTCGCCATTGCCGCCGACTCCGCTCATGCGGAAAAGGTGGGGTCCCTCGGGCACCAGTTCGGTGAGACCGTCGCGCGGGGCGCTGTTGGCGGGATAGCTGTATTCATAGAGGGCCAGTTTTTCCCCCCAGAGGATCACCTTGCTCACCCAGCCGGAAGGATCATGGTAATCCCCCGTATAGAGAGGCCAGGAGGAGCGGTCGGGCGCCACCGCCGGATCCTTTTTGCGCGGGAAAAGGGGGGCCATCTCGTCGTAAATCTGGGCGGCATAAGTGGAGGGGGTCCCGTCCGAGCAGTTCATGAGCACAACCACCCCGACCTTTTCCTCCGGGCAGAAAATTAGCTGGCTCTTGTAGCCGGCGACAAAGCCGCTGTGGCCGACCATGGTGCGGCTGCCGCGTTTGTAGACGCTGAAGCCCAGGCCCCGGCCGCTGCTCCAGTCGGAGTTGACCCAATGGGCCCGGTGCATCTCGTTCAGGGAAAAGCCGGAGAGCAGGGCTGAACTGTCGCCCGCCATGTGGGCGAGGAGATAACAGGCAAGATCCTCGACGCAGGAGGTGATGTTGGCGGCGGGGATGAGCCCACCACTTTCCGGGAAGGTGAGGGGATTGCGCCGGCCATCCGGCTGGCGATAGTCATAGGAGGCGGCCAGGCGGCTGCGGGCCGATTCGGGGAGGATGACATGGGTGTCCTTCATCCCCAGAGGCTCAAGAATGTTCTTGCGCAGATACTCCTCATAGGGCATCCCCGAGGCGGCGGCGACCACCTCGCCGGCGATGGCCAGGCCAAGATTGGAGTAGCGGTAACGCCGGCCGGGGGGCGCAATCTGTTCCTGGCCCGGCAGGGCCTCGCGCAACTGCTCACGGGTGGGGAAGGAATGATCCGACCAGTAGGGAAAAGCCGACTCACCGGGCAGTCCCGAGGTGTGGGTCAGGAGCTGGCGGATGGTGATCGGGGGCTCCTCCGGCCACCTGGTGCGGACCCTGAACCAGGGCAGATGCTTCTCGACAGGATCGTCGAGGCGCAGCTTTCCCCGTTCCTGGAGCTGCAAGATCGCCGTGGCGGTGAAGGTTTTGGTGATCGAGGCGATGCGGGAGAGGGTCCGCGGGGTCATGGGGCTCTTTGCGGCGAGGTCGGCATAGCCAAAGCCCTCCGCCCAGACCAGACGTCCATCTGCGACGACACCGGCTGCCAGGCCGGGAATCCCGTCGCAGCTCATCTTCTCGCCTATCCACGACCGCAGCAGGGTGACCGCCGCGTCAAAATCGGCGCTTTGCGCAGGACAGGGCCGAATCATCGCCAACAGCAACAGGATCAACAGGATTTTGCGCATGGAAGCCTCCTTGGTTTGAACCAAATTTAGCCAAATCGAGGGCAAATACAAGCGGAATTATATCCCTGCAGCCCTTCGGGGCGGCAAGGGTGTCGGGCGCCCCGGAGTCGCCGGTAAAAGTCTGCAGACGGCCGGGTGCGGCCAGGCGGCCCGATCGCCGGATTGAGGCTGCAGGCTTCTGCACCCGATCCCGGCTGCAGCTCATATCCCGTCTTGACTCTCACCCGCGAATTATGTACATTGAGCCGTTGAAAGAAATATTACGCATCTGGAGTGGAAATGAAAGCGAAAATGGTCATCGGGGTGGTCGTCATCGTGGGCGCCCTGATCTATCTCATGGTGAGCGGCTTTCGCGACAGCTCGGTCTACTACATGACGGTTTCGGAGCTGTCCGGCCAAAAGGCGGAGGTGATCAACGAGGGGCTGCGGGTGAGCGGCTACGTCGATCCCCAGTCGATCGCCTGGAACGCTGAAAAGATCGAACTCGATTTCACCCTCTTCGAGGGGAGCGACAGTCTGCGGGTCCATTACAAGGGAGTGATCCCCGACCAGTTGGCTGATGCCCAGGGGGTTCTGGCGGAGGGCAAGCTGACGGCCGACGGCCGGCTGGAGGCGACTCGCCTTATGCTCAAATGCCCTTCCAAATACGAAGCCAAACTCGACGAAAAACCGGGCGCGGGCAGCACTCAGTAGGGCCAAGAGCGCAGAGACGCAAAAAGCCGGCGAAGGCATAGCCTTTGCCGGCTTTTTTTGCATCAGGCCGCGGTGCGGCTATTTGTTCAGGCCGCTGAAATCGACAGTGGGCGCCGCATTGGCCTCAGCCGGGGCCTCGAAATAGGGCTTCTGGCCGAAGCCGAGCATGCCGGCGATGAGGACGACCGGGAACTTGCGCACAGACTGGTTGTAGGTCTGAACCTGGTCGTTGTAGCGCTTGCGTTCGACGGCGATGCGGTTCTCTGTGCCCGCCAATTCATCCTGCAGGCGGAGGAAATTCTCGTTGGCCTTGAGTTCGGGATACTTTTCGACGACGACCATCAGACGTCCGAGGGCGCTGGTGAGGCCGTTCTGGGCCTCCATGTACTGCTGGAGCTGGGCTGGATTCATGTCGCCGGCGTTGATCTGGGTGCTGGTCGCCTTGGCGCGGGCGTTGATGACGGCTTCGAGGGTGGCGCGTTCAAAGTTGGCGTAGCCCTCGACCGTCTTGACCAGATTGGGGATCAGATCCATTCTGCGCTGAAGCTGATTCTCCACCTGAGCCCAGGCGTTCTTGACCCCTTCATCGAGGCGGACCAGATTGTTGTAGGGGCTGGCGATGAGCAGGCCCAGAACAAGCAGGATCCCGATCACGATCAGGGCTGTTTTCAATCCTTTTTTCATTTTTTCCTCCGTTGGCTATTCCATTTGATCTATAAGCAAGGTTAGTTTATTGATTTCAGTGATATAGGCCGCAGCGAGCCTGTTCATCTCCACCAGCGAGAACTTGCCCTTGCGCTCGAAGGCCTGGATGAGCTGCTGAAAGAGATCGCGGTCCAAACCGTAAAGTTCGGCAGTGCGCATGATGATGTCGCGATGAAGGGCGGGGATCTCCGCATCCTTGAGGGCGAGCAGCGACTTGAAGAGCACGGCGAACGGTGGCAGGGTGAGGGTGACAAGCGCCTGGAGCCGGTAGCGCTTGCCCAGGGTGGCGAGATACTCTTCGCGCAGGTGCAGGAGCTTGCCCTTGATCTGTTCCTCGCACTGCAGGCGCAGGTTGGCATGAGGGATGACGAGGGGTGCGAGCACATCCTCGCCGTACAAAAGCTGGTAACGGCGTTTCATATGGAGAAACTCGACCGGAAAGCTGTCGAGCGAGCCGGCGATATAATTCTTCGTCATGAAGATGGGCAGGGTGCGCAGGCGCTTGCGCCACTTTTCCACCAGGGGAAAGGCGGCGTCGAGGCGGGTGATCGCGACCTCGGAGAGGACGATGAGAAAATTGATATTTGATCTTTTGGGATCCCAGTGTCCGCTGAGGGCGCTGCCGTAAAGCATGACAGCGACGAGATCCGCGCCGTAAATGGCCTTCACATCCTCGGTGAATTCATTGGCAATGCTTTGTGGCGAATCCAGCTTTTTCGCCATGCTCTTCTCCTTATATCCATCCAGTCCTGTGAGCGGGCAGCCTGACCTCCGCGTTTCGAGCCGGTTAAGGCGGGCACTAGTATCCCCCGCCGGCGCCGCCGCCACCGCTGCCGCCGCCACCAAATCCGCCAAAGCCGCCGCCACCCCCGCTGAAACCGCCTCCCCAGCCGCCGCCGCCCCAGCTGCTGCTCCCCCATCCGCTTCCATCCCAGCCCCGGCTGCCCGACCGCCTTCCGGGTCCCGAGCCCCAGTCGCCGCCGGAGCCCCAGCCGGAACGGTTGTGATTGCTCAGGATAATGAGCAGAAAGATAAAGCCGATGACCAGGAAAACGATCAGATCCTCCATGCCATCGTCCGGGTTTCCCCCCCGGCGCGGGGCGATGGTCGTCCCGTCGAAGGTGATGCCATACTCCTCGCTGACCATGCCCGCAAAGGCCTGCATCGCCTCGAGAAAACCCCGGCCGAAATTCCCCTGCTGAAAGTTTGGGACCAGATGCTGGCGGTAGACATCCCCGGCGCGGGCATCGTTGATAAAGCCCTCGACACCGTAACCGGTCTCGATCCAGATTTTGCGGATGTCGGTGACGTTGAAGATGAGGAGCCCCTTGTCCTCCCCCTGTTTGCCGATGCCCCAGGCCTTGTAGAGCTCGTTGGCATAGGACTGGTAATCGGCATCGCCGATGGTGGGCATGGTGCAAATCACCAGGGCGACGCCGGCCTTGTCCCAGACCTCGATGGCCAGGGCCTCGATCTCGGCCTCTTCGGCGGCGGGAATGACCTCGGCGAAATCATTCACGGCCCCCCGGCGCTGGGGAAAGCTCTCCTCCGCACGCAGCGGCAAAATGAAAAGAAAAAAAAGGGCCAGGGAAAGAAATTTACGCATGTTCGCGGATTCCGGATGCAGTCGGTTTTTTAATAAAGTACATCATTTCGCATGTAAATGCAAGCAAATTGCGCAGGGGCCGCCTCCTCCACCGCGGCGGCTGCTGCCGGCGTCCTGGCCGGCAAAACGCGTGCGGAAAGGGCCGGCGGCGGCCTGAGAAAGAAGAGGCCGGACGGGAAAAGCACTTGCAGGGGCCGGTTTTTTTGCGTATTATTGCTCTGCACGGCGTTTTTTTGCGCAATCCTGAGTGATTGCATGTACATAACAGCATACAAGATAGTGTCCGGTTCACCTCTCCAGCACCTGAATCGACATCCCAAAGAGGCCGTTAACCATCAGTATAGGAGGCAGTCAGGACATGAGAAATCCGGCCTTTGAGCTTGCAGCCGTTGTGCTTTGCGCACTATTTGTTTTGGGAACTCCGGGGGCTCCCGTACAGGCTCAGCCCACTTCTCTCCAGCCCCTTGCACAGCTTTTACGCGCTGATGGCACTCTGGACCTCGGCCTCGGCCGCAACGTCGCCCTCGATCCCTCCGGCTTTGAAATGACCATCGACGATCAGGGCCGGCCGCGCTTCACCCCCGCCCGCGCAGTCAAACCCTCTGCCCCCGAGGCAGTTGAAAAATGGAGCACCGAATACACCTTTTCCGGCGCCGACAATATCGTCACCGCCCTGGCCATCCATAACCAGGAGCTTTACATCGGCGGTTATTTCAGCGCCATCGGCCCCGTCTTCGCCAATCGCATTGCCAAATGGGACGGCTTCACCTGGACACCCCTCGGTCCGGGCGTGGACGGCAATGTGCACGCCATCCTGGTGACCGACACCGGCGTCTATATCGGTGGCGATTTCATCTATGCTGGCGACCTCTTCTGCCAGCGCATCGCCAAATGGGACGGCGCCCGTTTCAGCGCCCTCGGTGAGGGCTTTAATGGCAAAGTGCGCGCCCTGGCGATGTCCAACGGCACCCTCTATGCCGGCGGCGAGTTCACCTCGAGCGGCTCGACCACCGTCAACCGTATCGCGCGCTGGACCGGCAGCAGCTGGAGCCCGGTCGGCGCCGGCTGCAACGGCCCGGTCCTCTCCTTCGCCGTCAACGGCAGCGACCTCTACGTCGGCGGTGACTTTACCTTCATCGGTTCCACGCCCGTCAACCGCGTCGGGCGCTGGACCGGCACTGCCTGGTTCACCCTTGCCTCGGGGACCAACAACATCGTCCGCGCCCTCACCTTCAGCAACGGCTCGCTCTATGCCGGCGGAGATTTCACCACTGCCGGCACCGTCACGGTCAACTATGTCGCCCGCTGGAACGGCGCGGCCTGGAGCGCCATGGGCAGCGGCGCCGATCAGCGCGTCACCGCCCTGGCGGCCAACGAGGGCACCATCTACGCCGGCGGCCATTTTTACAATATCGGCGGCGTCAGCGCCCTCCGCCTCGCCAGCTGGGACGGCTCCACCTGGAGCTCCCTTGGCAGCGGCGTCAACAGCTTTGTTTACGCCCTCGCCTTCGACGACGGCCAACTTTTTGTCGGCGGAGATTTTTCGGCCGCCGGGGCCGTCACCGCTCATCATATCGTCGGCTGGAACGGCCACAACTACGGCTCCCTGCACTTCGGCAAGGGCTTCAACGGCCCCGTTCACGCCATCCTCATGGACGGCACCACAGCCTACGTCGGCGGCTCTTTCACCCAGGGCGGGGGCATCGCCGCCAGCAATATCATCAAATTTGACGGCACCACCAGGATCTGGAGCGCCCTCGGCAACGGCATCAGCGGCCCGGTCTACGCCCTCGCCAAACAGGGTACGGACATCTTCGCCGGCGGGCGTTTCAACAGCGCCAGCAGCATCGCCGCCAGCAATATCGCGCGCTGGAACGGCTCCGCCTGGTCCAGCCTCGGCAGCGGCATCAACAACGGCTCGCCAGGGACCGGCACTGTCTACGCCCTGGCCAGCAACGGCATCGACTCACTGGTAGCCGGTGGCGAATTCAGCAACGCCGGGGGGCTCAACACCCCGCGCGTCGCGCTCTGGAACGGCGGGGCCTGGAAGACCATCGGCCTGGGCATGGACAACACCGTCTACACCCTCGCCTACGAGAGCTTTATGTTCTACGCCGGCGGCAAGTTCAAGAACACCCAGGGCGGCGGCTATTTCCTCAATTACGCTGCCCTGTGGTCCGGCGACCGTCAGGCCTGGTACGCCATGGGCACCGGGGTTGACAGCACCGTCTACGTCATGAAGCCCGGTGCCGCCGGGGTCCTTTACGTCGGCGGCAATTTCACCAAGGCCGACGGCCTTCCGGCCAGACGCCTCGCCCGCTGGGAGGGCTCCCTCTGGGACGGGGCCGTCAGCACGGGCGCCAACGGCCGCATCCGCGCCATCGACGTCCTCGGCACCAGGCTCTACATCGGCGGCGATTTCAGCGAAGCGGGCGGCCTCCCGGCCAACCGCTTTGCCATCCTCGATCTGAGCACCGACTCCTGGAGCGCACCCGGCAACGGTCTCGACAGCACGGTCTATGCCCTCGGCAATGGCGACCTTTACCTCGGCGGAGCCTTCACTGCGGCAGGTTCGAGGCCATCTTTCCACTTCGCCCAGTGGCTGGAGAGCAGCTTTGTCTATATGCAGGTCAGGCTTTTCCTGCAGGGGGCCTATAACACTGCAGCCCACGCCATGACCACCACCCTCAACAGCGCCGGCCACATTCCCCTGGTTTCGCCTTATCCGGATCATCGCAGCGTCAGTTATATCCCCGCCAACGTCACCGACTGGGTGATGGTCGAACTGCGCACGGGCGGCGGTACAGTCGCCGGGCAAAAAAGCTTCTTCCTGAACAGGAACGGCTATCTGGTCGATGACGACGGCGTGAATACCCAGGTGATCTTTGAAGGGGTGACCGATGGAGACTATTCGATCATCATACACCACCGCAACCACCTCAAGGTGATGAGCGCCAACACCGTCGCCCTCAACAACGGCGGAGCGACCGCCTTCGATTTCACCACCAGCCTCAGCCAGAGTTATGAATATGACAGCGCCGGCCGCACCTGCGTTGAGCTGGAGCCGGGGGTCTGGGGTTTCTGGGCGGGGGATATCAACCAGGACGGCGCCATCACCACGCGTGACCATGTCGTCTGGTACGATGCCAATTATGCCGGCGAGTCGGGCTACTGCCTCAGCGACATCGATCTCAACGGCTCCCCGGCGGCTTCCGATTTTGACCTTTGGCAGACCAACGCCCGGATCGACCCCCGCTGCCAGGTCCCCTGATCCATTTTTTCCTTCTCCCCCGACACAAAAAAAGGGTGCGCCGATGCGCACCCTTTTTTTATGCTTTGAGGCTGGCGTTCCCGCACAGACGGTGTCTCTCACTCCCCTGGCTTGCCCCTCAGCTGCTTGGCATGTTCGACGATCAGGGCGTGGTACTCCTGAAAAAGGGCCAGGTCGCGCGGCAGGTTCTCCTCGAAGAGCCGCTTGATATCATCATAGGATTCACTTCCCCTGATCAGCCCGCGCCGGATCAGGACGCGGCGGGTGTAGGCATCGACCACAAAGGTCGGCACCTTGAAGGCGTAGAGGAGCATCGAATCGGCGGTTTCCGGGCCGATGCCCCAAAGGGTGAGCAGTTCCTGGCGGTCGGGGATGCGGCCATCGAGGCCGGCGAAGAAGGCGCTGAAGAGACGCAGTTTTTTGGCTTTCTGGTTGAAATAGCCGGCGGGGCGAATGGCCGCAGTCAGGACATCGTCGCCCAGCGCCAGCAGGCGGGCGGGCTGGAGGGCATTCAGGGCGTGGAGGCTGCGCAGGGCCTTCTCGACCGAGGTCCAGTTCACACTCTGGGTCAGGATGGCCCCGGCGCAGATCTCGAAGACCTGCGCCGGAGTGGCGGGCAGCTCATAGTCGAGGGGGTGGTAGCCCCGGATGCAGCAGCCGGGGCGCGACTCCTCCGCCAATCCGATCAGGGGCCACCAGCCCCGGGGCCCGTAGAGGGCAAACAGCTCTGCGTAGAGGCCGTGGAAGGTGCCCGATTTACTTGAATTTGAGCGCATTTTCCGGACAGGCCTCGATGCAAGCCCCGCAGGCGTGGCAGTCGGGGCGTGATTTTTTACCCTCAAGGATGGAGGGAACCGTCGGACAGGGGCTCTTTTTAACACAGAGCATGCAGTCGGTGCAGGCCTGCTTGTCCAGGCGCACGCGCAAAATGGAGATATGTTCGGCCAGCCAGGTCAGCAGCCCGATCGGGCAGACCAGGTAACAGAAGGGGCGGTAGAAAAAGAGGGCGCCGATGAAGGTGATGACAAAGGCGGGAATGATCGCCCATTCCATCTGCCAGTGAAGAAACTCAAAGGGATTGATCCAGGCATAGAGGCTGAACCCCATGCCGAAAAGCAAGGCGACGAAGAGAAGAAAAAGCGCAATGCGGATGGCATTGGTGATCCGGAAAGGAAGCTTGCCCTTCCAGCCGCGCGGCAGGGGAATGCGGTGGAGGAGCTCCTGCAGGGCGCCGATCGGGCAATTCCAGCCGCAGAAGAGCTTGTTGGCGATGACGGTCATGAGCAGGATGAAGCCGAGGATCGAAATAAAGATGATCGGCACGCTGCGGCCCATCTGGATGAACATCAGTGGTTTCTCGACCGAACACATCGGGCTCGGATGGAGCCCCATCCCGGAAGCGAATTTGCCCCAGGGCAGGAAGGGGACGACACTGAAGGCGAGAAAGATGATGACCAGGGCGGCGAAGCGCACCCAGGCCGTGGCTTTGCGGGTCATGAGCAGGACGAGGCCGAGGAAGCCGAGGATGGCCCCCACCCAGACGCGGGGCAGAGCCCAGACCGAAAAGAAGGTCATCGGCCGGCTGCCTTCGCCTTCGGCGCCGAAGAGCAGGGTGACCGCGCCGGAGAGGAGCAGCATGAGCACGAAAAGGGCCAGTGTGCGAAAGTGGAGGAGCAGAGCGGAGCGTTTCATGATATTCCCTTTCTGTTCTGTATGGGTCAGGGTTTGCCGGACGAGGCAACGCGAAAACCGATAAAGGGGTAGGCGAAAGAGGGATCCTGGCCGGCCCGCTCGGAACAGCGGCTGTAGGCCGGATCATCCGCCCAGGAGCCGCCGCGCAGCACCCGCGAACGCTCCATGGGCAGGGAGCTGAACTCCCGGTTCGGAGGCAGATAGCCGAGGTATTCCTCATAGAGATCGGAGCACCACTCGAGCACATTTCCGGTCATGTCCACAAGCCCCAGGCCGTTGGCCTCGAAGCGGCCGACAGGAGCAGTGAAGACAAAGCCGTCGCTGTAGCCCTTGAACCAGCTCCGCAGGGGATAGCCGGCGGCCCCGCTCTCGTCGGCGATGTTGCCCCCTTTGGCGCCGCGCGGAAAATCATTCCCCCAGCTGTATTTGATCTTCTGGCCGCGGCTGCGGCAGGCATATTCCCACTCTTTTTCTGAGGGCAGCCGGCAGCCCGCCCAGTCACAAAAGGCCATGGCATCATTCCAGCTGACATTGATCACCGGATGGAAGTCGCCCTGCTCGAAGCCGGAATTGCGCCAGTCCGCGCCGGGAATGCGGTCGATCTTTTCCCCGGTCCAGGCCCAACCGCTGCCCTCCTTCTCCGCCTCGGTCACATAACCGGTCGCATCGACAAAACGGCGGAACTGCGCCACGGTCACCTCGGTCTTGCCGAGGTAAAAATCCCCGACCCTGGTCTCGGTGACGGGCTGCTCATCGCTGTCGCCGTCGCCGAAGGTGTCTCCCATCTGGAATTGGCCGCCGTTTACCTTGACGAACTCGATCCCGCTCTCGATGGCCTTTTTATCCTTGCACGAGATGAAGAGGCCGGCGAGCAGGAGGAGGAGAAGCAGGGGCTGCATATGGTTTCGCATACATTCCCTCTTGCGATATCGTTGAGATGAAGCCGGGTGGTGAATGCTCATTTATGCAATGTACAATTTTCCTCCGTCATTATCAACCCTTTTGCGGTGTGTGGAATAAGCCGCCTGCGCGGTCTGTTTTTGCTAATGCATGCCCTGAAACAAATCCATCCAATGAGGTTTCTATGAAACGCTCCATTCTCCTCTGGTTTCTCGCCCTGGTCATCACCCTCGCCTCCGCAGTCTACCAGCGCATGACCGGACCCACCCATCCCGAGCGCGGAAATTTCGTTCTGGAGGGCCAGAGCGCCGCCTACAAACTGCCCTGCGCCCACGTCATTGGCGAGGACCACAGCGTCAGCTTACCCGCCGGCAGCGGGGCCGCCCGGGCTGCCCTTTTTTATCGCCGCCTCAACTCGAACGATGACTGGAGCACGGTGCCGATGCCCGCAGCCGGGGACCGCTTCAGGGCCGATCTGCCGGAACAGCCGACCGGGGGCAAGATGCAGTACTACATTGAAGTCGAGGAGCAGGGGCAGATAGTGCGCATCCCGGAGACCGGCGTGGTCGTCACCCGCTTTCGCCATTCCGTCCCCGCCTCCGTGCTGATCCCGCACATTTTCATCATGTTTTTCGGGATGCTCCTCTCCACCCGCGCCGGCCTGGAGGCCCTCAGAAAAGGGGCTGACCTGAAGGCGTGGACCTGGTGGACCCTGGCGGTCATCTTTATCGGGGGGATGATCTTCGGCCCGCTGGTGCAGAAATACGCCTTTGGCGAATACTGGACCGGCATCCCTTTCGGCACCGATCTGACCGACAATAAAACCCTGATCGCCCTGGTGGCCTGGATCGCCGCCGCACTGGCCGTGCGCAGGAATCCCCAGGCGCGCAAGTGGGTGTTCGCCGCCGCCCTCGTCACCCTGATCGCCTTCGCCATCCCCCACAGCCTGATGGGCACCGAGGTGGACCATCTCAAGGCGGCGGAGAGCGCCCGATAAACAGTCCGGCCCGGCCGGAAAAACCGTGTTAAAGGGGAGGGGAGCTCGGCCGTCACTAAAAGAGGACAGGTGTCATGCACAGTGCGCATACTTTACCCGGTCGCGCGGGGCAGGCGGTGAGGATGCAATTTAACATACTGTTTTTCATGACCTGATTGGGCTGGCAAACAGACTGTTCCTGGCGCGGGTCTTGCATTAGTGCTCGTCAAGACCAAACAAAGGATACTCCATGTTTGCCGATCTCGCTGCACTGGACCTCGACCAGCTCCTCGCCGAGCCCGATACCGGCACAGCCCCGGCCGCCTGCATCATCTCCGTCGGCTCGGGCGGCCGGGGCTGCGGCAAAACCGCCCTCTGCTGGCTCATTGCCCTGACCCTCTCCCGCAAGGGCCACAGGACCATCCTGCTCGACAGCGATCTCGCCGCCGCCGGGCTCTACGGTCGCACCCGCCTTCCGGTCAGCGATCAGCTCTTGCACCATTTTCTCCAGCGGCGCGACGCCGATATCAACATCCTGCCGCGTCCCGTCGACAACAAGAACCTCTACCTCATCACCGGCTCGCCGTCGGTGCAAAGCCATACCCGCCTCTCCCTGGCCGCCAAGCAGAAGATCCTTCTGCATCTGCACAGGCTGAGCGCAGAGTATATCGTGATCGACTGCGGCCAGGGACCCAGCTATCCCCATCTCGACCTTTTTCTTGCGGCGGACCTCCCCATCGTCGTCGCCCGTCTGCCCAACTCCTCTCTCCTTGAATCCTATCAGTTCATCCGCACCGGCTTTTTCCGCCGTATCCAGCACCGCTCACGCCATTGGCCGGATCTTTTCGGGCGTCTGAGCCGATGCGGGGATATCACCCGGGCGGGGGAGATCAGAACCCTGCCTGCCTTTCTCGCCCGCCATGGTGAGGCGCACCCCCACCTCTGTACAGTCATCCAGGAGGGGCTGGATGGCTACAAGCCGAGGCTGGTTATCAACCGCGCGGGGGCGGGCATGGAGCGGCGGCGCATCCAGGCCATGCAGGAACTCCTCCTGCAGGCGATGGGAATCACTCTCTCGTCCTGGGGTGAAATCGGAGAGGATGAGAACATCAAAAAAAGCGAGGCGGCAGGGCAGGTCGGCATGCTGCTGCGCGGCAGTGCGGCGATGGAGGTCGCAGAACTGGTCCGGCAGCGGCTGCTCACCCGCGCCTGAAACAATCATAAATTAAAAAGGCCGGCGTCACCGCCGGCCCGAGCCATACTCCACCTCAAAAGGCGGCCGCCGGATCCGGCCGCCGCCCCCTCATTCAGGATTCATTTCCCTTCATAACTTTCGAGTTCAATCACCACATCGGCCATGGCATCGCCGGTGGTCCAGACGAAACCGCCGCCGCTGTAGATCACTGCGCCGTCCTGAATGGCGCCGACGAAGATCAGGTTCCCTCCTTCAACACCGCGGATGGTCCCGGCGGCGAAGCCCTTGTCAATTCCCAGATTCTGGTTGTAAACCACCTCGAGGCCAATATCCCGGAAGACCTGCCCATAGGCCTCCCAGGAGGGCGCCCCGGTGCCCGACTCCTCCATGTGGTAGAGTGAATCGGCCATCTCCATCCCCTTGGTCCTGTAAAAGTCGCTGATGTTGTCATAGTCGGAGAGATCGACGACAGCCACGCGGATCTGTTCAAAGTCGTAATAGTCCACCGTAGTGGTCAGCGAGATTTCATCCAGCAGGCCGTTGAAGGGGTAACCGATGAGGTCGCCGTTCCAGCCGGCGCCGAGGACCGTGGGACGGGCCGAGGGCGAGACCAGGCCGCGGTGGGCGAGGGTGGTGTCGGCCTTGTCGTTGATGGAGATCGCCAGCCGGTTCTGGTCATAGCCGGCGCTGATTTTATACCATGTGCCCGGGGTCAGGACCGACTTGCTGGTGAGGATGGTCTCGACGCCCTCCTGCTTGATTTTCAGAAAGAGCCTGGGGGTGTAGGCGAGGGGCGAGGTGATGACCCCGATGGTGTATCCGCCCAGGGGGTCGTGCCGGTCGAAGATGCGCTTCTCCCCTATCATGCCGGCACCGGTCATCTGCAAGCGGCAGGAGAAGGAAAAACCGTGCGTGCCGTTGAGGATCCCCGCCTTGCTTTCATAGGCTGTGCTGAGGCCGTACGAATTGTCGCCGTTGAAAACCAGGGCTTTTTTAAGCGCGGCGTTTTCCGAGTTGGCATATTCGATGCTGAAGAGCTGAAAATTGTTGCGGTAGAGGCTGGCATCGGTCGCGACAGCGAGGCTTTCGTCGTCGCAGTGGAGCAGCAGCACCTGGTCTTCGACCAGCCGCGCCGATTTGCCCAGGCTCGCCGTCTCCTCCTCCGTCCCGGGAAAGGCGGAGCGCTCGCCGGGGGGGAGAAAGCGGAGGTTGAGACGAATAGCGGTATCCCGTCCAGGCTGGCCGGGCTGCTCGCTGCATCCGGCCAGAGCGAGGGCGAGGAGGATCAGGGCCGCGGGGCTTTTCATTGCTGCAATTTTACAGAACATAGAGGGACTCCTGAACCTGATTAAAGACGGTACTTGAGGCCGCCTGTCGCGCGCAGGCCGGTGAGGCCGACCTTATCGATGCCGGTCTCCATTGAACCGAAGTAGAAACGGCCATCCAGCTCGAGGGAGAGATGGGGGGTGAAAATCTTGCTCAGGCCGGCGCCGATGCCACCGATGGTGGCTCCGCCGATGTCGTAGGCGTTGTTGCTGTAAATTTTGCCCTCGATCACCCCGCGCAGGGTGGTATAGGCGCTGCGAGGCAGCGAGACCATGGCGAGCAGCTCCAGTTCATTGCCGTTGCTGTTCTGACGCTCCGGGATGAGATCGTCGTTGCTGACGATTTTGTTGGCGGCGCGGATGCGGTCGCGGGCCATAAGCAGCACTCCGGCGCTCTCGCCGGGGAACCAGGCCATCGCCTGCAGGGTGATGCGGTTTCCCGCCTGGAAGAGTTTGCTCCCCCCCGCCTTGTCCGCGGTGTAGATAGTGTAATTGGCATCGAACATCAGTTTTTTACGGCGCTGCAGGGGAAGGTCAACCGCCGCCGAGAGGGTGATCTCTTCGCCCGGATTATACTTGACACTGCCGTTTTCAAAGGGCTCGAAAGCCCCGCGCATGAGAAATCCCGCCCCCAGGCCGGCGACCATGCCGCCGAGCGGAAAGGCGGAAACCAGTCCGGCGCTGACATCCAGACCCTGGCCGAGGATGGGGACGGTGAAATCAAAGGCGTGCAGGGCGAGGATATTGGCCACGCTCAGCTCCTCGCCGTTGAGGGCGTGCTTGCCGCTGGGGAGGTTGATCCCGAAGGTGGCAAGCAGCCGCTCATTTTTGAAGAGATAGCTGCCGCCGAAGCGGGTGTCGGAGAATCCGTTCAGGGCGGCCTCGCCCGAGCCCTCGAAGGTGCTGAAGGCAGGCCCGGCCCCGATGGTAAGCTGAAGCTGCTCGTTGACCGGATAGAGAAAGGTGAGTGGAATGGCGATCTGGCGGACCTGCTCATCCTCAACCTGCCAGAGATTCAGGACAGCGGAAGCCGAGGCGGTCCCCTCGCGGGCGCGCTGAAGCATGGCAGGCTGGGCGAAGAGGGCCGGACAGGCCGCGAGGATCAGGGCGGTGAGGAGGCGAAGTGGTGCTTTGCGTTGCTCGATCATAGGGCTTTCCTTGCTGCGGATCATGGCTGCGGGTTACGGTTTGACGGGCAACTGGATGCGCACCTCCAGCGGGATGCCGGTGCCGATGCCGATGGTGGAGGATTCAGTGGTGGGCTTGCGCGACTCCACCCCGGGGACAAAACCGGGGGTGATCTGGGCTGCTGCGCGGCTGAGCAGGTCGATGGTGATCAAATCACCCGCGCTGGCTGACGGGACCGCTGCAGCGCCGCCGGAGGGCAGGCGCGTGCTCTCCCGCCGGTCATCCCTCCCGCCCGCTTCGGCCAGCAGCGACGGCGGAGCCGTCTCCGGCCTGGGCGAGAAAGAGGCGAAGGCCGCGCTGCGCCCGATGGCGTCGATGGCGGACTGAAAAGCGGGATCGGCGCTGACCGCGGCCCGGAACTGCTCCTGGGCGCCCTGCCAGTTGCCGCGGTCCTCTTCATCGAGTCCGCGGCACCAGGCCATGAAGGCGGTCAGATTTTTGGTCGGGATGCGCTGGATCGCCTCCCGCTCGCCGCGGGAAAGGCGCAGCCCCATGACGTCGATGAGATTGAAGACCAGATCCTTCTGGAGCTGGTAAAACTCCTCCAGGGAGCCCGAGATCTTTTCCGCCGCGGCGGGAGTCTCCACCCCCACCGTCGCCAGCAGTGCATCGATTTTCAGCATTTTGGCATCCGCGCCGGAAAAAGTGCCCTGGACGATTCGGCCGGCCTTGAGAAGCCGGCCCATGCGCGGGGCGGTCTCCTCCTTGACCAGGCCGGTCATGCCCAGCCCCATCTCATCGAGCAGCATCTGCATGCGCGCACGCTCCACTACCTGCAAACTCTTGACCTGGGCGAGATCGGTGATCAGCATCTCCGCCAGCCCCTTGCGCAGGGGGACGAAATCGGGATTGCCGGAAAGATCGGTGAAATAGAGGACGGCGATTGAATTTTCAGGCGCCGGGGAGGCCTCGAGCGCCTCCTCCTGCTCGAGCAGGGCCTTGATCTGGGCGGCCATCTGCTGGCGGACGAGGACCTGCATGCGTCCTTCGACAGTCTGGCGCATCTTGCGTGCGGGATTGAGCTGGGTATAGCGGCTGTAGTGCTGGAGGGCCTGATCAATTTGCCCCTCGAGTTCATAGACCATGCCGAGGTAATAGAGGGTCGGCATATCCTTGGGAGCACGGCTGAAGGCAAGACGGAGAAAACCGCGAGCGAGCTTGAGCTTGCCGGCGTGGTACATGGCGATGCCCATGTCGCGGATGGACTGGACGTCCGTATAGTCCTGGGCGATCGCCATCTTGAGCGGACGCACCGCCCGGGCATACTCCCCGCGCTCAATCAGCTCATGACCGAGGTTCTGCTGGGCCGGAGCGCAGCTCTGGAAGAGGACGAGTAACAGAACAAAAAGCGCACCGCCGTAACGAACAGGATGTTTGACCATGGTTGCCTCTCACTGCGTTCAGAAAAAGCTGGCGGATCAGTTGGTGTTCTTCAAGGCCTCGAGCCGGATGCGGGCGCGGCGGAACCTGGGGTTGTGCTTGAGCGCAAGCACATAGCACTTGCGGGCATTCGCCAGATCGCCTTTTTCCTCGAAATCCAGGCCGCGGGCGAAGAGAAGGGCGGCGTCAAAGGAACGGTTGTCGGCCTGCCGAAGGGCCTTTTTCTCCTCCCCCGACAGCTCGACATTCAGGCTCTCGATGTTGCGGTTGACCAGTCGGGTGACCAGCTTGGCGAGATCGTCGGGAGATCCGGTCGCCTCCTCGGCCATCAGGGTCTTGCCACTCTCGACCTCGACCAGGCGCGCGTCGATGCGAAGCTTGCCGTCGAACATGAGCATGAAGGAGCCGAGGACCAGATTCTGTGCCCCGAGCATCTTGCCCACCTCCTGGGCTGCCGACTCCTCGATCACCCCGGTCTGCCCGAGGCTCATCTCTGAGAGGATCTTTTGCAGATTGGCGCGCTCGACCAGCTGAAACTGGCGGACCTTGCTCAACTCGGTGATGAACATGTCGGCGAGGCCCTTGCAGAGGGGCGCCATCTCCTCCTTGTCCTTGAGGCTGTTGTTCTCGAAATCGAGCACGGCGAGGGTACGCATCCCCTGCGGTTCATCCGCCGCCCACAGGCTGCACACGGCGAGGCCGGCGAGCAGGATCACCATCCAAAACTTCATCCCATTCATGGCGTACTCCGGTTAGGACATCTTCTGGATTTTATCGAAATTTATGCACAAGCACAAGTGATTTTTTAGTCGATCGATCCGGCCGCCGCAGCTACTGCAGATACTCCCGCCAGCTCTTGATCTGCAGCTCCTTGAGGGACTTGCGGCTCAGGGCCTCGACAAAGCGCCGCGCCAGCTGCATGTTGGTGAAGAGCGGGATGGCATAATCGACCGCCGCCCGGCGGATGATATAATCGTTGGTCAACTCCTCCTCCTGGTAATTCTTGGGGATATTGATGACCAGATCGATCTTGCGCTCGCTGATGTAATCCAGCACACCCGGTTTCTTCTCCGAGAGCGGCCAGTGCAGCTGCCGGGCGGGAATGCCGTTTTCCGCCATGAAACGCGCGGTGCCGCCGGTGGCGAAGAACTGGATGCCCATCTCCTGCAGCTTGCGGGTGGCGGCGAGAAACTCCACCTTGGTCTCGATCGGACCGGTCGAGAGCAGGACATTGCGGATAGGCAGGCGGTAGCCGACCGAAAGCAGTGAGAGCAGAAAGGCCTCGTCGAAATCGTCGCCCAGGCAGGCGACCTCGCCGGTGGAGGCCATCTCCACCCCTGCGGTGGGATCGGCGCCGCTGAGGCGGGTGTAGGAGAACTGCGGAGCCTTGACCCCGACATACTCGAGGTCGAAGGCCGAGCGGTCGATGCGCGGAGGATGATGGCCCATAATCACCCGCGTCGCCAGGTCGATAAAGTTGATGTCGAAGATCTTGGAGACGAAGGGAAAGCTGCGCGAGGCGCGCAGGTTGCACTCGATCACCTTGACCTCGTTGTCCTTGGCGACGAACTGGATGTTGAAGGGGCCGTTGATCTTGAGGGCCGCTGCGATACGGCTGGCGATCTTTTTGACCCGCCGCGTGGTCTCCAGAAAGGTCCGCTGCGGCGGCAGCACAATGGTGGCGTCGCCGGAATGGACCCCGGCGTTTTCGACATGCTCGCTGATGGCGTAGACCAGCAGCTCGCCCTCGTTGCCGACGGCGTCGATCTCGATCTCCTTGGCGTTCTCGATGAATTTGGAAATGACTACCGGATGGTCGGAGGAGATCCTGGCCGCCTTGTTGAGGAATTTTTCCAGTTCGGCATCATTGGAGGCGACGCTCATCGCCGCCCCGCTCAGGACGTAGGAGGGGCGCACCAGCACCGGGTAGCCGACCTCAGCGGCGAAGGCGATCGCCCGCTCTATGGAGGTGAGTTCGGCCCAGGCCGGCTGGTCGATGTGGAGCTGGTCGAGCAGGCGGGAGAACTTGTGGCGGTCCTCGGCGCTGTCGATGCTCAGGGCCGAGGTGCCCAGCACCCGCACCCCCGCGTTATGAAGGCGCAGGGCAAGGTTGTTCGGGATCTGTCCGCCCATGGAAAGAATGATCCCGAGCGGCTTCTCCTTGTCGTAGATGTCGCAGACCGCCTCGAAGCTGAGTTCATCGAAGTAGAGCTTGTCGCAGACGTCATAGTCGGTGCTGACGGTCTCGGGATTGTAGTTGACCATGATGGTCTGGTAGTTGAGCTGCTTGAGGGTCATCACCGAATTGACACAGCACCAGTCGAATTCGACGGAGCTGCCGATGCGGTAGGCCCCGCTGCCCAGCACCATCACGGCGTTGCGGGCGTTAAAGGTGACATCATCTTCCTCGCCGTTGTAGGTCAGATAGAGATAGTTGGTCTGGGCCGGGTATTCAGCGGCGAGGGTGTCGATCTGCTTGACGCATGGGGCCAGGCCATAGGCCTTGCGGAGCTTGCGGATCTCCTCCTCGCCCTGCCCGAGAGCGCGGCCGATCTGGGTGTCGGAAAAGCCCAGCTGCTTGGCCTCAAGCATGATGTCGCGCGGGCAGCGCTGTTCGCCCACCTCGCCGAGCCGTTCTTTCATGGCGACGATATTGGCGATCTTGTGGAGGAACCAGCGGTCGATGTGGGTGAGTGCGTGGATCTCGTCGATATCCATCCCCTGCTCCATGGCCTCAGGGATGGCGAAGATGCGCAGGTCGGTCGGTTCGGCCAGCTCCTCGCGCAGATCGCCGATTTCGAAGGGCCGGTTGAGCACCACCCCGTCGAAGCCGATCTCGAGCATGCGCAGCCCCTTTTGCAGGGCCTCCTCGAACTTGCGGCCGATGGCCATGATCTCGCCGACCGATTTCATCGAGGAGCCGATTTTTTTCGAAACCTGGCGGAACTTTTTCAGATCCCAGCGCGGGATCTTGACCACCACATAGTCGATGGCGGGTTCAAAGCTCGCCTTGGTGACGCGGGTGACTGAGTTGGGCAGATCGATGAGGCTGTGGCCGAGGGCCAGCTTGGCCGCCACCGCAGCAAGGGGATAGCCGGTCGCCTTGGAGGCGAGGGCTGAGCTGCGCGAGAGCCGGGCGTTGATCTCGATGACCCGGTAATCCTCGGAAAAGGGATCCAGAGCGTACTGGATGTTGCATTCACCGACAATGCCGAGATGGCGCACGGTGCGGATGGCGATCGCGCGCAGTTTGTGGTATTCGCTGCTGGTGAGGGTCTGGCTCGGGGCAACGACGATGCTCTCGCCGGTGTGGATCCCCATGGGATCGAAATTCTCCATGTTGCAGACCGAAAGGCAGTTGTCGTATTGGTCGCGGACGATCTCGAATTCGATCTCCTTCCAGCCGAGCAGATACTCCTCCACCAGGATCTGGCGGGTGTAGCTGAAGGCCTTGTGCGCGCGCTCGCGCACCTCCTCGACGCTGCGGCAGATGCCCGAGCCGAGGCCGCCGAGGGCGTAGGCGATGCGGATCATCACCGGGTAGCCGATCTCGCCGGCCACCCGCTCCGCCTCCTCGACCGAGGTGACCGCGTGGCTGCGCGGCACCTTGACGTCGATCTGGCGCAGTTTGGCGGTGAAGAGATCGCGGTCCTCGGTGTTCATGATCGCCTCAACCGAGGTGCCGAGCACAGCCACCCCGTAGCGGCGCAGAATTCCCTCCCGCTCCAGCTCGACCCCGCAGTTGAGGGCGGTCTGGCCGCCGAAACCGAGCAGGATGCCATCCGGCTTTTCCTTCTTGATCACCTGCTCGACAAAATAGGGGGTCACCGGCAGAAAGTAGACCTCGTCGGCGAGATGCTCGGAGGTCTGGATGGTGGCGATGTTGGGATTGACCAGGATGGTCTTGATGCCCTCTTCCTTGAGGGCCTTGATCGCCTGGCTGCCGGAATAGTCAAATTCGCCCGCTTCACCGATCTTGAGGGCGGAGCTCCCCAGAATGATCACTTTTTCAGCCATTAGAGCATCCTGCTAAAGTCTTCGAACAACAGCATGGTATCGACCGGCCCCGGGGCCGCTTCGGGATGGAATTGGACACTCATGAAGGGCCTGGAGCGGTGCCGGATGCCCTCATTGGTGCCGTCGTTGGCATTGACGAACCAGGGTTCCCAGCCGGCAGGCAGGGTGCGCCCGTCGACGGCGAAGCCGTGGTTCTGCGCGGTAATGTAACAGCGTTTGGTCCCCACCTCGACGCAGGGCTGGTTCTGGCTGCGGTGGCCGAACTTGAGTTTGTAGGTGTCGGCGCCCGCAGCCAGGGCGAGCAGCTGGTTGCCCATGCAAATCCCGAAGATGGGGCGGCTGCGCTCCATCACCTTGCGGATGATCTGGATAGTCTCAACACACATCTTGGGATCGCCCGGGCCATTGGAGAGCATGACGCCGTCATACTCCTCGCCACTGAAATCATAATTCCAGGGCACGCAGCGCACGCGCAGGTTAAGATGAAGCAGGCCGCGCAGAATGTTGTTCTTGGCGCCGCAGTCGACCAGAATGACCTTCTTGTCGCCCTCGCCGTACTCGACCGGCTCACGCCGGCTCACCTCGGCGACCAGATTGGTCTTGTTGGGATCGTAAAAGGTCTGTTCCTCGGCGAAAAAGAGGATGCGGCCGAGCATGGTGCCCTCGTCGCGCAGCCGCTTGGTCAGGGCGCGGGTGTCGATCCCGGAGAGGGCGGGAATGCCGTTCTGCGTCAGCCACTCGCCCAGGCTCCGCCGGGCGTTCCAGTGGCTGTATTCGGAAGAGTACTCGGAGACGATCAACCCGTGCACGTGGATGCGGTCCGATTCGAAATTGCGTTCGATGCCGTCGACCACATCGCTGCCGGGCACGCCGTAATTGCCGATGAGGGGGTAGGTCAGGACCAGAATCTGGCCGTGATAGGAGGGATCAGTGAGGGTCTCCGGATAACCGACCATACTGGTGTTGAAGACCACCTCGCCGGCTGTAGTGTGCTGGGCGCCGAAGGAGAAGCCGTGATAGACCGAGCCGTCTTCCAGTTCCAGTCTTGCTTTAAGTTTTTTGGATTCCATTGTTGAGGTCCAGCCTGTTGAACAGTGAATAACCGGGATAAGGAAAAAGTCGCAGTGCAGGGCCGCCGGGGGCAGGCGCAGCCGCAGGGCCGCTCATGCTTTCGGGTCAGGGGTATCGAGCGCCAGATTGGCGAGCTGGTCGGCGCGGCGGTTCCGGCTGCGCGGAACGTGGGCGATCTCCACGGAAGAGAATCCTGCACAGAGGGCGCGGGCCTGGAGATAGAGCGGAAGGAGCTGCTCGTTCTTGACGCGGTAGAGGCCGTTCATCTGTTTGACCAGCAGTTCGCTGTCGCTGTGCACGGTGAGGTGGTCGGCGCCCATCTCCCGGGCCAGCTCGAGGCTGCAAAGCAGGGCGCGGTACTCGGCGACGTTGTTGGTGGTTTCGCCGATACGGGCGCCGTGTTCGCGCACGGTGCGGCCGCCGGATTCAGCGAGGATCACCCCGATGGCCGCCGGGCCGGGGTTGCCGCGGGCGGCGCCGTCGATGTGGATGAGCAGCCCGCCGCCGGCCGGAGCCGGAGCGCAAAGGGTGCGCTCCATGCGCGCGCAAAAAGCGCGCCAATCCGCCTCCTCAAGGCCCAGAGTCTCGGCCCGCACCAGTCCGGCCAGGCGCCGGCAGATCTCCGCATCGCTGGCCTTTTTCGCCGGGCTCATCTCAGGCCCCCACCCAGACATTCTCCCGCCCCACCTGCGCGCGCAGGCGATCGAGCAGCGCCAGACTCGGTGTGACCGTGATCGAGCGGGAGCGCAGGAAATAGTCGCCGTCATCCGACCCCTTGATGCGCAGAAAGAGGGGCACGCTTCCGGTGAATTCGCTCAGGGTCTGCTTGAGCCCGGCCAGCAGCTCCTCATCGGCCGAACCGGGGTCGAGAGAGAGAAAGAGGCTGCGGGTGAAGCGCTTGCGCGCCTCCTCGAGTGGGATGACCTCCTCGACGACGAGCTTGGGGGCGTCGCCCTCGCGGGTGCTGATCCGGCCGAGAGCCATGACGATCTGATCGACCTGGATGGCGGCGCGATTCTTGTCGTAGGCCTCGGCGAAGGTAAGTCCCTCGATGCTGCCGGTGAAATCCTCGACCTTGAAAAAGGCCATCGGCCGCTGCTTGCGGTCAAGGAGGGTCTTGACTTCGGTGATCAGCCCGCAGAGGCGGACCTTGCTGTTGTCCTTGCACTCCCCGGCCTGATCGAGGGGGACGGTGGAAAGCGAACGGATATCCTCGCGAAAGCGGTCGAGGGGGTGGCCGGTGAGATAAAAACCGAGCATCGCCTTTTCGCGGTTGAGGGCATCGCCCTCGGGCCAGTCGGCCACCAGGGGGAGGGGGGGCCGCAAGCTCTCACTCTCCTCGCCCTTTTCCTCGCCGCCGTCAAAAAAGGAGAACTGGCCGAGGGCCGCGCTGCGGTTGATCGCCTGGGCGTAATTGATGGCCTCCTCGAGGCCCTCGAATTTCTGCGCCCGGGTTCCGGCCAGGGAATCCATCGCCCCGGCCTGAATGAGACTTTCCAGGACCTTCTTGTTCACCGCCTGCAGGTCAATGGCGCAGACCAGATCGACCAGGGTCGCGAAGCGCCCCTTCTTCTCACGGCCGGCGACGATGGCCTCGATGGCCCCGCGGCCGACATTCTTGACCGCCCCGAGGCCGAAACGGATGCGCCCTTCGCTGACGATGAAATCGGCGAAACTTTCGTTGACATCCGGGGCCAGCACCTCCAGACCCATGCGGCGGCATTCCTCGAGCAGGACCACCACCCGCGCGGTGCTGCTCATTTCACTGCTCAGGTTCGCCGCCATGAATTCGGCCGGGTAGTGGACTTTGAGAAAGCCTGTCTGATAGGCGACCAGGGAGTAGCAGGCGGCATGGGACTTGTTGAAGCCGTAGCCGGCGAACTTGGCCATCTGGTCGTAGATTTCATCGGCCACCTTGTTCGGCACGCCGCGCTGGTTGGCCCCGTCGGTGAAATGAACCCGCTCCCTGGCCATGATTTCCAGATCTTTCTTGCCCATGGCGCGGCGGAGCAGGTCGGCGTTGCCGAGCGAAAAACCCCCCACCTCCGTCGCCATCTTGATCACCTGCTCCTGATAGACCGCAATGCCATAGGTCTCCTCGAGCAGGGGCCTGAGCAGGGGATGGAGATAGCTGATCGAGGCAGCATCGCGCTTGCCGCGGATGAAATCGTTGATGTAATCCATGGGCCCCGGACGGTAGAGGGCATTCATGGCGATGAGGTCTTCCAGACAGGTGGGCTTGAGCTTGCGCAGATATTCCTGCATGCCCGAACTTTCAAACTGGAAGAGGCCGATGGTCTCGCCGCGGGCGAAGACTTCGTAGACCTTGGGATCATCGAGCGGGATGGCGTCGATGTCGATCCGGATGCCCCGGGCGGCCAGGGCCTTGATCGCCTTCTGGATCACCGTCAAAGTGCGCAGGCCGAGAAAATCCATCTTGAGCAGACCCACCTCCTCCAGCGACTTCATGTCGTACTGGGTGGTGATGTCGCCCTCCTTGGTCTTGTAGAGCGGCACGTAGTTGGTCAGCTCTTCCGGGGTGATGACCACGCCGGCGGCGTGGGTGGAGGCGTGCCGCGCCAGTCCCTCGAGGACGAGGGCATGCTCGATGAGGCGTCGGCCGGTCTCATCCTTCTCGGAGATCTGCCGCAGCTCGGCGACATTCTGCAGGGCCTCCTTGAGCTTGATCTTGAGCTGTTCCGGCACCAGCTTGGCGATGCGGTCGACCTCGGAATAGTTGATCTTGAGGACCCTCCCGACATCGCGGATGACGGCCCGCGCCGCCATGGTCCCGAAGGTAATGATCTGGCAGACGTTGCTGTAGCCGTACTTTTCCTTGACGTAGCGGATCACCTCTTCGCGGCGCTCGTAGCAAAAGTCGATGTCGATGTCGGGCATCGAGATGCGTTCGGGATTGAGAAAGCGTTCGAAGATGAGGTCGTAGCGGATCGGATCGAGATTGGTGATCCTGAGCACGTAGGCGACCAGGCTGCCGGCGGCTGAGCCGCGGCCGGGCCCCACCGGGATGTCCTGGCTGCGGGCATAGCTGATGAAATCGGCGGTGATGAGAAAATAACCCGCATAGCCCATGCGCTTGATCATCTCGAGTTCATACTCCAGCCGCTTCTCCAGCTCCGGCGTCACCGCCGGATAGCGCTCGCGCAGGCCGGCCCGGGCCACCTCGGCGAGATAGTCGTCGAGACTCTTGCCGGCGTGCTCGGGCGGCAGCTGGAAAACGGGGAGGTGAAAGGTCCGGGAATCAAGGTGGAGGTCGCACTTTTCCGCCACCTCCAGGGTGTTGAGCAGGGCCTCGGGATGGTCCGGGAAAGCCTCGGCCATCTCCGCCTCGCTCTTGAAATAGAGCTCCCGGGTGTTGTAGCGCATGCGGGTGGCATCCTCGAAATCCTTGCCCGTCTGCAGACAAAGGAGGATGTCATGGGCCTCGGCGTGCCCCTTTTCAAGATAGTGGATATCGTTGGTCGCCACCACCTTGATGCCCATCTCTTGAGAAAAGCCAAAGATGGCGCTGCGGGCGGTCTCTTCTTCGCGGATGCCGTGATTCTGGACTTCGAGGTAGAAATCTTCGCCGAAGATGTCGTGGTATTCGGCGATGGCGGCCCGGCTGCGCTCCTCGTTCTCGCGCAGCAGCCGCTGGCTGACCTCTCCCTTGAGGCAGGCGCTGAGAGCGATCAATCCTTCATGATGTTCGCGCAGCAGGGCGCGGTCGATGCGGGGCTTGTAGTAGAAACCTTCCAGATAGCCGGCCGAGACCAGCTTCATGAGGTTGCGGTAACCGGTCATGTCCTTGCAGAGCAGGACGAGATGGAAAGCGGTGCCTCCCGTGCCGGGATCGGGCTGCTTCTCCAGACGGCTGCCCGGGGCGACATAGACCTCGGAGCCGATCAGGGGCTTGACCTTTGCCTTGGTGGCCTTTTTGTAAAAGCTGATGACCCCATGCATGCAGCCATGGTCGGTGAGAGCGATCGCCGGCATGCCCTGTTTTTCCGCCCTCTCGACGAGATCCTCGATGCGGCAGGCCCCGTCGAGAAGGCTGTAGTGGGAGTGGTTATGGAGATGGACAAACCGGCTCACGCGGTAACTCTTGCTTAAATGTTGCGATAATAGCGCTTGGCGACCGAAGTATATTCGCTCCCAGCATAGTTGTCGAGGAAAGTGCCGAAGGCCTTTTGTGCCAGCTCCGCCTGGTTCGAGCGGACATAGGAGAGCCCGACCATGAGCTGGGCGTCGTCATGCTTGTCGGTTTCGGAGTAGGAGAAGACCTTCTGAAATTCGACCACTGCCTTCTGGTACTCTTTCATACCGAAGTAACATTCGCCGATCCAGTACTGGCAGTTGTCGGCGAGCTGGTGGTCGGGATACTGGGCGAGCAGTGCGGAGAATTCATCGATCGCAGCCTGGTAGCTGCGCTGCTCGAATTTGGCGCGCGCGCGCTCGTAGGCGGCCTCGAAGGCGCTGCCTCCCGCGGCAGCAGTCGAAGCGGCGGCGCGGGCGGGCTTTTTGGCGGTTTTCGACAGATCCGGGATGACGATGCGGGGGGTCGCCTTGCGGCTCTCCAGTTCCTGCAGCCTGGCATTGCGATTGGCGATGATGCTCTGCAGGCTGTCCACCGTGGCGCTGCTGCGCTCGAGCGCGCTCTCTAGGCGGCTGATGTCGGTGCGCATCTTGTTAAACATTTCCGGCGTCAGCCCCATGGTGGCCGTTGTGGTCACCGGCTCGCTCTCCAGCTGCGTTCCCGCGGCGGGCGGGGGTTCCTGCTGTCCGAGCGCGGCGGCTTCGTCGCCGGTCTCATTCTCCGCACCGAGAAGGGCGAGCAGCTCGTCATCAGTGAGGGCGGCGTCAGCGTTCTCGGCCGACTCTTCATCGCTGCCCTGCGCAAGCTCGTCGGCCAGGGCGAGATCTGCTTCATCGGTTTGCGCAGCCTCTCCCTCTGCCCCACCCTCACCCTCGGTGAGGTCGAGAAGCTGCAGCAGTTCCTGACGAAACTCCTCGTCGTTGCTGGAAAGGTCATCACCCCCCGCGACAGTACCCCGGCGCTGCGCACAGACCAGGAAAAGCCCGACGAAGATGACGACCAGGGCGATCGAAACCGCCCAGACGGAACGTGATTGACTGTTCATGTGAACCTCGTTGCTAGGATGCCTGACAGTTAAGGTAGACCGGTTGCTTGATCTCTCGGCTCAATAGCGCTGCGTTCTGTAGTTGCTCCGAATCACACCCCAACCCGTGCTGCTTCACCACCGCGCCCCTGCGGGTGGTCAGGACCCGCCGGCAGCGGCCGCGATAAGCTCGCTGGCGCTCTGCAGATGGGCCTGGGTGACCACATCGCCGCCGATGAGGGCGGCTACCTGGGCCACGCGTTCTTCCTGCGAAAGGGGACGAATCGTCGTGCGCGTCTGATGTTCGTCCCCCCCCTTTTCGACCAGTAAATGATGATCGGCCATGCCGGCGATCTGCGGCAGATGGGTGATGCAGAGCACCTGATGGCTCGCGGCCAGCTCCCTGAGACTGCGCCCCACCGCCTGGGCAATGCGCCCGCTGATGCCGATGTCGATCTCGTCGAAGATCAGCACCGGTACCCGGTCGGCTTCGGCGAGCAGGGTCTTGAGGGCGAGCATGACGCGCGAAATCTCGCCGCCCGAGGCCACGGCCGCCAGGGGCTTGGCCTCCTCACCCGGATTGGCGGAGAGCAGGAACTCGAGGTGGTCGGAGCCGCGCGCTCCGATGCGGACCCGCTGCCCCTCCAGCTCGACCCAGGGCTCATCAGCGGCGGGCGTAGAGTGTTGGGCAACCGCGAACTGCGCGCGCGGCATGCCGAGAAGCGCGAGGGCGGCGGCCACCCGGCTGCTGAAATCCTCCGCGGCACCATGGCGCTTGCCGGAGAGCCCGGCATTGATCCCGGCCAGCCGGCTGCGCGCCGCTTCTCGTTCCCTGCCCAGCCGGGCGAGGGTCGCCTCGAGGTTGTCGACCAGCCCCAGATCCCGCTCCAGCCTGTCGCCAAGGGCGATGATGTCGGCCAGGCTGCCGCCATGCTTGCGCCTGAGGGCGGTCAGGGCCGCCAGACGCTGACGGATTTTTTCGAGCCGCTCCGGATCGAAGGCGATGGCCTGATTGTAGTGCTGTACGCTCTTGGCCAGCTCGTCGACGAGGATACGCGCGCTCTGGCAATCGCCCTGCATGGCGCTGAAGCGGCTGTCGATGGCTGCCAGCTGGGCGAGATCGGCCGCGGCTGCGGTCAGCTGTTCGGCAGCCGAGCCCTCCGACTCGTAGAGCCGGGTGAAAATTTGCGCGGTGCGCTCGAAGAGCAGTTCGGCATTGCGCAGGATCTGCTCCTCGCGCAGCAGCTCCTCCTCTTCATCGGCCGCCGGGGCCACCGCCCGGATCTCCTGGAGCTGAAAGGCCATGTAATCGCGGGAGCGGGCCAACTCGGCAGCCTGCTCCTCCACGGCGCGCAGTTCCCGCGTCGCGGCGGTCAGTTCCTGATAGGCCTCCCTGAGGGCCTCCAGATCGGACTCCAGCCCGGCGAAAGCGTCCAGATAGGGGCCGTGGTTGGCGACCCTGAGGAGGAGCTGATGCTCATGCTGGCCGTGCAGATCGACGAGCAGATCGCCCAGTTCGGTCAGAACCGGCAGGGGTACCGGGGTGTCGTTGATGAAGCATCGGCTCTTGCCGGTGGCATGCACCTCACGGCGCAGCAGGAGGCTTTCGCCCTGCTCCTCGATCTCCTTCTCGCGCAGAAAGGCCGCGGCCGCCGGCAGCGAAGAGACGAGGAATTCGGCCTCGATCACCGCCTTGTCGGACCCGCCGCGGATCACCTCTTTGCCGAGGCGGTCTCCCAGCACAGCGCCGAGGGCGCCGATGAGGATCGATTTGCCCGCGCCGGTCTCGCCGGTGATGATATTCAGTCCCGGCGTGAAGCCAACCTTGAGTTCATCGATGAGGAGATAGTTTTTCGCGTAGAGAAAAGTGAGCATGCTCTTGTTAAAAACCTTTTCCGGCGCCGCATCTGAGGCCTTATCCCTTTGCCCCGCGCACCGCCGGCGCGACTGATAGTCTCCTCCCCAACCCGGTTCGCTCCTGTAACTACTCTAAATTAACGGAATTGGCGAGATATTATCAAGCGGATTTTTGGAAAATTGTAATAACGGACAAGTTAATTTGAATTGCTCAGGGGCGGATGACCGCCACTTTGCCCGATCCGGCCTCGCCCGACTCGGTGGTGGCCAGGAAAAGATAGATGCCGCTGGCGACCAGTTCGCCGCGGTCGTTGCGGCCGTCCCAGATTGTGCGCGAGCCATGGATCTGTACGGCGGGGATATGCCGGATGAGGCGTCCTTCCGGGGTGTAGATGCGTACAGTGGCCTTATCGGCCAGGTTCTCGATATAGAAAAGCGCACCCGGGCCCTCCAGCGTGAAGGGATTGGGATATCCCGCGAGCCTGCTCAGATTGGCCGCCGGCCGGGTGAAAGGGGTCTGCAGCCGCGAGAGGCCGTTGGTGGTGCCGATATAGAGCTGTCCGGTGTGCTCGTTGAAGGCGAAGGAGGTGACGTTATCGCCGACCAGGGCGCTGGTGGAAGTGGAGAAATGGCGCCAGGTGTAGCCGTCGGCCTCGAACATGCTCATGCCGCCGCTGGTGCCGATCCATTTGTTGTTGCGCACATCGACGGAGACGACATTGATGTCGTCATTGATGACCTGATAGCGCGGATTGAGAGCGCCCTCGTACCAGTACTCCAGCCCTTCCGGGGTGCCGATCCACATCACTCCGTCGGCATCGCAGGCGAGGGTGCGGATGGCGAGGCTGTTGAGGCCGTCTTCGGTGCTCAGCCCCTGGCTGAGGTCGTCATCCGACTTGTTGAAGGGGGTATCGTTGTGATCGAGGACACTGATGCCTCGGTCCTGGGTGCCGATCCAGACCCGGTTGTTCTGGTCGGAGGCGATCGCCGTGGTCAGTTTCGATTTGATGCCGTCGCGGGTGGTGAAATACTGCCAGTTGCCGAGGGAGTCGACGACGGCGAGGATCTGCAGATTGTCGGCCTGGTAGTTGAGAATCCACATATTGCCGTTTTTATCCGCATGCAGACCGGTGATGACCACATAATTGGGATTGACGGAGATGCCGGCCAGGCCGTCCTGGGCATCGAGGATGTCGATGGCGATGCTGTCGCCGCTGGTGGTGAAGAGGGCGATTCCGGTTCCCCAGCTTCCGGCCCAAACCCGGTTGCGGTTGTCGACGGCGAGAGTGCGATAGTCGTTGCCGGGGAGCAGGCCGTTCTTGCGGTTGAAGACGCGCCAGGAGCTGCCGTCGTAGCGGGAGATGCCGCCGCTGGAGGAGGCAGTCCAGAGAACCCCGTTCCGGTCAAAGGTGAGGGCGGTATATTTGTTGTCCGCCGGGCCGTCGGGCAGGAGTCTGTTCCAGGCGGCGCCCTCCGGGCCGATCCAGGCGAGGCCGTTCTGGCTGATCCCCGCCCAGAGGCGGCCGCTGCCGTCGACGCTGAGGGAGGTGACCTGGGCGAGACCATTGCCGATCTGGCTGTAGCTGTTCGCCCCGTTCCTCCTGAGGACGGCGTAGCCGGCGGATACCGCCAGCTGCTCCCCCCACACCGCCAGGTCGGCGATGGTGTTGTCGAGCAGTTCGCCGGGCAGCCAGGAGGTGCCGTCGAAGATGCCCAGCCCCTTGAGGGTGCCGGTATAGATGCGGCCTTCATGGGCGGCCAGAGAGAGGGCCTCGCTGTGGGGCAGGCCGTCGGCGATGGTATAGAGGGTCCAGGCAGCCGGGGCCATGAGATTGGGGAGATCGAGGTTGGAGGCGCGCACGCCGTCCGGACAGGCTGCCCAGATCTGCCGGCCGTCGATGAGGGTGCGGTTGACGCGGCCGATCTTGTAGGTCTCCTTGACCTCCCAGCGGCCGGCGTCGAAAAGGCTGATGCCGATATCCAGAGAGACGAAGAGGGAATCGCCGAGCACGGTCAGGTCCTTGATGCTCTGGCCGTCATAGTCGGAGATGGTCTGCCAGCGCCCGGAGGAGGGGGTATAGACATTGATCAATCCACCGCTGGCCGCCATCCAGATGCGGCCGTGCCGGTCGCGTTCGACGGCGGCGACCTCATTGCCGGCAAGGCCGTCGGTGTTGACAAAGGGGGTGAAGCGGCCGGTCACAGGGCTGTAGCTGAGCACTCCGCCGTTGGTGGCGGCCCAGACCAGGGTGTCGGCGGCCAGGACCTGGCGCACATCGGAGGCGTTGGTGAAGGTGCGCCACTCCCACTCGGCCGCGCGCAGGGGTGCGAGGGTGCAAAGCAGCAGTATAAGAACGGGGATCGGTCCCACCACTCTTCTCATCCGGCTACCCCTTGAGATGGGCAAAAAGGTCGGCCATCTCGATGGCGCTCATCGCTGCATCCCAGCCCTTGTTGCCGGCCTTGGTGCCGGCGCGCTCGAGGGCCTGCTCGAGGTTGTCCGGGGTGATGACGCCGTAGGTGATCGGCACCTCCAGCTCCATGCCGGCCTGGGCGATGCCCTTGGTCACCTCGGCGGCGATATATTCAAAGTGCGGGGTCGCCCCGCGGATGACCGCTCCGAGGCAGATCACCGCATCGTACTGTGTGCTGCGGGCAATGCGCTTGGCCGCGACCGGGATTTCGAACGCCCCGGGCACCCAGGCGATGGTGACCTGGTCGAGGTCGCCGCCGTGGCGTTTGATGCAGTCGAGCGCGCCCTCGAGGAGCTTTTTGCAGATCAGTTCATTGAAGCGGCTGACGACGATGGCGAACTTTTTTCCGCTCGCCGAAAGTTGGCCTTCAATCACGTGTGGCATGGGATTCACCTGGGTTAATGGTCAGGGTATCGGGATTTCACAGGAGCGTTGAGCGCTCCTCTTCAGCTTTCCTGGACGTCTGGTTGCTTGCCTTCCTCGTCCATCATGATGAGATGTCCGAGCTTGTCGCGCTTGGTCTCGAGGTAAAAGCCGTTGACGCTGTTGGGCTCGACCTCGATCGGAACGCGCTCCACCACCTCGAGGCCGTAGCCCTTGAGGCCGATGATCTTTTTGGGATTGTTGGTCAGCAGCGCGATCTTGCGCACCCCGAGGTCCCAGAGGATCTGGGCGCCGATGCCATAGTCGCGCAGGTCGGCCTTGTAGCCGAGGGCCTCGTTGGCCTCGACGGTGTCCTTGCCCTGATCCTGCAGGGCATAGGCCATGATCTTTTTGGCCAGACCGATGCCGCGTCCCTCCTGGCGCATATAGAGGAGGACGCCACGACCCTTCTTTTCGATTTCACGCAGGGCATATTCCAATTGTTCCCCGCAATCGCAGCGCATCGAGCCGAAGACGTCACCGGTGAGGCATTGCGAATGGACGCGGACCAGCGCCGGCTCCTCGCCGGCGACATCACCCTTGACCAGGGCGAGGTGATGATGGTCGTCGACCTTGCTTTCGTAGACATGCAGGGCAAAGTGACCGAAGCGGGTCGGAAAATCGGTGCTGGCGACGCGGTTGATGAGGATCTCGTTACGGCGGCGGTATTCGATCATGGCGCGGACGGTGATGATGCGCAGGTCGAACTGGCGGGCGAACTTGAAGAGGGCGGGCAGGCGCGCCATGCTGCCGTCCTCGTCCATGATCTCGCAGAGGACGCCAGCCGGATAGGCCCCGGCGACGCGGGCGAGGTCGACCACCGCCTCGGTGTGGCCAGCGCGGCGCAGCACCCCCCCGGTAACCGCAGCGATGGGAAAGATATGCCCCGGCTTGGCAAAATCGGCGGGTTTGACCTGCGGATCGGTGAGGGCGAGAATGGTGGCGGCGCGGTCGGCGGCCGAGATGCCGGTGGTCACCCCGCCGTAGCGGTAGTCGACCGAGACCGTAAAGGCGGTGCCGAGCAGGGCGGTGTTGTTGCGCACCATAAAATTGATATCGAGTTCCTGCAGCCGCTCCGGGGTCATCGGCACGCAGATCAGGCCGCGCCCGTGTTTGGCCATAAAATTGACCGCCTCGGGCGTCGCCTTTTCGGCGAGCATGATAAAGTCTCCCTCGTTCTCACGGTCTTCATCATCCACCACGATGATAATTTTGCCCTGGCGGAGATCCTCGACCGCTTCCGGGATGGTATTAAAGACAAATTGCTCCTTCATGCGCACTCACTACCTGCCTAATATCCCCATTCATGTAACATCTCACCCGTCAGCGGCTTTTTTTCCGGACGGCCCTCCAGCAGGCGCTGGACGTACTTGCCGATGATATCGGACTCTATATTGACCTGATCCCCCCTCCTTTTCTGCCCGAGCGTGGTCTGCCGGGCCGAATGGGGGATTAATGCGACACTCACGGTCTCACCCTCAAGGGCGGCGATGGTCAGGCTCACCCCGTCGATGGCGATCGATCCCTTCTCCACCATTAAAGGCAGCAGGGCATCGGGCACCTTTACTTGCAGCCAGTAGCCGGGAGCGCGCGGCTGCAGGGCGATCACCTCACCGACCCCGTCGACATGGCCCTGAACAAAGTGGCCGCCGAAGCGCCCCGAGGCCGCCAGGGCGCGTTCGAGGTTGACGCTTTCACCAGCCCGCAGCGAAGCAAGGGTGGAGCGTTCAAGGGTTTCGGTCACCGCCTCGGCGGTGAATCCCGCGCTGTTGCAGGCCACCACGGTGAGGCAGACGCCGTTGACGGCGACGCTGTCGCCAGGCGCCAGCCCCGCCGGGACCAGCGCTGCCGCGATGGCCAGGCGTTTGCCACCGCCCACAGGCTCGATGGCTTCAATCCGGCCCAGCTCTTCGATCAGTCCTGTGAACATGCATCGCCTCAGCTCAGATAGCGGACCTTGCCCTGCACGAGGATGTCGACGGGCAGGATACGGACTTTAATCTTTTCGATCTCGATGGCGGAGTTGAGGGAGCGGATGCCAAGATCCCCGACGGCGTCGATGCCGCTGCCGATGATCTTGGGGGCGATGAACAGCGCCACCCGGTCCACCGCCCGGGTCTTGAGGCAGGCGGTGGCGACGACATTGCCCCCCTCGATCAGAACCGATGTGCAGCCCATCTCAGCCAGCTTGCGCCAGAGGGCGCCCTGGTCGACCCAGCCGTGCTCATCCTCGGGCAGCACCAGCACGCTCGCCCCCTTTTCCTGGATGCGGCTGATCTTTTCTTTTGAAGCCCGCGGGGTGGTGAGGATCGTGGTCCGGTGCGGCATTTCGTCGGCGATGATGCGCGCATCCAGGGGCACGCGCAGGCTGCTGTCGAGCACCAGCCGGCGGGGCGAAACCGCCTCGATCAGGCGCACCGTCAGCTGGGGATCGTCGGCGAGCACGGTGTTGATACCTACCAGCAGGGCGTCGTGCTGGGAACGCAGCCGGTGGGCCTCGATGCGGCTCTCCTTGGAGGAGATCCACTTGGAGTGGCCGGTGCTGGTGGCGATGCGGCCGTCTAGGGTTTGGGCGACCTTGAGGGTCACCAGCGGGCGGTTGTGGAGCATAAAGTTGCAGTAGCCGGCGTTGAGTTCGGCGGCCTCCTCCTCGAGGATCCCCGTGGTCACCTCAATCCCGCGGGTGCGCAGCCAGTTGAAGCCCTTGCCGTCGACCAGGGGATTGGGATCCTGCATGGCGGCGACGACGCGGGCGATGCCGGCCCGGAAGATGCGTTCGACACAGGGGCCGGTGCGCCCCTGGTGGCAGCAGGGTTCGAGGGTCACATAGAGGGTGGCCTGCTCGGCTTCATCGCCGGCCTGCTCGATGGCGTTGATCTCGGCATGAGCACCCCCCAGCTTTTGATGCCAGCCCTCGCCGATGACCCGCCCCCCCTTGACGAGCAGGGCGCCGACCAGCGGGTTGGGACTGACCAGGCCGCGCCCCTTGACCGCCAGTTCAAGGGCGCGGGCCATATAATGCTGATCAAAAGCGGTCGAGCCATCCTTCGCCACGGTCTGCTCTCGTTTAAGGTGCAGCATGCATTGCACCTCCGGCGGCTGCCCTCATCCGGGCCGCCCGCCGAAGAATCATCCAAATGCAGGGCCGGCGCCGGCCGGAACGCTGCGCAGGGCCCCAAACTGGAGAAAAAGTTACGGATAACTGGGCCCTAAAGCAAGCTATTTTCCTCCAGGGTAGCCCCGAAATCTGGTTTCCACCTGACTCACCCCGCCGTATACTCTAATCCCTCCGTACACTTGGTTTCATTCGGATGGGACTTCGTATTGGGGGGACATCAACATTTTCCTCCCATGGAGACAACAGCCGCCGCATGGTGATTATTCCCTGCAACTTCAATGCCTACTATAGCTTGACGTGGAGCACAAATTAACTACAAAATATTGACTTTTTCACTTGACAATGGTCCGGCATTTTTCTAAATTGACGTTGCAGCAAGCAGCAGCTTCGCATTGCAACGAAGTCTACGCCCCCCCTGACTCAAGCAACCGAACTGTGGGATCGGGGGCCTCTGCTCAAATCAAAATAATCAACCCCAAACATTACCGCATTGGAAAAAAGCGCTCTCTCAGGCGTGTGGGGAATCCTTGTCTTTGTAACAAGAGGAGATGGTATGAAGGAGTACGGCAGGTCCGAGAAGATGGCGCTTATCGATGTGGAACCGACCCTTTTTCCTGAGAGTCCCAAAGAACGAGAAAAACTGAGCATCCCGCGTTTTTTCACCAAGGCGGGAGTGCATCCCTACGACGAGCTGGTCTGGGAGCTTAGAAGCGCTTCCATCACCAATGACAAGGGGGAGGTCATCTTCGATCGCGAGAACATCGAAGCCCCGGATTTCTGGAGCCAGACCGCCCTCAATATCGTCGCCTCCAAGTATTTTCATTCCCATAAAAATTCGTCCCAACCCGAAACCAGCATCAAGTCCCTGATCGACCGTGTGGCCAAGACCATCGCCCGCTGGGGTGAGGAAGCGGGCTATTTTGCCTCCCTCCAGGATGCCCGCACCTTTGAATGGGAGCTCACCCACCTGCTGGTCAACCAAAAGGCCTCCTTCAACAGCCCGGTCTGGTTCAATATGGGGGTGGAGGATCATCCCCAGTGCTCCGCTTGCTTCATCAACTCGGTCGAGGACACCATGGAATCCATCCTCGATCTGGCCAAGACCGAGGGCATGCTCTTCAAGTGGGGCTCGGGCACCGGCACCAACCTCTCGCCCCTGCGCTCCTCCAAGGAAAAGCTCTCCACCGGCGGCAGCGCTTCCGGCCCGGTCTCCTTCATGCGCGGCTACGACGCCTTTGCCGGGGTCATCAAATCGGGCGGCAAAACCCGCCGCGCCGCCAAGATGGTCATCCTCAATGCCGACCATCCCGATGTCGTCGAATTCATCAACTGCAAGGCCAATGAAGAGAAGAAGGCCTGGGCGCTGATCGAGATGGGCTATGACGGCAGCTTCGGGGGCGAGGCCTATCACTCGGTCTTTTTCCAGAACTCCAACAACAGCGTCAGGGTGACCGAAGAGTTCATGCAGGCAGTCAAGATGGACGGTCCTTGGCAGACCCGCGCCGTCACCGGCGGCGAGGTGGTGGAGATCCACCGGGCGGTCGATCTTTTCAAGATGATGACCGATGCCGCGCACGTCTGCGGGGACCCGGGCATCCAGTTCCACACCACCATCAACGACTGGCACACCTGCCCCAATTCAGCCCCCATCAATGCCTCGAATCCCTGCAGCGAATACATGTTCGTCGACAACTCGTCGTGCAATCTCGCCTCCCTAAACCTGCTCAGATTCGTCCGGGAGAGCGGCGAGTTCGACATCGAGGCCTTCCGCCGCGCGGTCAGCCTCCTCATCATCGCCCAGGAGATCATCGTCGCAGGCGCCAGCTATCCGAACGAGCAGATCACCCGCAACAGCCATCTCTTCCGGCCGCTCGGCCTCGGCTTTGCCAATCTCGGCGCCCTGCTCATGTACTACGGTCTGCCCTACGACAGCGACGAGGGGCGCGCCCTGGCCGCCACCCTGACCGCCCTGATGACCGGCCAGGCCTATCTGAGTTCGGCCATTCTCTCCAGCGCCATGGGCCCCTTTGCCGAATACGACAAGAACCGCGAGCCGATGCTGCGCGTCATCCGCAAGCACTGCGCCGCTCTCGAAGAGATCAACACCGCCCTCGTTCCTGCCGCCCTCATCGACGCGGCCAACGAGGTCTGGAATGACGCCCATGAAATGGGCGAACGCTGGGGCTTCCGCAATGCCCAGGTGACCGTGCTGGCCCCGACCGGCACCATCGGCTTTATGATGGATTGCGACACCACCGGCATCGAACCGGACATCGCCCTGATCAAATACAAGCGCCTCGTCGGCGGCGGCAAGCTCAAGCTGGTCAATAAAACCATCACCCCCGCCCTCCACCGGCTGGGCTACCCCGACGACCAGGTCAAAGAGATCATCGCCTACCTGGAACGCGAAGACACCATTGAGGGTGCGCCCTATCTGCTTAAGGAGCACCTGCCGGTTTTCGACTGCGCCTTCATGCCCCTCAACGGCAACCGCTTCATCCATCACATGGGCCATGTCCGGATGATGGCCGCCGTGCAGCCCTTCCTTTCGGGCGCCATCTCCAAAACCGTCAACATGCCCAACAACTGCACGGTCAGCGACATCGCTGACGTCTACATGGAGGCCTGGAAGCTGGGGCTCAAATCAATCGCCATCTACCGTGACGGCTCCAAGCGCTCCCAACCCGTGGTCACCAAGGCCGGCGAAGACCAGGCTAACACGGAGAACAACTCCTTCACCGGGCAGAGGCGCAGGCTTCCGGATGAACGCCGCTCCTGCACCCACAAGTTCTCCATCGCCGGACATGAGGGCTATATCACCGTCGGCGAGTACAACGACGGCAAGCCGGGCGAAATCTTTGTCACCATGGCCAAAACCGGATCGACCATCTCCGGCCTGGTCGACGCCTTTGCCACCTCGATCTCGATCAGCCTCCAGTACGGTGTCCCCCTCGAGGTGCTGGTGCGCAAATTCAGCTACACCCACTTCGAACCCTACGGCTGGACCCCCAATCCCTCCATCCATTTCGCCAAGTCGATCGCCGACTATATCTTCCGCTGGCTGGAGCAGAAATACCTCGCCAACCGGGTCTCGGATAACGAAAAACCGGACGCCCTCAACGGCTTCAAACAGGCCAATCTGACCCCGCAGCCGGGCGAACCCGAAAGAAGCTTTCAGGATCAGAGCGACGCCCCGCCCTGCTACAACTGCGGCGCCATCATGGTGCGCAACGGGGCCTGCCACAAGTGTCTGGTCTGCGGCAGCACCGACGGCTGCTCATGAAAACCAACGGCCGATAAAAAAATCCCGCTCCTCCTCACGGAAGAGCGGGATTTTCTTTTTACAGGTATTACTGAAGCGGCCGATGGAGCTACTCCCCTGCCGCCATGCCTGAGAGGGCCTCCTCTTCATCCTGGTAGCTGGTCAGGACACTGCCGACCTGGGCGATCTGGATGAGGCTGTTGACCCGCTTGTGGGTGCCGAGCAGGGCGAAGCGGCGGTCGTTGGCGCGCGCCTGACGCAGCCCGAGTAAAATCGCACCGAGGCCGGAAGAGTCGACGATTTTGACCTTGCTCAGATCGAGCAGGATGTCATTGTTGGTCTCATCCCCGATCAGGAGCAGGAGCTGCGCCTTGAGGTCCGGCGCGATATGGGCATTGAGGCGCTCCTCGCGCAGCCGGAAAATATAGGTATCGTTTTTAGTATCCACCTTGAAATTCATGCTCACAACCCTCCGTGGAGATCACTGCGTCCTTACATTCTTGAATCGTTACCCCCTGATCTGATGTAATGTAATGGATTTCAAACAAAGGTTCAAGTGATAATTTTCACAGGGTACTCATGAATTCCGGCTCCCAACTGCCACCCTGCGCTGCCTCACTCATTGCATCCGGGTGGGATTCTGTTTTTGGGGGGCATCAAGACAGTTTCCAGTTCTGCGCTCCCCGTTCGGCGAGCTTGGCATATTTGGCTGCGACATAGTTGGCCGAGAGCAGACAGAGGATGAGGCCGGGGAGACCGTCGCGGAAGCCGCGCTTGAGGAGGTACATCTTGATGAAGGCGTGGAGGGGGCGGAACAGGATGCTGGCCATGCCGGCGCGGCGGCCGCGGCCGGCCAATTCTTCCGCAGCGAGGGTGGTATAGCGGTTGAATTTCCAGAAATAGTGCTCGATCGATTCGTCGGTATAGTGTTCCAGATCCCTCCGCAGCCGCCCCCTCGCCCCGTTGAGGATCAAAGTTTCGTGCACCTCGCGGTCATCGAAGCGGCCGCAGTCGCGGCGGAAGAGGCGCAAAACGTGGCCGGGATACCAGCCGCAGTGTCTGATCCAGCGGCCGAGAAAGAAGGCCTTGCGAGGCATTTCATACCCGGCCGCCGCGGGGGTGCCGGCGATGGTAGTGCGGATCTCCTCCGCCAGCTCCGGGGTCACGCGCTCATCGGCGTCGAGCCAGAGCACCCATTCACTCCCGGCCTGCGCAAGGGCGAAGTTTTTCTGCCCGCTGTAGCCGCGGAATTTCTCGATATAGACTTTATCCGTGAAACGGCGCGCTATCGCCGCGGTCTCGTCCGTGCTCTCGGCGTCGACGATGATGATCTCATCGGCCCAGGCGACGCTCTCGAGGCAGGCCTCGATGTGACGCGCCTCGTTGAGGGTGATGACAATGACCGAGAGGGTGCTCATGGACGCACCCTCCCCTGCGGCCCGTCCGGGGCCGCGATATGGTTCTGCAGATGCCAGATCTTCATCCTGAGCAGCATCAACTGCAGGGCGGCCGCCCAGGCCTGACGGAAGCCGTGAAAACCCCGCCAGATCAGACCCTGCAGCAGCCAGATGCGCAGAAAGCGGCCCAGGGGCGGAAAAAGCAGTCCCGCCCAGCTCACCCGTTCTCCGCCGGCGAGTTCGAGCGCTTGCCGTGAAGTGCGCTCATTCATCAGGGCAAGCAGTTCGTGGAGCGAGGGGATGGATTCCCCCCCCTCCCCATGCATGATCGCGTGGGCGGGCTTTTTCATCTCCGCTCCTGATGGCGGCGAGGCAGGGAGGCCACCGCCCTGTCCACCCCGGCGAGCACCGCCTCGACGGTCAGGCCCTGCATGCAGCTGGTGTGGCTGCAGGCGGTGCGGTTGCAGCCCAGACAATCGAGGCTGTTGTTGGTGACGATCTGATGGTTGGAGCCGTAAGGGCCCTGCAGGAGGTGGTTGGTGGGACCGAAGAGGGCCACGCAGGGGGTGCCCATGGCGGCGGCGATATGCATCGGTCCTGAATCGGTGCTGACGAGAAGATCGACCCGCCCGAGCAGTGCGGCAAGCTCCTTGAGGTTGGTTTCGGGGATGAGAGTGACGGGGACGGGGGCCATGGCGGCGAGCTCCTGCGCCTGGGGCAGTTCGCCCGGTCCCCAGACGGCGAGGAGGCGCGCATCATAACGGCCGGCCACATGGCCCGCCAGCTCGGCAAAGCGCTCCAGAGGCCAGCGCTTCGCCGGCCAGCCGCCGCTGAAGTTAAGGGCCACCACCCGTTTTCCCTCGAGCTCCGCCTCATGCCAGAAGGCCTCCGCCCGGACCGCGGCGGCCTCGCTTTGGGCCATGGAGAGATGGCGCGATAGCACCGGAATGCCGAGATGGGTAAGAGCGTCGAGGTGCCACTCCGCCTCATGCACCTGGTCGGCGCGCGAGGGGACAACGACATTATAGGCCCGCCGGCGGAAGCGATAGTCATAGCCCACCCGCCAGGCGGCCCCGCTCCAGCGCGTGATCAGGGCACTGCGGGGATTGCCGAAGAAATCGAAGACCAGATCATAGCGCCGGCCGCGGACGCGCTGCAGGAAGGCGAGGTTGGCCCGGAGTTGATCGCGGGGATCCATGCCGGCAATAGCCGCGCGCTCGAGGATGAGGATTTCATTGAGCTGGGCATGGCCCGAGACCACATCCCGCGCCGCCGCTTCAGTGAGAAAATCGATGGCGGCAGTCGGAAAGGTCCCGCGCAGATTGTCGATGACGATGGTCGAAAGCACCACATCGCCGACAGCCCTCAGCTTGATGATCAGTATCCTCTCCACCCGTCCGGGATCGAAGGATATCCCCGCGGCCGTCGTCCGCTCCTGCTGCTTCGTAACCTGCTCCTTCCGCTGTTACCCCGGCGCCGGGCGCCAGGGACGAAAAAGCCCGGAGGTTCTCACTCCGGGCTTGTGAGGCGATGCGGCAGCCGCCGTATCGCCGCCATGCTAAACCTTGCCAGATGGCCTTGGGCTCAATTCGCCCGCCGGCCGGCGCCGGCACGCCTCAAATCTTCAGACTGCATATCAAGCCGGAAAACCGGTTCATTCCCAGTCATCATCGCCTTCCCACTCCGGAGTGCCGTCGAGCCAATCCTCTTCGTCCTCCTCGTCCCACTCCTCATCGTCCTCCCAGTCTTCGTCATCGTCATCCCAGAACTCATCGTCCCACTCCTCGTCGTCCTCGGCTTCGACTTCGACCTCGACTTCATCTTCGGGGATTTCCTCGAGGTCTTCTTCATCAGGATCCTCGGCGAGTTCTTCTTCCTCCTCCTCGCCCTCATCTTCGGGGAGAGCTTCCTCGTTCAGCTCGTCGTCATCAACAAATTTTTTTGCAGCCATTTTTACCTCAGTCTTAATGCACAATATCTGGATTAAAAAATCGCCCAAAAATATGGAATGGAAACTACAAATGCAATCCTTTTTTTAGGCAAATTCGCCGCGGCAGCGGACCGGACCTCTAATCGTTATTTGTATATTTATAATTGTTTTAAATCCTGTATTTCTTGACACCGGCCTGAAGCACCCGGCGCGCCGGCTCGAGGAGTTGTTCAAGTGTGACCGAAGCACAGCGCTGGTCCTCCGCGCGCACGGCGACGAACTCCTCCCCCCAGGGTTTCCAGAGCGCGGGGTCGGTCGGGCCGAAAACCGCCGCCAGCGGAGTGCCGACGGCAGCGCCAACGTGCATGACCCCGGTGTCGTTGCAAAGAAAGAGATCGGCCTCGGCCAGAAGGGCAGCCATTCTGCGGATCTCGGCATGAAGGGAGTGGAGGGGCGGCCGCTCCAGTCCTGCGATGAGTTCGTCGCCCAGGGCCCCCTCCTGCCGGCCCCAGGTCACATAGATCTGCGCTCCGAATTCGGCACCGAGGGTGTTGGCCGCGGCCGCAAAACGCCCGGCCGGCCAGCGGTTGCCGGCCTTGCCGGCGCCGGGATGGACAGCGATCAGAGGCCTCCCCTCCTCCCGACCGAGCGTGCGCAGATGCTCCCGGGCCCAGGCGCTCTCCTCAGGCGTGATGTGGATGTGCTCGCGGAGATCCCCCCCCTCGATGCCGAGCGGCCTGAGAATGTCCAGATTGCGCTGACTCTGGTGGCGCTCCCCCTCCAGGCAGGAGGCGTTGATATGATAGAAAAAGTTGCGCGTCGTGCCCTTGAAAGGGCGGTGCTCCGAACCGACAATAACACCGCGGGTGGCGAAGCGCGCGATCAGATCGCTGGTGAGGGAATGGCTGACGGTGTTGAGAACGACGGTCAGATCCGCCCTGGCGCCGGTGAGCCGCGCCACCTCGCGCAGGCGCTGCAGGGTCCACTCACCGCCGTGTTCGTAGACGGGAACGACCCGGTCAATGTTCTCGTTGTGCTCGGCCACTTTGGCGGTGTAGCTGCGCGTCACCGCCGTGATCTCCGCTCCGGGATAACGCCCGCGCAGGGCCTTGAAGACCGGCGTCGAGAGGAGAAAATCACCAAGTTGATCGTGCTGGCGGACGACGATAATCCGTCGCACGGCCGCATGATCGATCACGGCCGGGGAGCATTCCTCCACCCCGAGCAGGGATTCCAAAAAGGCGAGCTGGCGGTGTTTGAAATGCTGTTCGAAACGGTTCCAGGGCTTCACCGGCTGATCCGATCTAGGCAAGGGATTTAAAAAGGGATTCGAGCTGGTCGATCATTCTCTCCAGCGTGAAATGCTGCTCCACCCGGCGCCGTCCGGCCGCCCCCCAGGCCGCCGCGCGTGCGGGATCGCTGACCACCTCGATGAGGGCGGCGCCAAGGGCCTCGCTATCGCGCACCGGCACCACCCGGCCGGTCTCGCCGTCGATGACGATCTCGGGCATCGAGCTCACCTGTGTCGTGACGCAGGGCTTGCCGGCGGCCATGGCCTCGATCAGGACGATGCCGAAGCCCTCCCAGAGCGAGGGCAGCACCAGCAGGTCGATGTCGCGCATCACCTCCTCGATGCGGCTGGAAAAGCCGGCCAGGATGATCGCATCGGCCAGACCGTGCTCCCGGCACCAGGCGCCGATCGATTCCCGCATCGGCCCCTCGCCGACCATGACGAGGCGACTAGCCGGAAAGACCCGGTGCAGGGCAGCAAAGGCGGGGAGAAGCCACTCCACCCCCTTGCGCTCATCGAGCTGGCCGACAAAGCCGACCAAAGCAACGCCCTCTTCTACGCCGAGGCTGCGGCGAAAGTTCCCCTCCCCGGGTGCAGCATAGGGACGCGGGTCGATGCCGTTGTAGATGACGTGCACCCGCTCGGGCCTGAGCCAGGGGGCATTGCGCAGCAGAGAGGCCCTGGTCGCCGCCGAGTTGGCGATGACAGCACTGGCGAGCAGGTTGTAGCTGAAGCGGTAGCGCAGGCGGTTCTTGAGGGGATAGTCGATGCCCCGCCGGGCCACCACCCGGCAGCCTCCAGCCAGCCGGGCGGCGATCCCCATGAAGCGCAGCTCCTTGTCCATGTTGGTCAACACGATCTGGTAACCGTGGCGGCGCAGCAGGCGCGCCGCCCGGGCGATGGTGAGCGGACCGAAATCCCCCCGCACCGGCATGGCGTGGACGGTGATGCCGAGGGCCCTGGCCCTTTCCCCCACCTCGGTGCCGGGCCGGCAGAGCAGGGCCACCTCGTGGCCGCGCTGTTGAAGGGCTTGCAGCGCGCGCAGCATCCAGACCTCGCCCCCGCCGAACATCTGGATGGTATTGGCAAAAAGAATCTTCATAGGCCCGCCAAAGTATGGATGCGCCTTACCACGGCGCGGCTGTCATGATGCGCCGCCACCCACGCCCTTCCCTCCCGCCCCAGGCGCCGGCGCAGCTCCCCGTCCCCGATCAGCCGCAGCAGCGCCTCATACAGGGTGGCGGCCTGGACCTCGACAAAGGGGTGGTCCGGATAGGCCGCGGCAAAGCCGGGGGCGAGGCAGCTCGCCGCCGGGATGGTCATAGCCAGGGCTTCGAGGCTGTTGATGCCATAGCCCAGTTCCCCGATCTGGTCGACAAAGATATCACAGCTCCCCTTGAGGGCGAGGGCGGCTTCATAGCGCATGCCCTCGATCAGGGCCACCTCGATCCCCTCCTCCTCGGAGAGGCGGCGCAGCACCGGCAGAATCTGATCACTCCCCTTGGCCGCCCGGCTGGTGGGGGCGTGGCCGATGCGCACGGGTCGGCTGACCGGAGGTTCCGGCCGCATCCGCAAGCGGCTGCAGTCAAAGGGAAAAAAAACATGATGAAGCTGCGGATGAAGGGCCTGGTGATCGAACTCCACCGATACATTGAGGTCGCTCAGGGCGTCGATGGCGGGGATGACCCCGCGTGTGCGCAGGTCGCTGCCGGTGTAGCAGCAGATGATCCTGCGGCCGCGCTGATGCATCTCGGGGATGAAGCGGGGCTCCCGGGTAAAGTCGAGTCCGCCATCGAGCTGATAGACGTCGAAGCGGTCGAGGCCGTGGCGGGCGATAGCGGCGCGGATCGCCGGCGCCCACATGCGGTCGCGCAGCCGCACCAGCAGGCTTTCGGCGCCGCTGTGAGGCCGCCACACCGGCGGGATCTCGCCGGGGATGCGCAGACGGTTGTCGACCCGGAGGCGTTCCGGCGCGGAGACCCGCCGCTTGATCCAGCGCGTGCCGGCAAAGTCGATGAAGGCCAGATTGAGGCAGATGTCCTCAAAATAGCCGCGCCGGTCGCGGAAAAGGGTGACCAGCCGGCTCTCGTGACCGAGGGCCCGCTCGGCGCGCACCAGTTCACCCGGCACCCCCGAGGTGTTGGTGGGCGCAATATGAAGGATTTTCAGCTTGGCCAATAAACGCAGCGCAGTTTGGGTGGCCGCTCGGCGCTCACGGGCGCCTGCGGATAGCTCGAAGGACCGGACCGCTCACTTGAGGATCAGCCGGAGACTGTCCCGAAACACCCCCTGGGCGCCGAAACTCTCCTTGAAATGGGCCAGGCCCCAGTTGGGATCTTCATTGACCGTGAAAATACCAAAGTCGAGAAAGCCGTAGCCTTCCGACAACCCCCAGTCGATGATGTCGTGAAAAAGGGCGTTGACCCCGCGGTACTGCTGGTACTCCTCATTGTGGCTGATATAAAAGGCCAGCACCACACGGGGATTGCAAATGAACATCACCACACCGGCCACCATGGTCTCCCCGTGATAAGCGGCGAAGAGCCTGATCCGCTCCGGAAAAAGATCGCGCACCTGCAGCAGCTCCTCCAGAGTGTGGGTGGGATGGACGTTGTGGCGCAGCCGCAGGTTGCGCTTGAGGATCTCGTAAAAGCCGGCATAATCATCCGACTCGCGCACGAACACCCCCTGCTTGCGGGCGCGGCGCACGGCGCGGCGCGAACTCTCGCTGAAGGTGGAGAGGATCGCCTCGCGGGGATAATCGAGGGGGATGACGCTGGAGATCTCGCGCTTGCGGTAGACAAAGCCGTTCTGGACGAGGGCGAAATCGATATAGTTGCTCGGCCGGCGGAAATAGATCTGCGGCGGCGGGGTGAGATCGATGGCGTCGAATCCCTCCGCCCGGGCGTGGGCGATGGTCTCCTCGACCAGGTCAAAGCTCTCGCGGATGCCGAGGGTGTCCCGCACCATAAAGCCGCCGTAGGAGGCCCCGCGGTGCGAAAGCAGGATGCGGCGCTCACCGTCGTGGAAATCGACCGCGGGAAGCACGGCGATGCGCCGCCCCCCGCTGAAAAAGGAGAGGGAATGGTCGACAAACCGCCCCTCGGGGTGATAGGAGAGGAAACGCCGGGTCTGAAACAGGGTGCCGTTGTTGGCCGACCAGACGAACTCATCCCAGCCGCCGGCGTCATCGGGGGTGAAACGAACGATGGTGTATTTCAACGCGCTCTCCTGCCTTTAGGCCATCAGCTTGACCATGATCGCCTTCTGGATATGCAGGCGGTTCTCGGCCTCGTCAAAAACCACGGAGTGGGGGCCGTCCATGACCTCGTCGGTCACCTCTTCTCCGCGGTGGGCCGGCAGGCAGTGCATGAAAATATAGTCGCGCGCGGCATGCTCGAGCAGCTTGCTGTTGACCTGGTAGCGCTTGAAGACCTTGCGCCGGGCCTCCGCCTCGGCCTCCTGGCCCATGCTCGCCCAGGTGTCGGTGTAGATGACGTCGGCCCCGTTCACCGCCTCGACCGGATCGCGCATGACCTCGATCTTGCTCACCGCTTTGGCGCGCGCGGCCGCCAGGATCTCGGCGTTGGGCTCGTAGCCCTTGGGGCAGGCCACGCGCAGGTCGAGGGGCAGGATGCCGGCGACATTGATAAAGGAGTTGACGATATTGTTGCCGTCGCCGACGTAGGCGATCCGCACCCCCTCAAAGGTGCCCTTGTGCTCGATGATGGTGAGGAGGTCGCCGAGGATCTGGCAGGGATGGAGCAGATCGGAGAGGCCGTTGATCACCGGCACCGGCGCCCACTGCGCCAGTCCCTCGACCAGGTCGTGGCCGAAGACGCGCGCCATGATGCCGTTAGTGAACCGCGCGAGGACGCGGGCCACATCGGCGACCGACTCGCGCGTGCCGAGCCCGATCTCGGCCGGACCGAGATAAATGGCATGGCCGCCGAGCTGGTACATCCCCACCTCGAAGGAGACCCGGGTGCGGTTGGAGGGCTTTTGGAAGATCATGCCCAGCACCTTGCCGCGCAGGAGATGGTGCTTTTCGCCCTTTTTGACTTTTTTCTTCAGCTTGCGGGCGAGTTTGAAGGTCTCGATGATCTCTTTCTTGGAAAAATCGGTTTCAGCCAGAAAATCTCGTTTCACGGGAACCTCCTTTATTTATAAAACATAGCGGCTTAAATCCTCATCGGCGATCACCTCCCTGAGCCGCTCCTG
>ERZ795059.449-NODE-449-length-54324-cov-12.670530_pt1 | contig 54324 bp, 40 predicted proteins | sample MGYA00375143_ERZ795059 | MGnify/ENA primary metagenome ERZ795059 (study PRJEB30188, sample SAMN05720168) | activated sludge metagenome | isolation source: Anaerobic digester | place: USA | collected 2015-01-07 ... | reverse complement strand
CTTACACCTTCTGAGGTTTCAATACTGATCTTGCTCCAGGTCTCTTTAACTTTGTCAAGAGCTGTCGTGCTTGTGTTATCAGCATAAACCACACCGTCTTTCGGCATATTTATCAAAAGATGACCGTCTGCATTTGCCTGGATCCAGTATCCTGCTCCAACCTTTAGAGTAGTTGTTGAATTGTATCCTGTACCGTTTTCCATCCACTGATAGTATATACCGTCAGTTAGTAAGGTTGGTGCTGAAGGTACAAGTAAATTTGCTGGTACATTGGTTTCGTAGATACCAACTAAGTTCCATCCTGTCTTAACAGGTATCGGTACACTGTTTCCAACCTTCATACCACAGATTGTAACTGTTCCGGCTGGTCCGTTTAACCAGTAGCCTTTACCATTTACCATGTTGGAATCAGGTGAGAATATTGAGTAATAGCTGCCTGTAATATTCCAGGAGAACATTGAAGTTGCAAATCCTCCGAATACACTCGGATATTTCATGTTATCAGTTTTCAACGGAACTGAAACAAGTTTGAAATTATTCGATAATGATACATCAACGCATGTTGTCTTTGTATAGTAGATTTCAAGATATCTGACTGTTGTATCAACTAAAGTGAATTGGCTGACAGTCCTCATGTCGATATTTCCAAGACCCTCTGTGTTACTTGGATCTCTCATAAACAAGCTTCCTGATGGGAAGTTATCAATATTCCATTTAATAATTAATGGATATCCATGTGCATCAGGTTGGAATTTGTATCTCCAGATAACTGTGCTTAAGGTATCATTCCTTAAATCCCTGTAAGAATAAACCGTAGCTCCCGGTAATTCAAATCTTGCATTCATTGTTCCTGCCGGTGGCATTGGAACCAGAGGATATTCACCAAGAGGTGCATTTATTCCGTCTGTAGCTTCCATATGCAATCCGAATGTAATAGCCACGCTGTCAGGTACTGGACTGAAATCTTTAATTATCAGATTACCAAACCAGGTCGGTGGATAATACCACATTGTTGTGAACTGCCATGTTGCTGAAGGTGCACTCGTACCGAATGAGTTTGTTGCTGTTACATACCAGTAATAAGTACTATATTGAGCTAGTCCGGTAACAGAATGTGTCGAAGTTGTGTCAGTAACTACCATTACTGTGTCCAGTCCATCCTTCAAATAATAGTATAAAGTATAAGAAGTTGCATATGGAACTGTTGACCAGTCAAATGTTACATCAATTGGTACATTAACTGAATTGTTTGCCGGTGCAATTAGAGTAGGCGCAACCGGTAAAGCACCGATTGTAATCTTGCAAGCAGCCGTGAATGGACTTGAAGTAAGATAATTTGCATTCAGCGCCTGGACTCTCCAGTATAATACCTGTCCCTGCGTGCCAGTGAAGGAGTAAGTTGTATCTGTTGTTGTGAAATTTACAACCAATGGATTAATGAAGCTTGCGCTTTCATCTATTTGAATTGTGTATCCCGTGGCTCCCACTGAGGATGACCATACAAATGTTACCTGAGGAGTTGGTGATACGAAATCACATGCAGGGGATAAAAGTGTTGGCGTTGCCGGTGCTGGTCCTGTGTAGAACCTTCTCCAGCCTGACCATGCACTCTGTCCAAAGTCGTTGATCGACCTTACTCTCCACTGATATGTTCTTCCGGCAGCTAAGTTAACCGTAACTGATGTTCCGGGAACACTTGGATTGGAGACGGCGTAGGTACTGGTTGTTAAATCAAATACCTGCACTGCATAACTAATAGGAGCACAACCTGTTGCTGCTTCCCAAATAAGGTCAACTACAATTGGAGTTATCGAATCAACAACTGGAGTTGTTAAAACCGGAACTGAGGCAACACTACCGGTCGTGAAATTCCACATTGCCGATAATGATGATCCGGCAACGTTAGATGCACGGACTTGCCAGTTATAAATGAAATTTCCCATTAAAGGAGTTGTCCAGGTAAATGCTGTATCAGATGTTGTAGCTGAATCAACAACCATGGATCCGTCAAATAAGAAAACAGTATAACTTATTGGAAGTGTCCCCATTGCTGATGTCCAGCGGAATGTTGGAGTCAGTGTAACGCAACTTGAACCGGTTGGTGGTTCCAGTAACGTAACTGTTGTTGGAGCACTGCCTGTTAAAAATGTCCACGTAGTTGAATATAGTGTGGAATCACTTCCTGAATGTGCGTTCACTTTCCATGAATATGTTTCTCCAAGAGTCAGATCAGGAGTAACTAATAGCATGGTATCTGTCACATTAACATAATACCTTAATGTTGGTCCGGCACTTTCAATTGAAACTGAATAGCCGGTTGCACCTGGAACGCTGAACCATTTTAGAGTAACCGGGTTGAGTACTCCGACCGCACCATTGGCTGGTGAATCCAGAACTGGGGCTAAAGCTACATTGAAATTCCAGGCACCTGAAAATGCGCTGCTTCCTTGTACATTGTTAGCTTTTACTCTCCAGTAATAAGTAAGCCCTGGTACTACGGTAGTTAATACCTGAGTTGAATCTAAAACACCTGTGAAATTCTGAACACCGGTTGTAAATCCCGGATCATTCGCAACTTGAACATCGTAGGATGCTGCTCCGAATGATTTATACCACGTCAAAAATGCTTGTGATCCGAATATTATCGAACCTGATGGTGGTGCAAAAAGTACTGGAACAGCGGGTATTGTCATAACATAGTCGATTTTAATATCAACTATAAATGAAGGTCCGCCATAAGTATAAACCGTTCCGGGAACGATTGGTTCATAAGTTAAAGAAGTAGACAACTTAAATGAACCGGTAACGCCAAGCGGTAAATCACCAAATCTAAATGAGTTGGTTGTGGCTGCAGCAGATTTCTGCGCCTTAAATTGGTATTCCTTGCCAAAAAGAATAGATGAGCTATTACCAAATCTATAATCTTTATAACTACCAAATCCAAGATTCGAACCACCTGCGTTCAGAAATCTGGCTTCGAATGAACCCGCCGGGGGTTCAGGTGGAAGTGAAATTTCGCCAAGACTTGCATCAATGCCGTCAGTCCCTGATGGATCAATTCCAAAATAAATAACAGTCGAGTCAGTACCATCATTGTCTTTAACTGTTATCGGAATATTTACATAAGGGGTCTGAGCCAAGGCAACAGTAATCATGAAAAAGAACAGAAAAAACGTCATGAAGAGTTTTCTCATAGAGCCTCCCAATATAAGTTAGTTGAAAAAAAATAAGTTATTATAATTTCTATGTTCAAGTTAATTATTAAGAATTCCATTTCTTGTGCTTTTTGTCACTGAAATCCATATTTTTTATAGTTTAAGTACTCAAAATACGTAAAAAAAGATTTAAAAATCAAATAAATTATTGATAATTCTTTTAATTTAATAAAATAAACGCGTTTTTGCTCGGATTTCCTCTTAATTTCCCCACTTTTTACCCGATTTTTACACCGCGAAAGGTACAAATATAAATTCCTTTTGCTTTATTTCCTTGCTTTTTTATCTAAAATTCCCAGTTGCTTAATTCTGTATAATAATCTGGATCTGGTAATTCCCAAAATTCGGGCGGTTTTTGTCTTATTTCCTTTTGCAATTTCCAACGTCTTTAAAATTACCTCTTTTAAAACAGCGTTCATTTCCATCCCTTTTAAAGGTAATTTAATTATAAGTTCATCCGGTGTATTTTCTTCGTTTTTATTCAGGGTCTGAATAAAGTAAAAGTCCTCCGCAAAAAGTTCTTCTCTCTTCGCCAGCATAACAGCTAATTCAACGGTTGCCCGGAGTTCCTTAATATTGCCACGCCACTCTAAATTGTTGAAAAAACCAAATACAGAAGAATCAATCTTATTAATCTTCTTTTCACACCTTCGGGAGAACTCCTCTACAAAGATACTAATAAAATATGGAATTAAATCCTTGCGAAGTCTTAAAGGAGGAAGGGTGATCATGGCACCTGAGAACTCCGAAGCTAAGTCCCCGGAAACAATCTGTTGTTCATTATTATCGGAACAAAGACATGATGATCCAATAATTCTTACATCGGTCGAGATTTCTTTTTTCCCCCCATCCCTTTTGAATTTTTTAGAGCGAATAAAATCAAGCAGCCTCTGCTGTAAATTCAGTGGCAGTCGATCAATATTTTCAATTAGAAGACTTCCGCCATCAGCAAGTTCCAACTTTCCAAGTTTAAGTCTGTTAATGCCTGCTTTGTTCTTTTCATTCTCGCTTCCAAAAAGTTCTGCTGACAATGCAAAATTTGTATGATAAGCACAATTAATACTAACAAACGGTTTTTCTTTTCTTGAACTTTCAAGATGAATAAATTTTGCAGTCGAAGCCTTACCGGTACCCTGCTCTCCTCTTATCAGAACCGGATTATTCACATTCTTTGCTATTCTTTCAATTATTGAAACCATTTTAGCGGTAGATCTGTCTCGTTTAAAATACTCGTGATAGGGATCATGAATTTTTACAACCTCATTTAGTCGTGAGTTCTCAATTTTATTTTTTATGATCTCGAAGTTATTCCTTAAAACCCTTTGTATGAAGTCCATATCAACCGGTTTAATTATGAACTCAACTCTTCCAAACCTTAATGTTTTCAATGCTTTAAAATAATTATCGGAATTCAAAAATAAAATTATTACCAGATCAGGATTATGGAGTTGAATTTTTCTCAATAATTCAATTTCATTGCAGAAATTCTTTTCAGGATCACTTACAAGAATAGGGGGATCATATTTTTCCAGCAAGTGAAAAATTTTATTCATATCACTGCAGCGTTTTGTATCATATGAAAAGCGTGTTATTGTCTTAACTACAGAAGCAGGTATTGAATTTTGTTCATCATAGATGAGGACATGAAATTTCATCTTTGGCTTATGATATTTTTATTTACACCGTAAAGTATTATAAATCCATTTTAAATGTATAAAAAGTTAAATAAAGTACAAAATATTTGTTTATATCAAAAGAATGATTTATTTTTATACAATATTTTTAGCGAGCATATGGATGAAACACAGATATTTCTTTTTTTTAGTATTTTTTATTTTTATTAATACTCTGAAACCTCAAAGTTTCACGGATATTAACAATTTATATCATTCGTATCCCCTCTTTCAAGAAGGGTTATTTAAGGATAAATTCGTTAAGTATGAGACCATCCTTCCGCTTATTGATAAAATAAAGGAAGACGATCGTTTCACATTGCGCTTAGCCGGGCGTTCATTACAAGGACGGGATATTTCCTTAATAAAATATGGGAACGGCAACAAAAAAGTTTTTCTTTGGTCGCAAATGCACGGAGATGAACCTACAGCTACCATGGCTATCTTTGACATCTTTAATTTTCTGAGATATCAGGGAACGGAGTTTAAGGAACTCCGGGATTTAATTACCGAAAAACTATCCCTTTATTTCCTTCCGATGTTGAACCCTGACGGTGCGGAACAATTTAAAAGAAGAAGTGCACTGGATATTGATATCAACCGGGATGCGTTGAGAATGACGACTCCCGAAGCACAAATTCTTTCTGATTCTTTTGACTCAATCAAAGCGGATTTCGGATTTAATCTTCACGACCAGAATTATTTATCAACAGCGGGACAGACATACAAGCAAGCGACTATCTCATTCCTGGCTCCGGCCTTCGATCATGAAAAAAACATCAATTCAATAAGGGGAAATGCAATTAGACTAATTAGCGAGCTGACATTCAATTTATCCATTTTTATTCCCGGCCACATTGGAAAATACTCCGATGATTTCGAACCACGGGCTTTTGGAGATAACTTTCAGTCCCGCGGAACAAGTACGATACTAATTGAATCGGGCGGTTGGAAGAACGATGCCAATAAAATGTTTATACGTAAATTAAATTTCCTAATACTGCTTAACGCTTTCTCGTCAATCGCAACGGAGAATTACTTGAAATTTGATTTTACTCAATATAATAACCTTCCTTTTAATGATGAAGTGCTTTATGACCTGGTTCTGCGCAATATTCTGGTTAGGACAGATTCCACTTTTAGAAAAATTGACTTGGGTGTTTCCCGTGGAGGGAACAGGGACAATTCTTCCCGATTGAGCAGCGGAGTTATTGAAATAGGAGACCTTTCAACACGCTTTGGTCTTGATGAATTCGATCTCACCGGTCATGTGGCAGAACCAGTCGCGCTCGATCAGATCTCATTTTTCGAAAGCGAAGAAGAAATCAAGAAAGACATCCGGAACGGCAATGTACCAGCTGGCAGTTGTTTCCGGACAGCACCGAATCCAGTCCAACAACCACCCGGGAAATCCCTATTTGTTGGGATAAAATCCCCTTTGATGGAGGAAAAAAGTATTTTCTCCTTAGGAAATCGCACCCCGCTAATATTTAAAAATGGAGAAAAAAAACAATTTTTACTCATTAATGGGTATCTTTTTAAGCTTTTAGAATTTCCTAACGAAATAAATTAAAAAATTTTTGTAAATTAGGGAACTTTAAAAGAGGCTTATTTGAGATACCGGTATTTGGGTATTCATTTCCCATTCAACCCGCCGGCAAATAAGCCCAACTTAATAAAATTAACCGGTCATCAAACAGTAAGGTGCGTGAAAAATAACGGAAATAAAATACACGAGGAATTCCAGCAGATAGCCATTCCCCATATGGACGCCCTGTATAACTTTGCTTATAGGATGACAGGAGATTCGGATGACGCGAATGATCTTATCCAGGAAACTTATATGCGCGCTTACCGGTTCTGGGATAAGTTCGAAAAAGGGACTAATTGCAAAGCATGGTTGTTCAGAATTCTTAAAAACACCTATATCAATTCATACCGGAAAAACACAAAAGAGCCTGATAAGATTGATTATGAGGACGTGGAGAACTTTTACGAAAACGTCAAACCTTCCACTACTGACGACGCTCACCTGGAAAGAGAAATTTTCGACAATCTTTTGGACGATGAGGTTTCCAGAGCAATTGAATCTCTTCCGGAGGATTTTCGTACGGTTGTTATTCTATCGGATATCGAGGGATTCAGTTATGAAGAGATTGCCGATTTTATTGACTGCCCCGTAGGAACTGTAAGATCGCGTCTCCACAGAGCCAGGAAAATGTTATTTACTAAACTTCATAAGTATGCATCAAGCCGAGGTTATGGTAACAGGAATTAATCACGCACATTATATATAATAAAGACTTGATAGAATTAAAACCCACAAAAGAAAAAGCAATTCTCGTAGCCCTCAAGACTAAAGATATTTCAAAAGAAACGGTAAGCGAACATCTTGATGAACTCGAAGAACTGGCATACACTGCCGGAGCGGATACTGTCTTTAAGATTGTTCAGGATAAACAAGCGATGGACAGCGCATTTTATATCGGACGGGGGAAAGCGGAAGAAATTGCCCAACTGGCCGAACTAAACGATATATCACTTGTGATTTTTGATGACGACCTGACTCCTGTGCAAATAAGAAATCTTGAAAAACTGATAAACCGGAAAATTGTTGACAGAAGTGCTCTCATTCTGGATATTTTCGCCGGTCGGGCAAAGACCAAGGAGGCTAAAACGCAAGTTGAACTTGCCCAGCTGCAGTATATGATGCCTCGCCTAACCCGTGCATGGACGCACCTCTCCAAACAATTCGGCGGTATTGGCACAAAGGGACCAGGAGAGACTCAGATCGAAACCGATCGCAGAATAATAAAAGAAAGAATTGCGCTGCTCAAGGATAAACTCGACAAAATCGAATCACAAAGAATCACCCAAACCCGTAAAAGAAAAGATTTTGTGAGAATTTCTCTGATCGGTTATACAAATGCAGGGAAATCAACACTTTTCAATATGCTTACGAAGGAGAATATTCTGGCAGAAAACAAACTCTTTGCCACACTGGACTCCACAACCCGCACTCTGGAACTGGAAAAGAACCTTAATGTGCTTATTAGCGATACGGTTGGATTCATCCGAAAACTTCCCCATCACCTGGTAGCTTCATTTAAAAGCACCCTTAACGAGGTTAGGGAATCAGACATCCTTCTGCATATTATAGATATTTCGAATGATTATTATGAGGATCATATCGAGGTTGTTAATTCAACTTTGAAGGATCTTGAGTGCGCTAAAAAACAGGTCATAAAAATATTCAACAAGATTGATCTTGTTCAGGACATAAATAAAATCCAGTATCTCTACAATAAATATCCCGATTCCCTGATTATTTCGGCATTCAAGGGAATTAACATCAGCAGCTTGCGTGACAAAATCAAACGAATTATCACAGACGAATTCAGTCAAAAACGAATTAAACTTAAAATTACGGACTCGAAGCTGATTTCGTTAATCCATAGTCTTGCAAATGTAACAGAAATAAAATACACTAACGAATTCGCCGAGATCAGCTATACCGCCAAACCCGAGAGCGAAGAAAAAATCAGACGGGCTTTGAAAACAAAGTCATAGTCCGGTTTTCATCTTGATCCTGAAATTTCTTCTTTATTTTGATTTCTTCTTTTGCCGTTGACCGGAAATTATTTAACTTTGCTTAGTTCTTTAAAATATTTACTAATGGTTGCATTATTGCATTAATAGGGAATACGGTAAAATTCCGTAACTGTCCCCGCAACTGTAAAAGAGATGTTCAGAATGAACCCACCACGCCACTGTCTTTAATGATGGGAAGGCAACCGGGTTTTTACTCTTGAGTCAGGAGACCTGCCATTAAGTATTCAATCAATTATCTTCGTGGGAAAAGAGAATTGTATCGAAGAAATGCCTTATTTCTTTCTTTATAAGTTCAATTCCATGAAGAAGAAATAAGGCTTTTTTGTTTTAATGTTGTCTATAAAAACTGTTTGTATTTTTCTCATCATTTATCTGCTCCAGAATTGCGCAAATGCAACTCTTAGCAGAGTTGTGTCTGATCCTGATTCAACCGAGTACAAATTCAACTATTCGCTTGAACAGGTTGTGGTGACTGCGGGAAGAATGGAGACAAAAGTCATACACACTCCTTCAAGGATAGAGGTATTGGACAAAATAAAACTCTCCTCCGTAAACGGATCCCGCCTGGCGGATGCCTTAAGCATGGCATATCCCTTGGTCATAAAGTCCTATGGTATTGTCCCTGCCCTAAACATGCCGGGTATGAACGGAATGGGAAGCGAACACACACTTGTAATTCTTGACGGCATAAAAATGAATTCTGTTCAAAACTCAGTGTTCGATCTCTCGCTGCTCCCGCTCGAATCAATTGAAAGAATTGAAATACAGGGAAACGGAGCCGGTTCACTATACGGCAGTGATGCAATGGCCGGAGTAATAAGTGTTTTTACGGAATATAATGGAATCCCGACAGATGATAATTTCCTGAATGTAAACTTTTCCTCATCGCGAACTTCCTATAGAACGGAGAAGCATCTCCTTAAATTATCAAAAGGATTTAAAGGCATTTCAGCCGGCATGTTCTTTAACCGGGAAAATGGTCGCGGTAATTACGAATATTACTTTAACGACGGCACCGGGAATATCCTGAAAGAAAGGAGCAACTCTTCTTTCAGCAATTTTGATTTCGGATTAACCCTTCAGTTTTTCCCCGACTCCCTTTCCCGATTCCGGCTCTTTTCTATTTATATATCACAGGAGAAAGAACTGCCGGGACTTGAAACCGGTATTCCATCTCCCATATCGGGTCAGATTGACAAAAACTGGAATTCTATTCTTTCATATTACAGACTGTTCTCGTCCTCAGTATCATTGAATGCATCGCTAGGCTTTCAGAATAATTTACAACGATACTGGATAAGGCCATTCACTAATTCAGTCTATAAGAATCTTGCCACTTCGTTTCAGACACACTTAAGGGCGGATTTTAACGATATTAAACTTAGCGCAGGATATGAATTCATGAACGCAAAAACTGAAAGCAGGGAATTAGCTTCACTGGTCAACCGGAATGTTCATAGTGCTTTCTTTTCATCGGAAGCAAACATAAGCGATTTTATCAGATTTTTCCCTTCGCTCCGTTTCGACAATTATTCTGATCTTTCAAAAGAAGTTATCACCGGCAGGCTCGGAGTTAATATACGCCCGGTAAAATCTCTTAACCTTCATGTGCGTGCAAATATTGGTACAAATTTCAGAGCCCCCACCTTTAATGACTTATACTGGAAAGATTCAGGAAACCGCGACCTCAACCCGGAGAAATCCACAAATTCAGAAGTCGGCGCAATACTTATCTTCCCCTGGTTCTTGAACCTGACGCTGGAAGGGGGGTATACTTATATAAATTCGGTTGATAAAATCGTCTGGACACCAAAAACAGCTTTTATCTGGACTCCAAAGAATATCTCAACCTCATACAGCAAAGTGGCTTTCGCGAATATTACAACTCAAAAAAGTTTTAACGAAATTTTCGTATCTCTCTCGGGCGGGGTGACATTTACTGAAGCCCGGAAAACAAGCAGGGATTTCCCCACAGATCCATCATTTGATAAATATATATTTTACGTCCCCTGGCAAAGTATAAAAGCAAGCGCGCAATTTATTTGGAATTCATACGGATTAAATTTTTTCTACACTCATTCGGGAATGCGTTTTGCGGATATGGAGAATAAGATCACACTTCCACCGCATAATATTCTGGATGCAAATATTTTCTGGAAATTTAGTCTTTATAAAATCGGGGGGGAAATAAGGCTCGAAGCAAATAACATAACCAACTCGGATTTTCAGGTAATATCCGGATATCCTATGCCGCTACGTAATTATCTGTTAAAATTTTCACTGAATTATTAAGGAATCTAAATGAAGATAAAAATATTTTTTATTGTAATGCTGTTCAACAGTTTCATCTTTTCACAACAATTATCAAAAGTATATGTCCTTGGCGAAGGAGGTTTCTCTCCCGGTACTGCAAAACTTTCGATGCTGGACAAAACAAATAACAGTTATACCGAAAACATCTTTTCACCTTTTAATCTTGGTCTTTTCCCGGATGGACTGCTCCTGTATGAGAATCATTTATATATAGTGGAACAGGGGAATTACGGCGGCAGTGGTAAAATATACAAAGCCGACACAAACGGTACGGTTCTGAAGTCCGCCATATTCGGTACCAACCCTTACTCGCTGGCAATAACTAACGGAAAGATATATGTAACGAATGGCTCCGGAGGGTATGTTTCAGTCCTCAAACTTGAAGATCTTTCGGAAATTAAAACAATTCCGGTTGGTGTTTTCCCGCAGGAAATTTTAGCGTACGGTAGCTATATCTTCGTTGCGAATACAAGTCTGTACGGCGGATCTTCAGACAGTACGGTATCGGTAATAAATACAAAAAACGACTCAGTGGTTCATACAATAACCGTAAAAAAGGATCCCTCCTCACTCGTTATCTCGAATGACAACCATTTGCTGATTTCATGCCCGGGTGATGCGGCAACTGGAAGGATTTTCAAAGTGAATCCCACGTCGTTTTCCATAGTGTCCGAGTACTCAATCCCGACCTATGGTATTGAAAAAGAAATCAATGTTGATAGGAACAGCTCTGCGCTTTATTTTATTTCGTTCAACAATTCAATCGTAAAATTTGATCCTGAGAACAACACAGCAACGGAAATCATTCCTTCAGTTTTTTTGACTAATTTTTATTACGGATACAAATTCGAGCCAACTGAAAGAAAACATTACGTTTTAGACGCAAAGAGTTTTGTGGTTACCGGATCTCTAAATGTTCACAGCGAAAACGGTACGCTCGAAAACAGTTATGCCGCTTCACAAATACCCAGACGAGTAATATTCAAGTACACGGAACAATTAAGCGGCACTGGAAAAGAGGAAACCCCGAACTCCTTCTTTCTTTCACAGAACTATCCTAACCCCTTCAATCCATCAACCAGAATAAGTTTTTCGCTGGAAAATAGAGGACTAATCACTTTAAAGATATATGATATACTAGGAAATGAAATAACACAATTACTCGAAGGTGAATTTCACACTGGTAAACATTCTGCCGTATTTAATGCGGATGGACTTGCTTCAGGCGTTTATTATTATACGCTGACAACGGGAGCGGGATCCAATACAAAGAAAATGATCCTGCAGAAGTAACTTTTCCCCCTTTCATTATATGCATAGACTTGTCCGGCAAGTCTATGCATATAAAACCAATTTACTTGAACAACTTTTTAATTTTATCTTTTGCCTTTTTTGTATTGTTTTTCAACTTGTCAATAGTTTTACTCCCCGTTTCTTTGAGTTCTTCTTTCAGCTGCTGAGTTGTACTTTTCGGGTTGAACATATACATTTTCCACTGTTGCGATGAAACCGGCTTTTTATCCGCCAGAGCTACAATTCCTTCCTTTCCCGCGCCATCAAGCACCAGATTCGATTTTGAAGACGCAATGTAATAAGTAAAATCCGAAACGAGGTCAAGTTTAAAGCGCTGAGGTGTAACAATACCAAATGGGAGTTGTACAATCTGGGAACCACTAACCAGATGTCCGTCGGAAACAGAAAGATACTTCCCCGAGTGAACGCATCGCAAAAAATAGTCTTCGCTGTTAACTATTGGAATAAGGTCAAACGCCTGATTTTTTTTATTGTTATTTTCGAATGTGATTAACTTAGCACCTGTATCATGAGAAGCACCTCGAATATCAAACATCTTATTGTTGGACATATTTTTAAAGCTTACTCTTTGTGAGAATCTCCAATACTGGTTAAGGTTTGCATCTTTTGCGTCATTACTCTGCGGTTTAGGCATTTGAATGACATTATTGCTGTTCGGGTCAACCGTTAGTGCTTTTCCGCTGTGAACAGCAACAATTACGAACATATCGGTTCCTGTTACAGGTTCAATGATAAATTTTTGCGCATCCGAATTATTGCTTGCCCATTGATTAATATTCGCAAGATCCTTCAGCGAACCACCGTCAACATTTACATATTTCTTTGTGTCCAGTGATACAATACTGCATACACCGGAGTTATCGAAACTAACCTTGAATTCCTGATTGGGATTACCCAGATGCTCATGCACACAGATGTTCGTACCGTCTTTTTTTCCGGCTCCCTGAACATCAAGGACTTTGTTGTTTACCGCAGATATAATTAGATAAGTCCCGTTGCGGATAAAGTTCTGGGCAGTAACAGCAACACTCAATAATAAGACACACAATAACACTTTTCTCGTCATTTGCTTTCCTTTCGTTTTCTTTATATATATTATCAAATAACCGGTTTTGAATTTCAAGAATAATGCCATTGATTGCCAATTATAAAACTGCGTTTTTGGGGGAAAAAAGTTTTTTTTATTTATCATTCATATTTTTTTCTTGAAAATGAGATTATACTTTTTCAAAATTACCAATAGTTTACAAAGAACAATTTAATTAGTAACCGGTTGACGTATTTTTCTTGTCTGTCCGGAAGGTGAAACAGTGCGCAGCCGGATAAAATTCCTCTTGCGTATCTGATTTTTATTTAATATGTTGCAATAGGTCAAAAATATTTCCTGACATATTTTTTTAATTAATAACAATACCATACAATTCTTAAATATCCAAAGGAGAACTTAATGGGTTGGTTTACTTCTTTCTGGAACTCCTCGATAGGTCAGAAATTCGTTATGGCAGTAACGGGTATCTGTCTTATTCTTTTCCTCGTTATACATCTGATCGGTAATTTAATGATATTTGGCGGAGCAGATGCATTTAACGGATACGTAGGGACTTTGGAACATATAAAGCCCCTCATCAGGGTTATTGAATTTATTCTCGCTCTGATTTTCTTATTTCACATCTTAAACGGAGTCTCACTATGGCTTGCCAATAAAAAAGCAAGACCGGTGGGATATAAAATCAATGGATCTTCCAAAAATTCTTCCTTCTTTTCGCGAACTATGATTGTCACCGGCAGCATAACATTCATTTTTCTGGTTGTGCATCTTCAGACTATCTGGTACAAATTCAACTTTTCCGGCGGCAAAGAGATCAACTTGTACGAAATGGTGACGGACTTGTTCGGATATACCTGGTATTCAGTCTTTTACCTGATTGCTATGATACTGCTCGGCTTCCACCTGAACCATGGTTTCCAGAGTGCTTTTCAGACTTTTGGCTGGAAACACAACAAATACACACCGCTTATAGAAAAAACCGGAACTGTTTATGCAATTATCATGGCAGTGGGATTTGGATCTATTCCCGTTTATTTTTTATTTGGAGGAGGTAACTGATGGTTAAATTAGATGCGAAAATCCCGCAAGGTCCGGTCGAGCAGAAATGGACCAATCACAAATTCAACAGCAAGCTTGTTAACCCAGCAAATAAAAGGAAATTTGATATTATTGTTGTGGGAACAGGACTTGCCGGAGCAGCAGCAGCAGCCACTCTGGGAGAACTTGGGTACAATGTCAAAGCGTTTACCTATCACGACAGTGCACGAAGAGCACACAGCATAGCGGCACAGGGAGGTATTAATGCAGCAAAAAATTATCAGAATGATGGTGATTCAGTATACCGTCTTTTCTACGATACCGTCAAGGGGGGAGACTTCCGTGCCCGCGAAGCAAATGTTTACCGCCTGGCTGAAGTTTCGAATAATATAATTGACCAGTGCGTTGCCCAGGGCGTTCCGTTTGCCCGTGATTACGGCGGACTACTTGATAACCGGTCTTTCGGCGGCGCTTTGGTTTCAAGAACATTCTATGCAAAGGGACAAACAGGACAACAGCTTCTGCTCGGAGCTGTAAGCGCCCTGAACCGTCAGATCGGCAAAGGTACAGTTAAACTTTATAACCGGCGGGAAATGCTGGATGTGGTATTAGTTGACGGAGTTGCCCGCGGAATAGTTGCCAGAAATCTACTAACCGGCGAGATTGAAAAATACAGTGCTCACGCCGTGATTCTTGCAACCGGGGGCTACGCAAATGTTTTCTTCCTGTCAACCGCCGCAATGAACTGCAACGCAACGGCGATCTGGCGGGCACATAAGCGCGGGGCTTTATTTGCAAATCCCTGCTTCACTCAAATACACCCAACATGCCTTCCGGTTCACGGCGAGAATCAGTCGAAATTAACCCTGATGAGCGAGAGCCTCAGGAACGACGGACGAATATGGGTAAGCAAACTTGTTGGCGACATGCGTCAACCAAACGACATTCCCGAAGAAGAGCGGGATTATTATCTCGAGAGAAAATATCCGAGTTATGGAAATCTTTCTCCGAGGGATATTTCATCCAGAAGCGCAAAAGAAGCTTTTGACGCGGGAAGAGGAGCCCGGGGTCAAGAGGCAGTTTACCTCGACTTTAAGGATTCGATTGCCCGGCTTGGAAAAAACGTGATTGAAGAGCGATACGGGAATTTGTTCGAGATCTATGAAACAATTACCGGCGAAAATCCTTATCAGGTACCGATGAAAATCTACCCGGCACCACACTATACGATGGGGGGACTGTGGGTTGATTACAACCTTATGTCCACTATCCCGGGCTTGTTTGTAGCTGGTGAAGCAAACTTCTCTGATCACGGTGCAAACAGACTGGGAGCATCTGCGCTTATGCAGGGGCTTGCGGATGGTTACTTTATCATACCCTACACGATAAGCGATTACCTGGCTTCCAGTAAACCGGCTGCAATGAAACCGGAAGGACCCGAATTCGACAGCGTGCAAAAAGAAATTGATGACTTTACAAAGAAACTCCTTTCAATCAATGGCAAAATGACTGTCGATGAAATCCACAAAAAACTGGGCAGGATAATGTGGAACAAAGTCGGAATGGGGAGAAATGCCCGGGGACTGACCGAAGCAATTAAAGAAATCGCCCAACTAAGGGATCTGTTCTGGAAGGAAGTTAAGGTTGTCGGAACAGATAAAGAATTCAACCAAACGCTGGAACGCGCGGGAAGAGTTGCGGACTACCTCGAGCTGGGTGAACTCATGGCGGTGGATGCACTCGGCAGAAATGAATCGTGCGGAGGCCATTTCAGAGAAGAATTTCAAACACCGGAAGGCGAGGCTCTCAGGAACGACGAGGAATACTCTTACGTTGCCGCATGGGAGTTCAGGAAACCCGGAGACTGGACTCTTCACAAAGAAGACCTTACTTTTGAATATATCAAATTAGCCCAGAGGAGTTACAAATAATGAGCGAAATAAAATTAAATCTCAAACTTATGATATGGCGTCAGAAAGACGCAAAGTCCGTAGGCGCTTTTGCCGAATATAAAATAACCTGTTCCCCGGATTCCTCCATACTAGAAGTACTGGATGAAGTAAACGACTCGCTGGAGCGTAAGGGAGAAATCCCGGTTCACTTTGAAAGCGACTGCCGCGAAGGAATATGCGGGACCTGCGGTTTAGTAATAAACGGAGAGCCGCACGGACCACTCCGAAAAATTGCCACCTGTCAGCTGCACATGCGCAATTTCAAGGATGGTGAAACTATCTGGATAGAACCGTTCAGGGCTAAGGCTTTCCCTATAATCAAGGATCTGGTTGTTGACCGTGATGCTTTGGATAAAGTCCTTCAGGTTGGAGGATTTGTATCTGTGAACACGGGGTGTTTTCCGAATGCCAACTCCATACACATAAACAGGGACTTTGCATCACAGGCGTTCGACGCTGCAGCCTGCATTGGCTGCGGTGCCTGTGTCGCCTCGTGCAAAAACGCATCGGCAATGTTGTTCGTCAGCGCTAAAGTTTCCCAGTATGCACTGCTTCCGCAAGGTCAGCCTGAAAGATACGAACGCGTTCAGAGGATGGTTAAGAAAATGGACGAACTTGGTTTCGGTGCATGCACGAATACATACGCCTGCGAAGCCGAATGTCCTAAAGGTATATCCGTTAAGAATATTGCACTGATGAACCGCGACTATATCAAGGCAAAATTCACAAGCGAAAAAATAATTGACTGATCACTCCCCTTCTTCCCTTGACGGAGGAAGGGGTTTCTTTTTTCCCGGCAAAAACAATGTTCGAATCTGAAATTAACACAATAATTACTGAAAACTTATTAAAGATTTCAACCCTCGGTCCTTACCTTACAATTCCAGGGCTGTCGGGTTCCGGAATCAATCCTGCCATCGTAACTTACGTCTCTGCGGAAATTGATTACCTCGTTTACTCCGACCGGAAGAAATTAATACACCGTTCTTTGTTCGACTATTCAGGGGATGTAATCGAATCCCTTTTCTCGCAAATAAGCAAAGAGATTAAATCCAAAACCGTTCTCAAACAGGAAGAGGTTTCGAAACTTATAGAGCAGGCGGTTTTGTATAATCTTTATTACCTTCTTCGTCCGCGCTGGACGCTGGTAAAATTTATCTATAACGAGGAGTTCGTTAAAACGGTGGAGGAGATAAAAATATGTCTGAATTACATCCATTTCTATCCATATATTAAAGAGATACTTCTAAACTTTTTTGACAAGAAAAATCTTGCGGAATTCACTAAAGATGAATTCACCGAGTTAATGCAAAATCTCCAAAACAAGCTGATGAAAGCAAAGCCGCGGGAAGTGATAAAAAGGGAGTTGAAACAAATTGCGGAATACTTAAATCCCGCCGATGACACAACCATCCCGCTTTCCGCTGTGAGGATTTACCTCAAAGAAAAAGAGGATCCGCTATTTCTCACAAACCTAACACTTGAATTAGGAGAGGAAACAAACGGCTTGTGCAGTTTGTCCATGATTGAAGAGATAATATTCCGTGAACCGGTAAAACCGGTAACAGTAACACCCGAAAAAATAATCGGGGATAGCGGAACAACGGAATACGCTCCCGAAGAACCGGCAACCGATGAATACCTTAAGCCCAAAATTTCGGATGCAGAAGAAGAAACACCGGCTAAGCCCGAAGAACCGGGTCCGGAAGAATACATGTTCGGCGAGGATACGCTTTTCGGTGTATTGAACAACAAACCCGAAACTCCTGTTATGGAAGAGATTGCCCAAAGTGAAATAATCGGAACCCCGCCAGATAAAGAGATCGTTCCGGAAACTGAGGAGTTTGCATCCGAACCGGAAGAACCGGCAATGCAAGACACTCCACAGCCGGAGCAGGAATCAACTCAGGAAGAGGGTAATGAGGAAAAACCGTTAAGTCCCGAAGCAGAAGCCCAGAAAAAACTGGAAGAGGAATTCGACGTTACCATGATGGAAATTGCTGAGAATCTAAAAGATGTTTATCCAATAAGCAATGAACCATCTTCCATAAACGTTTTTAAAGAGGGACGTAAAACCCTTACTGAATATTTCTCGGAAAAAGAGAGTGACCGCATCATGTCCGAATGCTTCAGCGAGGATCCTCTGGATTTCATTAACACAATGGAAATACTTGGCGATGCCGGTACATTTGAAGATGCGGTAAAAAAACTTGAGGAAGTCCCGTTCCTCAAAAATCTTAAACCGGACGATAAAAACATCCTGTTAATAAAGGAAAAACTTGAAAGTTATTTTAATCAATAAGGACGAATATGTTTATTGACTATGCGGAAATATTAATAAGAGGAGGCAGAGGAGGCGACGGAGCGGTAGCGTTCAGACGGGAAAAGTATATCCCGAAAGGGGGACCCGCAGGCGGAAACGGCGGTAAGGGAGGGGATGTGTTTATCGTTGCAGATCCGAATCTTCATACGCTGCTTGATTTCAGATACAAAAAAGATTACTTTGCACAGGACGGAAAACCGGGTGGCTCATCCCTGAAAGACGGCAAGGGAGGAGAAAACATAATTATCAGAGTACCCCCGGGGACACTGATAAAAAATGCTGAAACAGAAGAGGTAATAATTGATGCGGATACCCCGGGCAAACAACACCTGCTTGTAAAAGGGGGAAAAGGAGGGAAGGGAAATTCCAACTTTGCAACTCCGACCAATCAAACTCCGCGTTTCGCCGAAAAAGGAAAAAGCGGGGAACAGATTAAAGTCATTCTCGAGTTAAAACTTATAGCGGATCTGGGGCTTGTTGGCTTTCCAAATGCAGGCAAATCAACCCTGATTTCCGCAATCAGCGAGGCAAAGCCAAAAATCGCTGATTACCCGTTCACCACACTGGAGCCGAACCTCGGAATAGTGCGGTATAAAAACTTCAACTCGTTCACCGTTGCGGATATCCCCGGAATAATCGAAGGAGCATCGGAAGGCAAGGGACTTGGACTTCAATTCCTGAGGCATATAGAGCGGACGAAAATCCTGCTTTTTCTGATTGACGTTACGTCAGAAAACATTCAGAAGGATTACAAAATACTAATAAACGAATTGAAGCAATATTCTCCCCTGCTGGCAGAGAAGCCTGCAATCATTGGTTTATCCAAAGCTGATCTGCTGGATGAAAAAGAGTTAAAAAAATTCAAAAAGAAAAAGATAAGAAACACAGACGCGCCGGTAGTCCTGTTCAGCTCCGCTTCAGGCTATGGTGTTAAGGAATTGCTCGAAACCGTCTGGTACTATATATCAGGAAATTATTAAAAATAAAAAAAGGTGGTAAAATGAAAAAAAAGATATTCGCGCTGTTATTCGGTATAACCATGGTGTTCACATTTTATGCCTGTGATCCGGAAACCGGGGCAATAAACCTCTTCTCTGATTCTGATGATGTCCAGCTCGGACTTGAGGTAGAACAGGAGATGGCAGGAAATGTTGCCGAGTATCCCAAATTCAACGGGGATCCCTCAATAAAAGCATATATCACCCAGAGGATTTTCAACCACATTCTTGCATCGCCGGATGTCAAGAAGAAAAGCGTATTCCAGTATAAACTTGAAATAGTTCATAAAGATGATGTGTACAATGCTTTCGCCCTTCCAGGCGGTCCTGTATATGTTTACACCGGACTGCTGAAATACCTCGACTCCGAGGCGGCATTAGCGGGAATAATAGCACATGAAATTGCACACTGCGAAAGACGGCACGCAACAAACAGAATGACCGCATATTACGGGGTTTCCATACTCATTAGTCTCCTCCTGGGACAGAATCCCTCAGAACTCGCACAGATAGCTGCTAATCTGTTTGTGGGCATTGGGTTTCTTGCAAACAGCAGAAGTGATGAGAACGAAGCGGATGAATACTCCGTAACTTATTTAAGGAATACAAGATACTATCCGGGAGCGGTTAAGTTCTTCTTCGAGAAAATGCGCGATGATGGATTGGTCTCCTCCCAGAGCAATTCGATTGCAACATTTCTTTCAACACATCCTGATCCGATAGACAGGATAAAAGATGCGGATAACAGAATGAAAGCCTTTGGTATCCCGGTTATTTCTTACACATCTAACAATTCGGATATCTACAGGAACGAATACCTGGTTAACATTAAAAACAAACTCCCATAAATAAAATTTCAGGAGGCGGGTATGCTTAAACGGAGAATTTATCTTAACGGACTTTTGCTGATCTTGTTTGCGGCACTGATTTACGGCTGTTCAACCGGCATAAATCTTTTTAGCGACAAGGACGAAGTGGCGTTGGGGGACGATCTCGTACAGCAGATACTTGCCAATCCCAAGGAGTACCCGGTTAACAGCGGTGACGCAGCACTAAAAAAATATATTCAGGAAAATATCTTCAATCCGATACTTGCCTCGCCGCAGGTCAAAAAACGGAATGTATATAAATACCGGATAGAGATAATCAGAAGGGACGATGTAATGAATGCATTCGCCCTTCCCGGCGGACCGGTATTCGTATATACGGGTTTATTAAAATACCTCGACTCCGAAGCCGCGCTTGCTGGAGTACTCGCCCATGAAGTTGCCCATATCGAAAGCAGGCATGCAACAAAACGGCTCTCCGCAAATTACGGAGTTTCACTCCTATTAAGTCTGGTGCTCGGACAGAACCCATCCGCACTTGCGGAAATTGCAACCAATTTATTTGTCGGACTTGCATTCCTCGCGAACAGCAGGAGCGATGAAGACCAGGCAGATCGTCTGTCCGTTGAATTTCTCAAAACGACAAAATATTATCCCGGCGGTGTAAAATTCTTCTTCGAGAAGATGAAGAGTGACGGAACGGTATCATCGAACAGCGGAAAAATTGCAACCTTCCTGTCAACCCATCCCGATCCGATTGAACGGATCGCGGTGGTTAATCAGAATCTCAAAGGGCAGGGATTCAAATTGCTGGAGTTCACATCGAACGATGCTACTTTATATAAGACCGCATATACTATGAACATAAAAAGCCGGTTGAAATAATACCGGCTTCGCCGCATGAATGGAAATATTATTAATTGCCCTAACCGCTTTTTTTGCCTCAATACTGACATTCTTTTCGGGTTTCGGACTAGGCACAATCCTCTCCCCTGTATTTATCCTCTTTTTCCCGGTTGATTTGGCGATAGCGCTGACCGGAGTTGTGCACTTTTTCAACAATCTCTTCAAATTAATTCTTGTCGGTAAAAAGGCGGACAAAGGGGTACTCCTTCGCTTCGGTCTCACGGCAATCGTGGCTGCATTCATCGGTTCAGCGTTATTGATAAGCGTATCCGGGATGAGCCCCATCCACACATATTTACTCTTTGGCAAAGAAATGCACATTTATCCCGTAAAGCTGATGATCGCAATACTGCTGATAATCTTCGCGGCGATGGATTTGCTGCCGTATCTTAACAAACTCGAATTCGGAAGAAACAAGCTGATACTCGGAGGATTACTCAGCGGATTTTTCGGAGGTCTGTCCGGCCATCAGGGAGCATTACGAAGTGCGTTTTTAATCAAAGCAGGATTAACCAAAGAAGCCTTCATAGCCACGGGAGTGGTGGTTGCATGTTTCATAGACTTCACAAGGCTTAGTGTGTATGCGTCAAAATTCCTGAGTTCCGGATTAGCAGACAATATATTGGTGGTGGTTATTGCCACTTCAGCGGCAATAACCGGAGCGGTAGCCGGAAACATGTTGTTAAAGAAGATCACACTGAAATTCATTCAGACATTGGTTGCCATACTGTTAATAATCATCGCTCTTGCATTAGGCGGCGGAGTAATATAAGTCATTTTTTCGTAAGTAAACAGTAATTGCCACTACCTTCAGGCAGCGCAATTAAAGAAACCAAATCAAAACCAAAACTCACCATTTTCTAATATCCGGTTGAGGGGAAATAGAAACGCCCGTCCCTTGAAAAATCCGCTCATCCAAAACTCCGTACATGCTTTACCTGCAGGAACTATTTTTGCACAGTATTTTTTGAAAGGTAAACAATATGAAACCGAAAACAGCGACACTTAAAATCACGGACGTTTTCTTAACCATCCTGATAACGCTTTTACTCTGCTTCCTGATCTTCAGTGCACCGGTAAAAACCGGTACGATCAAAGGAGTGATAATAGACCAGTCCACCGGAGCGCCGCTAACCGGGGCAACCATTCTCCTCCTGCGCGATGAGAATGAGGAATATATAAACGGGACAAGCACGGACAAAAACGGCAGTTTTGAATTCCAGTCCCTCCAGCTCTCCAATTACACAGTCCGGGTCCGGTTCGTAGGGTATCAGACCAAAGTCCTGAAATCAATTACCCTGACGGAAGAGAGAACCGAATTTGATGTGCGTAAAATACAACTTGAGCCCATGCCCGTCGAAATGGAAGAAGTCTCCGTAACCGGCGAAAAACCGACCGTCCGTTTCGAAGCAGGAAAACAAATAATAGACGTGGATAAGAATATCCTCTCCTCAAGCGGCAGTGCGGTGGACGTACTCAAAATGTCCCCCACAGTTGAAGTCGATGCACAAGGGAATGTATCCCTCCGCGGAGAAGCGAACGTAAAAATTTTAATAGACGGGAAACCATCCAGCGTTGCAGGGGATAATAACAACAACGTGCTGCAGCAAATCCCTTCCAGCGCAATAGAAAATATCGAAATCATAACCAATCCTTCCGCCAAGTACGAAGCAGAAGGAATAACGGGGATTATCAACATAAACCTTAAAAAGAAAAGCGAACAGGGAGTTAACGGCATGATGACAGTAAGCGGCGGAACCGGTGACCGTTACAACTCGTCGCTTAACTTCAACTACAACCCGGGCATTTTCAACCTCTTCGCGAATTACGACTTCATGAGCGTAATCAACAAGGTGACCAATCAGGTAACCCGCACAACACAATCTTCCGGATCATCCTCCCACTACATTCAGGAGGGCATGATCTATGAGAAATTCAAAATGAACAACGTAAAAGCAGGATTCGATCTTATCCCCTCCCCCGAATACTTCTTTACACTTTATACAAACTACCGTTACAACTCTCCGGATATTGGCTGGAATATGAATTTCAACAACTATCAGAACAGCGCGGTCAACAGCTCCTACAGCCGCACACTGCAAGCCACCCAGCCCTTTGAAAGCATGGATGTTGTATTCAATTCAAAACGGCAATTTGAGCAAAAGGGGCACGAGTTAACCATGGACCTTTATTACTCCCGCTTTGAAATGAATGCTCACGCACTCTATGGATTCATCCCGGTCACCGGCAGTAATACCATTTCACAATTCCCGGATGGATCACGGGAAAACAACATGAACAACCTTATCAATACCTACACCGCACAGACGGACTATATCCGCCCGTTTGAAAAGGGAGACAAATTCGAAGCCGGTATAAAGGGGATAATCCGGAATTACAACTCCGACTTCCTCACACTGACAAATGCAATTATTCCGGGACAGTGGATAGTGGAGCCGAACTCGCAAGACCGGTTCAGGCACACTGAAAACATCTACTCGGCATACGCAATGTATTCCGGAATATTCGATGCATTCAACTATCAGGCAGGCATCAGAAGCGAATATACCGGCGCGGAAACCGAACTTGTCGGTGGTAAAATAACAAATGAACAGAACTACACGGATGTTTTCCCCAGCCTTGCCGCAGGATATAAATTCAATGAGACCGACCAGATTCAGCTGACATACGGAAGAAGGATCAACAGACCAAGCGTATGGATGCTGAACCCCTGGAAAAACAATATTGATCCCCTCAATGCGCGATACGGATCAATAACCCTTACGCCCGAGTACACAAACGCACTGGAACTCACAATCACAAAGTTCCTCGGCAAGCAGTCAATCACCCCTGTACTCTTTTACAGATACACAGCGGATGTAATCACGCAGTACACATTTCTGGGAAATGACGGCGTAATCAACACAACATTCGTGAACGGTGCCAAAAGCCGGAACTTCGGAATTGATCTCACATATCAGGCTCCCGTATTCCAATGGTGGACACTTGGGGCAACACTTTCCTACTATAAACAAATACTCACCTCCGAGCTGCCGGGATTGAATATAGACAGAAACGATTACCTCTGGAACGGAAGGATCAATTCCAACTTCATACTGATGGAGGATTTGTCAATGCAGGTGTTCGCGCTCTACCGTCCGGCAATGGTATTTCCGCAGGGCAAGAGGAACGAATTTTACTTCATGGACATGGCGTTGAAATATGATTTCCTGGACAAAAAGGCATCTGTAACCCTCAGGGTAAGCGATATATTAAAGTCGATGCGCTTCACCAGCACAACCAGCGGAGCGGGATACTCAATGGAGAACAAATTCGAGCCGAACCAGCAGCAGATATCTTTAGGTTTTTCCTACAGACTGAACAACGGACCCAAGATAACAGATCGCAAAAAAGAGCCCGAATCAATACAAATGATGAACAACTATTAGGGTTTATTAAGTAATGTCTGCGTGGATAGGTGAAAAGTTGATTTGTTTATTTGGTGAGATGTTGAGGTGTAGAGGTGTCATTAAGTAATCATCTGGCGGCGCCGTCATTAATTGTCATTAGTTCGACGCGTCGAAGTCATTTATTGTAAAACAATCTTATATAGTTTTTCTCTGTGAGCTCAGTGGGTGTTTCCGACGAAGCCGGACAATGCACCCATGGCTATAAACTTTAAAGCCATGTGAGAAAAGAAGTCTTATTGGTTTCGTCCCGGTATTTTGATTAATTCTTAAAAAGAGGTAATTTTACCTGTTAGTAAGAAAAAAAAATGTAAACCTGAGTAACCACAAATGAAAAAATTCAGAACTTTGCTGATTATAACCGCCCTGTCATTCTTCTCCTGCTCCGATAATACCGTGGAGACCGTTTCACAACCTGAACAGGAACTGTTAAGACAGCTAAGCGATTCGGTTAACACCGTTGTAAACAAAATGTTTAACTCTCTTGCCACTTTTGCAGATTCCACTGCAAAAGAAAAAACAATCAACGAAACAAAAATCCGCACCATGTTCACCAAATGGTGTCTGGACTTTCCCGAAGTGGTTGACTGTGCGTTTGTAACACCCCTCGGCATAATGCAGTATATTGAGCCTGCAGCATACCAAAATCATGAGGGCGCCGATATATCCGCCCAGGCGCACGTAATTCAAATGTGGCAGACAAAAAAACCGGTATTGAGTCTCCTTTTTATGAGTGTGGAAGGATTTTACGCATGCGATATGGAAGTCCCTTTCTACTTCGACAGCGCTCTGGGAGGTTCTTACAGCATGCTTGTAAAACCAGAGATCTTCTTTAACAAAATCCTCAGACCGGTAATCAAGTCCGACATCGACGATATATTTGTCATGCAGAAAGACGGAACCATGCTATGGGATTCCGATACCACCCAGATAGGAAGGAACACATTTACGGATACTCTTTATCAGCAGTTTCCGGAACTTATCAGTGCGGCTCACAAAGTTGCTCAGGGTGAAAAGGGAAATACTAATTACTCTTTCTTTGATAATTCAAAATCCAAGGTGGTAACGAAGACTGTGTGGTGGTCCACATTGAACTATTACGGCACCGAGTGGAAACTCTGCATCGTCAAGGAAGCAAAGTAAGTCGTTTGTAACGTTTATAACGTTCGTAACGTTTTTAACCCTCCCCGTCCCTCCCTTTACAAAAAGGGAGGGGGAATGCAATTTTATATTTTACAAAGCCGATACGGTAGGAGGAGGGGTTTTATATTTTATGGAAGTCAGCCGGTAACACGCCTTTCTTCAGATAACGGACATTGCGCATCCCCTTTATCCATGGGCTACAGGCAAAATTGCCGGTCCGCGGAAGTATTGATTTATTTAACTTTTTCCATCAGTTCCGTATTCTTTACCCCGAGGATGAAGTAAGGATTTTTTGAATCCTTTCTTTTCATGACCACCCAGTAGGGCTTGTCAAGAATCAGGTTCTTTGGTTTATCCTTATCAATCGAGACAGATTTGGGAAGCACAATCACCGCCTCGTTTTCCACCCTGGCTCCTTTTTCATCCATATCGAACTTGATATTTTCAAACATCTGTCCGATAAAATAAGATTCAAATCCTTTGTTTGCCAGATACCTGCCAATCAGTTCCACATAATCCCTATGGTAATCCAGGTGCAGTTTGGGAGCCTCAAAACGATCATGTTCGCCGATTTTTATAAAATCACTACCGCCGTTCCCGTTGATTTCATCCACCACATTTTGCGGCTTCTCCATATCATATCCTTTTGCCAGTATCAGCTGATCACTTTCATCCCTGAGCTGCAAACTTACAATAAACTTATCATCGCTCTCATATTTAAGGATTTTCAGATTGTCCAGTTCCCCTTTGACTTTAGCATAAAAACCTTTTACATTTTCCCCCTCAAAGGAAACATCCTTTTTTTCAAACTCGGTTTGATACTCCACTTCCTTCAGAAAGTAGGCGTAGGAAATAATATCTGCCGGGGACAGGTCCAGTTTCAGGTCCGCAAAACTTTTTGAGGGAAATTTCTTTCGCGATTCCCGGTTTATGATATCCACCGTTTCCTGACCATATCCGCTTTTAACGTAATAACTTTTCTCATCCAGGTCATTTTTGGTAAATACCGGATTGTTAAGAATTTCTGCCATCCTCAGGGCAACTTCGTCATCCGTGTCGAGTTTCAGTTTTTCCTTCAGGATGTTTTCATTCAGCTCATTCCAGGCGAGATTCATTGCACCCCCCCAGATAAAATTCCCCTTGAATTCACTTCCAAGATAATTATCCGTGATTTTAGCTTTAGTGTCCCGGACAATCTCGGGCTGCCCCTGAACCTGCTGATTATTGCAGCCCGCCGATAACAGCAGACATGCGGTAACGAGGGTTATAAAAAATATTTTTTTCATGATTTTATCCTTTCATTGGAAAATCTCTTTTCCACACTTAATAAATGCAGGGAAAGATATCAAAGAGCATCCGGATTCAACAGCACCCCCGGCGAGATTAAAGAACCGGGTTGTATGATCCGGCGGTATAAAATAACCGATTATAATCACGGGTGAAAATTAGCAAAATAATTTGCAAGTACAAAAGCCAATCCGGGGTGCAGAGGAAATCACATATTATGAAGGCAGGAAAGCATTGAATGGATGAATGTGACGAAGGTCGAAAGTCAAAGGTAGGAGGGGAAAAGATTGTACGGGGAGTATGCTTGTATCCGGGATTTTCTTTAAATGAATGCACGGGAATTTTTTAGTGGTGATTTTATATCCCGAATATTTATATTTAAAACCATAAATAAAATTTTTAAGTGGACAGTTGCATTATCATTAATCATTTATAAATAATTTACCAGACGATGCGCTTGGAATCAGTTACTGAATATTTCAACCACAAAGGCACCCCCCTTAAAGCCGGGAATAATAATCCCCTCCTGCTGGAAGGCAGGGATAATATCTGGCTGATTAAATCGGGAAACGTTGATGTCTTCTCCGTAAAACGGGAAGAGGGCTGGATAAAAGGAGCCAGGACTTACCTCTTCTCTGCCCCTTCAGGCAGCATCCTGTTCGGTATGGACCTTGACTCCTCATTATCACACCGCTGTTTCCTTGCTTCCGGAGATACGGATACTCTCATCTTAAACGTCTCCCGTAAATCCCTGACCGATTCTTTAACGGGGCTTGATGAGCTTGCATATCTTACCGATCAGTGGATACTAAATATTACCTCCGGTGTGGCAAGGGACCACAGCCTCCGATATGATCTTGCCGTTTCCGCTCCGGCGGATGAAGGGATTAATAAACCCCAGACGGTTATTGTAAAGCAGAATCAGAAAGTCCGCGCGAAAAAAGGAGTGCTGTGGATGGAGGTTGAATCAGGCTCCGTTTCCCTGCTTGATTCGGAATTGCTGGAATTTGAAAAAAGCATCTTCTTTCCCCTGACCGACAATGCGTGGATATTATCCGCAAAGGATTTTGAAACCGCACCTCTTGCCACTCACACTCTGATACAGAAAGACGGGTTCTGGTACTTCCTCGAGACTTATCACCTGAAACTCCTTGAACTTGAAGAACTCAATATAAGAATGCAGCTGGTTGATAACTTCGTCCGGAACAAAGTAAAACTCGACCGGCGCAAGGAGATCAGCAGGCAGGCGGAAAAGAGTATTGAAAGTGTTCTGCAGCCGGATGCTTTCCGGAAAAAAGAAGCAGAATCGGGAAATAAAATTTTCCGGGCGGCAAAGATCCTTGCCCGTCACCTGAACATCCCCATCTCCGAACCCCCCGAAGACAAGGAAGGAAACTCTGCGGGACCGGAACAGATTGCGGCTTTTTCCAAATTTGCGTTAAGGCATCTGAAACTCCAGGAAAACTGGGCAAAGACCGACTCAAGCGCTTTCATTTCTTATACTGAGGATACAAAAAATCCGGCTGTGCTTATTCCCAATGCATTCGGGAGATACAGGATTATTATACCGGCTGAAAATATTGATGCCGGACTGACTCCGGAACTGGCAGAAAGGATCGGAGAAAATGCATTCACTTTTTACCGTCCTTTCCCGAACAGGCAGATCACAGCAAAAGAACTTTTCACGTTCATACTCTCCTCGGCAAGGAAGGAAGTGCTTTTCCTGCTAGGCGCGGGAACCATCGGCGGTCTGCTCAGTCTCTTCGTCCCCCTGGTTACCGGGGTTATTCTTGATTCCGCTATACCGGCAAATGATTATTCAAAACTCACCGGGCTTGGAATTTCCCTGCTGTTCGCCAGTTTTGCATTTATGATTGCGCAGGTGATCAGGGGGCTGAGTTTTCAGCGGCTGGATGCGAAAACCGACCTGGTTGTCCAGTCGGCTGTATGGGACAGGCTGATCAACCTTCCCGTTTCTTTCTTTAAGAAATTCTCATCGGGGGAGCTTGCCTCCAAAGCCAACAGTATTGCAATGCTCAAGCAGATGCTATCCCTCACAATCATAAATACAATTGTTTACAATCTCTTCCTGGTCTCGAATCTTTTCATATTGTTTTATTATGACTGGCTGCTCGGGATATTGTCTGCGCTTCTCTTTGCGCTTTTTATCCGGACGGTAATTTATTTCGGAAACAAGGTCAGGAAAGTAAACTACCGGGTAATAAAACAGGAGAACAAGATCTCAAGTCTGGTCAACCAGCTGCTGAACAGCATTTCGAAGATAAGGATTGCAGGAGTTGAGAACCAGGCATTCAAACTCTGGGCGGATAAGTACGTGGTCCAGCAGCGTGAAAATCTGAGCATGAAAAAACATTCCAGTGCAATAGTAGTGCTGAATTCCGTTTTCCCGGTGCTCGCCACCATTTTTATATATTTTCTTTTTACCTCTGAAAGATATATCGCATTCTCCGCCGGCACACTCCTCTCCTTCCTGACGGCATTCAACGTATTTATGTTGTCCGTCATGCAGATGAGCAACGTGGCGGTAAATCTTTTCATGGCGCTCCCACTGTTTGAAAACGCAAAGGAAATACTCAATGAACTTCCCGAATACTCGGTTAAGAAGGAAAGCATATCCGCACTGAAAGGGAAAATCGGGATTGACCACCTCTTCTTCAAGTATGATAAAGAGGGGGAATATATTCTTTCCGATATTTCCATGACCGTTAATCCCGGGGAGTTTGTTGCGGTGGTGGGGGCTTCAGGCTCGGGAAAAACCACCCTGCTGAGAATGCTCCTGGGTTTTGAAACCCCGGAACTGGGATCGATCTATTATGACAATCTGAATATCGACTCTATTGATGCGGGGAGCCTTAGGCGGAAAATCGGTACGGTAATGCAGAACACCCGGCTGATGCCCGGCAATATTTATACTAATATCGCAGGAGTTACGAATTATCCGGTCGAGTATGTGAATGAGGTTTGTAAAGTTACCGGACTTGATGAGGATCTGAAAACCATGCCGATGGGACTCTTCACCCCGGTAAGCGAAGGACTCAGCACACTTTCCGGAGGGCAGCGCCAGAAAATACTTATTACCAGGGCGGTCATAAACAAGCCATCAGTCCTTTTCCTTGACGAGGCAACCAGCGCTCTTGATAATGAATCCCAGAAAGTTCTTGCTGATTATTTTTCGCATATACAGGCAACAAGAATTATCGTTGCGCACAGACTGAGCACAATTAAGGATGCCGATATGATATACGTGATGGAGAAGGGAAAAATTGTGGAATCGGGGAACTACGAGGAATTGTACAGTAAAAACGGTTTCTTCACGGAGCTGGTTAAAAGACAGCTGAATGAAAACGCATAAATTTTTTTCATGCCCGCAGGGCAGATGTTTAAATATTTTTTGACTTATGTTTAATAAAAAACTTTTCAGAGACAAGGCAATGGAGCGCTTCACGAAACCGGAAGAGACGGACGGAGCGGTCCAGATAATAACAATAAGAAGCTGGATACTCCTCCTCCTTTTTATTCTGATTTCCTTCACCCTCTTTTTCTGGCTGGGCTTCAGCAATATCAGCCGGGAGACCGGGTGCCGCGGGCTGATTGTAAGGCAGGGCACGGTTACCGGCATCCCCGCACTCAGGGAGGGTTTCATAAAAAATCTCTCGGTATTTCCGGGCGCTCCGGTAAAGAAGGGGGATTTCCTTGCGGATCTTCTGACTGCGGATGAGCTCGCTTCCCTCAGCACAAAAACCTCCGGACCGGTCTCCTCTCCAACCGGCTCCGCAATTCTTTCCCCTGCCGGCGGCACGGTCTTCGAGATAAATGTTTCGGAAGGTGATTTTGTACGCATCGGAGACAAGCTCCTCTCCGTCGAGGTTTCCGGCAATGAGGATCTGGCTGACTCGCTGAAAAACAAATTCACCATCACCGGATTTTTATCGGCAAAGCAGGTAAACTCCGTAAGGACGGGGAATAAGGTCCTTATCTCCCCCCATAATATTGATGCAAAGGAATTCGGCTATCTGACGGGGACGCTCACAAAAATTGCAAACTACCCGGTCTCCCCGGAAAGAAAGAAAATGCTTGTGCGCGAAAACCAGCTGCTGTCCGATATTTCGAAGGATGACTATTTCGAGATACTGATAACCCCCGTGTATGAATCGGGAAAACTGAAATGGACTTCCGCCAGGGGGGCATCCATTGATTTCATAAGGACAAGCTACTGCACACTGAAGATAATCACGGAAAGCAAGACTATTTTAAGCTTTATATTTGACAAATAACAGGCGAACTTGAAAAGAAAGAGAATAAATACCCCCACAATCCTGCAGATGGAAGCAGCCGAGTGCGGTGCCGCCTCGCTTGCAATGGTGCTTGCCTATTTCGGTAAGTTCATACCGCTTGAGGCACTCCGGCTGGACTGCGGAATTTCGAGGAACGGAAGCAAGGCAAGCAACATAGCCCGGGCAGCAAGAAAACACGGGCTGGAGGTGAAAGCCTACAGCAAGGAACCTGAGGATCTTAAAAAAATGCAGCTCCCGCTCATTGTCTTCTGGAGGTTCTATCATTTTATAGTTGTAGAGGGATTTTCGGACGAGTTCATATATGTAAACGATCCCGCCTCCGGAAAGCGGAAAGTCCCCCTTGCCGAATTCGACAGATCATTCACCGGTGTGGTGATGACCTTCTCCCCCGGACCGGATTTCGTTAAAGGGGGTGTGAAGAACACTTTCTACTCATCGCTTAAAAAGCGGCTCCTCCCCTTCCTTTCCCCGCTGCTTTTTCTCCTGCTTACCGGTGCCGCACTTATTATTCCGAATATCATCGTCCCGGTCATTTCAAAAATGTACATAGACGAGGTGTGGATAAAGGAAACCACTAACTGGATAATCCCCTTGCTGGGAGGGCTTCTCCTTGCCGCCGCGGTGAAAGGGATATTCACTTTCATCCAGCAGAATTTCCTGCTCAAGCTGAAAATAGGAATCTCTGCAGGGACTTCCGGAAAATTCTTCAGTCACCTGCTTAAACTCCCCGCCGAGTTCTACACCCAGCGGTCTCCGAACGAGTTGGGGCAAAGACTGATAATCAACGACGGCACAGCGGAAATGCTCACCGGGCAGCTTGCCAATACCCTCCTCAGCCTGCTGATGATTGTTTTTTATCTCCTGCTGATGGCTTATTACGATATTACCCTGGCGCTTATTACCGTGGTTTTTTCCACTCTGAACTTTTTTGCCCTGAAATATTTCTCCGCAAGGCGCAGGGACGAGAATCAGATTTCCATGCAGGAGCGGGGAATGCTCTATGCCTTCTCCACCGCGGGTTTGCAGATGATTGAGTCGATAAAAGCACGGGCTTCGGAAAGCGAATTCTTCTCCAGATGGACAGGGCTTCACTCAAGGGTTATCAACTCTCAGCAGAAACTTGTATTCCTTACCCAGTTCCTCAACCTCGTTCCGGTGTTTCTCAATTCCCTTCTCTCCGTAATCATCCTGATAGCCGGGGCGGTCAGAATAATGCAGGGGGAAATGACGGTGGGCATACTGGTTGCGGTTCAGAGCCTTGCGGTTAGTCTTATGATGCCGGTCAGCATGCTCGTAAATCTCGGCAGCACTATGCAGATTATCGAAGGCAATCTTAAAAGACTTGATGACGTGCATAACTATCCGGCAGACCCGGTAAATGTTTACAGCGATGATTCAAGAACCTCCGACGGTAAAATAAAACTGGACGGCTATCTGGAACTCAGGAACGTGACTTTCGGATATGAAAGACTGGAGCGACCGCTAATCTCCGATTTCTCCCTGACAATGAAACCCGGCTCAAGAGTGGCAATCGTCGGCAAAACAGGGAGCGGCAAGTCAACCATTTCAAAACTCGTCGGCGGGCTTTACAAGCCATGGAGCGGTGAGATTCTTTTTGACGGAATGAAACGGGAAAACATTCCACCGATTGTCATGCAGCATTCAATTTCCCTGGTTGATCAGGATATCTTCCTGTTCGAGGGGACGATAAGGGATAATATTACCTTCTGGGATACCGATATTCCCGAGGGGGAAATTATCCAGGCGGGAAAAGATGCAGATATGCACGATGATATTACCTCCCGCCCGGGGGGATACGATTCAAAAGTTTCCGAAGGGGGAAAGAATTTCTCAGGCGGACAGAGACAAAGAATCGATATTGCCAGGGCTTTGGTAAACCGTCCCTCCATACTTATACTGGACGAGGCAACCAGCGCGCTGGATGCAAAAACCGAGAAAACCATTGACGATAATATCAGAAAACGGGGGTGCACGTGCATTATTATTGCTCACAGACTCAGCACCATACGGGACTGCGACGAAATAATAGTGCTGGACGGCGGAAAGGTTGTACAGCGCGGCACTCATGATGAACTTAAAAATGTCCCCGGACTCTATCAGAAGCTAATTAAAGAGTAATTAATCTTTCATATTGAGAAAATAAATGGACACGTTCGGCAAATATCTCGGATTCTCACTTAAGCATATTTCCCCGGAAATAATCTCCGAAAAAAACAAGCTGGTGATGCTGAATAGCCTGGAGTTTCTCCCCGATACTTTTTCCTACTCCGTCTTCGGGTACGAAAAAAAACTGGCGAGCGAAGAAGGAAAAGCCGATCTCGCGGTTTCGGGATCAGTGACCAGACCCGCTCCGTTTAATTTCAATTCGTCGTTCACGTTTCCCGGATTAAAGAAACTGGCGGATGAAGACCCCGCCTGGAAAAGGCTGGAAGCCTGCACCTCCCGGTGGAAAGATGTTCCGGACGCCGGGGGAATTGTGCCGGAAGTGATCTGCCTTGAATTCGATTTCGATTCCCTGCTCGCCGGCAATACCACCCCGTCCCTCTTTCTGGGAATTGAAAAGGGATTTATTCAGGACCATCCGGAAAACAAGAACCAACTTTTTAACCGGCTGAATGTATTTAATGAAGGAATCGGAAAACTTTCCGGCTCCCCGTTAAATGCGGATACGGCTGCCTTCATGCGGGAAACTTCGGAAAAGATATTTCCGGAGTATTTGCTTTTTCAAACCGGTATAATGCTCTCCAGACCGGATTCCCCGGTGAGAGTCTGCCTGAAAAGATTTACCGGTGAAAAACTTCTTTGCATTGCCGGCGATCTCTTTCCCCCTTCCGGCATGGCAGCGGAAGTAAAGGAAATTGTGGAAAAGTACGGAATGTTCTTCGACCATTTCGCCCTCTCACTGGACGTCCTTCGCGGCGTGATTGTGAAATGGGGGGTGGAGTGCTACTACAATAAAAAAAGACAGCCGGCATACGAGAAACGATGGCAGGAGGTCCTCGCACTGCTGGTGAAGGAGAATTACTGCAGCGGGAATATGATGAATGAAATTTTGAATTTCCCGCGCAAGGTTGCAACCGCCGGCGTGCCGGAATTAATGAGCGCCCCTTATCCCCCTGAATTCTATGCCCAGGCGCTGCATCATCTCAAGTTCACGCCGGGAGCGGGAAGGGAAAATTTCGCCAAGGTTTATCTCTGGGCGGGCTTTGGCAGGAAAGGGATGGATGCCTGACCTGTTTCAGGTCTGATTAAAGAAAATATGTTTTATTCACGATTAATAATTGCCGTAAAAGATAAATGAGTATACCAATACAGGAACTTTTTTCCCTCAACGCTGAAAAGCTTCTGCTTAACAGGAACATAAAATATTTCCGGGAAGACGGAAAAGATTATGCATACCTAAACCGTTTCGTCCCCGTAATATCCTTCATGGAACTGAGCGATGGAATGCGCCGGTTTCTGAATGATTTCGACGGGGAACAAACAACCAATGAAATAGTTGTCCGGCATAAACTTGATTCCGGCATTTTTGATCTCCTCTCGTTTTTAAGGCGGAACCGCATCCTCCATCAGCCGGAACTTGTGCAGAAGTATCCGGAAATCAACACCCTCAACATTACATTTTACCCCACGAATTCATGCAACCTCCGGTGCATCTATTGCTATGCATCCGCCGGGGAATCCACCCCAAAACAGCTTGATTTTGCGCATGCAAAAATATGGATTGATCACCTCCTCGGTAACCTTTCCCCGGAGATAATGTCTGTTGAGGTCCTCTTCCACGGCGGTGGAGAGCCGACCGTTTCCTTTCCCCTGCTGAAAAAAATCTGGAACGAGGTAAAAAAACAATGCGCCGAAAAAGGACTGCACTGCAGTCTGCGGTCAATCACCAACGGCAATTTCAACCGGGATGTGCTTGAGTGGTTTGCTGAAGAGAAGGCGGGACTTGCCTTCAGTATTGACGGCACAAAGGAATTTAACGACCGGATGCGCCCTTCCCTCGACGGCAAAAGCTCGTTTGACAGGGCATTCAGCAATATCGGGGAACTAACCTCGCGCGGACTGAAATGCGCCGTGAGAGCAACGGTCGGAAGTTACAACCGCGATAACCTTATCGCCTTTGTTGACACTTGCCGGGAAGCGGGAATTACCAGCATCAACCTTGACAAGCTTTATCCGTTCGGACGATCGGACACTATTGACACGGAAACCCTCACGGACGATGAATATAAAGAGACTTTTATCCGCGTATGGGATTATTCGCTCAGAAAAGGAATTCCGATTCTGGGCTTTTCTACTATGTCCCTCAGACTGGGACGACCATTCTTCTGCAACAATTACGAGGAAAACAGCTTCGCAGTCACTCCTGAAGGATATTTGTCCCCCTGCCCCGAGGTTTCGATGCTTGATGATCCTGCGGCGGATACATTCTTCGGCGGACGGATAAACAGCGAAGGGAAAGTTGAATTCTTCAGGGAGAGAATAAAGGACCTGAGGGAAAGAACCACGGAAAATTTAAAGATATGCGGAGAGTGTTTTCTGGAATATGTATGCAGAGGGGGGTGCGTGGTAAAGAGTTACAGAAAGAACGGGGAACTCATGAGCGTTGAACCGGAACGGTGCGACTATATCCGGGGCGTTTCGGCAACACTCTGGAAAAAACTGCTTGCGGAACCGGCTTTGGTCCCGGAAAGACTCAAACCGGAGCATTATCATTATTCACCGGAAAACCATCCGGAATTATTCGCTGACTGCCTTGCATACAGACCGGCAAGGTAATTGTTGTTAATATTAAAAAGGAGAAGGTATGAAAAACAGAAATGAAATAGTTGCGAAAGTTGTAGAAGCGGCGGAGGAATATAAGGAATTCAGGGCGCTGCTGATTGCAAATCCAAAAATTGCGGTTGAAAAACTGCTTGGTTTCAAACTTCCCGCGCAGTATGTAATCGAGGTTCGCGAGGAGACACCAAAGAAGATTTTTATAGTCCTCCCTTCGCCGGAACACGATTTAAGCACAGAAGAACTCGGCAAGGTCGCAGGGGGAAGCTGCATGGTGGACTGTTATTTTTGCGAGACATTCGGATAGGCTCCAAGCGTGACCGGAAATATTTTTCCGGTACTGAATAACTTGAATGGAAATTTATTATATTTAACATTCGGAACCGTTTGTTTTTTCAAAAGGGATTAAAAATGGTTGTTTGAAAAACAAGAAGATGAAAAAAATCGGTTATTCATTAATCAACAAGGAGAGATTATGGAAGAAAAAGATAAATTCCTGCAGGATATAATTGATAAGACTGCGGAATCGCTTGAATTCAGAGCTGAGTTCAGGGCAAATCCAAAGAACATTATTGAAGAAAAACTCCGCTTCAGACTGCCGGAGAATATGGAAATAGTTGTGCTTGAGGACAGCCCGGATAAAATTCATATCGTCCTCCCGTCGCCTCCCCGGGAGGAATTGTCAGAAATAGAACTGGAGGCAGTTTCCGGCGGTATATGCTGGCAGGACGATTGTACAGCAAGCAATGGCGGGGGAGGCACTGGCGGTCTTAGTGGATTAATTAATTAATCAATAAAGGAGAAGTTATGACACCAAAAGAAAAATTCATACAGGAAATAGTTGATAAGGCTGGGGAATCACCCGAATTCAGAGCTAATTTTATAGCAAATCCAAAAAGCATGATTGAGGAGAAACTCCGCTTCAAACTGCCGGAGAATATGGAAATAGTTGTGCTTGAGGACAGCCCGGATAAAATTCATATCGTACTCCCCCTGCCCAAAGAAGAGTTGTCAGAAACGGAACTCTTAGCCGTTTCCGGCGGGGGTTGCTGGGACGACGACACACCAACACCCAGCCCATATTAATTCATCAATCAATAAAGGAGAAGTTATGGCAATAAAAGAAAATTTTCTGCAAAGAATAGCTGTGAAAGCGGCAGAATCGCCCGAATTCAGAGCTAATTTTATGGCAAATCCGAAAAGCATGATGGAAGAAAAACTCAAGTTCAAATTACCCGAAAATATGGAGGTGGTTGTGCTTGAGGACAGCCCGGATAAAATTCATATCGTACTCCCCTCACCCCGGGAGGAATTGTCAGAAATGGAACTCTCTTCCGTTTCCGGCGGTGTCTGCTGGGATTACGACGATGGCTCCTGCGGCTGTACCTGATACCGTCACCGGTTTTCCTCTGCCTGGTTTTTAATTTTACTGTTTCTCACTAAAGTGAAAGGAAAAAAAATGGCTTCCAAGGAAAAATTCATTGAGAAGTTGATGCAGATGGCTTCCGAGTCTCCGGAATTCAGGGAAAAACTGATAGCCGATCCCAAATCGGTGATTCAGGAAAGAATCAATTTCCGGTTGCCGGATGATCTTGAAGTGGTTGTGCATGTAGATACTCCCAAAAAGCTGAACCTTGTGCTTAGCGAACCGAAGGAAGAGTTGTCCGAGCTGGAACTTTCAGCCGTTTCCGGCGGAGTTTGCTGGGATGACTGTATCGAATCCTCCTGCTCCTGCACCTGAGAAATCTTCAGCACAAAAGCTCATTTACCCCCGGTGGAATCCGAAAATCCTGCCGGGGAATTCTTCCCGCATGCGATAAAATCTGTGGTTAAGAACTATCAATCGCCGAAGGAAGGGCAAGGTAAAGGGAAAGAGAAAACAGTTAACAGTGAATGGGTGAATGGATACGGAATTTCTCTCTGTGGTCTCTGTCCGTTAGCCAACGGATTGAACTCTGCGGTCCGCCGCAGCAGGCTGTTGCAATGAGTAATTTCTTTCATGACATTGCTTTTTACTTTGCGTTACTTTGCGAAAAACTTTGCGTGACTTGGCGTTTAAAAGCCATAAATCACCTGAGAAGCCCATTTGAGAGACAGATAAATGGATATTTTCTTAAATATTCTCTTTTTTCATGGGTTCTGCAACACCCTGCGCAGGCAGATTGCGTACTTGTCGTTTAAGCGCAGGCATTTGCCTAAGAACCTCATCAGAAGACGGAAAAAAGATCAAAAGATAATCCTCCTCCGGCGGATTAACTAAAAAGAGGATTTGACAATTGCCTCAATACAAAGGGCAGTTGAGATACATTCAGAACCCCAGTAAAGTCCGACCGGTTTTGGATACTCCTCCCCCTGATAAACAGGACACCTCTCCCAGTACCCCTGCGCTTCCATCCTCTCCGCAACCAGCTTAACCCTGCGTGTTATCAGCACCTCATCCCGGCACCCGAAATTAACCAGCGTGGAGACCCCCATTGCATTCATCAGAAAACCGGCTTCCTCCGGATCATCTCCGGTAATATTGCTTATAATCCTGTCCCTGCATTTTGAGAATCCCCCCGCCCCCTCAGAATAAGCCCTCGAAATGAAATAATAAAGCGCCCGTCTGTCGAGGTAGTAATAGAAACTCCCCTCCTCCTTTCCGGCGTTCACCAGTTCGCAAATATAGTCAATTGCGCGTACAGTCTCCGGTATTTCCCCCAGATAAAGTATTGTATTGGCGTTAACCACCGTATCCGTATCATTCCGGTGCGCCATTGAAACGGGCAGCAGCCAGGTATAAAAAATCCCTTCGCTGTTCCGGTTCTTCATAATAATACTTTTATTCATTCCGAAATGGATGTAGGGATGGTAATTTTTCAGCAGATGCGAAACACAGCAGGTATCGTCAAGATCATAAGGAAGATTCTTCCACTGTTCATCCCCTGCCATTCCGAACTTCCACAGTCCGGGCATCTTCATCCGGCCGATAAAAAAATCGAGGGATTTCTTAAGCATAGTTTCACATGCGGCTCTGCTCCGGTCCCCCGGCAAATCCCTGTACTTCAGCACCTCACTCAGTGCGCCAGCAATCAGGGCAGTGGAAAAAACCGTTGGTCTGCTCCTCCGCCAGGCATTATCCTTCAGTACAAAAATATACTCGGGAAAGCATCCGTCACTGTTTTGCGCCCCGGCGAGGAAATCAACCGAACGATCAATCCCGGCAAGCCCCATCAATTCTGCCTGATATGGTAATACTTCAGCCAGTTAATATATTGCCGTATACCCGGAGCCGTATCCTTCCTTACAAGCAGCCCGTCCGAGACCACCCAGTTAAGGAAATGCCTCAGCAGCAGAAGATCGTAAGCATCAAGATCAAACCCCTGTTCCCCTGCATAGCTGGTAGGACTGTTAATATACTTCTGGGACTCCTCCCGGTCATCGGCAAGCCGGAACAGGGCATTGCGCAAAACGGGATTTCCCTTCAGCCGCTCAAAAAACTTCTCCGGATTATAATGAAAAGCCGATTTAACAAAATCCATCTCCTCCCCAAAAGATACATCAAGCGGCGGGTCAGGATAAGTGGCGGTTACTTTGCCGGTATCATCCAGAAGCTCCTTAATGCAGACCGGATTAACCGCAAACGGATCCCCCGTCTCCCCCTCGCAATATGCGGGACAGCCGCGGCAGTATTGATAATAGGCGCAATCAAAGCACCCTTTATAGAAAGTGCGGCGCCGCAACTTCCTGAAAAACGGATCGCCAAGAAAAAGCTCCTCAAACGACTGCTCCGGCATCTTCCCCGAAGTCACCGGCATCCTGCGGCAAGCCATCAGCCTACCGTCACTCAGAATCGCCACCGAGCTCCACGCAGCGTGGCACCCCTCGGCGACCGGGAACGCCTTAAAAGTCTTCAGATCCTCCGGAGCAGCCGGAAACCTGAACAGCCGGAGAAAATGGGATTTCTCCCTCAGCAGTAGCTTCTTCCCGCTGTTTATAAGCGACTCCTTCAGCCTCAGATATCTTTCAAGCACATCTTTAATTTCCTCCCTGCTGAAATCAGTACTGAGATTCTCCGCATTCCCCGCCGAGCAGCCGATGTCAAAACTGAAACTGCTAAGAGGAGTATTCTCCGAGAGGAATTCAATCAGCGGAAAAAGGTGCTTCCTGTTCTCGGGGTAGTAAGTAAACATAATCTGGCACGGGATGCCCGCTTCCTCAAGCTCAGAAATTTTAGCGACCGTCCGTTTGAAACTACCCGGGGAGCGGAAATCGTCATGGTCATTTTCAAGCCCGTCCAGACTCATCTGATAGCGGCTAACGCCGAGCGATTTCAGCTTACTTATATTTTCAGCGGAGAGCAATTCCGGATTGCCGAGGATAGTAACCCGTTTCCCCCTGTCCCTCAGCGTCTTCACAAACCCGTCCCATCCCGGGCGGCTGACAGGATCACCACCGGAAAGATTAAAAGTAGAGAACCTTACGCCATACTTCCTTTCGAATCCCGTCAGATCATCCAGCACCCGGATAAGCTGTTCATCAGATAGCGTATTCTTGCGTTCATCCGCAAAAGTTTTCTCATCGTACATATAGCAATGGCGGCAGTTATTATTGCAGTTAGTAGTAATATGCCACTGCACGGAGAAAGTCAGATTATTATTGTTATGCATACTCAAAAAATATTTTTTTAAAAAACATACATAAATATAAGCCGAATTATTTCTTAAATAAAAACAAAAAACAACCCGTCGCTAAGCTTCGCGGACATTCCGACTCAGTCGGAGTAGTCATTAATAGTCATCCCGACAGAGCCGGGACAAGTTTAGCTGCGCCGTCATTCCGACTCAGTCGGAGAGGGGGAATGGATTTTCCCCCCTCCGCCGAGGCGGAAATTAAAGGGGGGATTTAAAAGGGGGGTTTTATATTTTATGTTTATCAACTATTTATTGTAAAACAATCTTATAAAGTTTTTCTCTGTAGCCTCTGTGTTTTTATCTCTGTGGTCTCTGTCCGTTAGCTACCGGATAAAACTCTGCGGTCAGCCGCAGGCGGATTGCGTGACTTTGCGGAAAACTCGGCGTACTTAGCGGTTAAAGACAGGCATTTGCCGAAGGTAGAGGTGAACAGTGAACAGTCATTAATCCGCTGAGGCGGATCGCCGTCATTCCGACTCAGTCGGAGTAGTCATTAATAGTCATTAGATGGTCATTCCGACACAGTTGGAGAGGGTCTTAAATTTTAAGATTATTAACTAATAGCATACCTTTCTTCAAATAGTGGACATTGCGCATCCCCTTTATCCATAGGCTTCAGCACAATAGACGTATATTTATTATAGTAACCTAAATATAAAGTAAAATATATTATTTCATTTATTACAATCATTAAATCAGCGTTAGAATCTTCAGTCTTAACATTATAGAATTACAATTAACACTACATTTGCACGCTGGCAAGATAACGTGCAGGCATCATTTCAATTCTATAGTAGTGCGATTAAGACTACGGCATTAATGAAGTTTATGACCCTCGTTACCCTGTTTCAATTCTATAGTAGTGCGATTAAGACTTAGGAGGGCTTATAACGTAATCCTGCAAGACCTTGGTTTCAATTCTATAGTAGTGCGATTAAGACCCAGCATGGGGTATGCAAGCCAGTACTCATTAATAAAGTTTCAATTCTATAGTAGTGCGATTAAGACCATCCTGCACTTTGAAGATTATACAGGAACAGCATCGTTTCAATTCTATAGTAGTGCGATTAAGACTGGGAAAGTTTAGGGTTTACGAGCAAATATTGGGTAATTTCAATTCTATAGTAGTGCGATTAAGACCATTACTTTCTAACACGACTGGATATAATAACACAGATTTCAATTCTATAGTAGTGCGATTAAGACTCCCAAAAGATACCCTGATTCGCTTTCGTATGCTTCATTTCAATTCTATAGTAGTGCGATTAAGACTGATAAAAGCCGGATGTCCTGAAGGCGGAGTTGTTCTATTTCAATTCTATAGTAGTGCGATTAAGACCCGAATATCGAGGAACAGGATGTTGAGCAAATCTACCATTTCAATTCTATAGTAGTGCGATTAAGACTTTGTATAGATAATAATATTAATTATTATAGCTTTTATTTCAATTCTATAGTAGTGCGATTAAGACAGGATTGACACAAACTCGAATAATGCCAATAACAGTATTTCAATTCTATAGTAGTGCGATTAAGACCTCTTTCGCCATCTCCTTTGCCTTACTTAATGCATTATTTCAATTCTATAGTAGTGCGATTAAGACGGGCTAACTTCATCAAGTCCGACAATCCAAATTTGCATTTCAATTCTATAGTAGTGCGATTAAGACAAAGAGCACCCGCAACACCAACGCCGAATAAAAGATATTTCAATTCTATAGTAGTGCGATTAAGACGCGAAGCTAAACGCACTTGTTAAACGTGTTGAGTTGTTATTTCAATTCTATAGTAGTGCGATTAAGACTCAGTCCGTCAAGGATCAAGATTCTTGCATATTGGAATTTCAATTCTATAGTAGTGCGATTAAGACGTAAATATATCTTTCCACAAAAACGGGAGCACAGTGGATTTCAATTCTATAGTAGTGCGATTAAGACTTATGATAAATCAGCCGACAATCACAGGGATAATAAAATTTCAATTCTATAGTAGTGCGATTAAGACTTTCTCTTGACATTTGTGTTAAAATGTGTTATATTTGATTTCAATTCTATAGTAGTGCGATTAAGACTTAGAAACGCATTCAGGCAGCCGGATCCCCGTAAATGCATTTCAATTCTATAGTAGTGCGATTAAGACCTGGCGAGGGGGCGGGGGCGAGGAGAAAAAACAACCGTATTTCAATTCTATAGTAGTGCGATTAAGACTTTCAATCTCCAGTCCTGCCCGGAAAACTCTTGGAAGATTTCAATTCTATAGTAGTGCGATTAAGACTCAAGGTGTGGAAAATAGACCGAATTGCAGAGATTTATTTCAATTCTATAGTAGTGCGATTAAGACCCTTTTCTTGCTTCATCAATGCGTTTGTCTAAGTTAGATTTCAATTCTATAGTAGTGCGATTAAGACCCAGGGATTCCACGCTGAGCACATGCTTATAATAATATTTCAATTCTATAGTAGTGCGATTAAGACACGCGAAACCTTGCACGGATTAAAGGTTAATAATAAATTTCAATTCTATAGTAGTGCGATTAAGACTTTGTTGAGACCAAACACAAAGCCCCGTTTTATACCCATTTCAATTCTATAGTAGTGCGATTAAGACGAGGACGTAATATCCATCTTCATCATTATAATACAAAATTTCAATTCTATAGTAGTGCGATTAAGACAATCCGACAACCACAACCCACGAACCCCCCGAACTTGATTTCAATTCTATAGTAGTGCGATTAAGACAACTTGCAGAGGGCAGGAAGAGAGAACTATATATGCATTTCAATTCTATAGTAGTGCGATTAAGACGCGATATTATGGGCTTCGACAGACTTTGACGGGATAAATTTCAATTCTATAGTAGTGCGATTAAGACGAGCCCCTGGTCAAAACTATCACAAACCCAAACCAAATTTCAATTCTATAGTAGTGCGATTAAGACTGAGAAATGTCACCTTTTACATAAGATGGATATGCAAATTTCAATTCTATAGTAGTGCGATTAAGACAAGGTATGTTCAGGAAGTATGCTAATACTCCTGTAAATTTCAATTCTATAGTAGTGCGATTAAGACCAGCACCAGGGATCAGCAAAAATAATTATAATGTATTATTTCAATTCTATAGTAGTGCGATTAAGACCCGAAAACTTTTCAAGCACTTCAATCGACCTCTCACTATTTCAATTCTATAGTAGTGCGATTAAGACTTCGCATTGCGGGGATAGGATGGCAGACTGCTATTTATTTCAATTCTATAGTAGTGCGATTAAGACTCACTCCCATCGTGGATTAGGTTTGCAGGGAAGCGACATTTCAATTCTATAGTAGTGCGATTAAGACTAGGGTATCACTACACATTATCCTACCTGTTACGTCAATTTCAATTCTATAGTAGTGCGATTAAGACCAGGTTATATCTCCCGAAAACGTAATAAAGCAAGTCCATTTCAATTCTATAGTAGTGCGATTAAGACATTCCTTCTCACAGCCGCTAACATATCCTGACTGATATTTCAATTCTATAGTAGTGCGATTAAGACATTTCCTTACAAAACTTGGTGAATTGGGTCTTGACTATTTCAATTCTATAGTAGTGCGATTAAGACCCAGGGCAATGCTCTGTGGAGTGCTGTCGCAACTGCATTTCAATTCTATAGTAGTGCGATTAAGACCGGTACATCAAAGTCGTCAATAACTCCGAAGTGTAATATTTCAATTCTATAGTAGTGCGATTAAGACTATGCGGCGAATCAAGGAATAGAATGGGTTATTCTGAATTTCAATTCTATAGTAGTGCGATTAAGACCCCGCCAAAAATAGTGCTTTTTACTTGTTTTTCCAAAGATATTATTAGTGTGTAGTCGTCAATCCATAATTGTGCTTAAAACCCGTTAGTTCGACGATTTTTTATATAAATGTGTCCAATTCGTTCTTTTCTGCTCCTATTACCCCACGTTTGCTATACATCCTCGAACCAAAAGCATAGTAAATAACCGTATCTTCTTTGATATTTATTATACTTTTAATACTGCTTTTGATTTTTTCAAAGTTACTTTCGGTCACCTCCCCCTCAAACACTGAATTCTGTACCCATATTAACTGTGTGCGCAGATATTTAAGCAGTTTTATCCCCCGTTTAGGCGCAGCGTCATACACAATAATTACATACATAATTGACTTCCACTTTTTATTTACCACCAAATCTTAAATGGTGTGTATTTTTTTTCGTTTAGAATATGTTTGATTATTTTATAGCATTCAAGCCTTATAAGGTGCCTGTAGCTTACAGATTTTTTTAATTGCCTGTGCTGAATAGTGGTTTTTAGTTTTTCATCAAACTCGCGGGTAAATATTTTACGTCCCTCATCGTTAAGATGGCAAAAATTAAGTTGTTTAGTAAAATGTTTTTCCTGAATTTGTTTCTTGTTCAGAAGTGTAAAAATAATTCTATCTGCTAATAGAGGTTTGAATATTTCGGCAATGTCCAGGGAAAGACTGAAACGACGTTCTCCCGGTTCATGTAAAAAACTGATTAGCGGATTAAGTTGAGTTTTATATATTTCTGAAAGGACTGTTGTATAAACAAGCGAATTACCAAATGAGATAAGCGCATTAACCGGGTTTGGAGGCGGGCGCTTAATTCTTTTAGTAAAGTCAATTGGTTCTTTAATTACAAGATTCCACGATTCGTAATAGATTGAACGTATATTTCCCTCTATCCCCATAAGTTCATCAATTTCTGCAGTGCCGGGGATTTTTTTTATAAGTGATTCTATCTGTTCAATAAATGGCGTGGTATCCTTATCACGTGTATTATAGTACTGTAAGTTCTTTAGAATATTATCTGCACTTCCTTTCACGAATTGCTGAGCCAGTTCAATTCTCATTATTGGATTGTTATAATAATTCACCTGTGAAAGGAGCAATTTCCCGGAAACGAAGGGTTCGCGTGGATAAAATGACCCACTATAAAATCCGTAATAATTAAACAGATGGAGAGTAATTTGTTTTTGCGAGATATAATTAAGGAACCTTGAGTTAAAACGGATTTCACCGAAACAATAAATAGCCTCTATATCCTCAACCGGGAGTGGTTTACGAGGCATTTTAAGAGGCGGCAGAGTTTCTGGAGAGGATGATTCATCGTTAACTAATGAGGGATCATCAATTTCAAGGGAATCGGGATCTAAGTTTGGTTCATCTGCGGGAGTTTCAGTAAGCGGTTCAAAATAAAGTGTATGATCCTTACGGATTAATCTCCCTGCTGAAAATATATAATAATTACGTTTCATGGTTTATATATAGCAAAGTTCATAATAGCTGCATTTTTTGCAGAAAGGTTTATTAATTAAAGAGGGCGCTTCACTTTGATGAATGATTGCATCTACCTCAGTAACTATCTCAGTAATTTTTATTCTGTCGTTATCAGAAAGCCGGACAGATAAGGTCTTGCGTAGTTTAGGATAGTTTAGTACTCCGGTTACGCCGCTTATCCCTTTTTCTTCAAGGCGATAGATGTAGTACTTTAGTTGCCAGATATGGATTTCCTCCATTTTATCCGTTTTTTTAACCTCGTGAACAATTTTCTTTATTGGGTCGAAGAAATCGAGCACTATATCGTCTATTTGGATTTCATGGTTCACACGTTTAAATGTTGAGTCGGATATATGTTTGCCGAGTGAAACATTATCCGAGTTATGTTCCATATGAATTTTATGAGAAAAGAGCCAGAGGTGTCTCCTACAATGGAAATAATAACTAATTTGTGTTCCGGTCATTATTTAGAATTCAGCATTAAATGAAATTACTACCAGTATCAAAGTTGCTTGTTAAACCTGTTTCGAAAGAATATATTTCCTGATAATCCCGGAAATAAAGAAAACCGTATTTGATTTCGCCGTAGTTTAAGATTGGTTTTATTGTAAATTGATTATAAAAGGTGCTAAAAGTAAATTTGCTCATAAGGCTTTGAATTATCTTTAACTCAGCAGCTCTGTCAATAAACTCCAAATTTCTACATGAAACCAATTTCTCAAAATATTCCCAAACAGCCTCACCATTGATAGAGCTTTCGTCTGAATTCCGGATTCCTACACGCGACATAAAGTCAACTTCAGCAGTTGTAAAAAACTCAGCAGAAACAGATAGTGGAACAAAAACCGAAAGGCTTTCTGATTCGATTAGTTTAAACATCTCCTTAACCTGCCGGAAGTCAAGTCCGCTTATATAATCAATGAATTCCTGAAGATTTTCTGCCATAAGTTCATTTTCATTATTTCGGTTTATCAGATTAAATATTTCAGCATAAAAAGTGTCGAAAGTTTTATTAATCAGAGTTTCCTTATACAATCCGGGGTTTTGCATTACGGTTTTATATCGGATATCCGAACCGTAAATTTTTGCAGCATCACCGGTGTTGAAAATAAAAAGAGACGATTCCTTTTTTATTGCGTTTCTGTTAATTCTACCGGCAAACTGTTCTTCGGAATCAATTAATGACCGGTCCTTAAACCCAATATCCATATCAATGTCCACCCCCGCTTCAATTACCTGAGTTGTAATAACAAGAATTTTTTCACCGGGCAATGAAGTTTTTTTAAGATTATCAACTATTTGTCTGCGACGGGGTTCAAGTATTGTACCTGAAATAATATAGAGGGTATAATCAGAAAAACGTGACTCTGAGGAAACGAAACTCAAAAAATCTGAAGCACGTTTTTTTTTGACAAATTCAACAACTGCCCGGACAGAACCATACTTCTTAAAACGGGTTTCGGAATGGGAATAAATTGTTTCCGCAAGCCACTCAAAGCTGAACAGGGTTTCCAAATAATCGAAATTTGTATTAACACGATTTCCAAAATTTGGATTGGAGTAAAAAGTATTTGAATTCTTAATAAGATATGTAAAATCGTCATTGTTATCAGGAAGTCCGGGAATGAGCAACCGGCTGATTTTGGGCAGGGTGGCAGACATAAGGATAAAAGTTATGTTAAATAAGCGTGAAAACATATTTATAAGGTAATTGACCTTATCCCATTCATTAGGATTGTATGACTGGATTTCGTCAATAATAACAAGAGAATTTGGCAAGACTGAAAGCAGATAGTTAGAATCCTTCCTGTTTGATACCAGAATATTAAAGAACTTTATGTGCGACAAAAGAGCAACGGGATAATTCAAAAAGAGGGCATCAAGAAAGTTTTTCCTTTGACTCCCATAAACATCGTCCTCCATTCCGGCAGCAGTGAACGAGGCTTTAGAATGAATTTCAGTTATTTCTGAGGGGGTAAGGTCAAGCGATTTAACCAAAGTAAGGAGAGTTTGAGTAATTAAGGTTGTAAACGGAAAAACGTAAAATACTTTTGTGAAGTGTCGATTTTGTTTAAGCAATTCAATAAGTGCAAGAAGTGACAAATTAGTTTTGCCTGCTCCGGTTGGTGCTTCAATGTAATAGAGCGATTTGGAGGGATTTTTTCTTATTTCCTGCACGAGGTTGGCAGATAAGGATTGGCGCAGATTGTTCAGGTTTTCAGCTGAGGTCAACTCCATTGTGCGAGGCTCAAGGGAGTAATAGTAATCAAGGTTTTGATAAAGTTCAGCATTGTAGGGAATCCGGGAAACACCGGAAATAAATTTTTCCTTCAATTCTTCGGTTAATTCCGGTGAATGGGAAGATTTAATTCCAAGCATAAACTCATTTGTGGCTTTGTAATCCGATGAAGTAAGCAGAGATGAAACCAGTTTTATAAGGAGAAACAGATGAATATCGGATTTTAAATAATTTAATTTACTCAGGAAATTTTCGGACATCCCAAGGAAATTAATAAATTCGGATTGGGTATTTTCATCAAGTGATAACAAATCGAGATATTCATTACAACCTGTAATAATATCCGGTGTGATTTTTAGTTCACCTCCATTTGATATAGCACCATGATGTTTAATAACAGGATGAACAAAAACGAGGGATAAGAGAAGAAGCTTGTTTTGGTCCTGTGTTTTATTGAAATACTTTTTTACTGAATTAAATGTATAGCAGAGATAAATAAAAGCACTAAGGATAGAATGCTGTGACCCGATGTTATTCTGAAACGGTGTCGTAAAGTAAGGATTGTTTAGTTTTTCCCTTTGAAAATTGCTGTTTATTTTTCCTATATCATGGAATGCAATAACATTAACTATCATTTCAGTGATTAACATTTCTGCTTTCTCTTGGTTATAAATACCGGAATTGTTAATCACCTTTGATATTAAATTTTCGAATACTTCATTAAGACCCGAAGAAGATACTGCACCGGAGAAATAGTCCAGGGTAAGGAGAGAGTGATCCAATAAGGTTTCATATGTGTCGATGCCTTTCAGATGAGCATAGTAATTTGAATGATTTACAAGCAGTTTCCTGATAAGGCTTCTGCTATCGGAAATAGAATTGTTAAGTAATTGCATAATGAAAAACGGTAAACCCCGCATCCCGGGTAGGATACGGGGTGATGAATAATTTAGTTTAACTGAATGTAAAAATCTTCTTCCGGAAGATAATATAAATCAGGTGTTGCAGCAATAAAATCCTCTGAGAGTAGATGATTAGTAAAAACAAAATCCTCATAGGCATAGTTATAAGTGACATCATCGTAACCTACAGGAAGTTGTTCAAAGGACATATAACTCTCTTCAGCGAGAGGCGAGGAAAAATCAATTATCGTTGCGAAGGGATCGATTTTATCATCTCTGACAGTACGGGATGCCGGCTTGATGAAAAGAGTGGAGATACTTTTCCTGCCTTTGGACTTCTTATCAACCGTAAAGGGATGCTCCGCAAATGATTCTTTTAACCACCATGCGTTAAAATCATTTTTACCCATATAAGGAATAAAAATGCTTCTGCCGGAACGGATATTATCATACAGTTCTTTATGATGTGCGTTGACATCATTAATCAATAAGTATATTTTGTACTGAGGTTTTAACAAGGTTTGCTCACTTACAATCAGATTTCCATCCTTATTTGCATAACCGACTGTGTTACTGTAAGTAATTACAGTTTTAGGGAAAATTCCGTTTGGAGCAACAGGAACTATACCGCATTTAATGTCATTAAGACATGTGTAAAATTCGGGGAGTTTAGCTTTTGAATAAAAAGCCTGAGTGTGTCCCCCCAAGCCAATTATTGCTCCAAGTATGCCAAGAAGGGCTGGTTTAGGAATGGAGTTGTAAGTGAGATAAATTCCTTCGTTAATATCAGGTTTTTTCCATAATGCAAATGAACTATTAAGAGTGAAGGAAATTATTTTAGAATTTTCCATGTCAAAACTCTTTACCATTAAGAATATTAAGAAATTTAACCTTATCGGATTTATTAATTCCGGCTATTTTGGTATAAGCAGGATTATAATACAGTTCAATTATTTCCACTTCCTCTATAATTGAATTAAACACGCCGGAAGCAAGGCTAAAGTCAATAGTACGGTCCTGAGCAACTGAAATCAGCTCAGTAAAACTTGGCAAAACAAGACGAGAATCCTCTTTGAGCTGCACCCATAAGGTAGCTTCGTTTTCGGTTCCTACTTTCCTTGAAGTGTCAAGATAAGTTACAGAACGGTTTAGGGATTCCTTTAATTTAGTGATATCTGACGCGGCAAGGAAGAGCTTCTCATTATCGTCAAGCGAGTTAATAATCTCATAATCCTGGGCTGAATTTTTGGGATTAAGTGAGAAATGGAAAACGTAATGCCCTTCATGCAGATTGGTTTGATTTCCAATGGTGGCTCTTTCTTTTTCATCCGAACCTTCGCCCGATGGATTCCGGAAAGGAGAGAGAATATCCTCAGTGTAAATATCGTTAGCAACGAATTTATTTACACCGTGATTAATCTGTACAACACCATGAACAGAAAGATTAGCTCCGGTTGCAAAGGTTGCACCAAAAAGACGGATGTCAATGCATTTATAGAGATTCCTTAATATTTCCTTTCGCAAAAATTCCTCTTTATCCTTTTTTTTCGACTTTTTATCCGCAACAGGAAACTCTCCGAATAAGGCTTCATAGGATTCCTCCAGGGTACGGGGGTTGAGGTTTTCATTATATGTTCTTACAAACATATATTTTTCATCGGGGTAATTTTTTCTGAGATAGTCTTTAATACTGTATTTGAGGGCTTTGTCAGTTGAGTATACAACACCATCAGGCAGAGTGCGCGGGTGGTTTGTAAAATCAGCATTGAAGTTTGAATTAATTGACCTTAGGATCACAGATCCAAAAACTCTGCTATTGAATGATTCAGACATTTGTTTGCTCCTTTTCGTTATTATTTTTATTTGATTTTTCAAAAATTAATGAGTCGGAAAAATATCCGGCGAGAAGAACAGGAAGAAGATCATTTATGGATGTTGAGGTCTGATAAGCCAGTACCTCGGATGCAAGTTTCTCGAAACGACCACTTCGAAACTCAAAAGAATGTTTATAAGTGTTAATAGCCCTTGTAATAGCTATCTTAAACTGCGCAGGATCGTTTTTTGAAATGAAGGGTTCAATTAAAGCATGAGTTTTGTTTCCTGCCTTGCTTTGTCTTAAAATATAATTAATAAGCTGACCGGCATCGAATGCAAACTCAGTATCTGACTGGATATGATACTCTGTTTCATTAAACAGTTTTCTGATTTTTTCCTGATGTTCAGGAATAAATGAAGCCATATTTATTTCTCCTAAAGTGATTGATGATTTTGAATTCTTAAAGTAATTGAGAACAGCGAAAAGTATATTAAGGAGTTCCTTAATAATGGTTGTTTTTGTGTGATAGCCATTATTAATTTCATCCTTTGTGATTTCATAAGCTATGTGGGAAAGAATAATTTTCTTAAGGATTTCCTGAGTGATGGCATTTTTCCTTGATTTATATATATAATCATAAAAACTCTTTCGATAGCGCAAGATATTGTCCATATAAACAGATGGTGTATATTTAGGATCAGGACTATCGAAGTATTTGAAAATAATTGTTTCCTTTTTTGTTTTGACTATCAGATGATTGTTGAATATTTTGCGAACAATAATAAATTCAAAGTCAAAGACATTTGTAATATGAACTAATGAAGGTGTGTTGGGAAGGTTCATTACGTTATAAATCTGAAAATCTCTCATTTCATAATCAAACTTATCCACATAATCAAAATCGTTTATTACTATTCCATTATCAAAAGTCCAGTTAATAAGATAATAATTAGTCATGTCCGGACGATGTTTATCTAACAACTTACGTATTATTTCTCTGTAGGTTAGGGTCTTGTCCTCCGAGAAAATTCTTAACACGTCAAGATTTAACTCTCTCTTGTCGATAAAAATCGGGAATGTGTAGGGTACTTTCTTGTTTTTAAGCAAATTTTCAAAAAGAAACAGGTTGCTAGCATCCTTACGGTTAACACGAATATTAGAGGCAAAATAAGTTGATTGATGCAGAAGAAATGTTTTTTTTGGATTTGCACCATTAAGAAAACCGCTCATTCCATATGTTTCATCATCCTTTGATATATTAAAATCAACAGTATTAAAAACATTTGTTTCAAGATATTTCTTAAAACTGTTTTTCACATCAGCAAGAGGGGCTTCAAAGAAGACTTTGACATATTCAGTGGTTTTAATCTCGTTGATAAGTGGATCAGATTTGAGTATATTTTTCAACTCATTAGCAGAGAACTGCTCGATCAAACCAAAAAGGTCTTTGGCAGAGTCAGATTCAGTAAGCAGTTTTATAACTCTGGAAAAATAGTTTGGTAAAAAAGCTGTAAATTCTTCAAGATTTTCTTTTTTAAACCAAATGGCATAGGGGCTGGAGGAGTGAATTTTTTTCTTTTTTTCCAGGGGTTTGTTCATGCTGATTAAACCGGAGTAGTAATTTCTTATGGCAAGCCCGAACTCATCCCCACATGGAGTCAATTTCCCCTTAACCGACTTTGTGATTTCGCCTTTATTCTTCACGACGACACTATTATACTCTGAATTAAGAAATAATCCATCGGATTTTAACTTAATTAAAGCGTAAAAACCATTTTTAAGAATCAGGTTTTCAGTGTGAAAGTTCTCAGGAATGTTTTCGACATAATTAGAAATGTGTTTAATCATAGTTTTACCTTCCTCATTATCTTAACGCACCGAAGGCGGAACCGGTGCAGTGACCAACTCCAACATTCCATGCAAATTTTACTGCTTCCGGATCACCTTCTACTATCACGGGACATATGCTGGCTCTGTTGCTTATATTGTTAATTTTCACGAGCTTGGTTTTTGCCCTGCTGTATGAAGTATCGAATCTAATCGTGCATTCGTGGTTTAATCCTGCTTTAATCAGTTTCCGCTTCATGGTTTCTGTAAGATAATGCCCTGCTTCGGGATTATCATATAAAAGATGATCACCATTGGGATTTTTATCATACTTCCGAATTAGAATGGGTCCGGAAACGGCAAATCGGGTTCTGCCGGTAAATTCCGGCGTTTCCTGAATTTTTATTTCGCTTACTTTCATACCGCAAAATGCATCAGGATCCTTAATTGCTCCCGACATGGTTCGTCGCATTAATTCATCATCCCAAAAACTTATGAACCATGCAGCTCCCTTGGGAAAGTTGATTCCGTTTTTAACAGGGGCACCTCCGTCAAGCCAGCCAATTGAGTAAAGACTTATTTCATCGTGAATGTTGTTTTCACCAATCCACTTGTGAAATGTGCCGGTGAGATAATGCTGGTAGTCAAACGGAAGAATTTCTGTATTCGGAGAAAGGGAAATGTGTATTCTCACTAATACCTCCATTTTTTTATGTTGTTTATTTAAAGCTCCGCCTCGTGAGTCACATTCTGGAATTGGAATGATTCAAAAAGAAGGCGTTTATGTTATATTTATATTTTAAAAAAAGTGTATAGTTCTCTGTAGCGGCTAAGGTGAGCTGATATTGGTTTATCGCCGGTGAAGCAATAAGTATAGTGAAGTTTGGTTTTGCAATTGTTTATTTTGTTTTGCATATTTTTTTCCCACATTAAATAAAAGTTACTTTTTAATTTAATAAAATGTTTAATTACATACAAGCGAATTTTTACTTACTAATAAAGCATTCTTATTTATTCCATTAATTGATTTATACGGCTAATATTTTCTTCATTCGAATGATATTAAATTAATGTTTGATAATCACTTGCCGTTCATATAGCTCTAAAGCCCATGAATAGTCATTAAACCGCCGCGGCGGATGGTGGTTAAGAGCAGGCATTTGCCGAAGGCAGAGGCTGAGGTGAACAGTGAACAGTAAACAGTCATTAATCCGCTGAGCAGGCTGTTGCAATGAGTACTTTCCGTCACAGTGATTGTTTTTACTTGGCGTTCCGCCGCAGCAGGGTGTTGCAGATTTGGTTTTATACGATAAAATACAAGT
>ERZ795059.448-NODE-448-length-54403-cov-8.264775_pt1 | contig 54403 bp, 39 predicted proteins | sample MGYA00375143_ERZ795059 | MGnify/ENA primary metagenome ERZ795059 (study PRJEB30188, sample SAMN05720168) | activated sludge metagenome | isolation source: Anaerobic digester | place: USA | collected 2015-01-07 ... | reverse complement strand
GGTGTGACTGGAGTTCAGACGTGTGCTCTTCCGATCTGGGTGACGCGTCCGAGGATATCGATGATCACGCGTGATGGCAGCGACAACGACGCATAGGCCACCGGTTTCCCGGCACTCACGACCGGCTGGACGAGAACCAGGAGCTGCTGGTTGCCTGGACCGCCGTGCACCTGCGCCGGTGCCGGCGCCATGCCCATCTGGGCCTGCATGAGCATTTGCGCACGCCAGTAGCCGAAGGTCTTCAGGTCCTGTCCGCGCACTTCCGGCAGTTCAGCCGTGTAGAACGTCGATTCGACAACTTCGGGCCACTGCGCCTTGACCGCTTCGGCAGCGGCCGCCAGACCTTGCGGATCGGCACTGCCGAGTGCATCGAGCACGACCGGCGACTGCACGATCTCGGTCGCTTGCTGGTTCAGTTGCTGGATTTTCGCGCCGATATCACTCACGGCGCGCTTGCGGGCGGCCTGCGCCGCCTCGAAGCTGTCGCTTTCGCTATAGACCAGCGAGCATTGCCAGATCAGGAAGAAGCCGAGCAGCATCAGGATTGTCGCAATCGCGAGCGGTAGCAGCGTCTTCAACCGGCCAAGCACGACCGTCATGATCGCGGCAAAGCGCGAATTCGCACGCCGGGGTGCGCCCGCAGGCTGGTTCGCTTCTGCCATTCCTTTTACCCCTGCCGGCCCACCGTTGACCCTCGACCCGGTAGCCTATCAAGGCGTCCCGCCGCATGCAGCAATCCCGTCACATCTTTTCGGTATTCGTCCTGCGACATGCGGTCCGCTCAATGACGACCCGAACTCCCGAACCCACCACTGCCGCGCTGGCTCGGATCGAACGCCTCGACTATTTCGAAGCGCGCTCGCACGACCGGCATGAAAACGAGCTGGGCGATGCGTTCGCCCGGATTGATCGTGAATGGTTCGCTTGCACGATTGAGGCAGGAGATCATCAACGGGCCCTGGTAATCCGCGTCGATCAGTCCGACCCCATTGCCGAGGACGATACCGTGCTTGTGGCCCAGACCCGAGCGCGGCAGGACGATTGCACAGAGTGACGGATCGCCGATGTGTATCGCCATGCCGCTCGGGATCAACATCGAGACCCCGGTCGCCAGTACCAGTGGCGCATCGACCATCGCGCGCAGGTCCAGGCCTGCGGACGCCAGCGTCGCGTAGTCGGGCAGCGGGAAATCGCGGCCGAGTCGCGGGTCGAGGATTTTCAGCGCGATCGGCACGCTCATGGCGCGGCGAGTCCGGCGGCATAGCGCCGTGCAATCCGATCCACCAACGTGCGTGCCAGACTGCGTTTGTCGGCCTGGCCAAGTTCCTCGCGGCCACCAGCCCAAAGCAGGAGCAGCGCATTTTCATCGCGCTCGAAACCCAAGGTGGTGCTGACCCGGTTCGCCGCGATCATGTCGAGTCCCTTGCGCTCGAGCTTGTCGCGCGCTTGATGCTCGAGATCGTCGGTTTCGGCGGCGAAGCCGACCAGGAACGGCCGGCCGACCAGGCCCGACACCTCGGCAAGAATGTCCGGGTTCTGGATCAGTTCCAGGGCGAGCGGCTGGCCGCTCTTCTTCAATTTCGAGGGCGAGATCGATTGCGGACGGTAGTCACCGACTGCAGCGGCCGAGATGAAGATGTCGTGCTCCGGTGCGGCGCCGATGATCGCATCGCGCATCTGCCGCGCGCTGCGGACATCGATGCGCGCGGCGCCGGCTGGTGTCGGCAAGTCGACCGGGCCTGCCACCAGGAGCACCCGGGCGCCCGCTTCGATGGCCGCCGCGGCAACGGCAAATCCCATCCGGCCGGAGCTTCGATTGCCGATATAACGCACCGGATCGATGTCTTCGTAGGTCGGTCCGGCACTGACCAGGACGCGAACCCCGGCGAACGGGCGTGGCCCACGCTCCGCGGCGAGCATTTCGATGATCTCGGCAGGCTCAAGCAGGCGCCCGTCCCCCACGTCGCCGCAGGCCTGGCTGCCGCTGGCCGGGCCGAGGATGCGCACCCCGCGTTGCCGCAGCGTCTCGAGATTTGCCTGCACGGCCGCATGCGCCCACATCTGCTGATTCATTGCCGGCGCAACTGCGAGCGGCGCCTTGCTCGCCAGGACGAGGGTTCCCAGCAGGTCCTCCGCGCGTCCCGCTGCGAGTTGTGCAAGTACGTCGGCCGAAGCCGGCGCGATCAGCACCAGATCGGCCCAGCGCGCCAGTTCGATGTGACCCATCGCCGCCTCGGCGGATTCATCCCAGAGACTCGTGCGTACCGGATGGCCGGAAAGCGCCTGGAAGGTCAATGCGCCGACAAAGCGCGTCGCGTTCTCGGTCATGACGACGCGCACATCCGCGCCTGCATCGCGCAAGCGCCGGACCAGGTCAGCCGACTTGTAAGCGGCGATCCCGCCAGTGACACCGAGCAGGACACGCAAACCTTGCAACGGAACATCACTCATGTAGGAGATTTCTGACATCACGAGGAGGCGCAAGCTTACCCAAATTCAAGCGCCGCGCCGCTGCCGGTACGCCGTCGCGCTGCATAAAGTACCGATATCGCACTTCGGCAGCTGAAATGACTATCCGGGACTGGCCAGACACCGAGCGACCGAGAGAGAAGCTGCGTCACCGCGGCGCCGGCAACCTGTCCGACGCGGAGCTGCTGGCGGTCTTCATCGGCTCAGGGCATCGCGGCGCCAGCGCGGTCGACGTGGGGCGCGACCTGCTCGTCCGCGCCGGCGGCCTGAAGGCACTGCTGCATGCGCCACAGAAGGATTCCGGGCTGGGCCCGGTGGCTTGGTGCCGGACCCAGGCAGCACTCGAGATCGGCCGACGCTATCTGGATTCCGAATTGCGCGCATCGACCGCGTTGACCGATCCCGACGCCAGCGCGCGCTACCTGAAATCGCGTCTTGCCGCCTACCCCTATGAAGTCTTTGCCTGTCTCTTTCTCGACAATCGCCACCGCGTGATCGCATTCGAGGAACTGTTCCGCGGCACGATCGACGGTGCCAGCGTGCACCCACGCGAGGTCGTGCGCCATTGCCTTGCACACAACGCCGCCGCCGTCATCTTCGCCCACAACCATCCGTCCGGCGTGTCCGAGCCCAGCGCGGCCGACCGCGCGATCACCGTGCGCCTTCGCGATGCGCTCGCACTCGTCGACATTCGTGTTCTCGACCATTTCGTGATCGGCGAAGGGGCCCCCACGTCACTTGCTCGACGCGGCTGGATCTGAGCCTCCGCGGATGGATGCCGGCATGCCGGCCACGTTCTATACTCGGAGCCACAGCGGTCAGGAGGCGGTGGCACGACGTGATATTCGGGTTTCCACGAAACTTTGCAGCGGACCAGACCGAGTTGGAACTGCCCGATGTTGCAGCGGCACGCAGGCTGGCCGGAGAGCGTCTGCAGGCGCTCGACCAGGCACTTGCCGAGCGTCACGCACAACTTGCTCCGCTGCTGTCGACACAGGCCGACGCCGATGTCCTGCTTGAACGCTGCGCCGATGCCATCCGGATCGCTTACGTTCGCCTGGCCCGTCGTCACGGCAGTCTCAGCGACGATTTCCATGCCTACCACAACGAGGAACATATCCTCGACATCCTGCGTGATCGGATCAGTCGCCTGATCGCAATCCACGGCGTGCTCGCCCTCGGTTTGCGCGACTGGTGCGTGCTCCATCTTTTCGCCGGCTGCCACGACCTCCGCCAACGCGAGGAGTCGATGTACGAAGCCGGGGTCGGGTCCAACGAGCGGGCCAGCATCGAGGAGACCTTCCGCCTGCTCGACCACACCGGATTTTCCCGCGATGCCGATGCCGACATCTACCAGGCGCTCGAGCTGACCATCGCCGGCAGCACGTTCGACGCACGGCCACCTCCGGGTGGCGCCGCCTTCAATGCGGCCGAACTTGTCCAGTCAGGTGGTGCACTGGCTGCAAAGCTCGCCCGCAAGCTCGACAAGCATCGACCTGGCTGGCGCGACGATGCCGGTCTCCTGCATGCGCACGACCTGGCCCTGATCGCTGCCGATCTCGATACCGCCAATGTCGCCGAACCGTTCGCGCGATTTGCCACGAGCGCCGAAAACCTTTGCCTGGAACGCGAGATGCTGTGTCGTCGCGATCTCGAAACGCCGGAAAGCGCCCAGCCCGTTCTCGGCTTCCTGACCGACGGCCAGGACCGCTTCTTTTTCGACCTGCATCGCTTCAATTCGGAACTGGGACGGCAAGCATTCGGCGCGGCGAAGGATGCCAATGCCTCGCGCCTGAAATCGCTGAGCCTCGGCCTGCGTGCGCGAATCGCGATGCATGGCAGGCCCGAAAGCGGTCGCCAGGTACTCAAGGCCTACTGCGAAACAGTCGCTGGACTGGTCTGATCAAGCATCCTGCCGCGCAGCGGCAGCAAAAACCATGCACATTGCGGACACCACCGATCGTATCCGCACGTGATCCGCGCACGCCGCCAAGCGTGTTGAGGCTTCGTGATATAAATCAACGACTTACGATGCCGCCATCATGCGAAGATGCCAGCAAGTCCTTGATTTTTCTCGCCGCATACGCGCCGCGGGAGCCTGTTTCCCACACAGTTATCCACAAGGGCGGCGCTACGCCGTTTGCGCTGCCGGCGCAAGCATCGGGCTCGATCGCGCGCCAATCCTGACCATCGGAATCGGCCAGGCGGATCACCGCATTGCCCGGTCAGTTGTCGATAGCGCGCTGGCCCGATGCATCAAGCTGCAGAGGCGGTTTGACCACCCACGTTTCGGGAAACAACGCGCGCACCCTACAATGGACCACCCGCTTCCAACCGAATCCCGCCGTGAAAGACGCCTTGCGCGAGCTGATCCATGGAGCGCTCGCAACCCTGCGTGCGCAACAAACCCTGCCTGACGCCCCGGCGCCGGCTTTCGTCGTCGAGCGTACGCGCAATCGCGCCCATGGCGATTTCGCCTGCAACGTTGCGCTGACCCTGGCCAAGCAGGCCGGAAGCAAGCCGCGCGACATCGCCATCGCGATTGCCGCAGCGATCAATGATCCGCGCGTCGAGCGCATCGAGATCGCCGGTCCGGGCTTCATCAATTTCTTCCTCGGCGCTGCGGCGATGCATGCCGAAGTCGCAACGATCATCAACAAGGGCAGCAACTACGGTCGCAATGCCAGCGGCAATGGTCGCAAGGTGCAGATCGAGTTCGTGTCGGCGAATCCGACCGGGCCGCTGCATGTCGGCCACGGTCGCGGAGCGGCGGTCGGCGACAGTCTTGCCCGGGTGCTCGACGCCAATGGCTGGGCGGCGACGCGCGAGTTCTATTACAACGATGCCGGCGCGCAGATCGAGAATCTCGCCCTGTCCGTGCAGTCGCGCGGCAAGGGCATCGAGCCCGATCACGCGGACTGGCCCAGCGACGGCAACCGAGGCGACTACATCAAGGATGTCGCTCGCGATTTCCTTGCCGGTGAAACCGTGCACGCCGATGGCCGCGACATCAGCGCCAGCGGCAAGATCGATGATCTCGATTCGATCCGGCGCTTCGCCGTGGCCTGGTTGCGCCGTGAGCAGGACCTCGACCTGCGCGCATTCGGCGTCGAATTCGATGTCTATTTCCTCGAATCCTCGCTGTACAGCGAAGGCAAGGTCGAGCACACGGTGAAGGAGCTGGTCGCGGCGGGTCACACCTACGAACAGGACGGTGCGTTGTGGCTGAAGACCACCGACTTCGGCGATGACAAGGATCGGGTCATGCGCAAGTCCGAGGGTGGCTACACCTATTTCGTGCCCGACGTGGCCTACCACGAGGGCAAGTGGAGGCGCGGCTTCGAACGCGTCATCAACGAGCAGGGCGCCGATCACCACTCAACGGTCAATCGGGTGCGTGCCGGCCTGCAGGCGCTCGATATCGGCATTCCCAAGGGCTGGCCCGAATACGTGCTGCACCAGATGGTCACGGTGATGCGCGGAAACGAGGAAGTGAAACTGTCCAAGCGCGCAGGCAGTTACGTTACCTTGCGCGACCTCATCGACGAGGTCGGCCGCGATGCGACGCGCTACTTCCTCGTCGCGCGCAAGACCGATTCCCAGCTTGTCTTCGACATCGATCTGGCTCGTGCCCAGACCAACGACAACCCGGTCTACTACATCCAGTACGCGCATGCCCGCGTCTGCAGCGTTCACCGCCAGCTCGCCGAGCGCGGCATCACGACAGATAGCGCGGCTGGCCTCGGCGCATTGGCGCGTCTCGACAGCGAGCAGGAGCGCGCCCTGATGAGCGAGCTGTCGCGTTATCCCGAGGTGGTCGAAGCGGCCGCCGCGAATCTCGATCCGCAGCTGGTCGCACAATACCTGCGCGAGCTCGCCGCGGCATTCCACGCCTACTACAACGCTCACCAGTTCATCGTCGACGATGCGGTCATGCGCGACGCGCGTGTCGTGCTGGCCGATGCAGCACGCGTCGTGCTTGCCAACGGACTCGACCTGCTCGGCGTTTCCGCGCCGCAAAGCATGTGACCCTCACCCACTCGAACCTCTGCGCGACGATGGGCTCGTCGCCCACGACCCGACTCCAGGAGACCCGATAATGGCTTCACGTTCACGCAAACAGGCCACTCGCGGCGGATCGCGCCCGGCTGTGCCGGCCTGGATTTGGCTCGGGGTTGGCGTCCTGCTCGGACTCATCGTGGCAATGGTCTTCCTCGGCAGCGATTGGGCACCCATGCTGCGCAAGAAAACCGGACCGCAGCCGAATCCAGAGGCTGTTGCGCCGCGCGAGACCGATCCGCCGCTCGTCGAAGCCAAGGACAAACCGCGCAAGAACTACGATTTCTACTCGGTATTGCCGGAAATGGAAGTCGTCATTCCCGACGCCGAAATCTCCGCCAAGGCCCGCGCCGAAGCAGCCCAGGCCCCCGCCAACAGCGCGACGCCGCCGGTATCGGTCGATGCGCGCTACTTGCTGCAGGTCGGCTCCTACCCATCAGCGAAAGCGGCTGACGAGGTCAAGGCCAAGCTCGCCATCCTCGGCTTCGTTGCCCAGGTCTATCCGGTGACGATCAACGGCAAGACCTGGAACCGGGTCCGGCTCGGGCCCTATGCGAGTGCAAGCGATCTCGAGACCGCGAAGGCATCGTTGTCGGACAACGGCTTCAATGCGATCGCCCTGAAGGAAGAAGGCGGCCACTGATCCGGGTCCGGCACTTGGCGGGTCGTCGCCGCTCTCGAACCGACACGCGGATCAGCGTTCCGATCGGACCCGCCAGGCGGGGCGCGTCACCCGCGCCCTGTTGTTCCCGCCCTCGCCATTCCGGATCAGGGATTTCACCCGGCGAGCCGGTCAGTCGTCAAAACCATCGTCGAAGATGAAGTCCGAAACCAGCTTGTTGACCACGCCGTTCGACTGCGCGAGGTAGAGGTTTCCGTATTCGTCCTCACCGTATCCGTATGGAGCGCCGACGGTCAGGTTGGTGTTCTTGATGCCCGACGGGGACCAGTCCGTTTGCGCTGCGCCGGCGGTCGCATACCAAAGCGCACCCACGCAGGAATCGCCGTAGAAATAAGTGCCGCGAAGGCGCATTGACGGTCCGCGGTAGACATAACCGCCGGAGACCGCACATCCGAACGAGTGGCTGTATTCGATCACTGGCGCGACCGTGGCCGTGGTTGCAGGACAGGTGGTTCCGGAACCCGCGGTGTCGAAGTAGTGACGACCCTCGCAGCGACTCCAGCCGTGATCGCTGCCACCCGTTCCGGCGGCTTGCACGGTCACTTCCTCATAGCTGCCCTGACCGACATCGCCGATGATCAGATCGCCGGTCAGGCGGTCGAAGCTGAATCGCCACGGATTGCGGAAACCATGCAGGAAGATTTCATCGCAGGTGTTGTTCGTGCCGACGTGCGGATTGCTCGGCGGGATTGCGTACTGGGCAGGACTGATGCCCGACGAGGCGCACATGTCGGCAGTCACCGCGCCGCCACGCGTGTCGACATCAACGCGCAGCATCTTGCCGAGCAGGTAGTACTGGGTACCGGACGTGTCGCCACAGGCGCTGCCCGTAGTCGCCGGCTTCTTCCACAGACATTCGGCAAAGTGGTACGGATTGTTCTGCGCGCCGCTGTCGCCCATCGAATAGTAGAGATAGCCGTCCGGACCGAAATGGATGTCACCGCCGTTGTGGTTGCCGGCGAGGTCCGGCACGCGCAAGACGAGCGTCCCCGAGGGGTTGGCCACATCGGAAGCGAGCGAGGGAACCGTGTAGCGCGCGATAGCCTGGTCCGGCGTGGTGCCGAGACGCGGATCGGCGCTGGGACGCGTGAATGCGATGTAGAACTCGTCGTTGTGCGGCAGGCCGATCTTGCCGAAGTTTGGATGGAACGCGAGTCCCAGCAAGCCGCTTTCGCTGTTGGTCGTGACCGGAACCGTGAGGAACGGCGTGCCGAGCGCGACGCCGTTCTTGACGATCCTGATCAGCCCGTTCTTCTGCACGATGAAGATCCGTCCGCTGCCATCGTTGGGCGCGCGCACGGCGACAGGTTCGGAGTAGCTGCCCGGAACGGCGGAAACCGAAAGTCCGGGGATGGTCTGTGCGGTCGCTGCGGCACCTGCAAACAGGAATGCCAGGGTCACGAGATGTCGGGGAAATCGCATGGACAAAACCTCCAGGGGGAATGGCGAGTGTCGCGTGGGGAAGCGCGCCATGCCACCGCGCGCGCGTGGCATTGTGATCGATTCGCCACAAGCAGAGTCGGCCCGCAGCCTATCCCTGCGCGTGTAAACAAGGCGTTAGGCCAATCTCAGCGTGTCGCAACGGCCCGCTTCAGGCGGATCAGGGCCGAAATATCGTCGTCGGCATGCCCCTGCGCCATCAGGACCGCATAGTCGGCCAGCGATTTCTCGATGCCACTGCGATCGGTGCCTGCATCGCGGGCCAATTCCCGGACGATCTTGAGGTCCTTGTGCAGCAGGCCGAGCTTGAAACCGACCTGGAACTCGTCTCGCAGCATCGTCGCGCCGCGCTTGTCGAGAAACCAGTTGCCTGCCGCACCGGCAAGCAGTGTCGGGATCAGACTGTCGGCATCAAGGCCGAGCGCCTCACCGAGCGCGAGACCTTCGCAGACCGCCTGGGCAATCCCGGCGACGAGCACCTGGTTGACGGCCTTGGTGTTCTGGCCGGCGCCGATTCCGCCCATGTGACTGATCTTCGCGGCATAGCATTCGAGCACGGGTCGCGCCCGTTCGAGCGCCGACGCATCGCCGCCGACCATGATCGACAGCTTGCCGTTGCGGGCTCCCTCGACGCCACCGGAAACCGGCGCATCAATGAACTCGCCACCCGCCACGCGCATGCGCTCGCATGCCTGGACTGCAGTCACCGAGGAGACTGTCGAATGATCGATGACGATCGTTCCTGGCTGTGCGTTCGTGGCAATCACTTCGACATTGGCCAGCACGTGCGCATCCGCCGGCACGCACAAGGCGATCACGTTGCAGCGCGCGGCCAGCTCGGCCAGACTCGCCGGTTCGTCGAGACCGAGTTCGACGGCGACCGCCCGGGTGTTCGCCGGCGTACGTGTCCAGGCCGACGCGAGCAGCCCGGCGCGGGAAAGATGGCCGGCCATCGGCCGTCCCATCGCGCCGAGCCCGACGAAGCCGGCCTTGATGTCGCTCATTCCGCAGTCTCCGCAAGATAGGTGTAGGCGGTCAGGCCGGCTTCGAGCGTATCGGCCAGTGCGATAGCCTCATCGCCGGCAATGCCGGCTGCGACGATCTTGGCGCGATACTCTTCGCGCAACGCCGAAAGGTCGTAGCCGACATAGTCGAGCATGAGATCGGTGCTGTCGCCGCGGCGCTGATGGCTGATTTCATAGCCATCGCCGGTGAGTTTGACGCTGATCGCATCGGTGTCGCCGAAGAGGTTGTGGATGTCGCCGAGCGTCTCCTGGTACGCACCCACCATGAACAGGCCGAGCAGATAGGTTTCGCCGTGCACCGGGGCATGCAGGGGCAGGCTGACATCGACGCCGTCGGCGTCGACGTAGTGATCGATGCGGCCATCCGAATCGCAGGTCAGATCGGCGATCACGCCACGCCGATCCGGTTCCCGATCGAGGCCGCGGATCGGCACGATCGGAAATACCTGATCGATTGCCCAGATGTCGGGCGCCGACTCGAACACCGAGAAGTTGACGAAATACTTGTCGACCAGGGTCTCATTGAGCTCGTCGAGCACCTGGCGGTGCGATCGCTCGTCAGGCTTCAGGCGCGCGCGCACGGCGTTGACGATCGCGTAATACAGATCATCGAGCTGCGCGCGATCGGCGAGCGAGAGCTGGCCGAGCGCATACAGCGACTGGCCCTCGGCAAGATGGTACTGCGCCTCGTGATAGAGCTCGGTCGGCGGGCGCACGTCGATTTCGGCATGGACTTCACGCAGCCGGCGCAGCACGGCTGGTTCGTCCGCACGCGCCTGGGGCACGGCGCCGCGCGGGGATTCCTCGATCTCGCTGACATTGACCACGAGCACGGCATGATGCGCTGTCAGCGCGCGACCGGATTCGGTCAGCACATGTGGATGCGGCAACTTGTATTCGGTGCAGGCTTCGGCCAGCGCGCCGACGACGCTCGAGGCATATTGATCGAGCCCGTAGTTGATCGAACATTCCGAGCGCGAACGCGTGCCTTCGTAATCGACGCCGAGACCGCCGCCGACATCCATGTAGCGAATCGGCAATCCGAGCTGCGAAAGTTCGACGAAATAGCGCACGGCTTCGCGCATGCCGCGCGCAATGTCGCGCACATTCGACATCTGCGATCCCATGTGGAAATGCAGCAGCTTGAGCGCATGCGAAAGCCCGGCCGCCTTGAGTTGCTCGATCAGGGTCAGCAACTGGCGCGGGGTGAGACCGAACTTGGCCTTGTCACCGCCCGAGTTCTGCCACTTGCCGGCACCGAGGCTCTTCAGGCGCATGCGCACACCGAGCAGCGGCTCGACGCCGAGCGATTTCGCCTCTTCGATCACATAGCGCAACTCCGAGGGCTTCTCGATGACGATGAAGATCTCGAGGCCAAGCTTGCGTCCGATCAGCGCAAGACGGATGTATTCGCGATCCTTGTAACCATTGCAGATGACCACGCTGCCACGACGCGCGAGCGCGAGTACCGCCATCAGCTCGGGCTTCGATCCGGCTTCGAGACCAAAACCATCGCCGCCGGCGGAAGCGAGTTCGCCGGCTACGTTTTTCTGCTGGTTGACCTTGATCGGATAGATCGAGGTGTAGCCCCCTGCATAATCCCAATCGGCCATCACCTTGGCGAACGCCGCCTGCAGCCGCGCTCGCCGATCGTTGAGGATGTCGCCGAATCGCACCAGCAATGGCATTCGCGATCCGAGTGCGCGGGCTGCTTCGACGACGGCAGGCAGACTCACGGCGGGGCCGTCCGCCGCGCGTGGCTTGACCATAATGGCGCCGTCAACGCCGACATCGAAATAGCCTTCGCCCCAGTTCGCAATCGCATAGGTGTGGCGGGCGTCGTCTGTAGTCCAGGATTTGCTCATGATTTCCTCCGGAAGGCAGCGACGTCGCAGCGGCAGGCCTGGACGCAAGTACCCCGACCATCGGAAGCCTCGCATGCCGCGGGATCGATCGGGGCGCGCATTGTAACCATTGCTTTCGCGCCACTGGGCCATGCCACAGGGCCGGAATGTCAATCATCTATGACAGCGCCGCGCCGACGGCGCGCAAATCCAGGCAACCGGCTACAATTCGGCAGCCACCGTTTCCGCCTTCGACCAGGCGCACGCAGCCAACCAAATCAAGGAAGTCCGTATGTCCACGCCCGAGCAAAGCTGGTTCACTGAAGCCCACGAATCGTCGGGCTCGTCCATCGGCTTTCGCACCCATGCGCGCCTGCACGCCGAACAGACCCCGTTCCAGTCGATCGAGATCTACGACTCGACCGACTGGGGCAAGCTCATGGTCATTGACGGCTGCATGATGCTGACCACGCGCGACAACTTCTTCTATCACGAGATGATGTCGCATCCGGCCCTGTTCACCCATCCGCGCGCCAAGCGCGTCGTCATCATCGGCGGCGGCGACTGCGGCACGTTGCGCGAGGTGTTGCGCCACGAAGTGGTCGAACACGCGGTGCAGGTCGAGATCGACGAGCGCGTGACGCGCCTGGCCGAACAGTATTTCCCCGAACTCTGTGAGGCGAACAGCGATCCGCGCGCGCAATTGTTGTTCGATGACGGCATCAAGTACATGGCCGACTGCGAGCCGGAATCGGTCGACATGGTCATTGTCGATTCGACCGACCCGGTGGGTCCGGCCGAAGGCCTGTTCAACGCGGCGTTCTATTCGAGCTGCTTCAAGGCATTGCGCAGTGGCGGCATCTTCGTCCAGCAGAGCGAATCGCCGCTGGCCCATCTCGGCTTGATCAAGTCGATGCGCTCGGCGATGCGCACGGCGGGTTTCCAGGCCGTTCGTACCCTGACCTTCCCGCAGCCGTGCTATCCGACCGGCTGGTGGAGCGCGACCCTCGCGCGCAAGGGCGCCGATCTCTCCGATTTCCGTGAGCGCGGCGCCCAGACCAAGCGTTTCCACACGCGCTATTACAACGCCGAGATCCACAAGTCGGCGCTGTCGATGCCCGAGTTCATGCGCGAGGAACTCGGCGAGTAGCGCGCCCGACGGGAATGCGAGGATGAACTGGCGTGGCTGGCTCAGCCTGTTGATCGCCATGACGCCAGTGACGGCAGGCGCGCAATCCTGGCCGACAGTCAATTTCCGTCACACGTTTCCGATCGGCAACCGGGACCAGCCGACCCAGATCCGGTTTGCCCATGATGGCCGGGTCTTCGTCGCCGAGAAGACCGGCAGGATCTGGATGTACCGGAACCTGCTCGATGGCGTGCCCGAGCAGATCGCCAACCTCGGTGCGATCGTCCACCAGTATCAGGATCGCGGCCTGCTCGGCCTCGAACTGGATCCGCGCTTTCCCGAGCGGCCCTACTTCTACGTGCTGTACTCGTTCAACGGCGGCCTGTTCAACGACCTGCCCCCGCGCTGGCCGGCAAGCGATTGCCCGAATCCGACCGCGGACTTCGCCGGTTGCGTGATCAGCGGTCGCCTCTCGCGCCTGACCCTCAGCGGAAACCTCGCAACCGACGAACAGGTGCTGATCGAGGACTGGTACCAGCAGTATCCGAGCCATTCGATCGGCACGCTGCGCTTCGGCGCCGATGGCTATCTGTATGTCGGCGGCGGCGATGGCGCGGCCTTTGTCCACGCCGATTGGGGTCAGATCGGCAACCCGGACTGGCCGGATCTGCGCTCGCCAGCAAACCAGGGGGGCGCCTTGCGCGCGCAAGGACTCGAAGTCGAGGATCAATACACCGGCCAGGTCTGGCTCAACGGCACGATCGCGCGGGTCGATCCGGACAGCGGCCGCGGTGCGCCGGGGAATCCCCTGGCCGATATCGAAGGCGCTTCGGACAATGCGCGCCGCATTCTCGCCTACGGCCTGCGCAATCCGTATCGCTTCACGATGCGCCCGGGTACCTCCGAGATATGGATCGGCGACGTGGGCTGGCGCAGTTGGGAGGAGATCAACCTGATCCCGGATGCAACAACGTCGCCGGGACTTCGAAATTTCGGCTGGCCGTGTTTCGAGAACCACGCGCATGTCAGCGAATACACCGCACGCCCGTTGTGCGCGGCTCTCTACGCGAATGCTGACAGCGGCGGCCGCACACCGGTTTCAGCGCCGTTCTACGCGTACCAGCACACCAGCAACGAGGCAATTTCGGGAATTGTCTTCTACGCTGGTGAAACCTGGCCGAGCGCATACCACAACGCGCTGTTCTTCGCCGATTACATCCACAACAGCATCCGCGTGATCAAGGACACCGATCAGGACGGCATTCCCGATCCAGTCACCGACAGCAGCGCCGAGCTGTTCGGGCAAGGCAATCTCGGCCTGGTCGATCTGACTACCGGACCCGGCGACGACGTGTTCTTCGTCGATATCAACAACGGCCGCATCGGTCGCATTTCCTGGGACACGAATCCCGCGCAGCGAAATCTTGCGCCCTCCGCGGCGATCGCCGTCGAAGCCGGCTCGACCGCGGACGGACCGCCGCGCGCGATCACGTTCAGCGCGGACAACAGCATTGATCCCGAAGCGGGCGTGCTGGGTTATGCCTGGGATCTCGACGGCGATGGAGACTTCGACGATGCCAGCGCAAGCACGGCCAGCGCGACCTATGCAGCCGGCACGGCGCAACCTGTGCAGGTCAAGGTCGGTGTGCGTGTCATTGATCCCGTCGGCGCGAGGGATACGGCTTACATGGCGATCGTCGTCCTGCGCGATGCCCTGTTCAGCGACGGCTTCGATCCCGCAACGATGCAAGCTGCGGCCAGCTATTGATTCAGCACAAGAATGCCGCGCGCCGCGCTTCACTCCTTCTCCACACCGGCGGGCGAAAACGGAAAGCAAGGGGCTTTGCTGTTCCTTCTCCCGCCGATGGAAAAAGAAGCGAGGAATTTGTTTCGACTTGAATCGGGAACCAGCGGTCGAGAACCAAGTCTCGAACGGTGGTTTAGGGACTTTGAGGGTCTCGCATACTCTGCGTCATCGCTGATCAAAGCAGGCTCAGCACACCGGCGATGGTTGCGGTCATTAAGGTGTCCGGCGAGCCGTGCCCATGGGATCAGTCGAACCCCGTCGCGAAGATGCCATCGGCAAAACTTCCCGTCACCTTGCTCACGGCCCAAGTCGAGGGCGAACGGCTATCCATTCCGCTCACGAACAGATTGTGATCGGGCGCCTCGATCATCGAGACCGGAAAACCCGACATATCAGAGAACGGTTCACGGACTCCGCTCACGGTCTGCCAGATCAAGCTGCCGTTCAATGGCGACAATTTCGCAAGCATGTCGTTGCCATACTCGTCGCCCCCCACGGCGAAGACATTGTCGTCATAGGAATGGGAGAGTTTCGAAACCAGCTCCGGATGGCCTTCGTCATTGAGGATCGGAATCAATGTCGTCCATAGCGCCGTCCCGTTCGCAGGATTGATTCGCGAGATGGCGCGCTGACCGTTCTGCGTTCCGCCAATCAAAAGCTGGTCTTGCGCATCGACGATCATCGACCAGGCTTGGTGAGGCAATGCCTTCTGCCAGAGAATGACGCCGGTCGCGCCACCGATCCGCCATGCGAAGCCGTGATTTGCCGCAATGACATCGCCATTGGCTGCCGACAACAGGGCGATAGGTCCGGAACCATCGCTGTTCTGGAGCCTGCGCAGCCAAAGCATCTCGCCATTCGTGTTGTTGAATCGGGCAACTTGCGAGCCAAACACGCTGGATGATGCCCGGAACCGGGTCATGGCAAGAACTGATCCGCCTTGGCCGGGTGCGAGGCGGGATTCTCCGATATCCCCTTCCACGCTGTCGGGAATTGCGGTACTCCAGACCGGACTGCCGTCCGACGCCGAGTACTTGGCAACACGGTTCGGCAAGCCGGACTCCGCTTCGACATGACCGAGCAAGACCACGATCGTTCCGTCAGAGCCAGAAATGGCATCGAGGGCCGGCCGAGGTTCGGGCACGCTGGATTCCCAGATCGAACTTCCATCGGCGCCATCGAGCTTGGCGAGCAGAAGCGTGGGATCGTCCCATCCGTTCGAACCGGCAACAATGATGTTGCCGGCCGCATCGTCGAAGACGGAAGAGACGAATCCGCGCGCCCGCGAATCGGTCTGCCAGCGCCAAAGCACGCGACCGTCGAGTGCACTGATCTTGGCAACTCTTGGATAGGTATAGTTATTCTGGTTAGTACCACTGCCTCCCAGCACGATGCCCGGCTCCTGTGCCGAGCTCCACGCCATCTGGCGCATCGACTCATCAGCCGACAGCGGGACGAATGGCCGCGGAGCCATGAGTGGCAACTTCCTCGACCACGCCGATAGCTGGGCGTAAACGTTCAGCCGCACCTCGAACAGGCTCGCTCCCGCGTTGAGATTCTGGGCACTCAATGCCGTGATCAGGACCTCGCCGGATCCGCGCGCGCGCATCGACAGGCCGGGCCACAGGGCGGAGCCGGCACTCGGAAAACCCGCGTCGAAACGCCCAAGAAACTCGCCCATCGTTGCCGAATAGGTTGCAACCGCTGCTGAGGTCACGTAGCTGGAATACTCAACGAACAACTCAAGCACATGCACATGCGTGTCGGTTGCCAGCAACCGGTTCGTCACATACGGCGGAACGCCTGGTGGCACGGATGGCCTCGGCAGCGACCATTGCAGGTCTCCCGAAACCGCGTCGAGGCGCGAGATACCGACCTCGTTGCCATCGACCAGCAGCGTCCCGTCCAGAAGAAAGTTGCCATTGGTGTCGATGAAGGCCCGATATAGATTCGACTGCGGCAACTCACGCTGCCACAGAATCGTACCGGTTGACGCATTGACGCGACCAAGTTCCACTCTCCTTTCGGCCCCATTCCCGCAACTTGCAACGAACTCGAAAGTGGCATCGGCCAACATGCGCAGCCTGATGTCGTTCGACGCATTCTGGGTAGTCGCAGCACCGTCCATGCAGCGTGGTTGCGTCCATCGCGAAGTCCCCGCGCGCGGGTCGATTCCCAACAGTCGCTGATGCGTCGGCACGGTCGTCACCTGCTCGACCAATTGCAGCACGGCGGCGTTAGTCGACCCAGCGGCAGCAGCGATAATCCTTGCCGAGGAGAAACCGCTGGTCGGTGCAATGTCTTGTTCCCAGAGCGTCTGACCCGTCCCCGCATCCAACCTCAACGAATAGGCGTTGGCACCTTTTCTTCCGCCCCCGAACAAATTCCCATCGACATCTGGCACAAGTGCGTTGACATAGAGGACGGCGCCCGACGCGCTCAGCGAGCGCGACCACACGACACTTCCATCCGCTCCCCGCAGGCGCATCACGCAGGTGAATCCATAACCAATACTGGTAGAACCGATCGCCTGCGCCACGACCACGACATCGCCACCCGCGATGGGCACAACCAAGCTGTACGCTCCGCTGCGCGTCTGGCATTCGCTTCCGAGTTCGGCTGACCAGACCAGGTCACCTGTCGAGGTATCGGTCGCCATGGCGCGATAGCGGTAGTTCTCCGCGTATGCGCTCTCGTTCGTGATCATCGCGACGAGGCGGTTCGAGGCCGGATCGTCCAGCATCGCGTTGGCAGTGTCGATACCTGCACCCGCCGGCACATCCATCGTCACAGCAGAGCGCCAAGCAAGATTCTGCGCCTGAGCGGGAGACACCGCCAAGCTGATCGTCGCGATCATGAAGGCGATGACGCTAATGTAGGGCATGTCTGAGGAGCTCCTTTCCCGCACGGAGAGATCGATGCAACCCGCATCGATCATCAAAGCAGGCTCAGCACACCGGCGATGGTTGCGGTCATGAACGTAGCCAGCGAGCCGCCCAGAACGGCCTTCAGACCCATGCGGGCGAGATCGGGGCGGCGACTCGGAGCAAGGCCGCCGATGCCGCCGATCTGGATCGCGATCGACGAGAAGTTGGCGAAACCGCAGAGCGCATACGTCGCGATCAGTCGACTGTGTTCGGTCATCTGGTCGATGTGCTTGGCCATGTCGACGTAGGCGACGAACTCGTTGATGACAACCTTCTGTCCGATGAAGCTGCCGACCAGGGTCGCGTCCTGCCATGGCACGCCGATGATCCAAGCGATCGGCGCAAGCACCCAGCCGAACAGGGTCTGCAACGAAAGCTCGACCGGATGGCCGAATTGCACGCCGAGCCAGCCGTTGAGCGAGGATGCCGGATCGGCACCCCAGGCGTGCGCGCCGAGCCACTGGAAAGGCGCATTGAGCAGGGCGATCAGGGCGATGAAGGCGAGCAGCATGGCGCCGACGTTGAGGGCGAGGCGCAGGCCATCAGCCGCACCGGTCGCAGCGGCATCGATGACATTGGCCGTGGTCTTCTCGACGTCGAGCTTGACCTGTCCGCGCGTCAGCGGCTCCTCGGTTTCCGGCATCAGGATCTTGGCCAGCATCAGGGTCGCCGGCGCGGCCATGATGCTGGCGGTCAACAGGTGCGTGGCGAAGAAGATGCGCTGGCCTTCGTCATCGCCGCCAAGCAGGCCGACGTAGGCGGCCATGACCGATCCGGCGATATGCGCCATGCCGCCGATCATCACCGTCATCAGTTCGGATTGGGTCATGCGCTCGATATAGGGCTTGATCGTCAGCGGCGCTTCGGTCTGGCCGATGAACACGCTGGCACAGACCGACGTGGTCTCCGCACCGGACACATTCATGACCTTGGTGATGACCCAGGCCATGCCCTTGACGATCATCTGCATGATGCCGAGGTGGTAGAGGACACCGGTCAGGGCCGCAAAGAAGATGATCGTGGGCAGCACCTGGATCGCGAAGACGAAGCCGAATTTCGAGGTGTCCATGAAACTGCCGAAGATGAAATCCGATCCGGCGCGCACATAGTCGAGCAGTTTGACGAAGCCGGTCGCAATGCCGTTGAACACCTCGCGGCCAAGCGGAACCTTGAGCACGAGCGCTGCGAAGACGATCTGCAGCAGCACGCCCGTCGCGACGAGTTTCCAGCTGATCGCGCGCCGGTTGGCGGAAAACAGGACGGCGATCGAAATCAGGACGGCAAGGCCGAACAGACCAAACGCAATGTGGCCAATGGCATCGAACATGGGTCGGTTCCCCTCAAGCGAAGGGCGAGGTTAGAGCACGCGCGCAGCCGCATGCAAGGAGCATCGCCCTCGATTGCCCCGCATCGGTCCGGCGGAATGAAATGCGGATAGAATCCGCGGCGGATACCGACCTCGCGACACCCCACCTGGACGACCGGAACCCATGTCGAAACGATCGATCAGCCGCATTCCGTACACGCTCGGCGCCGCGGCGAAAGCGCCTGCGAACATTGTTCGTTCCACGGTCGACGAAACCTCGGGACTGCTCGCGAGCAGCGGCGAGCTGCGGTTCGGCAAGGGGCTGATCGCGACTATCATCGCATTGACGCTCGGCTTCCTCTGCCTGCTTGGCGTCCTCGCCTTCCATTTTCCCGAATACCTGACCACGCCCGAGTTGCGCCACCAGTATTCGGTCGACGTGCTGCGCCAGGCCATGTTCATCGCCTTGCTCATTGCTGGCGCGCTGTCGCTGTCGAATCTCGTGCTTGGCGTGCGACGCAATCTCAACCTGCTCGCGTTCGCCCTCGTGATCATCGCGGTGGCTTTCGGCGGCTCGCGCGTGCCGGTCGGCGATTTTCCGGACAACACGCCATACATCGGCCTCGACTGGTTCATCCTCGACCTGCTCGGCTCGACCCTGATCTTCGTCGCGATCGAGAAGCTGCTGCCTTTGCGCAAGGGCCAGCCGGTGTTCCGCCGCGAATGGCAGACCGATCTCAAGCATTTCGCGGTCAATCACTTCCTCGTCGGCCTGATCCTGCTGACCGTCAACTTCGTCATCCACCACGGCTTCGGCTGGATGGTCCAGCACGATTTCCAGCTTGCCGTGCAGCGCATCTGGTTCCTGCCGCAGGTGCTGTTGTGCATCCTCGTCGCCGATCTTTCGCAGTACTGGACGCATCGCGCCTACCACGAGATTCCGTTCCTCTGGAAATTCCACTCGGTCCACCACAGCACGAAGACGATGGACTGGCTGGCCGGATCCCGGCAGCACATCCTCGAGGTGATCGTGACCCGCGTACTCGTGGTCGCACCGCTGTTCGTGATCGGCTTCAGCGAAGCCGTGATCAATGTCTACATCATCGTGGTCGGATTCCAGGCAGTGCTCAACCACGCCAACGTCGGCGTGCCGTGGGGGCCGCTCAAGTACCTGATCGTGACGCCGGACTTCCATCACTGGCACCACGCCTCCGACGACGAGGCCATCGATCGCAACTACGCCGCGCACTATTCGTTCATCGACTACCTGTTCGGCACCGCGGTGAAGGCGGACCGCAAGTTGCCGAACCAGTACGGCGTGGTCGGCGACTACATGCCCGATGGTTTCGTCGCCCAGCAGATGTTTCCATTCCGGGCCAAGCCGCTGCCCTAGGGCGACGCTGACGTTGCACGTTGCAACGCAGCGGGTAGAGTGGCGACTCCTGAATTTCGACAGCCTGCCCCATGCTGCAGATCAAGGCCCTGTTTCCGGTCCCGTTCGGTTATGACCAACATCCGGATCCCGTTCGGCTGAATACGGCCCTGCGCGATCTATTCATTGCGCGTGAACAGGAGGGCAAGCGGCACGCCAACCCGGGGCCGATCACGCTGCGCAACGAGCAGGTTTTCGAAAGTCATTTCCATCTGTTTTCATGGCCCGAACCCGCGATCGTCGAGCTGCGCGATTTCTGCCTTTCGCGTGTCAGCCAGATCGCCGCCGAACTCAATGGCTATGACGCGGCGACGCGCGCTCGGCTCAACATCAAGACCGACGCCTGGTTCCATGTGACGCGGCGCAACGGTTTTTTCGGCGTGCACAACCATCCACTGGCGAGCTGGTCCGGTGTCTATTGCGTGTCCGCCGGCGAACACGACGCCAACCAGCCGGACAGCGGGCTGCTCAATTTCCTGCATCCGCACATCGGCCAATCGATGTATCTCGACGCCGGCAACGAGCGCTTCAAATTCCCGTTCGGCACGCAGAACTACGGCCTTTCCCTGCAACCGGGCCAACTCGTCCTGTTTCCGTCCTGGCTGCTGCACCAGGTCCTGCCGTTCTACGGTGAAGGCGAACGCATCACGGTGGCTTTCAACTGCTCGCTGAGTTTGCGCTAGCCCGATTGCCGGTGGCGGAGGCCAGCGCCCGGTGCGTCGGATCGCCACTCCCGGATAAACGCACGGCGCAGTCGTTCGAGGCTGCCTCGCCGACCGCCTCTTGATATCGCGGCTCCAGCGTCGGGCCAGCCGTTCTCGAATCCGCCACCCAGGACCGGCTGCGGGCCGGAACCGCGCGTGGCGCTGGTACAATTCCGCTCTTGCCCTTGCTGCATAGCCCGGTATCCGCCATGTCCGTCCCCGCCAGCTCGCTCGCGCCAGCCATCGACACCGAGTACACGCTCGATCACAAGTACACGCGGCGTGAAGGCCGCATCTACCTTTCCGGCGTGCAGGCGCTCGTGCGCCTGCCGCTGATGCAGCAGATGCGCGATCGTGCGGCCGGCATCAATACGGCCGGTTTCATCTCGGGCTATCGCGGCTCGCCACTCGGCGGTTTCGACCTTGAGCTGTGGAAGGCGAAGAAGCACCTGAAATCCTCGAACATCGAGTTCACGCCGGGCCTCAATGAGGATCTCGGCGCGACGATGGTCTGGGGCACCCAGCAGACCAACCTGTTCCCGGGCGCCAAGGTCGACGGCGTTTTCTCGATGTGGTACGGCAAGGGTCCCGGTGTCGATCGCTGCGGCGACGTGTTCAAGCACGGCAATGCGGCGGGCACTTCGAAGTTCGGTGGCGTGCTGGCGCTGGCCGCCGATGACCATGCCTGCCGTTCCTCGACCCTGCCGCACGGTTCGGAGCTGGAATTCGTCTCGGCGATGATGCCGATCCTGAATCCGGCCGGGGTCCAGGACATCCTCGACATGGGCATGCTCGGCTGGGCCATGTCGCGTTTCACCGGACGCTGGGTCGGATTCAAGACGATTGCGGAAACCGTCGAATCCTCGGCCTCGGTCAACGTCAATCCGCATCAGCTCGATATCCTGATGCCCGAAGATTTCGTGCTTCCGGATGGTGGCCTGAATATCCGCTGGCCGGATCCGCCGCTGAACCAGGAAATGCGCCTGCACCAGTACGCCGTGCAGGCGGCAACGGCCTTTGCCCGGGCCAACCGCATAGATCGCATCGTGCTTGATTCGCCGAAGGCGCGGCTCGGCATCGTCACCACCGGCAAGAGCTATCTCGACGTGCTGCAGGCGCTGGAATACCTCGGTATCAGCGCGCACGATGCGCGCGAGATCGGCATCCGCGTCTACAAGATCGGCATGACCTGGCCGCTCGAACCGATCGGCATCCGCGAATTCGCCAATGGCCTCGAAGACGTCATCGTCGTCGAGGAAAAGCGCTCCTTCATCGAATCGCAGATGAAGGAATACATGTACAACTGGCCAACGCGGCCTAGCGTGGTCGGCAAGTACGACGAAGCCGGCAACTGGGTCCTGCCAAGCACCAACGAACTGACCCCGGCGATGATCGCGCTGGTCATCGCGAAACGCCTGGCGCGCTTCTTCACGAGCGAGGCGATCCGCTCGCGCGTGGCCTGGATCCAGGCCAAGGAACAGGAATTGACCCTGCCGCGTGCGAACTTCCCGCGCGCGGCGCACTACTGCTCGGGCTGCCCGCACAACACCTCGACCGCCGTGCCGGAAGGCTCGCGGGCGCACGGCGGTATCGGTTGCCACTACATGGTGACGTGGATGGACCGCAGCACCGATACGTTCTCGCACATGGGTGGCGAAGGCGCGACGTGGTGCGGGCAGGCCCCGTTCACCGAAACGAAACACGTGTTCCAGAACCTCGGCGACGGCACCTACTTCCACTCCGGTTCACTCGCAGTCCGTCAGGCGATCGCGGCCAAGGTCAACATCACCTACAAGATCCTCTACAACGACGCGGTCGCGATGACCGGCGGCCAGCCCGTCGATGGCACCCTGACCGTGCCGGACATCGCCCACCAGATGCGTGCCGAAGGCGTGCAGACGATCATCGTCGTCTCCGACGATATCGGGAAATGGTCGAAACCGGAGATCTTCCCGGCTGGCGTCGAATTCATCCATCGCGACGAACTCGACGCCGTGCAGAAGCGCATGCGCGAAATCCCGGGCACCTCGGTGCTGATCTACGATCAGACCTGTGCGACCGAGAAGCGGCGTCGACGCAAGCGCGGCAAGCTCGAGGATCCGAAGAAGCGGGTCTTCATCAATACCCTGGTCTGCGAAGGCTGCGGTGACTGCGGCGAGAAGTCGTTCTGCGTCTCGGTATTGCCGAAGCCCACCGAATACGGTCGCAAACGCGAGATCGACCAGTCCGGCTGCAACAAGGATTATTCCTGCGTGAAGGGTTTCTGCCCGAGCTTCGTGACCGTGCACGGCGGCGGCGTCAGGAAAGCGCGGAAGGCGGGTGCAGGCGAGGTCGATTTCGACAGCCTGCCGATGCCGGCATTCGCTTCGGACCTCGATCAGCCATGGAACATCCTCGTCACCGGCATCGGCGGCACCGGCGTGGTCACGATCGGCGCATTGATCGGCATGGCCGCACACCTGGAAGGCAAGGGTAGTACCGTGCTCGACCAGACCGGACTCGCCCAGAAGGGCGGTGCCGTGACCTGCCATCTGCGCATCGCCAGGGATCCGGCCGAGATCCACGCCGTGCGCATCGCCGCTGGCGAAGCCGACCTCGTGCTCGGCTGCGACATGGTCGTGGTCAATGACTACTGGGCCCTGTCGAAGATCCGCGCGAACCGCTCGAACGTCGTCCTCAACACCTACGAGGCGATGCCCGGCACGTTCACGACCAAGCCGGACATGCAGTTCCCGGCGCAGCAGATCGTCGATGCCGTACGCATCGCGCTCGACGGCAACGAGCCTGAACTGATCGATGCCACCCAGCTCGGCACGGCCCTGCTCGGTGACACGATCGCGGCCAACCTCTTCATGCTGGGCTACGCCTGGCAGAAGGGCTGGGTGCCGGTCAGCCTCGACTCGCTGGTGCGTGCGATCGAGCTCAACGGTGCGGCGATTGAAATGAACAAGTCCGCTTTCAACTGGGGCCGCATGGGCGCGCACGACATGGCTGTCGTGAGGAAGGCCGCAGGCATTGGCGCGGCCGGACTGCCATCGGGAGCGATTCCGCTGAACCTGCCCGTGCGCCACACGGCAAGTTCCGTTCTCGCCGCGGCAGAAGGCGCCCGAACGGCGACATCATCGCTTGCGTCCGCGAACACGGCCGAAGCACTCGACGACCTGGCCTTGAGCAGTTCGCTCGACGAGCAGATCGCACGTCGCATCGCGTTCCTGACGGGCTATCAGAACGCCGCCTACGCCGCGAAGTACAAGGCTCTCGTCGACAAGGTGAGCCGCATCGAACAACAAAAGACGCCGGCATTCACGAGCCTGACCCAGGCCGTCGCGCGCTACGCGTTCAAGCTGATGGCGTACAAGGATGAATACGAGGTCGCGCGTCTTTACACCAGCGGTGATTTCGAGAAGAAGATCCGCGAAACCTTCGAAGGCGACTACCAGATCCACTTCCATCTTGCTCCGCCGCTGCTGGCGAAGAAGGATGCGGAAGGTCGCCTGCGCAAGGCTGAATACGGACCCTGGGTGTTCAAGGCGTTTCGCCTGCTGAGCAAACTGAAGGGTTTGCGCGGTGGTGTGCTGGACATCTTCGGTTACACCGCCGAGCGCAGGATGGAACGCCAGCTCATCGTTGACTATTCCACGCAGATCGACGAGCTGCTGGCCGGCCTCGACAACGAGAACCACGCTCTCGCCGTCGATATCGCATCGATCCCCGAGCACATCCGCGGCTATGGCCATGTCAAGGAGCGCTTCCACGCCGACGCGATGAAGCGCCAGGATGATCTGCTCAATGCATGGCGCAATCCTTCGCTCGGTCGCAACGCGGCATAGGCCAACGCAATCCAGCGTCGCCCACATCCCGTGCGGCGACGGTCAGGCGTAGGCGTCGATTCCCGCGGCGACACGATCGCGCAGCCCGGCAAGCATCTGGCGTTCGCTCAGGTCGGCCGCCCATTCCGGGCGCAGCTGGAAGTGCGGTTGATCGACGATCGTCTTCCAGTTGCCGCCCCATTCCAGGCCCAGCTCGACGCCGAGCGCCCCGACTGCCTTGTACATCGGCGACTCCCCGAGGTACTGGTTGCGTTCGAACAGGCCGATATCGAAGGCGATGCCGAAGTTGTGGTTGGAGTAGCCGCCACGCGCATTGGTCACGATGTCGCCCGGCCGCGTACGGCCCTGTCCGTACAACGCATCCTGCTCCGCATAGCTGCGCAGGCCGCTGATGATGTTGATCGTGAGGGCGTGCTCGCGCGCCTTGAAATAGAGCGCACGCGCATACGGCCGGACACGCGGATGCAGTCGTTCGATGATCTTCTCGCTGCGCGAGTTGGCGAGGTCGCCGACCTCGGTCAGCGCGATACCGACCGGGGAAGCCTTGTCGACGATCCGCTTGTAGATCGCACCCCAGGTTTCGGGTCCCGCGCGTCCATCGACACCGACGCCGAGTTTCGCCTGCACGGCACGCACCATATCCTCGATCTGCATCGCTCTGCTCCCTGAGTTCGACCGGGGCAAAGCATACGCCGGTCCGCGAGTGCGCAAAAGCAAGCATGCCGCATTTGCGAAACCGGCAGCAACGGATGGCATGCCGGGCTCCACGATCGCTGGTACAGCGCGCTTCGCGTGCCATGCGGGGCATCTGCTCCTGCGATGCTGACGACCGCTCGCCGACGGCGCGGTTCCAGCACATCCATCGCTGGATGCCTTCGTCATCCGCCTTGCTCGCGTCACTCCAGGCACGCGCTCATCGGGCCGAATTCGCCGCCCGGAATGACAATCCAGCCGACTCGCAACGCGCCAGCGCGAGTGGTTCGGGTCGTCGAACGATTCCCCGCGGCCGGTTTCCCTGCGCGCGGCATCCACCAGGAAAGCCGCCGTGCGGATGTGTCGATGGGAGGTCCGCGCCAGGCCGACCCTGGGCACCCACCAATCCCGTGGCACCCGTCACACTTTCGCGCCACGGCATTCGGCACATTGCAGGCAGGCCGTGGACAAGCGGGCCAGTTCGCATTTCCGGGTATTCGGTGCGGGTACAGTGCCCGGGAATCGCGAAAAGACGGGAATGCGGCAAGTTTCCCGGGCAACCCACGAACAACTCAGCGTATCCGAGGAACCACCGATGCCGGTCAAGTTCGACCCCCAGGAATTCGACATCGCGCTGCGCCATCTTGGCCACGCCGCGCCGATCTCCGCTCCGGCTCAGATCGCCGATCAGCCGATGGCAACCGAGGAATGGCAGCGCAGTGAAATGTTCAAGGTACGGCTGATCACCGCACGGACCAAGTTGAAGCTGATGCGCGACCGCAGCGACGCCCTGCGCGATTCCCTGCAACGCTTCCGTGCCCAGCAGCGCAGCGTGACGCGCGCCTGATCGCGCGAGAAGTCGCGTCCAGCACCGCGCCGGAAAGCGGCCGGCTTTGACATCGCACCCGCTACGCTTCGTCTCCAGCGATTGATCCTCGCCCGCGCAGACCGCAACGCATCGCACCGCGCCTGTGTCGCGCGCCAGCGATGATCCGTATCACTCCCGTCATGCCCGAATCGCCCACCGCATCGGCGGGTTAAGCGGCAGCTATTCGAATCCGTGCGTGAAGATGCGGTCGATCTGGTCGGCGCGACATTGCGCGCCGCCGGATTCGAGGACGATGTTGTCGATGGCCCATCCGCCGGGACGGGTCGTATTGCCGTCGCTGGTCAGGCGGAAGCGCAGGCGCAGGCCGGCGAGATTGTCGGTGCTTGCAGGCAGGGTCAGGCGATTGTGCTGCCAACTCGTGCGGCCCGAGCACTGGTAGAGCGAGGTCCAGCTGCCGCCGGCATTGACCGAGATCTCGACGCGCCCGAAGTCGTAGCCGGACTCGGTGTCACAACGATCGTCAAAGCTCAGGCTGCTTTCGGCATAGCCGGTCAGATCGAGCGTTCGCGACAGGCTGCTGCTCTGGTTGTTGCCATAGTTCGGTGTCGCCCATGCAAAGCCCGCGTTTCCGCCCACGCTGCTCGAGCGGACCCACGGCGACGCTGCGGTCCAGCCATTCGCGCCGGATTCCACATCATCCACGAACACCGCGCATGAACTGTACAAGGCGATATTGCGCACCTGCGTCTGGCCACCGGTCAGGCTGACCCCGTTGAGATCTTCATCTAGATACCCGGCTGGCGCATCGACATGGATGTCGACATTGCCGGGATACATCGGGCGCAGGTAGCCGCCATCGCTTGCGCTGCTCAGGGCGTTGCGGCTTTCCCCGGTGCTGCCATTACTGACCCGCACGCTTGCAGCCAGCGGCACACCGCCCTGCAACGCGCTGATCGTGCCGGCCAGAGTGGCAATTTCGCCCGGCTCGGCGACTTCGATGAATACGGCATTGGGGCTGCCGGCCTGCGACGAGGTATCGCTGCCCTGCACGAAGAGCAGGTGTTTGCCGTTCGAAAGCCCGGTCGTGGAAATGGCCGCGCCAGCTTCCTCGACCGGGCTGTCGAAGGCACCGTCGACCGGCCCAAGTGGGGCGATCGACAACGCGCCTTCCCACGGCAGGCCATCCAGATAGGCCGCCGCCGATGCAATGTTGTGCACCGGTTCGGTTGCGCTGTCTTCTTCCCTGTACCGCGTGTCGTCGAAGCGTGCGGTCAACGTGATGCCCGTTCCTGCGCTGAGCAGGTCGGGGCTCGCGACCAGTTGCGTGACATCCGGTCCAGCGGGCAATCGATAAGGCGCGTGCAGGTTTCGTGCGGCGTAGCGCAGCGCTTCGAGATTGCGCGGGATTGTCGTGTTGACCAGCGCGTCACAGGATTCGAAGAAAGCCTCGTCGAGCTCGAAGGTATAGGAAGGAGCGCCGAGCAATCCGTAAAACGTGTCGTCGGTGGTTCCATCGGTCGGGTAGAGCGTGTCGGCTTGGCCCGGTGAATAATGGTTGAACCACGCGAGGCGTTTGCCGAAAGCACGCAGCGCAGCGCCATTCGGCGCCGCGCTCGAGGTATCGCCCCACGGCCAGAGCACGAGTTCGGCATAGCTGTGCACGTCGAGGAACATGCCCGGATAGTCATCCGGCGCCGCGGCGCCGCCATCGCCGTTGACGTTCGCCGGATGCAGCGGACCCGAGCGACGATCAGGCAGCACGCCACCGCTGCAGACGCCGTCGTTGCCACACACGCCGGCCACGTAGCTGACCAGGTTGGCCGTCTCCGGTTCGGAGTTGGACAGCGGTCCGCGATAGGTTTCGTTGCAGATCGAACCGCTGGAGCCGCCGTTGTTCGGCACGATGCCCCAGTGGAACGGGAAGTTGCGATTGAGGTCGATGCCCGAATTGTTGCCGCAACTCGCCGACGCCGTATTCGTGTTCTTGCGCCAGGAGAGCCCGGTTTCCGCCTTCTTTCGGCCATCGGGATTGGCCTGCAGGATCAGGTGGAAGTTCTCGTGATCGACCAGCCACGTCGCTTCGGGGTCGGTCCCGTAGTTGTCGAGCAGCCATTCGGCGAAATGCGTATTGACCTCGGCTGGCGCGTATTCGCGCGCATGGATCGAACTGAACACGACCATGTCGGGCTTGTCCGGAATACTCGCATCCGTCGCGGAATTGCCAATGCGCAGAACGCGCATCTGATAACCCTGTGACGAATTCTGGGTGCGCTGCCAGGTGGGCCCGATATCGATCGCCCTGGCGAGCGTCGGATGCGTCGCCACCAGTTGGTCCATCGTCGCGTAGGTTTCTTCGACGGTGCGATAGCACGCGTAACCCGGAATCGCTCGAGTCACGTTGAACGCCTCGGCGTAGAACGTGCGCATGTTCGCCGTGCCCACCACATCGACCGAGTAGGCGACGCCCAGCTCGTCGAGGACAGCGAGCTGGGCATCATCCGCAATCAGCGACGCGACATGATTCTTGCGATCGACCTTGAGATGCTGGAAGTTCGGCGCGATCCGCGCCAGTTCGGAAGTATCCTGCCACCTTGCGTCGATGACCCATTCCCCGGCATTGACGTCGCTGACGACGCACGAGACAAGGACCGCAGCGAACAACAGGATGCGCATGTACAGGCTTCCGGGTTGGCAAAGCCCGGCATATTACAGCAGCACAAAGCGCTTGATCCGACGACGGCAACTGCGATGAAATCCTGCGGCAACGCAGCAATGCGACTCCGCCGCAAACAGATCCCAACCGCCACCCGAACCGGATTTTTCATGGATATCCGTACCGACGATCTGGACAGCCCCGCCGTTCACGACCTGCTCAACCAGCATCTGCAGAGCATGGCCCTCCATTCCCCTCCGGAAAGCGTTCATGCCCTGGATATCGATGCACTGCGCCAACCCGAAATCACGTTCTGGTGTGCCTGGGATGGTGAGCGGCTGCTTGGTTGTGGCGCGCTGAAGGAACTCGATGCCGGGCACGCCGAGCTCAAGTCGATGCGCACGGCCGATGCCTGTCGACGCCAGGGAGTGGCTGCGGCCCTGCTCGGCCACATGCTCGCGGTGGCGAAGCAGCGCGGCTATCGACGACTCAGCCTCGAAACCGGATCGATGGCCGCGTTCGAACCGGCCCGCGCGATGTACGCGCGCTTCGGTTTCGTCGCGTGCGATCCGTTCGCCGACTACGTCGTGGACCGGCACAGCGTGTTCATGAGCCGATTGCTCTGATCGACGCAGCACCCGGAACCATGATGGAAGCGGACGACTTCCGCCACGCGCAGCGACACGCGAAATTCAGTCGAGAAATTCGCGGCGCAGATCGACCGTGCTGCGCCGGCCGAGGTCCGCATGATGCGCGTTCAACCATTGTTCGGCCGAGGCCCGCCCAAGATCGCGAAGGCTGGCGAGGAAGTGCGTATCGGTACTGATCTTGCTCGCTGCCGACAGGGTGCCCATGAAGGCGTCGGCTCGGATCAGGTGCACGAGTATGTGGCGCATGCGCTTGGCGTACTCGGGTTTCAACCAGCCTTCGGTCAACTGGCGGCTGACAAACTCGACTGCTCGCATCTCGCGCATCAGCGATGAGTTGAAGCTGATCTCGTTCAGTCGATCCTCGATCCCCGCCGAGGTCGTCGGCACCTCGTCGCGCCACATCTGGTTGACCATGACGACGACCACATCACGCGTCGCTGTCTGGTAGAACAAGGGATAGAGCACGGGGTTGCCCATGTAGCCGCCATCCCAGTAGTGCTCGCCGTCGATCTCGACGGCGTGGAACAGGTGTGGCAGGCAGGCCGATGCCATGACCGCATCGACCGACATCGCCGCGTTGTCGAAGATGCGCACCTTGCCGCTGCGAACGTTCGTCGCGCACAGGAACAACTTGACGTGATCGCAGTGATGCAGGGCGTCGAAATCGACGCAACCGGCAAGCAGGTCGCGCAGCGGATTCACGTTGAGCGGATTGAACTGGTATGGCGAAAACGTGCGTGTGAACGATTCGATCGCCCATTGCTGGGTCGCGAGGATCGGGTCCGAACCGGAATTCGCGATCGGGTTGCCGGCCAGCAGCGCCGCACCCGGATTGAGCATCGCACCCATCTGTCCGACGCGTCCCCAGAAATTCGCGAGGCTGGCGCGCGCGCCTTCGCTTCCGCCGTGCATGAGTCCGTGTGCGACGAGTACGGCATTCATTGCGCCGGCACTCGTGCCGCAAATGCCGTCGAACGTGACTCGACCGTCCTCGAGCAGCCGATCAAGCACGCCCCAGGTGAATGCTCCGTGCGAACCGCCACCCTGCAGTGCCAGGTTGATCGATCGCGGGGCATCCTGCCGGCGCGATTGGTCCGATGGTTTCGCGGCACGCTTGGTCGGTGGAACCATGATCAACCCTGCCAGGTGGGGAATGACGCAGGCGACGCACGCCGCGGAACGTCCAGTGCGCGAACGATACGGCACCGGGGAAATCACGGCGAGCACAGACCTTGCCGGCCCGGCATCGCGAGGCTCGGCACCTGCTGCGCTACGTCCGCTGCCCGGATTCAACCTGTCCGGTGCTTTTCGCGCACGCGATGCACCGCGGAACGCGAACGAGCAGCGGAACGGGCCGCTCGAATCAGTCGAAGCCGTTCTTGAAGATCAGATCCGTTGATATGTAGCAGATGAGAACATTCCCGTTACCGAAGTTCGAGGCAGCCGTAACCGACGCATTGGTGAGCCCGCCGGTAAAATTGGTACCGCCCGCGCCGCCGCCACCGGCTCCCTTGTCGTTGCCGGAACAACCGGGCGTGCCGGCGGATCCGCCGCCGCCGCCGCCACCGCCGAGAAAGCCACCGCCACCACCGCCACCTGCGGGAATGCTCTGCGCGCTGAAGCAGCAGCAGGCCTGGCCGGAACCGCCGGCGCCGCCCGTGCTGTCGACGCTGGTCAGCCCATTCGTACCGAGAAAGCCCGCACAGCCCAATCCCGCTGCACCGCCCGCCGTACCCACGGCACCCGAGCCGCCACCCGCAACGCCACCGGAGGTCGGCGCGCTGGTGCCGTCCGCGCCAGACTGACCGCTCGCGCCGCCATTGCCGCCGGCCACAGTGCTGGCCTCGCAACCGCCACGACCACCACCGCCACCGCCACCCGCCGCGAGGATTCGATTGCCGGGCGCAACGCCTCCGACCCGAATGTCGGTCGCGCCGCCGCCGCCGCCTGCATTGGAATTTCCACCATCTGCACCGCCGTTGAAGCCACCAAGAGTCGTGGTGCCCTGTCCACCTATGAAGATGTTCAGCGTCGTGCCCGAAGAGGCTGCCCGGTTTCCGGAAACGAAACCGCCTCGCCCACCCTCGCCGCCCACGGACCCATTCCCTCCCAGCTGACCGGAACCGCCCTGGGCGCCGTTCGCTTCGATATAGAGAGCACTGATTGCATTCGCCGGAACGACGAACGATTGTTGCGCTCCGGTGAAGTCAAAGCGCACGACCTTGTCCGAGTTGGCACAACTCGGGTTCGCCGATCCGCCGGCGTGAGCATCGAATGGACACGTCAGGATCACCGCGCAAAGCACAGTCACCATCGGAGCGATCTTCATCGGAATTCCCCTGTTCCCTGGCCCGCAATGTCGGGTCGCGCCGATCATATGCCTACTGCCAGGCGATCACATCATCCGCATGCTCGCGGCAGCCGAGGATGCCTTGGCGCTGCTGCGACGACCGTGGGAGCCGTTGCCGGCGCTGGGTCCAGCGGTACGCGGGCAGGGAAACGGCGTTCTCGTGGAGGCTGCGCCGCGCACGTACCCGAACGCTGGCTGGATGGCAGCCGTTCACTTGCTGCCGATGCCATCCGCCCAAGCGGCTTCGCACGCATGCGCCACTCGTCTCGTTCGCTGCGTCCGCTGCGCTGGCCGCAGGACCGATCAGCTCACTGGTATCCCTTCGCCTGCAGCGAGAACAGATGGGCATAGTGACCCGCCTGCTGCACGAGCTGATCGTGGTTGCCGTGTTCGATGATGCGGCCGTCCTGGATCACGATGATCTGGTCGGCCATGCGCACGGTCGAGAAGCGGTGCGAGATCAGGATCACGATGCGATTCTTCGACAAGGTCCGGAAGTGCTCGAAGATCGTGGCTTCGGCCTCGGCATCCATCGCGGCGGTCGGCTCATCCAGCACGAGGATATCGGCCTCGGAGCGCATGAACGCACGCGCGAGGGCGATCTTCTGCCACTGGCCGCCCGATAGTTCGCGACCATCGTTGAACCACTTGCCGAGCTGGGTTTCGTAGCCGGCGGGAAGGTTCTCGATGAACTCGCTGGCCATGCCTTTCTCGCTTGCCTCGCGCCAGCGCGCCTCGTCCTCGAAATGGTTGACGTCGCCCGCGCCGACGTTTTCGCCGACCCGCAACTGGTAGCGCGCGAAATCCTGGAAGATCACGCCGATGCGCCGACGCAAGGCGGTTTCGTCCCAGTCAACCAGATCAACCCCGTCGAGGAGGATGCGTCCGCTATCCGGCGAGTACAGACGCGTCAGCAACTTGATCAACGTGGTCTTGCCCGAGCCGTTCTGCCCGACCAGGGCCAGCGATTCGCCCGGGCGAATATGCAGGTTGATGTCTTCAAGGGCCGGCGATTCGGCGCCCGGATAGGTGAAGCTGACCCGCTCGAAACGGATGCCATCGGTGGCATGCGTGCCTCGCGATGCGCTGCCCGACGGCGCACGCACCGGCGTTTCGAGATAGTCGTAAAGCGTGGACAGGTACAGGTTGTCCTCGTACATGCCGCCGATCGAGGAGAGGATCGCCGAAACCGCGGACTGTCCCTGGCGGAACAACATGAAGTACATCGTCATCTGACCGAGGGTGATGCGCGCCATCACCGTGGTGAACGCAATCCAAGCGTAGGCGCCATAGAGGGTCAGCGTGCCGATCAAACCGAGGCCGAGACCCCAGCTGTCGCGACGCAAGGTCAGATTGCGGTCGGCCTTGTAGAGTTTGTGGAAAATGCCGCGATAGCGATCGAGCAGCATTGGACCAAGGCCGAACAGCTTGACCTCTTTCGCACCGTCCTCGCGCGCAAGCACGGTTTCGAGATACAGCTGCATGCGCGTGTCGGGTGAGCGCCAGCGGAACAAGGTGAAGGCATCGCCCGAGAACTTGGTTTCGGCGACAAATGCCGGCAAGCCCGCGAGCAACAGAACCGCCATCGCCCACGGCGAGAAACTGACCAGCAGGACACCGTAGCTGACCAGCGCAATCACATTCTGGGCCAATCCGAAGGTCCGGTTGACCAGGGATAGCGGTCGGCTCGAGGCCTCGCGCCGCGCGCGAGTGAGCTTGTCGTAGAACTCCGAATCCTCGAAGTGGGCCAGATCGAGGGTCAGGGCCTTTTCGAGGATCATGACGTTGACCCGCTGCCCGAGCTGCGCGCGCAGCAAGGATTGGCAGAACGAGATGCCCCGCTGCGCGGCCGCCATCGCACCGACCAGCAGGCCCTCGAGGACGACCAGCCAGAACACGGCGGCCAGATGCGCTGCGCCGCCCGACTGCACCTCACGTGACGCCGCAACGACGGCATCGACGATCTGCGCTCCGACCCAGGCGATCCCGGCCGGCAGCAGGCCGGCGATCAGGGTCAGCGTCGCCAGTGCGATTGTCAGCGCATGGCTGGTGCTCCAGACCAGCTCGATCGCGCGCCGGCTGAAGCGGAACGCGCCGAAGAAGCTGCGGGCGATGTCGCCCTTGCCCGTCGACGCGGAAGACTTGTGCGCAATCATCGAGGGCGTCCGTCGTCAGCCAGGCCGGATCCCAGCATATGGGGACGATGCGGCCACTCCAAACCATGCAACCGCCACGCAGCCGCGAAAATGACGATGCAGCGTTCGTCACCCGCGTCCGATTGGCTCCGTACGGCCCGAATCAGGGCACACGTGCTCAGTAGGGTGGCGATGGCGCGCGCAAACCGCAGCTCGGGCACGGCTGAGGGTTCAAGCCCGGAAGGTCGGTTCCTCCGAAAGGCCTGACTCGCGTACCGCATTGCGGGCAAGTGTAGTAGCGGTCTCGCCAGAGCAGATGGATGAAAACCACCAGCCAGAGCGCAAAGGACACGATGAAGTACCCGACCGGTGCTCCACCAATCAACCAGCGCTCGGGAGACCACCCTGTGACCGGGAAAGAAAACAGGTAGACAAGCACAGGACCACGAGCAGATGAAAAAGGCCAAGCCTCCTGCCCCGCCTCCAGCGCGCCGTGATCTTTCCCCACGCTTCGTCATGGTCGGTCATCGGTATCGCGGCTTGGCGATGTACGGTGACTCGCCCCTGCCGGGTGAATTCACCGCGCGGGAACAACCGCCCCAACGCGCCGCCGCACCGCGTCCATGTCGCGCACCGCGCGGACCTCGACGCAACCGGTCTGCGTCCACGGAAAGCTCGCCGCGATACGCACCGCTTCCTCGTAATCGGCCGCCTCGATCAGGTTGAAGCCGCCAAGCAGTTCCTTGGTTTCAGCGAACGGTCCGTCGACCACGCTCAGCTTGCCATTGCGGAAACGCACGCTCCTCGCCGATGACGCGGCTTCGAGCTGCTGCGAATCGATCAAGGTGCCCTGCTCGCGCATTTCGTCGGCGTTCCTGAAACAGTGGTTCATTCGCGCATCGAATTCACCGTCGGGCAGGGCTTCGAGCATTTCGTCGTCGGTATAGATCAACAGGAGGAATTGCATGGTGTGTCCCGGGCTCCAGGTACGGCCACGATCGTGCGTCGCGGCGGTTGCGTCAAGCGATCGATCGGCGTGCGAGCATCCAATCGGGATGCTGCGGTGGTTGATCTCGGTGTTCGTCGCGCCGATCGTGACACCTCCGGTCGCTCCGGATTGTCGTGTGGATGCCGTGCGGATTGGCGTGCGTCAGTTGCCCGCGGCGCCGGGCAGATCGTTTCCGCCCTGCGCGCCGCCAGTGCGCAGAGTGCCGGCACCCGCGGGATCGGTCGCGGCCTGCCTGGCCCATGTGGCACGCAGCGGATGCGCTTCGGTATTGAACGTGATCGCGTCGAAGTCCAGTGCGGCCGGGTTGAACAACAGGTAGAAATACTTGAATGTCTCGGCGAGCACGTAGCTCTCCATGCGGTCCTTCTTCTGCTTCGTGATCACGCTCTGCAAGGCCGCGTAGCCGACATCGTTGCGGCAATGCCTGACGAAATCACGGAACAGGGTGCGGCCCATCGCGAGGTATTTCGGGTCCCGTGTCACGTGGCTCAGCGAGTAGGCCGATTCGACGATCTCGGGACGCAGTGCATAGCCCGGATATGGAATTTCGCCGCTGCGGTAATCGTAGACCTCGGGCTCGATACCGTGGATCCGCCACATGCGGAACGAGGAATCCTGCAGTCGCGCCGCGCGTGCGGTGTCGCCGGAAAGTGCAAGCAGCGCCGGGAAGAACGCGTCGAGCGCGCCGTAGGTCGAATGCGTGCGCTTGCCCGTGTGCATGTCGGCGGCGCCGTACCAGAGCGCGCCATCGACGTCGTCGGCCAGGTGCGTGTTGACCGCCGCGATGCCGGACTTCCACATCGCAAGGCAGTCGTCGTCGCCGAACAGGCGCCAGCACTTCCACAGATACTCGTAGTACGAATCAATACCGCCCGAAATGTGGGAATCCGTATCGAGCCACTGTCCGGTCTCGACATCGATCACCGAGCCGACCAGTCCGAGTTTGGAGCGGCGCTTGAAGGTCTCGACGAGAGCGCGCTTGGCCTTGGTGTAGTACACCGGCTTGCCGGTCAACCTGGACAAGGTGCCGAACTCAAGCAGCAGGGTGCCGGTCTCGGCCGGGTTGGTCTTCGGATTGCGCGTCTTGCCGGTGCGCAGGTTGATCTCGACATACGGCAACCCGGTCGGCGAATCGAACACCGGCAGCAGGCGCTGGCCGAGGTCCTCGGCCTTGGCCAGCAGGCGCTCGTCGCCGCTCAGCTGATAGCCCGACAGCAAGCCGCCGAGCAGGCGGATCGTGATCTCGAAATTCTTGACGTGGATATCCTTGTCGAAATCGAGTTTCGTCGCGATCAGTTCGCGCGCTGCATCGGCCTCGTCGGTCAGGCCCATCACGATGAGCGTGTCGAGCGCATCGACCGGCGTCATCAGCAACGGCTCCGCATACCAGTCGTGCGGCTTGTGACTGAGGGGCGCGAGATCATCATGTCCCCAGGCGTACTTGCGGTAGTCCTTCCACGCATGCAGGAACTCCGACTTCACCTCGGCGGCGAGGCGGGCGGATTCAGCCGCTGAAACGTGGCTTGCATCCGGCGTGGATGCGGCAACGGCGGGAGGGGCCGCCGCCAGCCAGAGGACAAAACCGAGGACAAGTCGATTTTTCATGCGTGGATTTCCTTCACTTGTTCACGGTATGTGCGCATCCCTGTTGCGCGAGCCGGGGCCTCCTACGCAACGCCTGCACTTTTCGTCGGAACCGGCGAACGCCGGATCAGGGCGAGCACTTCGTGGCAGGCGCCCATCGTGTGATAGTCGGTCTTTCCGGCGGGACTTTTTTCCTCGGAGTATTTGCGGTTCTCGTGATCGAGGATGCGGTACCACGCACCGTGTTCGTGATCGACGAAGAAACGCCACGCATATGCCCACAGCTTGTCGTAATCGTCGACGTGGCGAAGATCGCCGGTGCGCGCACTGAGCAGGGCCGCTGCGGCCAGCGCTTCGGCCTGCACCCAGAAATACTTGTCGCCATCGCAGATCGATCCGTCCGGCGCGAAGCCGTAGCAGAGGCCGCCATTGAGGTCATCCCAGGCGCGCTCGATCGCGGTTTCGAACAGCCGCGTCGCGGTCGGCAACAGCCATTCCCGCGGCGCATGACGTTCAAGCATCAACAGCAGCTTGGCCCATTCGGCCTGGTGGCCGGGCTGGAATCCCCACGGACGGAACAGGTGCTTCGGATCGTCGCGATGGTAGTTCCAGTCGATGTTCCAGTTCTCGTCGTAGTGTTCCCAGACCAGCCCACCGGCCTGCGCCGCCTGCCGACGCGTCATCGCATCAGCGACTGTCATTGCGCGATCGAGATAGCGCGGCTCCCGCGTCGCCTCGAATGCGGCCAGCAGCGCTTCGGTCAGATGCATGTTCGCGTTCTGTCCGCGATACGGCGAGAAACGCCATTCGGCATCGGCCTCGTCGCGATACAGCGCCGCGTCCGCGTCCCAGAACCTCGCCTCGAGCAACTGCCAGGTTTCGTCGAGCCACGCGCCGGCCTCGCCGATGCCGGCGCGCAGTGCAGTCGCATAGGCGAGCAGGACAAAGGCCATGCCATAGGCGTGGCGCGTCGCATCGAGGACCTCGCGATCGCGGATCGTCCACGCATAGGCGCCGCTGCGCGGATCCCGATGCACCTCGCGCAAGTAGGCGAGTCCGTGGCGTGCCGCCTCGAGATAGTCGCCGCGATCGAACTCGCGTGCGGCCATCGCATAGTTGAAAACGAAGCGCGTGCTGCTGACGAGGTGGCGACTGCTGTGATCGTAGACGCTGCCATCGTCCATGAAATAGTGGAAGAAGCCGCCGGATGGATCGATGCAGTGCGGATGGTAGAAATCCATCGTCCGCGCGATGTGCGAACGAAGGAAGTCGATCGACCAGAAATCCGGCAGGGTTGTCACAGCGAGGCCACCTTCAATTGTCCGGACACCGGTGTCTGCATCAGGATCTCGACCTCCGCACGAGCCGGCATTGCCGCAAACGCGCCGCGACGGGTCGTGGCCAGTGCGCCACAGGCACAAGCGAATCGCAGGATGGACTCGAGACGTGCGGGATCGTCGAGTAGCGTATCAAGGTCGGATGCCTGCACGCCGACGCGTGCGAGTGCGAACAGCAGGCCGCCGCTGAACGCATCGCCTGCGGCGGTACTGTCGATCACGTGGACCGTGTAGGTGTCGAGGATGCCCTCGGCTTGCCTCGTGTACCAGCGCAGAGGACGCGCGCCGTCGGTGACCAGGATCAGCTTGGCATGACCGTTGCGGATCCTGTTCAGGGCAGCCGCTTCACCGCCGGCCATGTCGGCGAGGAAGGCCAGCTCCTCCGCGCTGAGCTTGATCAGGTCGGCAAGGGCCAGCGCGGCATGGATGCGCGGACCCGGATCGACCCCCTGTGGCCACAGCGCGGGACGCAGGTTCATGTCGAAACTGACGAGCACGCCTGCATCGCGGGCACGGCGCATGCAGCCCAGCGTGGTTTGTGCGATGCCTTGTTCGGTCAGCGAGTTCGAGCACGCGTGGAAGATGGACGCGTCGATGAATGCGCTCGCCGACAGCTTGCTCTCGCGGAACAGCAGGTCCGCGGCGGGCGGGCGGTAGAAACTGAAGCTGCGTTCGCCGTGCGCGTCGAGGCTGACGAAAGCCAATGCCGTCGGTGCGGCACCGGTGCGCTGGACGTGGTGGGTGCCGACGCCGGCTCGATGCAGGCTGTCGAGCAGGAATTCGGCGAACGTGTCGAGGGCGAGCATGCCGACGAACTCGGCCTTGCCACCCAGTGCGGCTACCGCGACCGCGACATTCGCCGGAGCACCGCCTGCGTGTTGCTGGAAAATCCGCGGTTGCGATGGATCCGCCGATGCCACCGGCAGGAAATCGACCAGCGCCTCACCGAAACATACAACCGGTTTCATGTCAGTGCCCCGCCGCGCGCGCCGGACTGGCCGATACGGCATCGTCGGGCAAGGTGGATCCGTCTTCGATGCGTGAGCCGGAAAATCCGTAGTGAATGATGAACAGGTAACAGAGCAGCGGCAGCACGAATGCGTGCTGGATGCCGATCCGGTCTGCGAGCAGTCCCTGCAGCAGTGGAATGATTGCGCCGCCGACGATCGCCATGATCAGCAGGCTCGACGCCTTGTCGGTCATCGGGCCCATCTTCGCGATGCCGAGAGTGAAGATGTTCGGGAACATGATCGAATTGAACAGGCCGACCGCGACGATGCTCCACAGTGCGACCGATCCCTGGCTCAGTAGCGTCGTCGCAACGAGCACGCAGGCGATTGCCGCGAACAGGCCGAGCAGGTGCCGCGGATCGAACCAGCGCAACAGGGCGAAGCCGACGAAGCGGCCGATCATGGCTCCACCCCAATAGAGGGAAACGTAGCCGGCAGCCTGCGCTTCACTGATGGCGCCAATCCCGGGCAACGACAGGTAGTTGATCAGGAAGCTGCCGATCGCGACCTCCGCGCCGACATACAGGAAGATCGCAATCACGCCGAGCCGCACGTGGCGGAAGCCGAGCACGTCGGCAAAGCGATGGCGCTGCGCATCCCCACGCGCGGTCGCTTCGGTCAATGCCGGCAGGCGAAACAGCCAGACCACGACGGCGAGGATGAACAAGGTCACCGCGAGGCCGATGTAGGGCCCTGTCACGAGCGCGGCCTGTTCGCTGCGATAGGCGAGCAGATCGGCGGGACCGAGTCGACTGAGTTCAGTCGCACCGAGCACGCCCCCCGACAGGATCAGCGCACCGCCGAGCGCAGGCGCAATCGTCGTGCCGAGCGAGTTGAGCGCCTGGGCGAGGTTCAGCCGGCTCGAAGCCAGGCGTGGCTCGCCGAGCAGGCATACGTACGGGTTGGCCGCGACCTGCAGCAAGGTAATGCCGCTGGCGAGCACGAAGAAAGCCAGCAGGAACAGCGGATACGAAACCCACTGCGCGGCAGGGATGAACAACAGGGCACCGACACCCGTGACGCCGAGGCCGATCACGATGCTGGCCCGGTAGCCGAGGCGCGCGATGACCCTGCCGGCCGGCAGCGACATGACGAAATACGCGCCGAAGAAGATGAACTGCACGAGCATCGCCTGTGCATAGTTCAGCGTGAACACCGATTTGAGATGCGGTATCAACACATCGTTGAGCACGGTGATGAAGCCCCACATGAAGAACAGGGTGGTCGCGACGATCAGCGCCGTGCGCGGACTTGCTGTGCGATCGTTCATGCGGGAATTCCGTGCATCGTGGGGGGTGGGCAACTGCTCTCACGCACGATCAGTTGCACGGCAATCGAATGTTGCGCGTTCGCGATCGACGGATCGCGCATGCGTTCGAGGATGCGTTCGGCGGCCTGGCGTCCGCGCGCGCGTGGCGCGGTTGCAATCGTGGTCAGCGGTGGCACGCTGAGCGCCGCTTCGGGAATATCGTCGAAACCGACCAGGGCGAAATCGACACCGGGTCGACGTCCGCGCGCGATCAGGCCGAGTTGCAGGCCGAGCGCGACGGCATCGTTGTAGCAGACTGCCGCGGTTGGCGCCGGATCGCTTGCAAACAGGGCGCCCGCCTGGCGCGCCGCTTCGAGCCGGGTCGGCGCAGTTTCGATACGCCAGCGCGGTTCGGCCTCGACGCCGGCATTGGCGAGCGCTTCGAGATAGCCCTTGCGACGCTGGTGGCACGAACTCGAATCGCGGTGGCCGCCATAGAACGCGATGCGTCGATGGCCGAGCGCGATCAAGTGCTCGGTGGCGAGCCGCGCACCGACGAGATTGTCCATCACCAGATAGTCCCAATCGCCGCCGAGTTCGCGGTTGAAGACAAGCACGGGCATGTGATCGCCGACCACGCGCGCCACCGCTGCGCCGTCGCTGCCCTCGGCCGGCGAGAGGATGATGCCGGCCGGCGCATGCTCGACCAGCGAAGCCAGCACGGCCTGCTGACGCGCGACCGACTCACCGGTACTGCCCAGCAAGGTCACGAAGCCGACAGCCGCCAGCGCTTCGTCGACACCTGCGGCGAATTCGGCGAAGAATGGATTGGAAAGATCATTGATGACCAGCGCCACGCTGGACGCCGAGCGTGAGCGCAGGTTGGCCGCCGCCCGGTTGTAGATGTAGCCGACGCGACGTATCTCGGCCTCGACCCTGGCCCGCGTTTCGGCGTGCACGAGCGGACTGCCGCGCAGCACCAGCGAAACCGTCGCACGCGAGACTCCGCAACCGCGAGCGACATCATTGAGGGTCAGTTTCGTGGCGGACATGCCTGGCGGGTCATCACATTTGGATCGTTCCAATCCAATGAGTTTGCCTTCGCAGCGAGGGACCAGCACGGTGCACCGCAGCAAGACGGCGTCGAGCGCCTGTGCTAGATTTTTGTTTTGGATCGTTCCAAATTCACCTCTCAGGCAATGTGTGGGCAGCGGCGGAACCCGGGCATTGCCGCTCCGCGACCCTGTCCTGACGAATGGCGATGTGGACGGACGACGTTTATGCGGGGGCGATTGTCGAGGTGAACACATCCGGGATTTGATGTTGCGCATCGCGGAGCAGGAACCCGGAGGGGAAAGGACAGCACGAAGACAGCGCCGTAGTCTGCGCAGACGACGTTGCCGGGCGCGACGGGAACCCTCCCCTCTGCGTCGCGCCCACCTCCCTCGACAATCGCCCCAGGCAAGGACACATGCCCTGGAGCTTCACGATGTCGAACCAGCCATCGTCGTTCCCGGCAAGGGAACCGTCCGCCCACCTACCCTCGAGGAATTCCCGCATGCGTCTTGAACTCCCGGCCGTTTCGCTCCTGCGTGCGACGCTGGGCGCCTGCCTTGTCGCATCGACCAGCCTCGTCGTGCATGCGGCCGGCGCAGATTCCGCGGAACGCGCCTACGCCGCTGTCGATCCATTCATCGGCACGGGTGGCGAAGGCCATACCTTCCCGGGCGCCGTTGTGCCGTTCGGCATGGTCCAGCTCAGTCCGGACACGCAACTGAAGACGCGCAAGGAAGGCTATGGATGGGCGGCCGGCTATCGGCACGACGACACGACGATCTTCGGTTTCTCGCATACGCATTTTTCCGGCACAGGTCATTCCGATCTCGGCGACCTGCTGGTCATGCCGATCACCGGTGACGTGCGGCTCGAACCTGGCACGGTCGGACAACCCGGCAGCGGCTACTTCTCGCGCTTCAGTCACGCCGACGAGAAAGCGGAACCGGGCTACTACGCGGTCAGCCTCGCCGATTACGGCATCCGAGCCGAGCTCACCGCCGGCGAACGCATCGGCGTGCATCGCTACAAGTTTCCCGCGTCCCGCGCGGCGCATGTGCTGGTCGACCTGCGCACGAGCATGTACGCCTACCCGGGAAAGGTCCTCTGGTCGCGCCTGCGCCTGCATGCGGACGGAACCCTGACCGGCTTTCGCGAGACGCGTGGCTGGGCCGCGGGTCGGCAACTGTATTTCGCGATGCGCTTCTCGACCGCGCCGAGCGGGCACGCCTTGCACGATACCGAGCAGGACATCCCCTACAAGGGATTTGCGCCACCGGCCGAGAACGATCCGGCCGCGCGCGCGCAGATCGAAGGACGCGCACTCGTCGGCGTGCTCGACTTCCCGGCGGCGACGCGCGAGCTCGTCGTCAAGGTCGCGATCTCGCCGGTCAGCGAGGATGGCGCGATCGCCAATCTCGATGCGGAGATGCCGGACTGGGATTTCGATCGCGTGCGTGGCACGGCGAGGAAATCCTGGACCGACGCCCTCGGCGTGTTCGAAGTCGATGCCCCCGACGCGATGCGTCGAAGCTTCCACACCGCGGTCTATCACAGCCTGATGGCGCCGAGCCTGTTCATGGACAGCGACGGTCGTTATCGCGGGCCCGACAATGCCGTGCACCGCGCAGAGGGCTACCGCCACGTCTCGACATTCTCGCTGTGGGATACCTATCGCGCGCTGCATCCGCTGCTGACGATCATCCAGCCCGAGCAACGCACCAACGACGTGGTCAACTCGCTGCTCGCATCGCGCCGCGAAAGCCCCTACGGCATCCTGCCGGTATGGGCGTTCCACGGCCTCGAAACCTGGTGCATGATCGGCTACCACGCGGCACCGGTGATCGCCGACGCGTACATGAAGGGCATCCGCGGCTACGACGCCGATGCCGCCCTCGATGCGATGGTCGCGAGCGCCAGCTACGCGCCGTATGACGGCATCGGCGATTACATGAAGCTCGGTTACGTGCCGATCGACCGCGAGGGCGAAGCAGCCTCGAAGACCGTCGAGTATGCGTTCGACGACTGGACGATCGCACGCATGGCGCGTGAGATCGGCAAGACCGATGTCGCCAGGCAGTTCGACAAGCGCGCCGCGAACTGGCGCAACACCTTCGATCCGGACAGCGGTTTCCTGCGCGCCAAATTGTCCAATGGAAAATTCCGCGAGCCGTTCGACGCCGCGGCGAGCGGCTACGGCACCGACTACACCGAAGGCAATGCCTGGCAGTACTCGTGGTACGTGCCGCAGGACATCGCCGGCCTGATCGCCGCGCATGGCGGCGACGCGAAGTTCGTGCGGCGCATCGACGCCGTGTTCAACGCAACGGTCGATCCGAAATTGTTCGAGCACATGGAAGACATCACCGGCCTGATTGGCTGGTATGCGCACGGCAACGAGCCGAGTCACCACGTCGCCTACCTCTACGACTACGCGGGCCAGCCATGGCGCACCCAGGAGCGCCTCAGGCAGATCATGGATTCGCAATACGCGGCGCGTGTCGACGGACTCGCTGGCAACGACGATCTGGGCCAGATGTCGGCGTGGTACGTGTTCACCGCGCTTGGCTTCTATCCGGTAGCGCCGGGCAGCAATGAGTATGTGATCGGGCGTCCGTTCCTGGATCGCGTCGCGATGAACCTGCCAAATGGCAAACGCTTCACGATCGTCGCCGCGAATCTCGATGACGCGCATCCCTACATCGGCGCGGTCACCCTCGACGGCAAGCCGCTCGAGCGCAGCTTCATCCGCCACGAGGAAATCATGGCTGGCGGCGAACTGCATTTCACGATGCAGGCCGCACCTGACAAGGAATGGGCAAGCGGAAGGACGGCGCGACCGTATTCGATGAGTCCCCGTTGAGCATGAGGTGTTTGCAGCGGATGCGGCTGGTTTCCTGAGCCGCGTCGCGCAAGCGATCAGCTCGCCGCGCTGTTCCGATTCTCGGCGATCAGGGTGCGCATCCGCAGGTATCCGCGGCGCTGCCAATCGAGCAGTTGCGGCATGTCGATCGGACGTCGCCCGATCAACTCGATGCGTCCGGTTTCCCGTATTTCGACGTGCTCGACGCGACGACGTCCCGTGTTCTTGGCCAGGTAAAGCGCGGCATCGGCCCAGCGGATCGCATCCGACAACGGCGCCCGCCAGCCTTGCGCGAGCGGATGCTGCACGTAGCCGCCCGACACGCTGACCGGTATCGACTGTCCGTGCCAGGGCACCGGCGCACCCTCGATCCCGGCCAGCAAACCCCGCACGTCGCGCTCGAGTGTCGTGCTGCTGTCGCGATGGTTGAGGATGACGAGAAATTCCTCGCCTCCCCAGCGGTACAGCTCATCCGTTCTGTCGAGGACGCGACGGATGCGTTCGACGACGGTCTTGAGTACCGCGTCGCCGGCTTCGTGCCCATGCTGGTCGTTGATCGCCTTGAAATGATCGAGATCGAGCAACAGCAACCCGGTCAACGACGTGCCGGTGTCGCCCTGCGGCGGGGCATGCACGCGCCGTCGCTGGAACTGGTAGCGGCTCGAAGCGCCGGTCAACGCATCGAAACGCACGACGTCGGACAAGCGGTCACGCTCCTTGCGCGCGCGGCGGATGGCCACGTACAACATTGCGCTCACGCTGATCGCGAACAATGCCAGCACGAGGGCCAGCGCCTTGCCCATGCGCTCGGCGCGCAGCCGCTGCTGCTGGACGCGGTTTTCGATCGACAAGGCAGAGATGCGATGTTCGAGGTCCTGCGCCGTATGGCGCGCCTCTGCTTCCGCGATCGCGCGGCCGCGTTCGTTGCGGAACAGCTGCGACCACAAGCGCTGGCGGCGCTCCATCACTTCGACCGCGCGGCCAAACAGTTTCTTGTCGCGCAAGGTGCGGATCTGCCGATCGAGGCCATCGAGCACATCGACCATCTGGCCCGTGTCGATGAAGTGTTCGGTGGAGCTCTGCATCAACGCAAGCCCCGCATCGACCTGGTCGAGTTGCATCAGCGCATGCCCGCGAAGCATGCGCGCCCGCGCCAGGTAGTAGCTGTCCTCACGCTGCGTGGCCAGTGCCTCGATGCGATCGATCGCTGCGATCGCCTGCTGCGACTTTTCCATCGCGAGCAACCATTCGGCGCGCGCGGCACCGACACGCAAGGTCGTGAAGGCCGGCTGCTCGCCATCGAGCAGGCCTTCCGCTTCGCGCAGTGCGTTGTCCGACTCGATGAGACGACGCTTCTTCAGCAACGCGATGGCGCGCGTCGAGAGCAGGGATATCCGGTTCTGCACCGGAAACGGATCGACCGGCAGGGCGAACGCGCGATCGACGTATTCGAGGGCGGGATCGGGAAGTTCCATTGCGTTGTAGAGATCGGCAATCGTGCTCAGGCGGAACAGGCGCGCGCTTTCGCTGCCAGACGGCAGTTTCCCGGCCCAGTCGAGCGCGGCGAGTTGGTGCCGCAACGCCGTATCGAAGTTGCCGGCATCGAAATACATGTTGCCGTAACTGAGCTCGAGCGCCTCCATCACTTCGGGCGAGGCATCCGAGCGGATATGCGCGCGCACCCCGTTGAGCTGGTCGATGAACTTGCCGATATCGTCGTCGGCATGGCTCATGTAGATGCGCCGGATGTCCATCAGGCTGACCGTATCGACATCGCCATGGGCTTCGGCGAGATCGCGCAATGCCTTCATCGCAGCCAGTCGCTGATCGACGCTCTGGTTTCCGCCGAGCACGCTCATCCGTGCCTGCGCCAGTTCACGTTGCAGCGGATACGGTGCATCGTCGGGTATCGATGCCTCGATCCGCGCGAGCTGCGCGGCGGCGCCGGTCGACGCCGGGGCGTTGCCCTGAAGGGCATGCAGTTGCTCGACCAGCGCCTCATTCGAGGTTGATGCGGTCATCGCCCAGCAATGACCGGCGGGCATTCCGAGCAGGGCGCAGGCCATCGCCAGGCCGCGCATGCAGGACTGCAGGCGAACCCTGGCTTGGGTGGGTGTCGATGTCCGAGAGTCGTGCCAGGTCACCGTTACCGTTCGCTTGGGTGTGGCGCAGACAAAGCTACCATTGATCGGAACGTGGCCGTTGAATCGATTTGTGCACGCGGGGTCGCCCGCGGCGGCTCTGCGCAACACTGCTCCATTGGCGCAACTCTCTGGCGGCGTGGTCGGGATGCGGAAAGCAGCTCCAGCCGCTCGTCCCGGACTGGGTGACGATGCTCATCGCCGAGTGGTCAGTCCTTCCCATGCGACGCAGCGGGATCGGCACGCTGGCAATTGGCATGTCGATTGCGCCACGGGATCAGCGTTGCCTCAACGATGCGGATCGTGGGCGTCGTCCAGGCTGATGCCGCCGCCCATGCCGCCTCCGATTCCGCCACCTGCCTTGCCGCCGCCACGTCCTGCGTTGTCCTTGCCTCCAGCGTCGCCCTTGCCGCGCGTGCCCGAAGGGCGCGTAGGCCCCTGGCGCGGAATCGAAACGTCGCTCGGCACTGCATCGAGATCCAGCACCTGGCGGATGAACGTCCTCAGCGAGACGACAAGGTCGGCTGTATGCGTTGGCCGACCCGCTGCCAGTTCCGAGGCAGCGATCGCCGCAAGTCGCATCTGTTCCCCGGTGCCAAGCAGGATGATGTCCGACAACGCCGCCTCGACGGCGTCACGCACGCGCCGCGATCGGTCCGCACCGGATCCTTCCGCGGGCATCGGCAGCACTTGCCCGGCCGCCGCCGCGCGTTCGTGGGCATGCCTGAGATCGCGCAGATGAGTCGGATCGACCTCAAGATTGCCGGTGAACGATCCGCCCAGCGTCTTGTAGGCCGCAATCAGGGTGCGCAGGCGTTCGTTGATCTGGCGGTTCTCGCGCTCGCGACGTTGCTGGATCGTCTGCATCGCGATCAAGCGCACGCCCACGCCGATCAAGGTGATCACGGCCAGGCCGAACAGCGTCGACAGCATCGTCTGCCAGGAACTGAAATCAAGATTGCGCATGCGCGTGCTCCGAGGCCAGCGGCCAGTCTATGCCTGTCGCACGGCGATCGCTTCACGCACAGACATCCCTCACGCAGCCGCGCAGCCAGCGGTGCGCCGCGTCGCCGTCGAGGCGTGGATGCCAGAGCATCGACACGGTCATTTTCGCAAGCACGATCGGCAGCGCAAAGCTGTGCATGCCGGCGCGCAGATTCCCGGTGTGCCGCTCCGGAACGCTCGCGATCAGGTCGGAGCCTCGTGCCAGGGCAAGCGCCATCGAGAAGCCGCCGACGATCGTGACGATGTCGCGCGCGAATCCGAGTGCTTCGAGGCCTTCATCGATCGGTCCCGTATCGAGGCCGTGTCGCGACACATGCACATGCCTGCCTTTCGCATAGCGCGCCGCGCTGAGCTTGCCGCGCGCGAGCGGATGCCCCGATCGAACCACGCCGACGTAGCGATCGGCGAACAAGGCCTGCGCGCGCAGTTCGGGCGGTGTCGTGTCGACCACGACGCCGGTTTCGAGATCGATCGTGCCGCTGCGCAACGGCGTGCCGTCCTTGTCGGGCTTGCCGACGAAGCGCAGACGCACGCCTGGCGCTTCGGATGCGGTCCGCGCGAGCAGGGCCGGACCGAAGTTCTCGACGAAGCCATCGCTGGTACGCAACGTGAAGGTCCGTTCGAGCCGTTCCAGCTTGAGTGCCTCGGTCGGACGCAACACGGTCCTTGCTGCTTCGACGAGCGGCCCGACACGCTCGCGCAGTTCGAGCGCGCGAGGCGTCGCGACGAGGCCCCGGCCCGCCCTGACCAGCAGGGGATCGCCGGTTGTCGCGCGCAGTCGAGCAAGCGCCCGGCTCATCGCCGATGGACTCAGGCGCAGTCGCCGCGCTGCCGCGGCAACGCTGCCTTCGGCAAGCAGCACATCCAGGGTGACGAGCAGGTTGAGATCAGGCGTGCCCATGGCCGGACGATAGCACCGGTTGGACGATATGGGGCGTTTGATGCACGGATGAAGTGCAACTGCTGCGTCTTCCGCCACGTCACTCGAGCACCTATCGTGATGTCACTCCGCCCGGGAGTCAGTCCTCAAGGAAACCAGCATGGGCACCCCGGCTGCGCGATCAGCAGACTCCGACACTGCGATGCCGGCAGCGCGCGCGTCCTCGCGCGGCCCGCTCGCCAGCCTTTGCCTCGCGATGCTGCTGTCATCGCTCGGCACCAGCAGCGCCAATGTCGGGCTGCCCGCGATCGCACAGGCGTTCGCTGCCTCGTTCCAGGCCGTGCAGTGGATCGTGCTTGCCTATCTTGTCGCGACAACCAGCCTGATCGTCAGCGTCGGACGACTCGGCGACATCCTCGGCCGGCGACGCCTGATGTTGACGGGGCTGTCGCTGTTCGCAACCGCGTCGCTGCTGTGCGGGATCGCGCCGACACTCGGGCTGCTGATCGCGGCGCGCGCAGCACAGGGACTCGGCGCTGCCATCATGATGGCGCTGGCGATGGCCATGGTCGGTGGCATTGTCCCGCAATCGAAGACCGGCAGTGCGATGGGATTGCTCGGCACGATGTCGGCCATCGGCACCGCGCTCGGCCCGTCGCTCGGCGGCATGCTGATCGCCGCATCGGGATGGCGCTGGATCTTCCTCGTCAACGTGCCAATCGCACTCGTCGCTGCGGTCCTCGCCGGTCGCAGCCTGCCTGACGATCGCGCCGACGCGCAGACCGGCAATCGGGCATTCGACCGGATCGGAACATTGCTGCTGGTCTTGACGCTCGGCGCCTACGCACTGGCGATGACCACAGGTCACGGCCAGATCGGCCCGCTCAACGCGATGCTGTTGCTCGGCGCGGGCGTGGGCGGTGCCCTCTTCGTCCACGTCGAGAAGAAGATCGCCGCACCGCTGATCCGGCTCGACTTGTTCCGCGATCGCGTGTTGCGCTCCGCTCTCGCGACGAATGCGATCGTCGCCACGGTGATGATGATGACGCTTGTGGTCGGACCTTTTCATCTCGCACGCGCGCTCCGGCTCGATGCCGCCGCGATCGGACTCGTGATGTCGGCAGGTCCGCTCGCCGCGGCGCTGGCAGGCGTGCCGGCCGGTCACCTGGTCGACCGTCATGGCGCGCGACGCATGGCCCTGGCCGGACTGATCGGCATGGCCTCGGCCTGTCTTGCCTTGTCGCTGATCCCGGCGACGGCGGGCATCGCCGGCTATGTTGCGCCGATGGTCGTCGTCACGATCGGATATGCCGTCTTCCAGGCCGCCAACACGACCGCCGTCATGAGCGGAGTCGACGCAGGCCAGCGCGGGCTCATCTCGGGATTGCTCAATATGTCGCGCAACCTCGGCCTGGTCAGCGGCGCTTCGCTGATGGGCGCCGTCTTCGCGCTCGCAGCAGGAACGGGCGACCTCGCCAGCGCGCTTGCACCTGCTGTCGACCAGGGCACGAAGACCGCATTTGCGGTGGCGACGGGCTTGATCGTCGTCGCGATCGCGATTGCCCGAGGCGCACGCAAAGGCAGGCACGATCCCGCACCGATCCCGGCGTGAGCGTCGCTGCAGCGCCGGGTAGGACTCGACGAACGTGTGCGGGCGAATCGACGCGAGGAGCGCAGGCCTTACTGGCCGGCGGGCGGCTCCCAGAGTTCGATCTTGTTGCCCTCTGGATCGATCACCCACGCGAACTTGCCGTATTCCGAAGGCTCGGTGTTGTCGATGACCTCGCAACCTTCGCTGCGCAGCGCGGCAAGCAGCGCGCCGAGGTCCGCCACGCGAAAGTTGATCATGAACGGCGCGGAGCTCGGCTCCATTTTTTTCGTGTCCTGGCCAAACGGGCTCCAGATCGTCATTCCGGGCGCGCTGTCGGGACCTCCCCATTGAAAGATCGCGCCACCCCACTCGGTCACGTCCAGTCCAAGGTGATCGCGATACCAGGCGCCAAGACGCTCTGGATCCTGCGATTTGAAGAAGATGCCGCCGATGCCGGTTACACGTTTCATTTTGCTCTCCAAGAATTGCCAGGCGCCCGGATAATCCGCTGGAACCGGAATGCCCTGAGCACCAAAGAATGACAGCTGATCAGGATAGCCGCGCTGGAAAATGATCCGATCGTTGCGGACGTGGAAGAATCCGCAACCCAGGAGACCAGTCGGACCCGACCATTCGAGGATCGCCCGTTCGCCGTCCTCGCTGAGATTCTCGACGATGCAGGCCATCTTCGCGCGACCAAACTCTATCAGGAACATCCTTCGGATCGCTTCCCGACCCGGCAGTGGCTGCGTGACCAGTTGGTTGATTCATCGCATCCGGCGCATGGAGCGAAGCCAATCCTTCACTATCCACCGAGTTGAAGCGGGACACCCGTTCATGCACGAGCTGCTTTGGCGACATTCGGAAAACTCCGGACCGAAATGGGAATTGGCACGGCATCGAACGACGGCGCGACAACGCGACTCCGGCAGCGGAGTGCCGCTTCATCCGACCCGCCTGAATGGCCAAGTCATCGCCTCGTCAGTGGTCACCCTCGTCCTCCGGAAGACCATGATACGTCCTGAGGAATGTACGGATGTCATCGATTTCGCCTTTCTTGAAATGGACAAATCCGTTGCGCGCCACCCAGGCCATCTCGCCAAGATCACGTCCGCCAACGGATTTGCCGGTGCGCATCAGTTCGCGAAACGCATCCCTGTCGTAGATCGCGACGATCGCCAGCGAAGGACCGCCGTCGTAGGTGTTGTCATTGAACTCGTTTCCGCGAAATTCGAGCCCATGGCATTCGGTACAGGTGATCGATGCCAGGTAGCGCCCGCGCTCGAAAGCGCTTGTTCGCGGCAGCTCGCCCCAGCGGGGTCGCGCCGGATCGATCTGATCTGCGGCAACCTGCCATTTTCCTTGCGCAAGCCTGAGCCGGGCGGTCCACGTGATCGCGCGTTCGCGCGGCACGGCTGGCAGCAGCGGCTGCCTTCTCAGGTGAACAATGATGTTGGCCAGATCCTCGTCGCCAAGCGGAAAGAAGGTATAGGACGTCATGCCCAGCAGCGTGCTGCCATCACGCTTGACTCCGAAGCGCACCAGCCGGACCAGTTCGGCATCGCTGTACAGCGGAAGCACGGATGAAAGCGTGGGCGCCGTGACGCGGTAGTAACCCTCCATGTCGATTTGCCCGCCCTGTCCCGTATCTCCGTGACAGCCCGACCAGCAGCCCACGATCCTGGCCATGCGCTCGCCTTCGGCAGGGTCGGGTGAGCCAGCCGTGTCTCGAATCCCGACAAGCGGAACGTCGTGGACACGACGCAGTTTCCATTCGGAAGCGCCGAAAACCCAACATGCTCCGATGATGGCCACCGAACCGATGATTCCGATCGCGCGCGCAACGCCCCGGCGGATGCGCTTGTGGCTCTGGCTGTTCATGCAGATCGACGTGTTTGCGGCGACTGCACGAAGCTGCTGGAGAGACCCTTCGATGCGGATGCAACAGCCCGATGCGAACACGGCGAGAAACAAGCGGTGGAATGCCGTCGACGCATGACGTCGGAGTCAGGCCGCAGCACGCAACGGTCTGAACGAGTCGCCAGGCGGCAATGGCAAGATCACTGGTCAGGCCCGCTGCGCAACTCAAGGAGCTGTTGCGGATCAACGCGGATCAGCGTGTAGACAATTCGCTCGCTGGTGATCTCGACAAATCCGTGCGGCGTGTGCGGCGGGATGACGACGATGTCGCCAGGACCGACCCTGTGTCTTGTTCCGCCCACGATCACCGTGCCGGAAGAACTGGGCCCGATTATCTGACGCACGATGGCTCCGTCGATCGGGAAGGGTGTCGGAGCTTCCAGCGCTCCTCCCGTGACAAGCACGCCGCCGCCTTCGATTACTTGATACACCTCGGTGATCGCGTCATGCACGATGGCGTCAGGCGGCGTCTTTCCGTCCACCTGCGAGCGGCGTACAACCGATACTCCGACGTTGTAGCCGGACTCGACGGGAAGCACGCGCAGAACGGAGTCCGCGAGCGCGCCGGTATTCTTCCGCTCCATTTCCGCGTTGATTTCCGTGGCGCTAATGGCAGTTGCCGGAGCAGCGGGGTGCGTCGCGCCTTGCGCAATCGCACCGCCCATTCCAGCGAGCGAGAGAATCAGGCTAGACGATCTGGCATGCACAACGCCACCTCGCCGGGATGATGGATTGCTGCCTGGGACCGGCGTCAAGCCGACCAGCGCGGCGCGGCCGACAGCATCGCAAGCATAACCTGCCGGGTTGCTGGTGCTGGAAAGCGACCTGGGCTCGAACGAGCGGTTGAGCTGGGCTGCTAGACCCACAGGCGCAGCGGTACCAGCCCCCAGACCGCAAGCACGGCAACCCACTGAAGCACGCCGAGCATCGCCAGCCTTTCGCGCCGCACGCTTCGATCTGCTGCGTCTCGACCGGACGAACGCCACAACCCGAACAGCATCGCGAACGGCAGCATGCCTGTCACCAATGCCAGCAGCGCGCTTGCGGGAGTCAGGTCACCGAGCTGCAGGAACGACTGGCCAAGGAACAACGGTATCGGAAGAAACAGCGCGACGACGGCGAGGAACGCAGCGAGCAGCGGATCGGAAGCGCGCAATCGACGGCGCAGCATGCGCAGGATGCCGATCAGGAGCAGATACGCCAATCCAAGCACTCCCGCAGCGAAACTGAGCCAAAGCGGCAGCATGCGCAACAACCCGACTTGCTCGTAGCTGCGAAAGCCGTCCGCGATGATTCGCCGCGCGTCATCCGAAACGTGCAGCACGTGCGATGGTCTCGTCCTGTCCTCCGCGCGGAACAGCCAACCCCCAGCGGGCAACAAGGATCGTGTCGCACCCTGGAACGGATTCAGCTGGAGCCGCTGCCCGTCCCATCGGACAGTCGCGAAGTTCAGGATCCGATCGAGATAGGCGAAGCTTTCCGTGCGGCCCGGAGCAAGCACGTAGACGCCTCGCCAATCATCGATCCCGCTCGGCGGGGCCGCATCCGGCGACGGTGCCGCTGCTGCGATGCCGAGTTCCCGGATCAGCAAGGCGTCAAATCGATCGTAGTCCGCTGTCTCGATGTCGGCATTCATCGCGACGAAGAACGCCTTTCCGGTATCGGGAAAAATGCAGAAGTTTGCGCGGAACCCCACGGTCGTGCCGATATGGCAATTCCCGATGACGCCATGCCGGTCCCTGCTGTTCAAGCCAAGCCCGTATCCCGCGTCGACCAATCCGGCCAGGGCTGCGTCGGTGGTCGTCGGCCTTCCCATCGCCCGCAGCAGTCCGGATGCGATGAACGGCTTGCCATCGATTTCACCGTTGCCCATCAGGAAGCGCGCGAAGCGGCCCATGTCCGACGCGGTGGTACTGAACTGCCCGGCAGGACGCAGATGCAGCGGAACTGCACGCTGGGTCGCGCCGTTCTCGAAATGCCCCATCGCCAGGCGGCTGTCCGCATGCGGTCCCTCCTGCGACACGAACTGGAACGTGCTCTGGCGCATGCCGATCGGGTGCAGCAGGTGGGCGTCGAGGTACGGTTCATAGCGCTCGCCGGCAACATGTTCGATCACCATCCCGAGCAGGGTGTAGCCGAGGTTCGAGTAGGAAATGCGGCTGCCCGGCCGATTCCGGATTCGCAACGGACCTCGCTGCAAGCTCGCGCTCAACGGCGTATCGGGCCCGGCATCGAGACTGAACACCTGCCACAGCCGGGCATCGTCGAGCCCGGAGGTGTGATCCAGGAGATGCCGTACAAGGACCGGATGGCTGGCCTCCCAGGTGTTGTCGAACGCGAGACCCGGCAGCAGCGGTGCCACCGGGCTGTCGAGTGTCAGTCTTCCTTGCGTGACCAGGCGCAGTATTCCTGCGGCGATGAGCGTCTTGACGATCGAGCCTGTCTGGACCTTGCTGTCATCGGCAAGCAACTCCTGGCGATCCGCATCTGCGAGCCCGATTGCGCCAGTCGCAATCCCGCCTGGCGTAATGGTTGCCCAGACAACACCGGCGAGCCCCTCCGCTTGGGCTGCCGCTTCCATTCCCGCGCGAAGTTCAGCCCCGGCCGCGAGTTCGTCGGCATGCGTCGATGCGGGGAACGCTCCCACAAAGACGATGCCCGTTGCGATCAACCAGGTGGAAAATGTCCTCATTGCACTTTTGTTCGCAATATGGCAAAGCGCCTTGGCTGTCCCGCGCAGGCGCGATGCTGATTCAAGCCGTCCGCAACACGACGGAGATCGGAAGAGCACACGTCT
>ERZ795059.441-NODE-441-length-54710-cov-12.228744_pt1 | contig 54710 bp, 42 predicted proteins | sample MGYA00375143_ERZ795059 | MGnify/ENA primary metagenome ERZ795059 (study PRJEB30188, sample SAMN05720168) | activated sludge metagenome | isolation source: Anaerobic digester | place: USA | collected 2015-01-07 ... | reverse complement strand
CGCCGCCTGCGACAGCAGCTAGCCGCCATTCACCGCCAAATCTGCGATACCCCGCGCCAGCGGGAATGCGAACCCGTGCCAAAACGTCTTCCGCTCCGGGGCTAATCGCTCTAGACCGGCGCCATGGATCTCAAACCAGGTGAAATAGCGCTCATCATCGGCGGCGTCGCCATTCCGGTCGTGTTGCTCATTCTGGGCTTCATTCCGGGCGGGCTGAACTTCATCGGCGATATCGCGCTGAACCGCACAGCCATGCCGTGGCTGTTTTTCGGCGGGGCAGGGTTGCTCTTCATGGTGCTCGCCTGGCGCATCTATCGCCGCCTCCGCCCGGCTGCGAAGAAGTCCGCCGAAAAAGCCGCCCCCCGCGTCTCGCCCACGCCGAAATTCACCATCCCGCAGCGCTCGGTCCAAGCGCAGAAGTCAGACGATCCAAAATGACCTCAACCATAGGGCTAGACTTCGGCACGACGAACACCGTCGCGACGATGCTGAATCAATCCGGCGCCGTCGAAGCCGTCCATTTCTCCCACGCCGGCGAACTGTTTGACGCGTTCCGCTCGGTCCTCTGCTTCTCCGAGAACGAAGAACGCGCCGGCGCCCGCACTCGCATCGACGCCGGCCCATGGGCCATCGACCAGTTCGTGGAACAAGCCGGCGACTGCCGCTTCATCCAGTCCTTCAAGACCTTTGCCGCCAGCGCCCACTTCACCGACACCCTTATCTATAACCGCCGCTTGAAGTTCGAGGATCTCCTCTCCAACTTCCTCAAGCGCTACCAGGCTCACGCAAAGCTCGAACTCCCCAGGCGCATCGTCATCGGCCGCCCCGTCTCCTTCGCCGGCGCGTCTCCTGATGAAGCGCTCGCGAAGGAACGCTACGAAACATCCCTCCGCCTCATGGGGTTCGAGGAAATCCACCACGTCTACGAACCTGTCGCCGCCGCCTACTTCTTCGCCCAGCGCCTCAACACCGACGCCACCATCCTTGTCGCCGATTTTGGCGGCGGCACCAGCGACTTCTCGGTCGTGAAGTTCAAGGTCGGAAAATCCGGCCTCGACTACGAACCTCTCGCCCACACCGGCGTCGGCATCGCAGGCGATGCGTTTGACTTCCGCATCATCGACAACGTCGTCGCGAAGGCTTTCGGCAAGGACTCCGAGTTCACCAGCTGGGGCAAGGCGCTCCCGGTCCCGAACTCCTACTTCAAGAAGTTCAGCCGCTGGAACGAACTCTCCGTCATGCGCCACTCGCGCGATTACCGCGAGCTGCAGGACCTGTTGCGCACCAGCCTAGAGCCGGAAAAGATCCGCTCCTTCCTCGCTTTCCTCGATGCAGACGCCGGCTACGCCATGTACCGCGCCGTCTCCGCCGCGAAGATGCAGCTCTCCCAGACACAAGCCGGAACCCTCTCTCTCCACGTCGCAGGCGTCGACATCGATCGCGCGATCGAACGCGCCGAGTTCGAAACCTGGATCGCGCCCGAGCTTGAAGAGATCAACACCTGCGTCGACCGCGCGCTACTTGAAGCAAAGCTCGGCGAGACCCAGATCGACCGTGTGTTCCTCACGGGCGGATCATCCTTCGTCCCCGCCGTGAGACAGCTGTTTGAAAATCGCTTCGGCGCCCCGAAGATCGAAACCGGCGACCAGCTCGTCTCGATCGCCTACGGCCTCTCCCTCATCGGGAAGGAGCGAGACATATCACGCTGGGCCGCCTGATACTGGCGGTCCAAGCCATACTTCGCGGTTTCAGCCGGCCGCATGTTCGGGTTAGAAGGCGCTATGTCCTTGCGTATCGCCTTCATGGGTTCGCCCGATTTTTCCGTACCAACGCTGGAGGCGATCATCGCCGCCGGGCACGAGGTCGCCTGCGTCTACTCCCAGCCCCCGCGCCCCGCGGGCCGCGGCAAGCAGCTGGCCAAAACCGCGGTCCACGAAGCCGCCGACCGTCATGGCCTCGAAGTCCGCACGCCCATCAACTTCAAGGCGGCCGAAGATCGCGAAGCGTTCGCCGCGCTGAAGCTCGATACCGCCGTGGTCGTCGCCTACGGCCTGCTTCTGCCCAAGGCGGTGCTCGATGCGCCAAGGTTCGGCTGCTTCAACATCCACGGCTCCATCCTGCCGCGTTGGCGCGGCGCGGCCCCGATCCACCGCGCCGTGATGGCGGGTGATCCCATCACCGGCGTGCAGGTGATGAAGATGGATGTCGGCCTCGATACCGGCCCGGTCATGCTGACCGCCATCACGCCGATCTGGGAAGACGACACGACCGGCACAGTTCACGACCGTCTCTCTCAACTCGGTGCGAGCCTGATGGTCGAAGGTCTGACGAAGCTGGGGGCCGGCCCGGTCACGCTGGTCGAGCAGGCGGCCGAGGGCATCACTCACGCCGCCAAGGTGAACCCCACCGAAGCCCGCATCGACTGGACGAAATCCGGGGCGGAAGTCAGCGCCCATATCCGCGGCCTGTCGCCATTCCCCGGCGCCTGGTTCGAGCTCGACGGCCAGCGTATCAAGGTGCTCCACGCCAAAGCGGAAACGGGAAAAGGCGAGCCCGGCTCGGTGCTGGATGAGGAGCTGCTCATCGCCTGTGGGTCAGGCGCCGTCCGGCTCACGCGCTTGCAACGCGCCGGCAAGGGGCAGATGACTGCAGAGGAGTTCCAGCGCGGATCGCGCATCGGGCGAGGGCGGCAACTGCCGTAAAGATTTGGGATGAGCAGCAGCACAATCCGGATCATGGTCCAGGCCGACAAGCCGGCGGTAAAGGATCTCACCACGCGCGCCTTCGGCCGGCCCGACGAAGCAGACATCATCGACAAGCTCGAACAGAATGGCGAAGTGCTGCTGCAGATGGTGGCCGAGATGGATGGCCGGATCGTCGGCCACATCCTGTTCTATCCGATGGGCGTGTTCGGCAAGCTCGGCGCTGCGGGCCTCGGTCCGATGTCGGTTGATCCATGGGTGCAGAAGGAAGGCATCGGCAAGGCGCTGGTCAATGCGGGCCTCAACATGCTGAAGGAGGGCGGCGTATCAATCGTCTTCGTGCTGGGGCATGACTGGTTCTATCCCAAGCTCGGTTTCACGGAGCAGGCGACTGCGGATTTCTCAACGCCGCTGAAGGGCCCGCACTTCATGGCCAATCGCTTGCGTTTCGGTCTACCCTTGTCGGGGCGGCTGATCTTCCCCGACGCGTTCGGAGTTCCAATTGCCGAGGTTTAAGCTGACGATCGAATACGATGGCGGCGCGTTCGCGGGCTGGCAGCGTCAGGAAGGCGTGCCCTCGGTGCAAGGTGCGCTGGAGCAGGCCTGTGAAGCTCTCGACGGCGCTCCCGTTCTGGTAACGGGTGCGGGCCGCACCGATGCCGGCGTGCACGCGACGGGGCAGGTGGCGCACATCGACCTGCGCAAGGAGATGCGCGCCGACAAGGTGCGAGACGCGCTCAACGCCCATCTGCGGCCGCATGCGATCGCGGTGCTGGCCTCGGAAGACGCCGCACCCGATTTCCACGCACGCTTCGATGCGACAGGGCGCAGCTATCTCTATCGCATCATCAACCGCCGCGCCGATCTTGCCCTCGATCGCGGCAAGGCGTGGCGCGTGCCGGTGGATCTGGATGCAGACGCCATGCATCGTGCCGCGCAAGCGCTTGTCGGGCGGCACGACTTCTCGACCTTCCGCGACAGCCAGTGCCAGGCGGATTCACCGGTGAAGACACTGAGCGAGATTTCGGTGGGGCGTGTTGGTGAAGAGATCGCGATCCGCACATCGGCGCGTTCCTTCCTGCACCGGCAGGTTCGCTCGATTGTCGGCTCACTGGTCGAAGTCGGCCGCGGCCGCGAGAGCATCAGCTGGATCGGCGAGATCCTTGCGGCAGCGGACCGGACGAAGTGTGGGCAGGTCTCGCCACCGGATGGGTTATATCTGGTGAAGGTAAGTTATGGAGTGGCCAACGATACGTAGGGTGCATCTTGATGCACCATGGCAGCGTCTGGCGCTGGCGGTGCATTTACGCTCCGCTTCAATGCATCCCACGGGGCAGTGATCAATAATCTCTCTTCCAGCGCACAGCGATCTTGGTGTCGCCATTGCCCTGGGCCGACGAGATGATGGATATCTCCTTGCGGGGCTCCCATTCGACCTCAGCGCCAACGCCGCCCGTACCGCCTGCGCCCACCTGCAGGTAAACGTCCTCAGCGATGTACTTGCCTGCCGAGACAGTGGCCACGCCGTCCTGTGCGCCGAAGCTGACGCGGTCGAGGCCGGTGGCCTGGCGGACGAGGCCAACAGGGTCGAACCCGGCATTGCCGCCCGCAAGCTGCGCAAGGCCCGCCGCAAGCTGCGCAGCCTCGAAGCCGGAGAGTTCCGCGGCAGAGCGGCCGAACAGCACACGCGCGAGGATCTCGTCCTGCGGCAGCGAAGGCGTCGACTCGAGCGTGAACTTCGGATCGACCGGCGTGCCCGAAACGACGACACTGGCCGTTACGTCGCTTGCAGCCCGTTCGGCTGCGATGTTGATGCGCGCGGTACGGATCGGGCCGTTGAGCTCGATGGTGCCGGTGTCAAACGTGAAGCGCTTGCCGGCGAGATCGAGGTCGCCGCGTACCAGCGTGGCCGTGCCGTCGATCGAGGGATCGGAGACCTGGCCCGTCACGCGGAAGTCCGCAGCCCACTCCGTATCCAGTCCGCGTCCGAACACCACGATGCGGCGCGGGGCCGTGATCTTGAGATTGAGCTGCATCGGGCGCTGGAACGGGCTCGCAGCGACAGGCAGCACATCCTCGTCGCGATCCGGGAAGTTCACGCGGCGAATACCACTCAGCGTCGGAATCTGCGCAGCCGCGGGTTGTTCGATCGAGATGCGTGCCTGCGCAACGTTGAAGTCCCCCGAGATACGGATGGCTTCGGCGTCGAGCACGAGATTGCCTTCACCGGAGACAATGGCCATGCGCTCCTCGCGGTTGAGTGCGCGCAGGTTCGTGGCCGTGAGTTTCACGCTGCCGGCGACATCCTTGTCCCACCTGATTGCGCCTTCGCCGGTCAGGCGGCCTCCCTGGCCATCCGTTGCGGTGAGGCCCGTAAGACTGGCGTTGTTGTCGTCGAACGCACCAGCAGCTGTGATATCGCGCAGGCGCAGCCCGGTCTCGCCATGGTCGTAGGCCCCGTTCGCAACCTGGAAGCCGCCGGAGAGATCGGGGTGCGACGCCGTGCCGGCGACACGGACATTGGCCTGGATCTGGCCACGCAGAGACTGGTCTTCCGGTCCGAACAACGCCCAGAGCTGTTCGGCGCGGCCAGTGAGATCCAGCTGCCCCTGCAGCGGAGCATTGGAATTCAAGGCGATGTCGAAGCCATCTCCGATCACCATCTCCTCGCGCGAGGAGGCGGCAAGCTTGAAGCCCTGGCCTTCGCCAGTGGCCGAGGCGGTGAAGATGTTGTCGCGCAGCTGCCCGAGGAAGGCGAGCGAGACGGGATCTGTCGTGACGCCGACCGGGTTTGCATTGGCGACGTCCAGCTTGAAGTCGCCCGTCGCAACGCCGCCGGAGTTGGCGTAGGTGAGCTGCCCCGTCACATCGCCATTCACCGGCGTCATGCGGGCAACGCGCGACAGACCGCGCAGGCTGACGCCAACGAGCCGGAGGTCGGCGGATGCATTCGCGCCAGCCGAAGCGACCTTTGCGTCAAGCGTTCCGCGGAAGGCGGAGAGTTCAGTGTCCAGGCTCCAGCCTTCAGGAGCGTAGGCCCAGCGAGCGGGGCGGGAGGTCGAGATCGGCAGCTGGTCGATCGTACCGTTCAGCGTGGCTTGACCAGTCCACGCGTCGTCGTCGCGCGTGGCGGTGGCGCCGAAGTTGAGGTCGACCGGCGCGCTGATAATGCCTTTGGCGCGTGCCTTGAGCGTCGCGGTGTTACCGGCGGCGTCGGCGTCGAACGTCACCAGATCGAGCCGCATGCCAGCGGCGCGCAGGTTGGCCAGCTGGCCAGTGACGTCGATATTCATGTCCTCGCCGATCGCGAGATTGCCCTTGGCGGTGAGCGTGCCGCGCTCGAGGCCGGCAATGCCCGCGAGCGGACCAGAGGCGTCGAAGGAGGCAGAGACGACACCCTTGGAGACGGCGATGCGCGGTGCGTTGAGCTTCAGGTCGCCAAGGCTGGCGGCGAGGTTCACAACGCGGAAGTCGCCTTCGCCGCCCTGCAGGCGGCCGGTGGCGAGGAAGGCGCGGGGGCCATAGGCGCCACGGAACGAGAAGTCGCCGGTGATGGCTTCACCGAGGCGAGCGTTGGCTTCGCCTCCAAGATTGGTGATGGCAACGCCGCCGCCGGTGAACTCGCCATCGGCAAGGCGCAGGGCGAGGATAGGCGCGGTGGTGTTGCCGGTGATATCGGCGGTGAAGTCCATCGCGCCGAACGTGGCGCCGCCGAGATCAAGCGAGCGGGTGAGCGCGCCGACCGCGCGGGCTGTGATGTCGCCATTGTCGGCCACGCGACCAGTCATGTTGGTGCGAACGCCAGCGCCGGTGATCGTACCGGACTCAATGACGAAGCGTCCATTGCGGACGACTGCGGCGAGTTTCACGCGCGGTTCGCGGCCAGCGAGCTGCTGGAGCGCAGCGGTTGATGAGGTGACATCCCGGCCTTCGGCGTCAGCGGTGATGCGAATGGGCGCGTTTGCGCCGGCCTGACTCACGCTCCAGATGCTGCGGGCCGAGCCGCCGAGCGGAGCAACATCCGACAGGCGCGCGACGCGGGCGGTGCCGGAGAAATTCATGCGGCCATCGCGGACGCTGTAAGTGCCGCGTACGGACGTGTCGCCCGGTGTGCCGCTAATCGTGGCGGTGTAGAGTTCGACGATCTGCGTGCGCAGGTTGAAGTCGCCGCGTACGGCTGCGTTGTATCGGGCGGGGCGGAGGTTCTCGAGCGCATCGACGCGGCCGCTGTCGATGATCGCGGCGGGTGCGTTCCAGGAGATGACGTTTCCGTCCTTGGCGACGGTGATTGGCGTCGCGATGCGCGCGGCGCCGCCCGATGGCCAGGCAATGCCGTTGGCGACGACATTGCCCTTCCATGTAAAGTCGCCGAGGTCCACGAGCTGCAGGTCGCCAGTCGCATCTACCTTGCCAGCCATGGGGGGGGCGACCATGGCGAGGTCAAGGCCGGTCGTGGCGAGCTGCAAGGGTTGCACGACAGCCCAGGTCTCGAAGTTGATCGTGGTTGCGAGATCGATGACGCCTGCAGGGGCGGTGATCTGGATGGATGCCGGCGACTGCTGCATGTTTGCCAGCGTCGTCTGGCCGGTGAGTTTCATTGTATCGCCGGCGCGCTCGGCGAGGGGCGCAAGCAGCGGCCACTTGCCCGCAGCAACATCTGCGGTGATCGATGCGGCCGATGCGTCGCGTTTGATGTCGAATGCGGCGACCTGTTCATCGCCGAAGCGCAGCTTCGCTCCGCCAGTAAACTGGGCGAGCGTTCCGTCGACCTTGCCTTCGAAGGCGACGGGTTGATCCTTTGGTCCCTGCACGAGTGCAGCGATCAGACCGTCAGCAGGACCGACAACCCTAGCTGTGCCTTTCAGCGATCCTGCCGGCGACCATTCGGCGGCGATGTCGGCGCGGTCATTCGGACCGAGCAGGGGCGACAGCATGAGGCGCGCGAAGCCGGATGCGTCACGGCGGCGGGCGGCGCCGCCGGCGATCTTGTAGTGCGCGTCTGACCCGATGATGGCAGGAGCGATGTGCAGGTCATCGATCGAAACTTCGTCGAGACTCAGGCCGATGTCGGGCCCCGAGCCTTGTTCGGGCGGTGCGGTGACTTTGGGTTGGCGCAGCACATCGACGGTGCGGATATTGATCTTTTGAATCTCAAGCTCGCCTGCGAACAGGCCGTCCGGCGTCCATTCGACGCGGGCGTCCTTGGCGCGCAGCCAGACGCCATCATCATCAACGAGAGCGATGTCTGCGATGGAGATGGCTTCAAGCGGGTCCCCCTTCAGACCCTGAATACGGATGGAGCCCAGGGGGCCGATTTTTCGGCCGTCGATCTGCGAGGCAATGAAGGCGCGGCCGCCATCGGTGGTGATCCAGTAGCGCAGTCCGACAACAACGCCCGCGAGCACGATAGCAGCGACAATCAGGCCGAGCGCAATGCGCAGCCAGAGCGGCAGCTTGCGGCGCTTGGGTTCGGGCGTTGGTGAGATTGCTGCGTCTGCCATCAGAATGCCTGTCCGATGGAGATATAGATCTGGAAGTCGGCGTCGCCTTCCTTCTTGTTCAGCGGAACTGCGATGTCGGCGCGCAGCGGACCGAAGGCCGTATAGTAGCGGACGCCCACGCCCGTACCCAGGCTCATGCTGTCGAGGGGCGGTTCGACGTTGGAGCCTGCGGCGCCGGCATCGAGGAAGGCGACATAGCCCAGCGTGTCGCTGGCCCGGTAACGCATCTCGGCGCTCATCTCGATGAGCGAGCGGCCGCCGACGAGCAGGTTGTTGCTGTCGCGCGGGGAGATCGACTGGTATTCATAGCCACGGACTGAGCCGCCGCCGCCAGCGAAGAACAGCTTGTCAGGCGGTGCGCCGTTGGGACCGATGATGGCGCCGAGCTTGCCGCGCAGGGCGCCGACGAAGTCCTTGGTGCCGAAGTCAGAGTAGATGCTGGCTTCGCCCGAGAGGCGGCCATAGACAATGTTGGTGTCGCCGGCGGTGAGGCCAGGCTCGATGGCGACGCGGGCGCGGATGCCGTTCACGGGGTCGAGAATGTCGCGCACGCCGACGTATTCCGCCGTAGCCGAGCCCGAGAGCAGGTAGACGTTGCGGCGGCCGCCCGCGAGGATGCGCGCTTGGGAGTCGAGGATGCTGGCATAGCCAGCTTCAAGGCCGACCGCGGCGCGCAGGCGTGGCGTCAGAATTTCCTGCAGCGAGGCGCTGACGCTTCCACCGGTTTGGTCGAAGGCGTCCGTCTCGAAGTCTTCCACCTTTGCTCCCAACGCGAGCGTGCGGCCGTACTTGCCGATGTGCGGGCGGGTGTAGGTAGTTCCGATGCGACGCTGCAGCGTGGCGATCTGGCCTTTGACGGCGAGCGTGTCGCCCCAGCCGGTGAGATTGCGCAGCTGCCATTCGCCATCGAAGCCAGCGCCTTCGCTGGTCGAGGCCGACGCGCCGAGCGCGATGGTGCGGCGTTCGCGTTCGCGAAGCTCGACTTCGACGGAGCGTGTCTCGCCGGGTTCGGCGGCATCTGAGGGAACGTCGCCAAGTTTCACGGCGGCAGAGTTGAACAGACCCGTTTCGGCAAGGCGCGAGCGGAACTCGTCCATCTTGGCCGGCGAGTACTGCTCGTTGGCTTTCCACGGACGCATCTTCTCGATGAAGGCGAGATTGGTCGCGCCAAGGCCTTTGACGTTCAGTTGGCCGAACGAGGCGCGCAGGCCGGGACGGACCTTGTAGGCAAGTTCGACTTCGCCGGTGGCGGCGTCGGCGAGTGCGTCGACCGGATCAGCTTTCGCGTCCGGGTAGCCTGCGTTGCGCAGGTGCGTGACGAGTGCATCACCGACATCGATCACGGGTTGCGCGCGAGCCGGGATGCCGGTGTCGAGCGGGGCGAGCAGTGAGCCGAGTTCAACGCGCGTTGTCTCGTCCGGCGATGCGTCGAGATAGTCGATGCGCGCAGACGAATACGTGAACAGCGGGCCGTGCGTAACGGTGACGAAGCGATTGAAGGTATCGACGCCAACTGCGTTCGGTTCGACTTCGGCCTGGTAGTAGCCTTCGGATTCGAGGAAGGTTGCGGCAACCGTCGCGGCGCGCTCGGCCTGGCGGCGCGCGTCGAACAGGGACGAGGGCGCGGGCTCTTCGCGAAGCAGTCTCTTGAAATCATCCTGCAGCTTTTGCGGAATGCCATAGACAGGCACGCGGCCAGCCAGAGCATTGCCCTCGAGTGGTTCTTGCACTGAAGGAGTGGCGGCTTGCGGAGCGGTGGTCGCTTGTTGGGCGAGTGCGGGCGCGGCAGCAGTCAGGCACAGGCCCGCGACCAGGAGCCTGATCACCCTGACGGCTTCACAACGATGCCGTTCGCCGAACGCCATTCACACACACTCTCGCCGTTACCGGCGTTTACATAGATTGCCGCTGCGCAGGCGACAGGCTCACGAAGCAAGCATTAAGCCGCGGCGACTTCATGGCGATGCGGGATTCACCATAGAGCGGGTGAGGTCGCGCTGGTTTGGTTCGCCAGTCCTTAAGCCGCCGCGAAATAGCCGGCCAGAAGGCGGTAATATATCCGGCAAAGCGTTTCGATTTCGTCGACGGGGATGCACTCATCCACCTTATGCGCCATTTCGTTCCGTACACCGAGTTCCGCGACGGGGCAGATATCCTTGATGTAGCGCGCATCCGAGGTTCCGCCACCCGTGGTTAGCTGGGGCTGGCGGCCGGTTTCGGCGCTGATGGCGGTTACGATCAGGTCGGTCAGCTTGCCGGGCTGGGTGTAGAAAGCTTCACCTGTGACGCGTTGGTCGACCGTGACGGTCACACCGCGGTCGGTAGTGCTGATCAGGTCAGCGATGCGCTTCATCAGGGCATCCCCGGTGTGGTTGGGGTTGAAGCGGATGTTGAACTTCGCGGTCGCCTGCGCCGGGATGACGTTGTGGGCGGGATTACCAACGTCGATCGTGGTGATTTCGAGGTTCGACGGCTGGAAGCCCGGGCTACCATCATCGAGCTTCATGGCGCGCAGCTTCTGCAGCGCATCGAGCAGGGCAGGCATCGGGTTGGCCGACTTTTCCGGGTAGGCCGCGTGGCCTTGCTTGCCGACAGCTTTCACGACCGCGTTGAGCGAGCCGCGGCGGCCGTTCTTGACGATGTCGGCGATCACGTCTTCCGAGGTGGGCTCGCCCACGATGCAATGATCGATGACTTCGCCATCGGCGATGACGGCTGGCAGCAGGCGGCGCGTGCCGTTGGTGCCAGGGCCTTCTTCGTCGCCTGTAATCAGCAGCGAGATTGAGCCCTGCGGCGCGCCGTGATCGTCCAGGTAGCGCGCGGCGGCGCTGACGAAGGCGGCGATCGCGCCCTTCATGTCGGAGGTGCCGCGACCATACATGACGCCGTCGCGAATCTCGGCGCCGAACGGATCAACCGTCCAGCCAGCCGCGTCGCCAATCGGCACGACATCCGTATGGCCTGCGAAACAGATGTTGGGGGATGACCCGCCAAGGCGGGCGTAGAGATTGTCGACCCCGTCGAAATGATAGCGCTTGGTGCGGAAGCCGAGCGATTCGAGGGCATCGGCCAGCACATCCTGCGCGCCATCGTGGCAGGGGTTCACTGTGGGCTGCCGGATCAGGGCTTGGGCGAGCGTGACGGGATCATGAAGGGTATCGGTCATTTCGGGGGTTTAGCGCGGGCCGGTAGTGCTGGGAAGGAATCTCCCTGTGTTCAAATCTCCGGGGGTTCAGGCAGTTAAGCGGTAGTGCTTGATCCAGCGCGGTAGGCCGGTATGACTAGAGGCGAACCCCAGCGGCGGGGAACACGCGGCAGGGATGGTGTTTTGGGATTGGGTAGAAGATGGGCCAGACCCCCACCTTCGGAGACCACTTCGCCGGGCGCGCCGCGCCGGGAGCGAACGGCCGCGCCGTTCCGGGCGGTCGCCCCGACCATTTCAGGGATAAAGCCGAGCGGGCCGGCCTGAAAAAGGCAGCCCCCCGTTTCGAAAAGTCGCCGGTGGAGCCTCCGGTGGCGACCAAGCCTCTGGTTGAGAAGCCGGCCCCTCAGAAAATGAATGTTGCCCCTGTCCGCGAGGAAACTCCGCGGACGGACGCTTTTGCTGGAACCAAGCCGCAGGTGAAGCGGGACCCGTTTGCCCAGCAACCTTTGGCCAAACGGCAAGGACTGTTCGCCAAACGGGAACCGGCGGTGGTCGCCACAGAGACCAAGCCGGCGCCAATGATTGCGGCAGCGACGGCTGCTCCAGTCACGGAAGCAAAGATCCCGCTGCAGGTTGTCGCTTCGCGCAAGCCGGTGGTCTCGCTCGAGAGCGAGCCGATCGAGGTAAAGTTTGAGGAGCTGAAGCAAGAGGACCTACGCCGTACGCGCACGGCGCGTTCGTCGTCTCTCGTGCTGGTTACGGGGTCCGCCGCCGAGGCTGCCGAAGTCGAAGTGCCGCCCAAGCCGGTGCCGCCCCCTGAACCCAAACCTGCGGTTTCCGAGAAGCTTCCGGCAGTGATGGTCGCATCTGCTGTGGCCAGCGCGCCTGCGCCCAAGCCGCGTGGCGGCAGTGATGGCGGCGGAGGCGGCGCAATCGCTGCTTCGCGCGAGCGCAGATTTTCGCAGGACGATCTGGTCGGCATCCTGCTGGGTGCGGCGGTCGTCGTGCTGCTGCTTCTGTGGATGATGCGTCCTAAGGAAGGCGCGAGCGACAGCAACGGTCTGTTCGGCGCGCAGTTGGCGACCAATGAGCCTGTGGCCACGACGCAGGCCGCGCCCGCACCTGCGCCGCTCGTTGATCCGTTCGGTGATGCGCCAGTGAACCTGAAACCGACAGGGCCGATTGTCGAGGCGTTGCCCGAGCCGAATGTGTCGGTTGCGCAAGTTGATCCGGCGCCGGCTGCGCCAGTTGTTGCCGCGCCTCCCGTGACGCCGCCTGCAGCCGTGACGGCGACGCCCGTTCCGGCAGCGCCAGCTCCGGCGAAGGCCTCGGCTGTACCGCCCGTCGCGATCGCGGACCGCACGATGAACGCCTGGTTCTGCACGAGCAGCAGCGGCATGACCAAAGCGTCGCAAGCCAAGCTCGAAAAAGAGATGGAAACGTTCAAGGCCGCCTTCGTTGGCAAGGAGCTGATTGTGCGCGGCTATGCCGACACGCGCGGCTCGACGGCGTTCAACACCGCCCTGGGTGGCGAACGCGCCAACGTGGTGGCTGACTTCCTGCGCACGAACGGCCTCAACGTGGTGGACGCGCGCGGCATCGGCGAGCTGGACGGTCTGGACGACAACCAGAACTGCTCCAACCAGCGCCGCGTGGACGTGTTCGTGAAGGGCGGGCCGGGCGAGACACCGAGCCGGATGTGCGCCCCTGAGCCGAGCGTCAAAGAACTGGTCTGCGGCTAGCGCTTAGCGCGGGCCGACATAGATCGCGTTCCCAATCATGAGGATCTTGCCGGCCGCGTCGCGAATTTCCGGGCGGAGGTAGGCGTGCGTCGCGCCGGGCGTCAGGGCGATGCGGACTTGTGCCGCGGCGTTGTCGATCTGCGTGGCGGCCGCGCCATCGATCGTCAGGTTGTGGGCGATCAGCGTTAGCGTGGCGCCGGCGGGCTGGCCGGAGACCAGCGCGTCAACGGTAGCGGCTTCGTTCGGGCCGAGCGTGATGCGGCCTCCCATGCGTGTTGTCTGCAGGCCGACATGGACGCTGAGGTCGAGCGATGCGGCGGGCGTGTTGGCGAGGTCTATGAAGACCCGGCCGGATCTGACGCCTTCGATAATGGCTTTGGTGGAAAGTCCGCTGCTGTAGACAGCCGTTGTCGGGTAGCCGATCGGCGGCTGCTTCGCGCCGGCGCGATCGGTGGCGTCGTGATTGTCGCTGCCGCCGATGGCGGTGAGGCGATAGCCCTGCTTCAGCAGATCGTCCCAGAAGCGGAGGCCGGCCGCAGGGCCGCCTTGGCGAAGCGATGAGCCGTTGGCGACTTCGATGGCCGTTACGCGCGACCAGTCTGTGTCCTTCACGGTCCAGCCGCATCCCATGCAGACCTCGCCTGAGGGCAGGCCGGGATGGTTCACCGAGACGAAAGCACCGGCGGCGTCCGCCTGATCAAGCAGCTTGCCGAGCGTGGGCAGACGCGGCGAGCCGAGCTGGAAGTCGAGAAAGTCCGTATTGCCGATGACGTTAGCGTGGCCGTTGAAGGTGGTGATCTCGGTGCCGGGGATCAGCAGCGTTTTTGGGAAGGCCGCTTGCTGCGCGGCGATATCGGCGAGCTGAGTGATGGTGTTGTGGTCGGTGATGGCCACGAAATCGAGGTTGGCGTCGCGAGCGGCTTCGAATGTGTGGATCGACGGGCAGGGTGCGCGGGCCGCGTCGACGTCGCATGATGCATCCGAATGCGCGGTGTGCATGTGGAAGTCGCCACGGCGCCAGGCGGGGCCGGTCACAAGTGTAGTGGCGGCGAAGGCGGGGTGCGATTTCGCAGGCGCCGCGTCGGGCGAGAAGGTGATGTCAGCCTTGTAGGGCGAGGTCTGGCCTTCGCGAATGTTCGGGATACCGAGCACAAGCTTCCATTCGCCCGGTTGGATGGGGGCGGGCTGATAGGACGGAGTGGCGTCGCTGTCGCCGATCTCGATGTGAGTCTTGTTGCCGCCGCTCCAGCCGCGCTGCCCTTGCGGGTCACGCAGACCAAGGTCGATGACCGTGCGGTTCTCCTTGTCGTAGCTGAAGTCGATGGTGATGCGGTGCGTGCCTGCGGGCACGACGAATGGCAGTTCGCGATAGGTCTGGTGGTCAGCGCCCGTGATCTGGCCGGTCAGGCTGACCGTCGTGGGTTCTGGCGCTGACGCTGGAGTGGAAACGCATGCTGTGAGCGCGAAGGCTGCCGGAATGAGAACGTGCCGCATGGAGGTGTCTCTTTCGATTTACTGCAACCTAGTGGGGCTACATGACAGAACCAACAGCGCCGCAGATGCAGAAACGCCGCTCCGGTTAAGGAGCGGCGCTTGTTGATCAGTTCAACTCAGGCCTACCAGCCGCAGGTCTGGCCCTTGTTCTGTTCCTTCAGCCACACTTGCAGCGGGGCGAAGTAGGAAACGAGGGCGGAGCCGTCGATCTCGCGCGTGCCGGTGAAGGCTTCGAGCGCGTCGGGCCAAGGCTTGCTGGCGCCCATTTCGAGCATCGCGTTGAACTTCTTGCCGACTTCCTTGTTGCCGTAGATCGAGCAGCGATGCAGCGGGCCGGTCCAGCCAGCCTGTTCGCACGCGGCTTTCTGGAACTGGAACTGCAGGATGAAGGACAGGAAGTAACGCAGGTAAGGCGTGTTGCCCGGCACGTGGAATTTCGCGCCGGCGTCGAATGCATCATCGGGACGCGGGCCCGGAGGCACGATGCCCTGGTATTTGAGTCCGAGGTCAACCCACGCCTGATTGTAGGCGGCCGGAGCCGTCTCGCCGCGGAAGACCTGCCAGCGCCATTTGTCGACCTTGAGACCGAAGGGCAGGAATGCGACCTTCTCAAGCGCACGGTCCATCAGCAGGCCGATGTCGGCGTCGGCCGACGGAACCTTGGCGATGAGGCCAATCTGCTTGAGATATTCCGGCGTGATCGAGAGGGCGATGAAGTCGCCGATGGCTTCGTGGAAGCCGTCATTCGCGCCGTTCCTGAACAGCAGATCCTGCTTGTTGTAGGCGCGCTGGTAGAAGTTGTGGCCGAGCTCGTGGTGGATGGTGGAGAAGTCTTCCGCATTCACTTGCGTGCACATCTTGATGCGGATGTCGTCGACATTGTCCACATCCCACGCCGAGGCGTGGCAGATGACTTCACGGTCGCGCGGTCGCGTGATCAGCGAGCGCTGCCAGAACGTCTCGGGAAGAGGGGCGAGGCCGAGCGAAGTGTAGAAGGCTTCACCCGTCTTCACCATCTTGATGGGGTCGTACTTCTTCTGGACCAGCACCTTGTTGAGGTCGAAGCCCGGATCGGATTTCGGCGGCGCGACGATGTCGTAGATGCCGTTCCACTGTTGCGCCCACATGTTGCCGAGCAGATCGGCGCGGATCGGGCCGGTCTTCGGCTGCACGGCGTCGCCGTATTTCGTATTCAGCTTGGCGCGCGTGTAGCAGTGCAGGTCGTTGTAGAGCGGCTGGACCTGCGTCCATAAACGCTCGACCGTCTTCTCCATGTCGGCTGACGGCATGTCATAGTTCGCCAGCCACATATCAGCGATGTCCTTGAAGCCCAGCTCCTTGGCGCCGGCATTGCCGATCTCGACCATGCGCTGGTAGTCCGGCTTCATCACCGGGGAGATGGCATGCCAGCCTTCCCACATCGCTTTCAGCACTTTCGGATCACGCGATTCCGAAAGGACGAGTGAGGCTTCTTCAAGCGTCAGCGGCGCTTTGGGATCGCGCTGCTCTTCCTTGCCGCGCGAGCGGTTGATGATCTTCAGGGCGGCGTTGACGTCGAACTTGGCGCTGTCGAGCGGGACTTTGCCCTTGCCATAGGTCGACTGCAGATCGGTCATGATGGTGTTGAGTTCGTCGGCGACCGCTTTCTGCTGCTCGGGCGTGCCGGTTGATGGGGCGGGCATGACCATGCCGGCCTTCAGGATATCCATCTTGCGCTTCTGGTCGGGCGTCAGCGCGACGCCTTCGAACTTCTTGGTCTCGTTCGCGAGGCGTACGGAGATCAGCGTACCCGCCGAACCGGCCCATGCGTTCAGCCAGTCCGTGTCGTCGGTGATGAAGTTCGCGTTCACCCAGGCGATCCGGTAGGCGTAGTCGCTGTATTCCTGCAGCTCCTTCTCGGCGGCGGCGAGGAAGGCGGCGGGGTCAGGCTTGGCCTCGGGCTTGGGCGCTTCGGCCGTTTGCGTGACAGGTGCAATTGTTTCGGCGACAGGCGCCGGCGAGCTGGTGCAGCTCGAAAGAAGAAGCGCGCCGATTGCAGCGCCGCAGAGCAGGATGTTTTTCATGGCTCCCCGTCCTTGAATGGTTGGTCCCGTTTGGGATCTGGGCGCGACACTAGTCGGGGGAGGCAAGTGGTCAACCGGCGGGAGGATCGTGCTGCGGCACAACGAAAACCACCCCGGAAGAGCTTCCGGGGCGGCTTTGCAGATCAGATATTGGAAGAACCTACTTCCCGTTCGCCGTCGAAGCCGGCGACGCCAGCGGCGTGGCCTTGGTCGGGTTGCCGCCGAGAGCCGTGTGGAGCGTGATCCACTGGTCGAGGCGGGCGCGGCGATTCGAGATCAGCGCGCTCTGGGCTGTTTCCGAGCTGTTGCGCACGGTGAACAGGTTGAGCAGGCTTTCCGAACCTTCCTGGTATTTCAGTTCGCCGAGACGCAGAACTTCCTGCGCTGCGGTCGAGGCTTTCTGGAGCGCGGTGTTGCGCGAAGCCAGCGTGTCGAGCGTGTCGATCGCGCCGACGATATCACCGTAGGCGTTGATGACGGTCTGGCCATAACGCTCCAAGGCTGCGCGCTCTTGCGAGTTGGCCGTCTTCACGCGGGCATCGACGGCGCCGCCATCGAAGATGACCTGAGCGAGCGAAGCGCCAATCGCAAGCGCGAGGCCGTCAAAGTCGAACAGGTCGCTGGTGGTGTTCAGCGTGGTGTTCGACAGGCCGAGTGCGATGTCGCCGTTGAGTTGCGGCCACGGCGCCATGGAGGCGATGCGCGTGTTGGCGAAGACCTGGATCATGTTGAGCTCAGCCGCGACAACATCCGGACGCGAGCGCACGGTGAGTTCCGGCAGGCCGAGCGGCGGCGTGGCCGGCGGCTCGGGCAGGGTGCCCGTGATGTTGAGCTTGTTCTGCGGGAAGCGGCCAAGCGCGAGTTCCAGCGCACGCACCCCAGCACGCAGCGAAGCTTCGGATGCGATCACCGAATCTTCGGCCTGAGCGAGGTTGGATTCGCCGAGCACCAGTTCGTCACGGGCGATCGAGCCGGCGTCGAAGCGCGTCTGCGTGATGCGGAAGGTCTGGCGCTGACGGTCGATCGACTGGCGGTCGAGTTCGAGCTGCAGCTGGCCTTCGATCACCGCGAAGTATGCGCGGGCGACTTGTGCTGCGATCTGACGGCGCGTCTGTTCGTAGACGGCTTCGGTCGAGCGGAGGCCGGCGGCCGACGCCTGGATCGACGCGTTGAGGTCGCCCATGATGTCGATGTCGTAGCGGCCGGTGAGGGCGAAGGAGTAGCTGTCGTTGTTGTTCGACAGGTCGTCCGTGCGCGCCGAGGTGCGGGCGCCAACGGATGCGCCGATTTGCGGGAACAGGCCCGAGCGGGTCGATTGCAGCGCCATTTCCGACTGGCGCACGCTTTCGATCGCGGCGCGCAGGCTGCGGTTGTTCTCGAGTGCTTCCTGCACGAAGGATGTGAGTTGCGCGTCGTTGAACACGCCATAGTCCGCGATGACGGCCGATGCGTCGCCGGTCATCGGCGCGATGGTCCAGTCAGTCGGCATGCCGGCGCGTTTTTCCGACATGGCCTCGAAGGCCGGTTCTGCGATGGGGAGGTGACCGCACGCGGATGCGAAAGCGGCCAGGGCGCCCGCGGACACGCCACGGGTCATGTTGTTTTTAATCATATCTGAGCGCCTGGATTGGATCGAGTTGAGCTGCCCTACGGGCGGGGAAGAAGCCGAATATCAGACCGACGGAGGCCGCAGCCCCCAGTGCCGTTGCCACGATGATTGGGGAAACCACCATCGGAGCTTGAGAGATCTGCGCGTACCCAAACACGCCGATCCACCCGATCGCCATGCCAAGGAGCCCGCCCAGGGTGCAGAGCGCGATGGCTTCGAACAGGAATTGTAGAAGGATATCGCCGCCGCGCGCGCCGATCGCCATGCGAAGTCCGATCTCGCGCGTGCGCTCGGTAACCGAGACAAGCATGATGTTCATGACCCCGACGCCGCCCACGATCAGCGAAACTGCAGCCGTAAATGCAAGGAGCGTACTCATGGTTTCGGCCACAGCTGCACGCTGCTTTATCATGTCAGCGAAGTTAACAACCATGAAATTGTCTTGCTGGCCGGGCTCTATCCGGCGGCGTTCGCGCATCAGGCTAGTAACCTCATCCTGCGCCTCGCTCATGTTGTAGCCCTCTTGGACGAGCAACTGTATGCGAGAAACGTGACGGGAAACCCAGCGATTGCCGCCCGTTATCCTATTCCTAACCATGCTTAACGGACCGATCATGGTGTCGTCGCGGTCCTGGCCCATGCCGCCGCCGCCGCTCTGACCCTTTGATTCGAGAATGCCGATTACCTCGACGGGAACGCTGTTCACGCGAATCCTCTGTCCAAGGACGTTCCCATCTGGGAACAGGTTGGCGGCTGCAGTCTTGCCGATGACAACAACGGCAGCGCCGCTCTGCGCTTCCTGTTCAGTGAAGGTGCGGCCTTCCTCGACCTTCCAGTTGTTGACCTCAAAATAGGCTGCGTTGCCGCCTTGGATGTTGGTCGTCCAGTTCGCCTCCTCGGAGACGGCGTTCGCCTGTCCGGAGAGAATGCCCGATCCAGATTCAACGAATGGGAGATCGGCCATCGCGGCCACGTCGCTTTCCGCAAATGGACGACCCGAGCCGCCGCCCTGGTTTCGGCCGCCGCGGTTCATGTTTCCGGGCTGGAGCGTGAGCACGTTTGTGCCGGCTGCGTTGATCTGTTTCTCAATCGAGGCCTTCGCCCCTTCGCCGATGGACATCATGACCATCACCGATGCGACGCCGATGATGATGCCCAGCATGGTGAGCAGGCTGCGCATCGGATTCGAGAACAGCGCTTCGGCAGCGGACGATATTGCGACGCCGTATTTCATGCAGCCCCCACGGTGCGCTCGATATCTGGATTGCCAGTGTCTGTTTCGATTTTGCCATCGCGGAAGTGGATCTGCCGCTTGGCGTAGGCAGCGACTTCATCCTCGTGCGTGATGAGGACGATGGTGATGCCCTGTTTGTTGAGGTCCTGCATCAGATGCATGATCTCGACAGTCGTCTTGGTGTCGAGCGCGCCGGTCGGTTCGTCGGCCAGAAGAATGCGGGGACGATTCGAAAGGGCGCGGGCAATCGCAACGCGCTGCTGCTGGCCGCCGGAGAGCTGCATCGGGCGGTGGTCCATGCGGGAGCCTAGACCAACGAGTTCAAGGCACTCCTTGGCGCGGGCATCAATGTCACCGACATCCTTGCGCGCATAGCGAAGGGGCAGGCGGACGTTCTGGAATGCGTCCTGCCGCGCGAGCAGGTTGAACTGCTGGAACACGAATCCCAGAGTTTCATTCCGAAGATCAGCGAGTTCGTCCCGGTTCATCTCAGACAGGGCCCGTCCGTTGATCCACATCTCACCGGAGGTGGGGCGGTCGAGCGCACCGATCAAGTTCATCAGGGACGATTTTCCGGACCCGGATGGTCCCATAATCGCGACGAATTCACCCTCATGGATGTCGAGGCTGACGCCGTTGAGAGCGCGAACTTCCTGGTCGCCCATCCGGTAAACCCGGGTGAGGTCCCGGCAGGAGATAATGGCGCGGGGAGGTGTCATAGCTGTTTGATCCGGCGTCAGAGCTATTTCGCGTCGGACTTGCCGGCGGTATTGGCGCGGATGACGAACTTGTCGCCCTCCTTGGCGCCGCGAATGATCTGCGCGTTGGAGCCATCGGAGAGGCCGAGCACCAGCATATGGCGCTGGAGCGCACCCTTCTCGTCGACCGAGTAGACGGTGACGCGCTTCTGCGACTGCATCTCTGACATGGCCTTCGAGACGACAGCGTATTCCTCGGCCGAGAGGTTGCGGCGGAAGACTGCTTCCTGCGTCTGCTGCATCTTGAGACGACGCTCCTGCATGGCTTGCTGTTGCTGCATGCCGGGAGGAGGGCCGAAGCCACCGCCTCCGACGATGCCGCCGGCCGGTTGCTGCTGCTGGGGCCGCGCCGAAGCGAATATTTTCTGCATCTCGCCCTGCATCTCGGACTGGATCTTGGTGGCGCGCGCGTCATCGACGCCGGCCGCTTTCAGCATTTCACCGAACTGCGGGCCGCCGCCGGGACCACCGAAGCCACGGCCACCACCTTGTCCGCCCTGACCGCCGCCCTGGCCGCCACCCATTTGCGGGCCGCCCTGACCTTGCCCGCCCTGACCTTGGCCGCCTTGTCCACCCTCACCATTGCGCTGCTGCTCTTCGCGCATTGCGTCCTGAATTTCTTTCGGCGGCTGGAAGCGCGTGGCGTCGTAGGCGAGGCGCAGCACATCGGTGACGCGGTCGGCCGTGATCTCGACGTTCGCGGTCATGCCCGGCAGCAGTTTGCCGTTCGGGTTACGCGCGTTGATCACCACCGTGTAGGTGACGACGTTGGCGGTTTCAGCGCCGAGCTGGCGGACCTGTACGACCGAACCCTGGAAGCGTTCGCCCGGGAAAGCATCGACCGTGAAAGCGACGGGGTCGCCGGCGTCGATGCCGCCGATGTCGGATTCCACCACAGCGGCCTGGATCTCGATCTGCGAGAGGTCAGCAGCAACGATGAACAGGCTCTTGATCGATTGCGACGACTGGATCGTCTGTCCGACTTCGACTTCACGGCTGAGAATCGCGCCATCGATGGGCGAGCGGATCTTGGTGCGCTCAAGCCGGGTGCGGGAATCACTGACGGCGGCGCGTGCGGTCTCCAGACCTGCCAACGACGACTTCAGAGAGACTTCTTCCGACTGCAGCGACAGCTTCGCATTCGTGTAGGTCTGCTCGGCCAACTCCCAGGCCTGCTGCGAAATGGCTTGCTGATCGAAGAGCGCCTTCTGGCGGGTGAAGTTCTTCTGCGCGACATCCAGGGCGACCTTGGCGCGGTCGATGGCGGCGCGGCTGTTGTCCACGGCCGCTTCTGACTGGCGCAGGCGCGCAACGTTCTGATCCAGCGTGTTCTGGAATGTCTCGGGGTCGACCTGAGCGAGGACCTGATCCTTCTTCACCGGTGCGTTGAAGTCGACATAGATCGCCGTGATGCGGCCCGAGACTTCGGAGCCGACCTCGACCTTCTCGCGAGGCTGCACAGCGCCCGAGGCAGAGATCACGCGGGCAACATCACCCTTGCCGACCACGGCTGTCTCGTAGGTGTATTTGCCCGTAGCGGCGTTCGCGCCGCCGCCCAGTGCAACGGAGACCGCGGCAATTACGGCGATCGCTCCGCCTGCAATCCCAGCGAGAAGTTTCTTGTTCATCTGTTCGTTCCGTCCACCTGCAGGCCACGACCGCTGCGTTACATGTACGCAACGTCTAATGAACAGCGCTGTTATTTCCGTTGTCGACTCACGACAAATTCAAAAGGGTAACAGTGTGTCGCAATGCCTTAAGCTGCGGAAAATACAGGCATTCGGGATGACGGTACGCCGCGTTTGACGGACTCTCGTGTACGGCGATAATGCGTGCCGCACCGTGTGGTTTGCGCCGGTGCACTTTTCGGGCGTTGCGATGGCGGAGTTCAGATCAGGCGGGATGGCTCCGTGCTCGAGCTGAAAGAGGTCAGCCGAGTACAGGGCGGACAGCCGGTGCTCGACCGTGCAAGCCTTGTAATATCGCGCGAAACGCCAACTGCCATCGTGGGTCTGACCGCTTATGAGCGCAGCGTGTTGGCGCGGGTGTTGAGCGGTCAGGACAAGCCGCAAGCAGGGTCGATCCGACTCGGCGGCAAGGACATCGCGCAGGCGAGGCGACAGAAGGGCTGCATCGCTGTGGTCGGTGGCGATGCGCAGAAAAGGAACAAGCCGGGGAAGGGGCCTGGGCGAGAACAGCAGATGCGTGCGGCGTTTTCTAAGGCGCGCTCGGATCGTGCAGCGCTGATCATTCTTGATGCACCCGCAACCGACCTCGGACTGGAAGCGCGCGAGAATTTCATCGGCGACCTGAAGGCGCTGTGCGAATCTGCGGGCGCGATTGTTGTGCTGCTAGCTGGTGATGCCGATGAAGCGATGGCGCTCGGTGGGCAGGTTGTGGTGCTTCAGCGTGGTGAGATCGTGCAGGTCGGACCTGCCGCTGACGTCTTCACCCATCCGGCCAATCTGACTGCTGCTATCGCCACCTCGTTCCCGAAGCTCAACACGATTGCCATGACAGCCCGTGAAGGTCGGGGCGTATTGGCTGACGGGTCGAGTTTTCAACCGCCTGAGCAGTTGAAGCTTCCCGATGCGGGCGCGTGCACGGTCGCGTTCCATCCCGATGACATGACGCTCCAGCGAGCGGGCACAGGCTGCCTGCGCTTCATCGTGCGTGCGGCGGGAGATGAAATCGTCGGCGGCCGCCGCTTCGTGCGGGTGACGTTTGCCGGCTCGGACTGGCTGACGCCGCAATCGGAACTGCAGCCCCATGCGGGCGCAATCCTCAACGCATTCGTCGAGCGCTCGCGCCTGATGGCGTTCGACGCGAGCGGCAAGGCGATCGGGTAGCGCTACTCTGCTGGTTGCGGAGCAGACGCCACGGCTTTCTTCGGGGCGCGTAGCAGCGACACGGCGAGCAGCACCGCGCATCCGGCCATAATGACGTTCACCACCCAGGCAACCGGATCTGCCGTCTGGCCGCTGAAGAGGGCCAGATGTGTCGCCGGAACGGCAGTGATCAGCACGGCGCCAATGAGGCGCAGACGCCATGAGATCTGCTGCGGCGTCCACATCAAGCCTGTGGCTAGCGCAAGAAGAGTCGTGACCAGCCAGATCGGAACAAGCGGAGCCGTCGGCGCGAGCAGGGCAACCAGAGCGGCGACCGCGTAGCCGGTCGGCTGGCTCCAGCAGAAGGCGACCCACACACGCTCCCACCGCGGAGCGGGGCGGCCTTTGTCGCGACGGCGCGCGAGCCAGATCGCGACGCCGGATGCCGTGACCACGGTAAGGCCTGCGCCCAGTAGAATGTAGGCAATCTTCACCGGCCATCCGCCGAACCAGCCGAAGTGCAGCGTTGAAACAGCCTGCAGGATAGCGTTTCCAGGCGTGCCGTTGCTGTTGGAATAGCCGCCCTTCATGAGCTGGCCCGAACCATCGAACACCCAAGTGTCGCCGCGGTTCAGCGCGTTCGGTTTGATCGCGGTGATCATGACGCTCTGGCCGGTCTCGCCGGGGTGCTCGAATGTGATGTAGCTGAACGCAGCACCTGGAGCGGTCGTTTGCACGTGCTCGAACAGCGGCGCGATCGGCGGCAGCGGCGCGGGGCGGGGGTCATCCTTGGCCGTAGGCGGCAGGAAGTAGCTGTAGGCCTGATTGACGTCGCCCTTGAAGACGACGAGCGCGAGCACGCCGATGAGGACCGTGCTGAGCCCGAGCAGTGCGCCGGTGAGCGACAGGATGATGTGGAAGGGCAAGCCCCAGATACCGATACGGTTGTGGAGGTCCGCTTCCTGCAGCCGCTTCGACCCGCCCCAGCGCAGATGGAACGCATCCCGGAAGACCCGCGGGTGAGCGAGGATGCCGGAGACGAGCGACGATAGCAGCGCAACGCCGGTCAGGCCAACAACGAACAGCCCCCAGGACGAAGGCAGATGCAGATAAAGGTGCAGGCGCTGGATGAAGTCGGTGAACGGGTTGTGGGTCTCGGCGACCATGTGCCCGTTCTGATCAACCACCCATTCCTTGTTCGGTTGGCCTTCAACGGCATCGACATAGATGCGGAAGCGCGGCTGATCCTCGGAGGGGAGTGAAGCAAAGATATGGTGCGCCCCGGGATATTTCGCGAGCGCCTCGGAGCGCATCGTTTCAACCGCTTGCGGCGTGATTGCATGCACGGGTGCGAGTTGCGGCGCTTCCCAGCGCTCAACGTCTTCCAGCAGGACGGCAACGGTGCCTGAGAAGCAAACAAGGAATATCAGCGCCGCAAAGGCGAGGCCGAGCGAGGAGTGCCCAGCGAGAATGGCGCGCACGAAAGGCGCAGGCACTTTCGGCCAGATCGACTTGCCGGGCTTCCGCCCCTGTTTGGCTTGGTCGGTATTGGCGTTCATCCAAAACCCCTGATGGCGGCAGCCGAGAATGTGACGATGGCGACACCGACGAGAACGGCAGTCGCGCGGATGATCTTGTCGTCCGAGAGAGTCCACGCCATCAGCGCGCCCCAGACGACGGGAATGATGAGACCGCTGCTGACGATGCGGGTTTGCGGGTCGGAAGGCAGATAGACCGTCCACATGATGCCAACGCCCATGGCGGCGATCATGCCGATCGGACCTGCGAGCAGGAATCGCAGCACGCCACGCCAGGCGCGCGAGGGACGGTCCGAAGGCTCAAGTGCGATCGAGGACTTATCCGCCGCCACACGCGAAGGACGCACCTGAATGCCGGTCGCAATGAAGGCCAGCGCTGCGACCGAGATGACGGTCGAAGCGATGAAGATGCCGCGCGCTGTTCCAAGCGCTGGTGAGCCTGCAACGAGCGCGATGGCAAGGACAGCCCAGCCTGCCACGATGAGCCAGGCGCGCGATGCGCTGCGATCATTCCACGCGCGCCGCAGCAGGAAGGCCGCAAGCCCGCCCGCAGCCGTCAGCGCAAGCGCGACAAGAAGTTGTGGTCCGTTCAATGCGCGCCTCCGGCCCCGTTAGCTCCGGCTCGGAATTGTCACCCCGCCAAATGAAAGTCAATCGCATTCGCAAGTGTATGCGTCGCTACTGCGCTGAAAGCATGAGGAAAATGAAAGACTAAGTGGCTGAAGACCTTGCGTTATTTCTTGACGCTCGCGGCGTACGGATCGGGTCCGCCTTCCGCGATGAAGCGATCGATGCGCGCATCCAGAACCGTCAATGGCACGGAGCCAAGCTGCAGGACGGTGTCGTGGAAATTGCGGATATCGAACTTCGATCCCAAAGCGGTTTCAGCGCGCTTGCGGCCTTCGATGATCGCCATCTCACCGAGATAGTAGCTCAACGCCTGGCCGGGCCAGGAGATATAGCGATCCACCTCGGTCGTGATTTCGTGCTCGGCCAGCGCAGTATTCTCGCGGAAGAAGGCTTGCCCCTGTTCGCGCGTCCAGCCCTTGGCGTGGATGCCGGTATCGACCACGAGCCGTGCCGCACGCCACATCTGATAACTCAGCATGCCGAACGTCTCGTAGGGCGTCTGATACATGCCCATCTCTTCGCCGAGCAGTTCGCAGTATAGCGCCCAGCCCTCGCCGAAGGCCGAGATGTATGTCTTCCGCCTGAAATCCGGTACGCCTTCCTGCTCGTCGGCAAGCGGCATCTGGAATGCGTGGCCCGGCGCGCTCTCGTGCAGAGTGAGCGCCGGCAGCGAGTAGAGCGCGCGCGATGGCAGGTTGTAGGTGTTCACCAGATAGACGCCCGTGCCGCCGCGGCCCGCCGTGTAGAAAGGCGCGATGTCGTCAGGCACCGGGATAACGTCGAAGCGCGAGCGGGGCAGGCGGCCGAAGAAGTATTTCGCCTTGCCGTCGAACTTCTTGGAGATCCACGCCGCGCGCATCAGCAGCTCGTCAGGCGTCTTGGCGTAGAACTGCGGATCGGTGCGCAGGAAGGTGAGGAAGGCGGCAAGGTCTCCTGTAAAGCCTGCTTCCTTCATGACGTCATGCATGCGCGCCTTGATCTTCGCGACTTCGCTGAGGCCGATCTGGTGGATATCCTCTGGCGACTTCTTGAGCGTGGTGAACTCGCGGATCTGCGCAGCGTAGTAGGCATCGCCATCCGGCAGCTTGGTGGCGGCGATGTCTGTGGCGGTGCGCGGCAAGTACTCATCGCGGAAGTAGGGCAGCAGTTCGCGGTAAGCCGGGAAGACCTTGCCGGAGATCGCAGCTTTCGCCTCGCTCTGCAGCGTCGCTCGCGTTTCGGCGGGAATGTTGGCTGGCAGCGACAGGAAGGGTTCGTAGAACTGCGACTGTTCCGGCGTCTTGCCGTCATAGATGGCCGAGATCGACTCCGCACGGCCCTGCAGCGTCACGCGTGGCGGCGTGAAGCCGCGCGCGAGACCCAGCTTCATGTTTGCGGTTTCATCAGCGAAGAAGCGAGGAATGTCGTTCAGCAGAGCAATCCACGAACGCGCCTGCGCTTCATTGCGGAAAGCCTTGGGTGTCGCGCCCGCGATGTTGCCCCAGAAGGCGGAGTCCGCGTTGAGCGGCTTTTCGTATTCACGGAACTCAATGCGCGCCATGCGCACTTCGATCTGGTCGCGATAGATGGCGAGATTGATCTGCGCTTCAGGCGACAACGCTCCGCTGTCGAGCGCATCCAGTTTCGCGATCACGCTCTTCATGTAAGCGAGCTGTTCAGCTTGCGCCGCTGGATCAACGCGGCCCCAGGTCATCGGCAGCTTGTCGTCAGCCGTCGTGTCATCCCATTGCGGATCGTAGGCGCCTCGCCATGCCCATTCCGTTTCGTAGATCGCACGGAATTGGGCATCCGCGCGTGTCTCACCGGGCGTGCCATTGACCGTCACGCAGGCGGCTATCAAGCCGAACGCCGCAATTGCGATAACGCGCTTCATGGATGCATCCCGGTTCACGAACCGGAATGATAGCTGCGATCAGGCAGCGTGTCGCGCGGTCGGTCTGTCGCGTCTAGGCGGTCCAGAGAATCTCGCCAGCCTCGCGCAGAGCGGTCGAGGCGGTTGTAATACCTGCAACCAGACCCGGTGCGCGGGCAAGCGTGTCTTCCGCGAAGAATGAAGCAAGTGCGATCGCGCGCTCCGCTTCGCGGCCGGCATCGCTCTGCTGAGCCAGCGCTGAGCGCGTGAGATAATGGCCGCCGACAACATCGCCGGCGAGCCGCAGATATACGGTTGCGCCAGCAAGCGCTGTTTCGCGCGAGGACTGCATGGTGGTCGTCATCCACTGCGTTGCGCCTTCCAGCGCATCCGTGGCGATGGTCAGGCGATCAGCGATGGCGACGAACTTCGGCTGGTTGGACGCACGCGCGTCGCGCACCGTCGAGCGGATGTCGGTGATCATCGCCTTCATCGCCGCGCCGTCGTTCATCGACAGCTTGCGGCCAACGAGGTCGATCGCCTGGATGCCGTTAGTGCCTTCGTAGATCGGCAGGATACGGGCATCGAGATAGAACTGCGCCGCAGCCGTTTCGCTCATGAAGCCCATGCCGCCATGAATCTGCACGCCAGAATTGGTCGTGTCGATCGCGCGGTCAGTCGACCAGCCTTTGGCCAGCGGTGTCAGCAGGTCTTCACGCAGCTTGGCGGCTTCGCGGGTGGCTGCGTCCGCGTGATGTTCGGCAATGTCCGCGGCCGAACCGCACGCGTAGCAGATCGCGCGCGAGGCCTGCACGTTGGCCGCCATGGCGGCGAGCGTGCGCTGCACGTCCGGGTGATGGATGATGGTGGCTGAACCCTGCACGCCGGGCGCCGAACCCTGCTTGCGCTCGTGCGCATAGCCGATCGCAACCTGCAGCGCGGCTTCCGCAACGCCGACACCTTCGAGGCCGACATTGAGACGCGCCGAGTTCATCATCGTGAACATGGCGGCGAGGCCCTTGTTCGCCTCGCCGATCAGCCAGCCCTTTGCGCCGTCATATTCCATGACGCAGGTGGGCGAGCCGTGGATGCCCATCTTGTGCTCGAGGCCGATGCACTTGAACGTGTTGCGGTCGCCCAGCGAGCCGTCGGCGTTCACGAAGAATTTCGGCACGAGGAAGAGCGACACGCCACGCGATCCCGCAGGCGCATCAGGCAGGCGCGCGAGCACGAGCTGGACAATATTGTCCGTCATGTCGTGGTCGCCCCACGTGATGAATATCTTCTGGCCCGAAATCGCGAACGAGCCATCGCCGTTCGGAACGGCCTTCGACTTCAGCGCGCCGACATCCGAACCGGCCTGCGGCTCGGTCAGGTTCATGGCGCCTGTCCATTCGCCGGAGATCAGCTTGGGCAGGTAGGTCTGCTTCTGCTCGTCCGTGCCGTGCGCGAGGATTGCTTCGATGGCGCCGAACGAGAGCAGGGGGCACAGACCGAAAGCCATGTTCGAGCCGTGGATCATTTCCATGACCGCAAGCGCGAGCGGCTTGGGCAGACCCTGGCCGCCGAACTCTTCGGGGAAGGCGAGGCCCATCCAGCCGCCCTCGATGAACTTGCCATAGGCGTCCGCAAAGCCGGGCGTGGCGATGACGCCATCATCAGTCAGCTTCGCGCCCGTCTTGTGTCCAGCGGCATTCAGCGGCGCGAGCACGTCACGCGCGAGCTTGTTCGCCTCTTCCAGAATGGGCGCGACCAGATCCTGGTCGAAATTGGGGAACGCCCCAGTCGCAGCGAGCTCGTCGAGCCGTGCAACATGGGCAAGCGTCTGAGAAATCTGGGATAGAGGCGCGTTGTAGGACATAGGGCTAAATAGCCCGCCCAATCCCGCTCTGTCATCCACCCCGGATCAAGTGACGCAGCGTTAGTTCAACGCATCAAATCGAAGGTCTTGCCGTCGACCGTGATGCTCTGGGCCTTCCACTCATTAACGTTCTTGGTGTGCGGCTGGGCTTCCACTGTGACACTCTTGCCGGCAGCCAGAGCTTCCTTCTTGAGCCCGCGGTCCACCATGCGCTGCAAGGGCGACAGCCAGATTTCCAGCTTCTTGTCGCCGCTGTTCACCCAGAGAATAGCGTGGGGTTGCGCCCACTTGAGCTCCGAGATCGTGCCCGAAACCTTCTGCTGCTTGCTGGCGTCGTAGGCTTCCCAACCATGGTGGGCCCAGGCTGCACCCGCCAACGCCGCGCTCGATAGAGCGGCAGCGGCCAGCGCCGTTGCGATAATCCGCATATGACTTCCTCCTGATTGGCGACGGCGGCTCCGTGCTCGGATGCCAGCCGTCGCGGCTCATGGGAGGAACATAGGGTGCGCCAAGCGTAACGGCGATTTCTTGTTATTTCGGGCCGATCATCTTTTCGGGACGAACCAGCTTGGTGAACTCCGCGTCGGTCAGGTAGCCGCCGCCCACGGCTTCCTCACGGAGTGTTGTGCCGTTCTTGTGCGCCGTCTTGGCGATCTTCGCGCACGCGTCATAGCCGAGACGCTCGTTGAGCGCCGTCACCAGCATCAGCGAGTTCTCGACGCCCTTGGCGATATTGTCGATGCGCGGCTCGATGCCGACCACGCAGTTGTCGGTGAACGAGATCGCAGCATCGGCCAGCAGGCGGACGGACTGCAGGAAGTTGTAGGCCATCATCGGGTTGAACACGTTCAGCTCGAAGTGACCTTGCGAGCCGGCGAAAGCGATCGCCGCGTTGTTGCCCATGATGTGGGCGCAAACCTGCGTCAGCGCTTCGCACTGCGTCGGGTTCACCTTGCCCGGCATGATAGACGAGCCCGGCTCGTTCTCTGGCAACGCCAGCTCGCCCAGACCCGCGCGCGGGCCCGACCCGAGGAAGCGGATGTCGTTCGCGATCTTGAAGCACGAGGCGGCAACCGTCGTGATCGCGCCATGGCTCATCACCATCGCGTCGTGCGCAGCAAGCGCTTCGAACTTGTTCGGCGCCGTCTTGAAGCCGAGACCGGTGATATCCGCGATCTTCGCAGCGACCAGCTTGTCGAAGCCCTTCGGTGCGTTGAGACCCGTGCCGACAGCCGTGCCGCCCTGCGCCAGTTCCATCAGCGACGGCAGGGTCGATTTGATGCGCGCAATGCCGTTCTCGATCTGCTTGGCGTAGCCGGAGAATTCCTGGCCGAGCGTCAGGGGCGTCGCATCCTGCGTGTGCGTGCGGCCGATCTTGATGATCTTCTTCCAGTCGTTCGACTTGGCTTTCAGCGCTGTGTGCAGGTGTTCGAGAGCGGGGAGCAGGTCGGTCGCGATCTGTTCGGCGCAGGCGATGTGCATGGCGGTCGGGAACGTGTCGTTCGACGACTGGCTCATGTTGACGTGGTCGTTCGGGTGAACCGGCTTCTTCGAGCCCATCACGCCGCCCATCATCTCGATGGCGCGGTTCGAGATCACCTCGTTCGCGTTCATGTTCGACTGCGTGCCCGAGCCCGTCTGCCACACGACCAGCGGGAAGTGATCGTTCAGCTTGCCGTCGATCACTTCCTGCGCGGCTGCGATGATGTTCTTCGCCAGCTTGTTATCGAGCTTGCCGAGCTCAAGGTTCGCTTCAGCGGCGGCACGCTTCACGATACCCAGCGCGCGGACGATCGGGGCAGGCTGTTTTTCCCAGCCGATCTTGAAGTTGCCGAGCGAACGCTGCGCCTGGGCGCCCCAGTACCGGTCAGCCGCGACCTCGATCGGGCCAAATGTATCGGTTTCGGTGCGGTTCTTTCCGGCCATTGGTGCAGCTCCCAGCCTTGGCAAAGCGTCGAAAATCTGCGCTGCCACTAGACCCAAGCGATGCCGGGATCAATGTGGTTCGGACGCGCAAGATGGTGAACAGGGCGGACTGGCAGGTTGAGCGGCAGCAACGATAGCGAAGGTCCGGGCTGGACGCGCCAGAACAAGGTGCGGGCGCGCGTCCATAAGGACGGGTCGCTGGAGGTCGGCGTGGACGGACTCACCACGCAGGCGAAATACTACAAGCCCCTGCTCAAGGACTTCTTCCGGCTCCACTTCACCATCCGGCCCCGCTGGGGCGACTGGTCGGCCCACATCGCCATGGAATACACGGGCGACCCGCCGCACATGGACCTCGACAACCTGGCCAAGGCGCTGCTCGACAGCGCTGTCGGGTCTGCGTTCCACGATGACAGCCAGATCGCCCGCCTGCTGGTCGAGCGGCGGCAGGCGGAGCGGGAAGGCATCTGGATGCTGCTGGCGCCGATCGGGCCAGACCCCAGCCAGCCTCGCTGAAACGCGATTTCCGTACACGTACCCCGAGATCACCCAAGCTACACGGGGAGTCCGATCGATCAGCCGCCCTTGCGGACACCACGAAGGAAGATCTGCACAGCGCGGCGTGCGCGTGCTTCGATCACGTGCTGCGGCATGCTCGCGTTATTGACGACCATCAGCTTGAACCCTGAATCCTGCATGACCATGCCGAACAGCATGGCGGCGGCATCGTCTGCATCTTCGATCACGTATTTCTCCCGCACGATCGGGGAGGCCAGCCAATTGGCGAGCACTTCGCGCGGGAAGCCTTTCGGCTTGGCGGCGCTCATCAGTTCCGGATACCGGCGCACCTCAGAAATGATCAGGCGGAACAGCGCCATAGAGCGGGGGCTGGTGAAGTGGGTCACCATGCGGACAAGCATGCCGTACAATTCGATCTCGACATCATCGCCCGGTTTGGGGCCCGGGAAGTCGCCCATGTCCGCGACGTTCTCGATCAGCAGGGCGCCGAGTAGCTCAACCTGGCTTTTGAATTCCCGGTAGATCGTCTTCTTGGACATGCCCGCCTGCTGGGCGACTGCGTCCATTGTGGCGTGTTCGGGAAGTCCATCGAGAAAGATCTTCCGGGCCGCAGCCAGTATTCGCTCCCTTGGGGAAACGCTTACTGTGGACTCCGGTACAACCTGCATTGTGGCTCCGACTGGGTAAATCGTGATCTACTTAACGCGATCACCATCTTTCCATCGTATAACAGAATGAGATAGGGAAACGCCATAGTTTCCGAGTTGGGTGTGATGGACCTCCCCGAGAATACCCCGGCCGGCGGCGAAGCTGTGCCTGCCTCCACGGCAGGCGAAGGTTGCCCAACGCCAGAGAGAGTTGCCCCTGCGGAAAGTAGAGGCGAGGGTGGAATTGCGCCTGCTTCGGACTTTAGAGCCAAAAAAACGCACAGATCGAGTAGTATAAGGCTGCTGTCATTCGTCTTCACGACGGGGAGACAAGCCAGACCGGACGACTCAATCGGCCAATCCGCCATCGAAACCTCCTCCCCGGACGCGCAAGGACAGAAAAAGATGATCACGCGCAAAAAACTCACTTCGGCAGCCGCCGTCACGGGCGCAGGCCTGATGATGCTGACGCTGCATTCGTGCGGTCAGAAGCCGGCTCCGGCCGAAGAAGCGGCCGCTGGTCACGCGGCTGCAGCGGGCGCTGGTCAGGCGATGCGGATCACGCGCGTTGAAGTTCGCGATCTTGCTGATGAGTTTGTGGCCTCCGGCCGCCTTGTCGTGCGCGAAGAAGCCGCCGTGGGCTCGGAGCTTCCGGGTTATCGCGTTGCCGCCGTCTATGTGGATGAAGGCGATTGGGTGAAGCAGGGTCAGGCGATGGCCAAGCTCGACGATACCTTGCTGCAGGCGCAGATCGCGCAAGCCGAAGCTGCGCTGGCGACCCAGCAGGCCTCTCTCGACTTCAAGGCTGCCCAGCTCGCGCGCGCTGAATCGCTCGAACAGGAAGGCGCCTTCTCGAAAGAGTTGCTCGAACAGCGTCGCATGGAAACGGCGAGCGCCAAGGCGTCGCTTGGAGCTTCGCAGGCGTCAGTCAACGAGATGAAGGTGCGCGAAGCGCGCATGACCCTGCGCGCGCCGGTGGCCGGCATGGTGCTGCAACGCGCGATCCGCCCCGGCGACATTTCGGGCAGCGCAACCGCGCCGTACTTCCGCATTGCACGCGACGGCCTGATCGAACTCGATGCTGAACTGCCGGATTCCAAGCTTGCACTCCTGAAAGAGGGCAGTCCGGCCAAGGTCTCTCTGTCGACGGGTGAAACCATCGAAGGCAAGGTCCGCTTCGTCTCTCCGCGCGTCGACCAGAACACCAGCCTCGGTCGCGCGCGTATCCAGCTGCCGTTCGACAAGGCGCTGCGCCCGGGTTCGTTTGCCGAAGCTCGTTTCGGTTCTTCGTCCAGTGGCGTTGTCACGGTGCCGGCAGGCGCCATCCGCTATGAGTCGGGTGGTCCGTCGGTCATGCTCGTGGGCGATGACAACAAGGTCAAACAGGTTCCGGTCAAGCTCGGCGAGCGTTCGGGTGACTTCGTTCAGTTGGTTCAGGGCCCGCCTGCGGGTTCGCGCGTACTCGCCGTCGGCTCTTCGTTCACGCTTGATGGCGATGTAATCCAGGCCGTGGAAGAAGGCGCCGCGAAGGCGTCCGCTGCTCCCGGTTCCAAATAGAACTCCAGAATAGCACTAGGGCGAGGGCCTCACGATGAACCTCCCGATTTCAAGCTGGGCGATCCGCAACCCGATCCCCGTGATCGTGGCGTTTACGCTTCTGATGGTCGCCGGCGTCTATTCGTACACGCGCCTGCCCATCAAACAGTTTCCGAACATCGCCTTCCCGATGGTGGTCGCCACCATCATCCAGGAAGGCGCTGCGCCGACCGAACTCGAAAACCAGGTCACGCGCCTCGTCGAGAACTCGATCGCCAGTCTGCCGGATATCGAGCTGCTGCAGTCCAGCGTCACGCTTGGCGTCTCGACCACAATCATCCAGTTCAAGATCGGCACCAACCTTCAGAAAGCGAAGGATGATGTCGAGCAACGTGTGAACCAGGTTCGAAACCAGCTTCCGGCGTCGATCCAGCCACCACTGGTCAACTCGCTCGACTTTACCGGCGGCGCGCTGATGACGTTCGCGGTCTCGCATCCCACGATGACCGAGACTGATCTGTCCTGGTTCATTGACGATACGATCGCGCGAGACCTCCAGTCCGTTCAGGGCGTCGGTCAGGTTGCCCGGGTCGGCGGCGTCAACCGTGAGATCAACATCACGCTCGATCCGATCCGCATGGACGCGATCGGCGTCACGGCGGCGGACGTCAACAATGCCTTGCAGCGCTCCTACCGCAACTATGGCGGCGGCATCTCGCAAGTCGGCGGCGCCGAAACCACGACGCGCGTCATCGGCGAAACCGCCACGGTTGCCGAGCTTGGCAATCTCTCCATCCCGCTACGCGGCGGCCAGAGCTATGTGCGCCTGTCAGACGTAGCGGACGTCGGCGATGGTTCAGCCGAAATCCGGTCTTTCGCGCGCCTCAACGGCCGCCCCGTCGTAGGCTTCGAGATCATCAAGGTCGACACGGCCTCCGAGGTTGACGTCGAAAACGGCGCCTACGCCGCGATTGAGCGTCTGCAGAAGGGCAACCCTGGCCTGCAGATCACCAAGATCTTCTCGATCACCGACGACACCAAGGCGAACTTCCACGCGACGCAGGACGTGCTGATTGAAGGCATGATCCTCGCTGCCGTTGTCGTCTTCCTGTTCCTCCGCGATTGGCGCGCAACTGTCATCGCCGCGCTGGCCATGCCTCTGTCGCTGATCCCGACCTTCTGGATCATCACCTGGTTCGGCTTCTCGCTGAACGTCGTCACGCTGCTCGCTCTCACGCTCGTTATCGGCATTCTTGTCGATGACGCCATCGTGGAGATCGAGAACATCCAGAAGCGAACGCTGGCGGGCTACACGCCCTTCCGCGCCGCCATGGAAGGTGCAGACGCAATCGGCCTCGCCGTGCTCGCAACCACCGCGGCCATCGTCGTGGTGTTCCTGCCGACCTCCTTCATGGGCGGCATGCCGGGCCAGTTCTTCATCGAGTTCGGGATTACCGTGGCTGTGGCTGTCGTATTCTCGCTACTCGTGGCGCGCTTCGTGTCGCCGCTGATGGCGGCTTACTTCCTGAAGCCCATCAAGCATCATATCGACGCCCGCAAGCTCCCCGGTTTCTACGAGAAGATTCTGGGTCTGGCGCTCAAGCATCGCCTCATTGCTTCGGTGTTCGGCGGCTTTGTCGTCGTCGGCGCCTTTGGCTCCGCGATGATGCTGCCTGCCGGTTTCATCCCGACCGAAGACCCGGGCTACATCCTGTTCAACATCTCGGCTCCGCCGGGATCGACGCGGGTGCAGATGGAGCGTTCGGCGGCCGAGCTTTCCGAGCTGTTGAAGAAGCAACCGGACACCAAGGAGGTCTTCATCTCGATCGGCTCCGGTGGCGCAGGCGGTCAGGCGGCTGCCGCCAACGGCGGCGGCGGCGGCTCAGGCATGACATCCGGCTCGGCTGTTCTGGTGATGGTCGATCATCACAAGATGAGCACCGAGGAGCTGAAGCAGCATATCCGTCCGCAACTCGCGCAGATCCCCGACATCCGCGTCACCGCGCTGATGAGCGGCGGCGGCCCGACGGGCTCCGACGTGAACATCCTTCTCACCAGCGAAGACGGCCCGGCGCTTGAAAAGGCGCAGCTGGCTCTGCTCAACGAGATGAAAGATCTCGACAAGGTCATCCGCAATCCGCGCCTCTCGCCGGACCCGCCGGGACCTGAGCTGATCATCCGTCCGCGCACGGCTGAAGCTGCCCGCCTCAACGTGTCGACCGATGCAATCGCTCAGGTGGCTCGCATCGCGACCTCCGGCGACATCGAGGCGAACACGCCGAAATTCTCGGAAGGCGAGCGTCGTCTGTCGATCCGCGTGCGCCTGCCGAACGACGTGCGCCAGAACCTGGCTCAGATCGGACTGCTCCGCGTGCCTACGCTCAGCGGCGGCACGACGACGCTGAACGCTGTCGCTGATCTCTCCTACGAGGCCGGCCCCGGCATGATCCAGCGTCTGGATCGCAAACGGATGGCGGCCGTCCAGGCTGACTTCGCCCCGAACGTAACTTCGGGCGACGCCACAAACGCCGTGGACAGCACCGCGACAATGAAAGCGATCTTCGCAGCCGAGAAGAGCGGGGACGCGGTGGTGAGCCGCGCTCGCGTTGGCCAGGAACAGGCGATGAACGACATGTTCCGCGGCATTATCGTCGCGCTGATGTCCGGTATCGCCCTGATCTATTCGGTCATGGTGTTGCTGTTCAAATCCGTGTTCAAACCGCTCGTCATCATGTTCTCGCTGCCGCTGTCGTTCACCGGCGCCTTCCTGGCGCTGCTGATCTTCGGCAAGGCGATCGACATGCCGGTGATGATCGGCATCGTCCTGCTGCTGGGTATCGCGGCCAAGAACGCGATCCTGCTCGTCGAGTTCGCAATCGAGTCGGAGCAGCGCGGCCTCAGCGTCTACGACGCGCTGTTCGACGCTTGCCGCGAACGCGCGCGTCCGATCGTGATGACGACGGTTGCCATGTCGGCCGGCATGATCCCGACGGCGCTGGGTCTCGGCGAGGGTGCAGGCTTCCGCACGTCCATGGCCATCGCGGTCATCGGCGGTCTGATCTCCTCGACGGTTCTGTCGCTTGTGCTGGTGCCGGTTCTCTACTCGCTGGTCAGCAGCTTCGAGCGCCGCGTCAGCCCATTGGCCCGCCGTCTCGTCACCAAGCCTACGGCTGAAGACGAAGCGCTGCTCAAGCACCATCATGACGGCAAGCACGCATCAGCGCCGCCGCCGGCTGAGTGATCTTGAAACCATTCAGAGAAAGGCCCGTTCGCAAGAGCGGGCTTTTTGCTTTTGTGCCTAGCTAGGTTCGACTTCGCCAGCGCGTGACGCCCAGATCAGGCCGACAAACAGCCCCTTCATCCGCGGCAGGATCAGCAACGTCGCGCCGATGACGATCCCGGCGACGAACAGGAAGGGCACGAACACCGCGTTGGCGTCGCGATTGGCGAAGACGAAGAAGAACGGCGAAACCAGGTGGCCAACCAGCAGGATGGTCGCCCAGGCGGGGCCGTCATCGGCGCGAATGTCGCCGGTGCGCTCGCCGCAATTGGAACAGCCCTCGGCCTGGCGCAGATAGCCAGCCATGATCCGTCCCTTGCCGCAGGCCGGGCAGGTCAGCCGCAGGCCGCGCCTAACCGCCAGCCAAGTATCGCGCTTGGGTTCAGTCTTGTTCATACGCCTGACGGTGGACCCGCCGGGCAGTCCGGTCGATCACGCCTTAGGTCGCAGGCATCAGCTGCGGGGGGCGCCGTGCACGTTAGGGGCGGCAAAATCAGGTCAGGCGAACTGTAATCCTGCCGCGCCGCGCGTCTGCCAGACGACATAGGCCCAGGTTTTGATCCGGAGGGTGGGCTCCGATAGCATCACACGGTCGGTGAGCTGCACATCGCGCAGGAACTCGACACGGGCCCCCGTCGCGCTGACATTCTTCACCACAACATCGATGCGTTCGCCGCCGAGCGTCGTGACAGTTGCTGACTTGAAGGTCTGCTTGCGTTCAGCGCGCTTCTCTTCCGGTCCCGCGGAAGAATAGGTCACCTCTTCCGCCGGGACCGACGCGATTTTTCGCATTCGGTCCGCCAGCGGATCTGCTGGTTTGCTAGGGGTAGGCTTCTTGAACATAGTCGCGCGAGCAGGTGGTTGACCCAACCGTGATATACATTGGGGGCCAAAGGATTATGAAATAATTGACCTTTACTAGCCCGTGCCACCTTGAAGCAGATTAACCAATGCTAGCTGCCAAAGGGATAACCCTTGCGGCAGTGGTTTTCAGCCGATGGTGACTGAAGTTCCGCCATCCACGGGCAGCGCAGCCCCCGTAATAAATCGCGCCTCGTCGGAGCACAGGAAGAGGGCGGCGTAGGCCGTGTCCCAGCCGGAGCCCATGAAGCCCATCGGCACGCGGGCATTCCGTTCGGCCCGGAGTGTCTCCATGGGCTTGCCGCTAGCGGCCGCAATCCCGGAGATCGCCATGGGCGTGTCCATCAGGCCCGGCATGATGACGTTGCAACGAACGCCATGCTTGGCATTGCCCGCGGCAACCACGGTGGTCAGGCGGTTCACCGCCATTTTCGAGACTTCATAGGTGACCATGTGATGGCCTGCGATCGCGGCCAGCGACGAGATGTTGACGATCGCCCCCGCTTTCTGCCCGCGCATCACTGGCAGAACATGGCGGATCGTCATGGCCATCGATTTCAGGTTGATGTCCATGATGCGGTCCCATGCCTCTTCCTCGATCGCATGAGGTGGGGCGTCGCCCCGGCCCGTCCCGACATTGTTGACCAGTATGTCGATGCGCTTGAGCCGGGCCACCGCCTCATGCGCGATGGCGGCGCAATTGATGCTCTTGGTGATGTCCGCCTCGAAGGCAAAGGCGCGGCCGCCTTCATCGGTGGCCATCCTGACGGTCTCCTCGGCGCTATCGAGGCGGTGATCCACGCACATCACCTCCGCCCCTTCGCGCGCGAACAGGATCGACATTGCGCGGCCATTGCCGATCGTCTCGCCGGGCGTCTGACCGGCGCCGACGATGATCGCGGTCTTGCCTGCGAGCCTGCCAGCCATCTCAGAAGGCTTTCAGATCATGGTCCAGCGTCTGACCCTCGTCGAGTTGGATGCCGAACGAGTTGAGGATCATCGACACCTGCGTGTACTGGCCGACCGTGAACACCAGATCCATGCATTGCCGTTCTGAATAGTGCTTCGCCAGTTCCGCCCACGTCGGGTTCGAGACGAAGTGATCGCGATTTAGATCGTCCACCGCAGCCAGCAGCGCCTTCTCGGCTGCGTTCCAGCCATCGGCCCCCGCGCCGACCTTGATGCGCTCGATCTCTTCGGCGTTGAGCCCTGATTCCAGGCCGATGCGGTGATGCTGCGTCCACTCATAGCCCGACTTGCACAGCCAGCCGACGCGCAGGATCGCAATCTCGCGGTCCCGCGGCGTCAGCGAATTGCGGCTGAGTACATAGCCGCCCCACCATGTGAAAGCACGAAACGCTTCCGGCACGCGCACCAGCGTACGGAAGATATTCAGAACGGAGCCGTCCTTCTGCCGTGATTTCGCAAGGCGCTCCACCTGTTCGGGTGTGAACTCCGAATCCTGAAGCGGCGTGATGCGAGGCTTCGCCAGGCGCATGTGTGTCTCTCCCCAAAAGGTCTGACATGTCTAGCTCGGCGTCGTGCTGCGCGCCATCGGGGCTATGCGATAGGGGAATCCAACTTGACGTTACGCGATGGTGATTTCGACCAAGCGCTCGCGAATACAAGGAACCTTCTCCGCCGCACGCAGAAAGGGCTGCGACTGGAACGCGCTCGGCAATCCCCGATGGTGGCGCGAAGGCAGCTAGCTGGCGCGCAGGATGTGGTCGGCAGGCCGTGCTTCGGTGTGGTCCATCAAGTAGATGTAACCGTCTTCATCCAGCCGGCCGGTATCGCCCATCGCGACGAAGCCGTTGGCGTCGCGCAGCATGCGCTGCGCAATCCGCGTATGCTCATCGCTCTCCAGCGTGCGCGGCGTACGCGCCCAGATCTCGCCAACTGCGCCAGCAGGCAGCGTCTGGCCAGCGCGATCACGCACCTCAACCGTCACGCCATCCGCCGGCCGCCCGCAGCTGCCCGGCTTCTCGATCTTCCGCGTGAACGAGATAGTGGAGACGCGACCCGTCTCGCTCGAGCCATAGGCTTCACTCAGGATCGGCGCGAACAGGTCCGCCACCCACGCCTTCAGGTCCGGCGTCGCCGGAGCGCCGCCGATCTCCAGTTGGCGCAGCGAAGACGTGTCGGTTTTGCGAACCGCGTCCGTCCCAAGCTCCTGCATCCGGCGGAAGGATTCCGGCAGCGCGCTCCAATGCGTGATGCGCCGCTTGCGAATAAAGGCCAGCGTCGAAGCTGCGTCAGTGTCACTGAACAGCGAGATCGTGCGGCCTGCAGCCAGCGCAGCCCAGAACTGAACCGGCCCCCAGATGCGATGCAGCGGAACGGTGATCAGCGAGTTGCCATACTCCACCATCGGCGGCCGCGCCCTGGATGCAGGCAGCGCGCGGCGACAAGGTAGTCCGATCTGTAACGCACGACCCGCAGCGCCGGATGTCCACGCCAGCAGCGACGGCGTCGCGCGGCCAAAACGCGGCTGTGCAACGGCCGGGAACAGATCCCAGAAATTGTAAAAGCCCAGCGATACCGTATCCATCGCGGCGCGCAGGCGTAAAGGCAGCCCCTCCAGCGCGGGCGAAAGCCGCGAAGGCGCAATGTCGCCAACGATGATCGCCACCGCCTCGCTCAGGATCAGCCTCTCGCGCAACACGCGTGGCGGAAGGTCGGGGTCCAGCGTCAGCAGCCGCGCATCGAGTTTGGAGCAGGCGAGGGCAATCACCGCCCACTCAAGGCGATTGCGGCAACGCACGGCCACCACGTCATCCGCACCGATGCCGCGGCTCGCGAATGCATCAGCCAGCATGTCGGCATACTCATTCCATTCGCGATAGGTCAGCATGGCCTTGTCTTCAAATAAGGCAGGCCAGCCGCCACGGGTGGCGGCCCAGTATTCAAGACTGCGCGCGACCGGTTCGGTCAGGGCGCGAGGGACCGCCTGATGTTCGCGACCAGGGCTTCGCGAACGCGCAACAGCGATACGTGATCCGGATTGATCAACCACTGAAACATAACTCCACGCATGGATGCGATGATGATTGAAGCTTCCGCTCGTGGCCGAGCGTCCGCTCTGATTTCGCCCGCCTCACGGGCCCGCTTGATCAGGGCGGCGATGCCATCGATCGCCTCCCGCGTGATCCCCGCGACGTTCTGTGCAAGCTCGGTCGGCCCCACCCCAGCGCTCAGAATGCTCAGGAATGCACGAAGGCTGATGGGATCGCGCATGCCGTCGTCGATGTAGAAAGCGACGTGATCGCACAGGGCGTCGAGCCCTTCGGTCTGCTGCACCGTCTTGCGAATACGTATGGCGTAGCTTTCGAGAATGTAGTCGACCAAGGCGGCGACCAGCGCGTTCTTCGTCCCGAAGTAGTGGCCGGGCAGGGCGCGGCTATAGCCGGCGGCCTCGCCCGCCGCATGTAGCGTCAGGGCCTCAATACCCCTCTCGGCGACGATGATCTTGGCGGCTTCCAGGATTGCGCGTTCCGAGGTCTCACGACGCTCGGCTTGGGTCTGACGCGCCTTGTCTAGCGCTTCAGCCTGATCGCCGCCTTCAGAAGTCTTCCGTCCACTCATTTCGGGAGTAGATAAACTAGCTGTCCAACAAGCAAGTATGTTGACCCAACGGCAACTGCTGACGCAATGTCGCAGAACGCCCGCTGCGGGTGCGACAAGTTCGACGCAAAGAGTTTCCCGCTCTGTTGACGTCTGACTGCCGTCACGGCACGGACATACCCAATTTTCAATCCGCCCGGACCTTCAGTCCATGATGCGGGCCGAACCCGCGCTTTAGTTTTGAGGACACGCCATGACCGCCAGCCTGACCGCCGCCGCAGCACCGGCCGACGAAATCTCGGCCTACATCGCTTCCGCCACCAAGGCGGCCTGGGGCGTGGAAGGCCTGCCGGCCGGCACGCCGCTGAAGCCGATCAAGAAGGTGGGCGTCCTCGGCGCCGGCACGATGGGCGGCGGCATCTCGATGAACTTCGCCAACGTCGGCATCGAAGTGACGATCGTGGAAGTCCAGGAAGCGGCGCTCGAGCGTGGCCTCGGCGTGATCCGCAAGAACTACCAGAACTCGGCCGACAAGGGCCGCTTCCCGCAGGAAGAAGTCGGCATCCGCATGGGCCTCCTGAAAGGCACGCTGAACCGCGCTGATCTCGCCGACTGCGACCTCATCATCGAAGCCATCTTCGAAGACATGGCGATCAAGAAGGAAATCTTCGCCGACCTCGACAAGATCGCGAAGCCCGGCTGCATCCTCGCCTCCAACACCTCCTACCTCGACATCAACGAGATCGCCTCGGTCACCAGCCGTCCGCAGGACGTGATCGGCCTCCACTTCTTCTCGCCCGCCAACGTGATGAAGCTGCTCGAAATCGTCCGCGCCAAGCACACGTCGGACACGGTCGTCGCCACGTCGATGGATCTGGCCAAGAAGATCGGCAAGGTCGCAGCGCTCGCCGGTGTCTGCCCCGGCTTCATCGGCAACCGCATGCTGGCCCGCCGCCAGCAAGCCGCCGGTTACCTCGTCCAGGCCGGCGCAATGCCGTGGGATATCGACGCCGCCTTCAACGCTTTCGGCTTCAAGATGGGCCCGTACCAGATGTCGGATCTCGCCGGTCTCGACATCGGCTGGAAGCCGGGCGCGAAAACCGCCAACCCGCTGCGCGACATGATCTGCGAGCGCACCCCGCGCCGCGGCCAGAAGTCGGGCGCCGGCTATTACGACTACGACGCCGCCCGCAAGGCGACACCGTCGGCTGAAGTCGAAGCCATCGTGAAAGAGTACCAGGCCAGCTCGGGCATCGCCGCTCGCAAGGTCACGCACGAGGAAATCCTCGAAGAGTGCGTGTTCTCGATGATCAACGAAGGCGCTGCCATCCTGGAAGAGGGCATGGCCCAGCGCGCTGGCGACATCGACGTCACCTGGCTCAACGGCTACGGCTTCCCGCAAGACAAGGGCGGCCCGATGTTCCTCGGCGACAAGGTCGGCCTCCAACGCGTGCTGGAAGTCACCGAGCGCGTCTCGAAAGTCGTGCCGGAAGTGAAGGTCTCGAACCTGCTCCGCTCGATGGCAAAAGACGGCCGCAAGTTCTCGGACCTGCCGGCGCAACCCATCAAGGTCTAGGCTATCAAGGTCTAAACGCTAGACTTCTGCGAACCGGGGCGTTGGCTTGTACAACGCCCCGAGCATCGCGATCGTGATGATCGCCGGGATCAGCGCGAGCCACGGATAGCCATAGGCGCCCGCGCCAACGGTGGCCGTCAGTCCCAGCCCGATGAACGCTTTCCCAAGCGACGTCATCAACGAACCACTCTGCCGCCGCCGCACGAAGTCCTTGCGCGACGCCTGCGTCCGCCGCCACACGCCGACCAGCGCAGCCGACATCGCATTGGCGAAAACGCCAAACGCCGCCCACATTCCCACTGTCGGATCACGCGCCCCCAGCGCGATCACCGGCAACACCATCAGAAGCAGAACGGGAACGACGGCCGCAAATATCTTCGCGCGATGAACCGACTGCAGCCTGACCGGCGCCGACGCAATCAGGTCCGGCGCATCCTCAGCCGACACCGTCACCCAGATCAGGCTGCCCGAAAGAGCCCCCGCCAGCAGGGTAAGCGCAGGCGCGAATGCCGCCGCCGTAAGCTGAAACTGCCCATCCGGGTCCGGCCGCAACAGCACGAAGCCAAGCGGCAGGAAGTACAATAGCTGCAACCCGATCTGCGACAGCAGAAGCGGATCGCGCACCAGCAGGCGCATCTCCTTGCGGACCACCGATCCCGTCAGCCCGCCCCGCACCGCCGCAATGCGCGTATCCGCAACGCGCTTCTTGGCCCCCATGGTGGAAGCCGCCGCCGCATCCGCCACAAAGCGACGGCTGAAGATGTAAACGCCAAACGGAAACACAACCGCCGTCGCCAGCACCCACATCAACGTCGCAACAATATCGCCCGTGAAAGCCCGCGCCGGGAACAGCCACCACACATCCGGCTGGATATTCAGCCTCTGTATCAGCTCCGCCGTCTGCTGCGGTGTCATCGCGCCTTCGCCGCGCGTGGTGACGTTGAAGTACTGGAAGGTCAGGAAGATCGCGGCGCCCGCAATCGCGCTGAATATCTGCGCCAGCACCCGCGTCTGCTTCGGTCCGAGCAGCCGGAACAGGGCGGTCACGATCAGCAGCGCAAACCCCGTCGCCATGAACGCCAGCGTGATGATCACCACAATTCCCGCCAGCCACAGCGGCGACGAGAAAATCGTCATCCACAACAGCGGCGGTCCCAGCATCCCCGCATAAAGCGGCATCGCCCGCAGCGCGATCGCAGAAGCCCGCACCACCAGAATGCGCCACGCCGAGATCGGTGACGACAGCAACAGATCCAGATCGTTGCGCGTGTAGATCGCCTCGACAGCCGCCAGGATGGCGCCCGACATCATCACCGAGCCCATGAAGGCGATCAGCACATCGACCACAGCCAGCGCCACACCCGCCGCCGGCCCGTCATTGAACGGCGGCGGCGGAATGGCCGGCCCCAGCCGCATGAAAACGAAGAAGCTGAACGTCGACCACAGCCCCAGCATCAGGAGCAGCAGGATGATCCCCGTGCGCGGGTTCATCTTCCCGCGCCGCCAGAACAGGCGCAGCTCGTGCCCCATTAGCCAGCGTATGCCGCCGGGCTTGCCCCCCAGCGACACCGACTTCGTCTTGGCCTTCTTCGCCGCCTTGCTCATTGCGCCGCTTGCGCCACGCTTGTCGGCTGCGCGATCAGCGACAGGAACACATCCTCCAGCGACTGCCCCTGCGCGCCCGCATGCGCCTGCAGCTCGTCCAGCCGCCCTTCGGTCAGCAGCTTGCCGTCCTTGATGATGCCGATCCGGTCCGCCATCCGCTCGGCCACTTCCAGAATATGCGTTGTGAGAATAACGGCCGCGCCTTGCTCCACTCGCTCGCGGATCATGTCCTTCACCAGCCGGCTCGCCGCCGCATCAAGCCCCGTCAGAGGCTCGTCCAACATCAGCAGCTTCGGCTCGTGGATCAGCGCGCCCGCCAGCACAGCCTTCTGCTTCATCCCGCGCGAGAAAGTCTCGCAGCGATCATTGCGATTGTCCCACAGCCCCAGAAGCTTCAGCAGCCGCTCGGCGCGATTGCGCGCCTCCGCAGTATCAACGCCCCACAGCCCCGCCACGAACTCCAGATATTCCCACGCCGTCAGCTTGTCGTAGAGCAGGGGCTCATCCGGCAACCACGCGATGAGCCGCTTCGCCGCGATCGGATCATTGCGAGCATCGACATCGAACACGCGGATCTCGCCCGCATCCGCATTCAGCAGTCCCGCAATCATGCGCAGCGTCGTCGTCTTGCCCGCGCCATTGGGCCCAAGCAGCGCATAAAGCTCTCCGCTGCGCACCTCGAAGCCAATGCCATCCACGGCGCGCTTGCCGCCATAGCTCTTGGCCAGATTGCTCACCTTCAGGGCGGTGGTCATATCGCAGGCAGCTCCACTTGGGCCTTAACGCATGGCCCCAAAACGCGGCCTCAAAAAAACGCGGCAAGCTCGATTTCTACCCGGTTCGCGCTGATCCGTCAGTACGATCCGCGTGTATATCCTTGGTGAACCGGTTGCCTTCATTTCTCGTCATTCTGGACGGCATGGCCTTATGGGGTGTCGTCCACCACCGTCTCAGGCCGGTCCGGCCTCAGTCAAAGGTCCTGCCTTCATCGCCAACGACCTGCGCCCGCAGCGCCGCTGCCAACGCGCGCACCACGCAACGCATGTGCGAGTCCTCGATGTGAAAGTCCTTCGGGCCGACAAAGCTTACACGGCCCTCATGCCAGCGGAACACGCGCCGCCAGACACCCGCAAAGTGAACTTCGGTATCGCCGCCCGTATTGGCAAAGCGGAACACCTGTCCCGTCTCCGGCAGCGTCACGAGATAATCGCCCTCGGCCAGGCGAACATGCTCCGCCTCGCCAACAGCTGCCACCCATTCGGACAGCACGATGTCCGCGCCATCGCGCGTGATGTGAATTTCGTACGCCATGGACCACCAAAGCAAACAGGCGGCCCCATCGGGGCCGCCTGCTGCACATAGTGGCTAGCTGTGCTCCTGCCTACTGGCCGATGCTCTGCTGGGCCTGCGCCGCATTGATCCGGCCATTCATCATCTTGTTGATCGAGTCCATCTCGTCCGGCGTCAGGAAGCCGTCCTTGTTGGCGTCAACCTTGTCCCAGTTGTCCAGCAGCATCTTCGCCATGCGGCCGCGCACTTCGTCCTTGGCGACCTTGCCGTCGATGTTCACGTCCATCATGCCGATGGTGCGCGAGTCATCCAGCGCCTTCTGGTAGTCGGGCTTGAGATTGCCGACCGACTCTTCGTTCCAGCGGAATCCAAAGGCCGTGTACTGCATCTCTTCGTGGCTCTGCTCGCCCCAGCGCACCGTGATCGTCGGGTCCGGATTGGCCGGGTTGTTCTTCGAGTTGTCATACTCATAGCGCGTGATCAGCTTCGTGCCCGGCTCCAGCACGATCGGCGTCTTGAACTCATACCCGCGCTGCCAGTTGAAGTCGTATTTCGGCAGCGACAGGATCAGTTCTTCCTTGGCCGCGCCCGGTCTCAGCAGCGAGACTTCGACGTTCTCGCCGCGATAGTGCGCGTGCGGGAAGACGGAGTAGAGCGTCGCAGCCGCCGGGAAGGTCGAATACGCCGTCTCCTTGTGGCGCGCTTCGTTCGGCTTGATCTCGATGCCCGCGTTCAGCACCACGGCGTTGCGGCGCACGATGCTCGGCGGCTTGTCCTTCGGATAGAAGTAGAGGCCGACCTTGGTGACGTCGGTCGTCGCCTTGCCATAGGGCGTATAGTGCATCTGGAAGCGCAGCGTCTGGCCGGGCTCGACCCAGGTGCCCGTGCCTTCCGGATAAACCGTCGACTCCGCGCCCACAGCATAGCCGCCAACCGGCGAGAGCAGGTGGTGCACGGCCTGACGATCGCCAACCTTGATGGTCGATGCGCGCAGCCAGCGGCCTTCCGTCATCGGGTTCTTCAGGATCGGGTTCTGGTAGTCGACAATGCCCGTCGCCGGCACGGCAAACGCCGGCAGCGTCAGCACCAGATCCGGCTCGCCCAGCTCCCACTCCGGCGCAACCTTGGCATTGATCTTCAGCGGGTCAGCCCCATCGCCACGCGGCGATCCGGCTTCCACCCAATGCACCAGCGTCTGCGTGTCCTTCACCGAAAGGTTCATGTCGTCCTTGAACGAGCCGACATGCGGATCGGCATTGTAGGGCGGCATGCGGTCCGTGCGGATCGCCTCGCGCATCATCGGCGCAAACTGCTTCACCGCCTCATAGCTGTTCATCGCAAACGGCGCGATGCCGCCCTCGGCGTGGCAGGAGACACAGTTCTTGGCGAGGATCGGCGCCACATCGTTCTGGTACGAGATCTTCGCGAACTCGGCTTTGCGATCACGGTTCGGGAAAGCGATCAGCGGCGTCTTGATCTCCGCCGTCGACACCTTCACCGGCGTGCCAGCCACCAGGCTGTTCACCGCATCCGCGACATAGGTTTTCTTCGCCGCCGAGATCGGCCCCGAATAGACGATCTTCCACGTCTTCGGCTGGATCACGAACGCCTGCGCCACGCGGCTCACACCCAGGCTCTCGCCCACCAGCTGCGTGTCATCGATCATCACCGGCGCATCGAGGCCCAGCGAAGCCATCTCGGCCTTGATCGTATCGCGGTTGTCGCCCGGGTTAGAATTGAGCAGCAGAACCGGAACTTCCTTGCCCGCAAACGCCGCCTGCAGCGCCTTGATCTCGGCAGCGCTGTCACGGAACGACTTCGCGCCATTCTGCTGCGAGATGATCACCACGGCGGGAGAATTCTTGTAGTAGCTCAACAGCTGCGTCTTCGACTTGTGGTCGACCAGCCGGAAGTCCTCGGCACGGTCCGCCACCTTGACCTGCGAAGCCGCCGCCACCGCGCCGATCGTCTGGCCATTGGCAGTCACGCCAACGCCGATGATCGCCGCCGCTGCAACGGATGCCAGCGCAACGCTGAGAAGTTTGGCTTTCATGGAAATGCCTCCCGGAGAGCAAAGCTCGCGAGCGCCGGTCCAGCACGGCGCACCGAGGAGTTTCCATATCAAAAACAGGTCGAACAGGCAATGCGACCGTGCGGTACCATTTCAGCCTGAAGTCAGCACAACCAGAGGTTTAGTTCAGTTCGCGGCGCACAGTTCGCGGCCGGAATAGGTCGGCTGATAGGCCGCGCACTTGATCTCCAGCGTCCACGGCGCGCGGCTGTGATCGATCGGTCCCACCCAGCTCTTCAACTGCGTGCTGCCCCATACGTCAAAGATCAGCTGCTGCGGCCGCACGAGCCGCGCCGCGGCCGGGCCAGCTTCCTCATAAATCATCTTCCCGTCGGCGTACCAGCGGACATAGCCGGGCTGCCAGTCGAAACCGAAGGTATGGAAGCCATCCGCCGAGTCGAACGGCAGCCTGACCCGCTTGTGCGTGGATTTTCCATTCTCGTGGATCGTCGCCTCAAGCGTACGCGTATCCCGCCCAAGGATCTCGACATCGATCTCGTTCGACCGGACCCTGCCGTCGATATGCGCATAGGTGAAAATGCCCGTGACCAGGCCAGACCCACGCGGAACCTTCATGTTCACTTCGAAATAGCCGTAGCGATAGAACGGCATGGTGCGCACCTCGCCCGAAACCAGCGGCTTGGCCTCTCCCGGGGGCGACTTGTCCAGCGTCAGGACAAGCCCGTTCGGCCCGGTGCTCACCTGGCTCTTGCGCCAGTCATTATCCATATGCGGGCCATTGCCCCAGCCGTCTGAAACGAACCAGTGGCTGCCCAGGGTCGGCTCATCGAACCTGTCGATAAACGGCTCGCCAATCTGGTTAGGTGCGGGGAGGGCCGGGGCCGCAGGCGTTGGCGCTGCCTCGGTATTGGGCGCCGTTTCCTCGTTCGGCACGTTCGTCTCGCGCTCGTGGGACAGTTCGTCGGAGGCCATCAGCCGCCCCCGCCACAGCCCGTCCAGATAGTTATCGCCATAAACCAGCGAAACCGTGATGATGCTGCCGATCATCGCTACAGCCGCCACTTTGCTGGCCATTGTGGGCGGAAGCGGCTTGATCCCGGCAAACCAGTCCGCATCCAGCCACGCCCGGAGATGGTTTATCCAGGCGGCGCGCAGGCCCGTTCCGAGGCGCGCAAATGCGCGTCTCAGCGTCCCCAGCGGCGATTCAGGTTTCCCTTGCATCTCCCGGCAGGCGCAATAACCGGGCCAAACCGCCAAAAAGCCTTAACCGTGAGGGACTTGCCATGGCGGCGGTCGGCCTTCTTCCCCCCTTTCCAGCTGTCTGCTAGAGCCCGCCGCATGACCCCCCGCGACAAGATCCGAAACTTCTCCATCATCGCCCACATCGACCACGGCAAGTCGACGCTGGCTGACCGCATCATCCAGATGACGGGCGGCCTCGCTGCGCGCGACATGACCGAACAGGTCCTCGATACGATGGACATCGAGAAAGAGCGCGGCATCACCATCAAGGCGCAGACCGTGCGCCTCGACTACACCGCCAAGGACGGCGTCACCTACACGCTGAACCTGATGGACACGCCCGGCCACGTCGACTTCGCCTACGAAGTCTCGCGCTGCCTCGCGGCCTGCGAAGGCTCGCTGCTGGTGGTGGACTCGTCCCAGGGCGTCGAAGCCCAGACGCTTGCCAACGTCTACAAGGCCATCGACGCCAACCACGAGATCGTGCCCGTCCTCAACAAGGTCGATCTCCCCGCCGCCGACGTGCCACGCGTGAAGCAGCAGATCGAAGACGTCATCGGCATCGACGCCTCCGACGCGCTTGAGATTTCCGCCAAGACCGGCATCGGCGTCGACACCGTGCTCGAAGCCATCGTCACCCGCCTGCCGCCGCCGAAGACCGGCGACCGCAATGCGCCGCTGAAGGCCCTGCTGGTCGACGCGTATTACGACACCTATCTCGGCGTCGTGGTCATCGTCCGCATCGTCGACGGCACGCTGAAGAAGCGTCAGGACGTGCAGATGATGAAGACGGGCGCGCATTACTCGCTCGATCGCGTCGGCGTGTTCAAACCCGGCAAGCTCACCGATGTCGATGAACTCGGCCCCGGCGAAGTCGGCTTCTTCACCGCTTCGATCAAGCAGGTGGCGGATTGCTCGGTCGGCGACACCGTCACCGACCAGCGTAACCCCACGGCCGAAGCGCTCTCCGGCTTCCGCGAAGTCCAGCCCGTCGTGTTCTGCGGCCTCTTCCCGGTCGACGCCGCCAAGTTCGAAGATCTGCGCGCCGCCATGGGCAAGCTCCGCCTCAACGACGCCAGCTTCTCCTACGAGATGGAAACCTCCGCCGCCCTTGGCTTCGGCTTCCGCTGCGGCTTCCTCGGCCTGCTGCACCTCGAAATCATCCAGGAGCGCCTCAGTCGCGAGTTCGACCTCGACCTGATCGCGACTGCGCCGTCAGTCGTCTATGGCCTGCACATGCGCGATGGCTCCGTCGTCGAGCTGCACAACCCGGCCGACATGCCGGATGTGATGCAGATCCTCGAAATCCACGAGCCGTGGATCGAAGCCACCATCTTCACGCCCGACGAATATCTCGGCGGCATTCTCAAGCTCTGCCAGGATCGCCGCGGCATCCAGAAAGAACTGAGCTATGTCGGCGCGCGCGCGATGATCAAATACGAACTGCCGCTCAATGAAGTGGTGTTCGATTTCTACGATCGCCTGAAGTCGATCTCGAAGGGCTACGCTTCATTCGACTACAACCAGATCGGCCGCCGCGAAGGCGACCTCGTGAAACTGTCGGTCCTCGTCAATGACGAGCCGGTCGATGCGCTCTCCATGCTCACCCACCGCGCTCGCGCCGAACAGCGTGGCCGCGCGATGTGCGAAAAACTGAAAGACCTGATCCCGCGCCAGATGTTCAAGATCCCGATCCAGGCTGCGATTGGTGGGAAAGTCATCGCCCGCGAAACCATCTCCGCCATGCGCAAAGACGTCACCGCCAAATGCTACGGCGGCGACGCCTCGCGCAAACGCAAGCTCCTCGACAAACAAAAAGCCGGCAAAAAGCGCATGCGCCAATTCGGCAAAGTCGAAATCCCGCAGGAAGCCTTCGTCGCCGCGCTCAAGATGGACGAGGACTAGAGCCCGAAGCCGCATGGTTCGACGGGCGCTCCCTGCGGTCGCTGCTCACCATGAGGCTTCTACTCGGGCGCCAGCGAGAGCCCTCATGGTGAGCAGCCGCGCAGCGGCGTCCGTCGAACCACGAGGGCGGGCTTGCCGCCGGTTTCGCTCAGGGCCTGCGTCCCACAAACGCGCTGCACGCAACCGTCCGCGTCACGCGCCCACCGAACTCATCACGCACAATCCGCTCCGCCTCGCTCAGCAGCCGCGCCCGCGTTTCCTCCGGCGCCATGCGCACACGCGAGAACGTACCATAGAGCGCTGACAGGCTCTCCGGTGTGAACGTCACCTGCTGCTCAAACAGCGCGTGCTCCGCATCCTTGAAGCCAGCATTGCGCAGCTCCCCGAGCCGCGCCGCAATATCCAGCGCGAACGCAGCGCGCCCGCTCGTTGCATTCGGGTCCTGCTCGATGCCGTTGAACAGGTGCTCCGTCGCGCGCCCGAATGCGTCCGGCTCGGCGCTGTTGTGATAGACGTTCCACCACATCGCGAAATGCCCACCGGACTTCAGCGCATTCCGCACCTTCGTCAGCGCCTTCATGCGCGGCAGCCAGTGCATCGACATGGCGGCGAAACCGAAATCATAGCGATCGGCCTCAAGCTCCGCAGCTTCAAACTTCGCGACATCGATAGCCAGCCGCGCCTCATCGCCAGCCTTCTCGCGCAGCTTCGCGGCAAGCCGTGCATCCGGCTCGATCGCGACGATGTGGCGAACAGGCGTGTCGAGGATCGGCAGCGTCGCATGCCCCGTCCCCGCGCCAATCTCGAAACACACGCTGTCGGCGGTCAGTCCCGCGCGCCCACGCAGCCAGTCGAACAGCGCCGACGGGTAGGGCGGCCGCGCGAAATCATAAAGCTCCGGGTCTTCACCGAACTTCGTGCCGCCCGGCGAAGAGTGGATCGACGCCATGCCTACGGAGCAAAGCTCGAACGCGCGGTCAGCGCCCAGCGATTGTTCTTGAACTCGACGATGTAGAGCGAGTCGAACTTCGACAGCACGGAGCCATCGGCGCGATAGCGCACGAAAGTCGTCAGCATGTGCGCCTTCTTTGCGTCGCACTGGACAATCTCGCGCTTGGCCCAATCGGAGTGATCCCACCCGGTGGCTGCAAGATTGCCGAACGTGTCGAGATCGGCGGCGGAGTTGATGATGCGCACGGTTCCGCTGGCGATGCGCACGGACGGGAAGTGGAACGTCGCTGCCCATGCCTCCGGGTTCTTGGTGTTGAACGTCCGCATGAACTCGTCCGTCACCTGATACGCCGGCGCATAGGCCGGGCAGGCGACAAACGCCTTGTCGCTAGCTGCTCCACCCGTCGTGGCGCAACCAGAGAGCAGGGCCGCGGCAGCCGCCGCAAATGCGATGCGTTTCATCTCGTTCCCCTAAAGCGGCTTGCAGGCCTGCGCCAACCACGCCCGATCATCCTCGCCCAGCAACGGCCCAACCTCGCCCAGCACCCGCGCATGATAGCGGTCGATCCACAGCCACTCCTGTTCGGTCAACAGCCCCGTCACGATCAGCTTCTTGTCCAGCGGCGCCAAGGTCAGCGTCTCGAACCCCAGCATCTCGCGATCCCCACCGGGGATCGGTTTCGCCTCGGTCACCACCTGCAGGTTCTCGATCCGGATGCCCCACGCATCGGCCTTGTAGTAGCCCGGCTCGTTCGAAACGATCATGCCCGGCTCAAGCGCCACCGTGTTCGGCACTTTCGAAATGCGATGCGGCCCCTCATGCACGCCGAGATAGCTGCCCACGCCATGCCCCGTGCCGTGGTCATAATCCACGCCCGCTTCCCACAGCGACATACGCGCCAGCACATCCAGCGCAGACCCCGTCGTGCCCTTCGGATAGCGCACGCGCGACAGCGCGATATGCCCCTTCAGCACGCGCGTATTGCGCTCCTTCATCTCCTCGCTCGGCTCACCAATGGCCAGCGTGCGCGTCACGTCCGTCGTGCCATCCAGATACTGCCCGCCGCTATCCAGCAGGAACAACGTCCCCTTCGCCAGCTTGCGATTGGTCTGCGTATCCGGCCGATAATGGTTGATCGCGCCATTCGGCCCCGCGCTCGAAATCGAGTTGAACGACAGGTCCTTCAGCTCGCCCGTCGCCTCACGGAACTCCTCAACCTTCTTCGCCGCATCAATCTCGGTGACTTCACCCGTCTGCCCATTCTCCTCGAACCAGCGCAGGAAGCGCGACAGCGCCGCCCCATCCCGGCGATGCGCCTTGCGCGATCCCTCGACCTCCACCGCATTCTTCTTCGCCCGCGGATACGTCACCGGGTCCAGCTGCCGCACAGTCTCCGCGCCCGCCTTCGTCAGCGCATTGAAGAACCACGACGACGCCAGCGCAGGGTCCACGCTCACACGCTTCCCCTGCAGCTTCGCCATCCGCCGCTCCAGCTCGTTCGACGGACGGATCGTCACCTCGTTGCCAAGATGCTGCCCCAGCTCCGAACCGATCTTCGCTGGATGCAGGAACAGCTCCGCCTGACCATCCGAGAACAGGAACGCCCGCCCCAGCGGCAGAGGCGTGCGCGAAACATCGCCGCCCCGAATATTGAACAGCCAGGCAATCGAAGCCGGCGACGTAATCACCGCCGCATCCAGCTTCGCATCGCTCAGCATCTTGCCCAGCCGCGCCCGCTTGGAAGACGAGCTCTCGCCCGCATACGCCACATCATGCGGCACAACCGCATGCGTCGGCTCCGAAGGCCGATCCGTCCAAGCGATATCAATCGGATTGGGATCGGTCGCCACCAGCTCCGCGCCAGCCTTCTTCGCCGCGTCCACCAGCTTGTCGAGCCCATCCGGCGACATCAGTTTCGGATCATACGCAATCTTCTGTCCCGTCAGCGTCTGCTTCGCCAGCCACCCGAACGGCCCGAGATCAACCAGATCGCCAACCTCGAACATCTTCGGCGCCAGCTGCTGCTTCACCTGCAGCGTGTAGCGGCCATCCACAAACACGATCGCATTTTTCTGGAACACAAACGCCGAGCCCGCCGAGCCGGTAAACCCCGTCGCCCACGCCAGCCGCTCAAAGCAGGCAGGCAGATATTCGTTCTGATACTCGTCATCGTGCGGGATATAGATCCCGTCCAGCCCCTGCGCCTTCAACGTCGCGCGCAACAGCGGCAAGCTGGCCCGGCCCACATCGGGGCCGCCGATCACTTCGTATGTCTGTCTCATGATGCTCGACGCTTTTGAGAAATAACTCGCCAGCGCAGTCTAACCCCGGTCGCAGGGGGTAGGGATAGATTCCGGCACGAAATTTTTGTGCCGATTTAGCGCGTGTTTTATGCCTTACGGGCGTAAACCAACGTCGACCAGCCATTCAGCCTGCGCCGCTGCACCAGATGCAGCCCCTGTCCGGCATAGGCAGCCCGCACCTGCGGCTCCTGATGCGTCAGCAGCCCCGACAGGATCACGCGCCCGCCCTTGGCCACCAGCTTCGCAATCTCCGGCGCCAGGCTCACCAGCGGCCGCGCCAGAATGTTCGCCAGCACCATGTCGTACGGCGCATGCGCCCGCATCATGCGATGCCCGGTCCCGCGCGCATGCATCAGCTTCAGCCGATCACCGGCCTTGTTGTTCTTCGCGTTCTCCTTCGCGATGCGGATGGACTCCTTGTCCATATCCGTCCCCAGCGCGAACCCCGCGCCATACTTCACCGCCGCCAGCAGATCGGAAGAGCACACGTCTGAACTCCAGTCACACCATCCAAT
>ERZ795059.440-NODE-440-length-54901-cov-20.535700_pt1 | contig 54901 bp, 52 predicted proteins | sample MGYA00375143_ERZ795059 | MGnify/ENA primary metagenome ERZ795059 (study PRJEB30188, sample SAMN05720168) | activated sludge metagenome | isolation source: Anaerobic digester | place: USA | collected 2015-01-07 ... | reverse complement strand
GTATTATATAATAGTTGATGTTCTACAAGTTCTATTGACTCTAGTATTTTATATATTTATATAACGTCATTTTTATATATAGATGTCAAGTATATAATATTATATAGTAAGAGTAGAGAAATATACCCCTGTGGATAACTTTTTGACAAAATTTAAAAAAGTGTTATTACATAATATCATATAATTTGATAAAAAGCATAAATTTTCATTAAATTTATATATTAACTTCCTTATTCAGAAACTAAATTTATACTCTTATATTTTATAGATTTAAATTATCTTGCGTTTCTAAGTATACTCTTCCCCAAGAATATATTTAGAATAAAAAATAATTTGTATATTTATAGTAAAAATATTGTTCAGTATATAGAATAATTATATGTCGTACAATATAAATAAGATAGAAGAGAAGCGTTTACTGAATTAAATACTGTTTAATATTGTTATTATGCTCTTCTAGAGTTTTAGCAAATATAGCCTTTCCATCTTTCCTATTCACATAATATAAATAGTCTGTTTTGGCTGGGTTTATGGCAGCATCTATTGATTTTATACTTGGATTTGATATTGCTCCGATAGGAAGTCCATAGTTGTAGTAAGTATTATACGGGTTATCTACATTTTTATATTTTGTTATATTATTTCTATCTTGAGAAAAATATATAATAGTTGCATCTATTTGTAATTTCATATTATTATTGAGTCTATTATATATAACACTAGCTATAAGTGGTCTATCTTCATCTAATTTAGCTTCTTCTTCTATTAAGCTAGCGACTCTTACAGCTTTATATAATTCTTCATTGCTAAGGTTATATTTCTCAGTTTTTGATTGAAAATTAAATAATATTTTATCAAATATAGTTTCAAGAGTTGAATTTTCAAATATTTGATAAGTATCAGGGTATATAAAACCTTCTAAATCAACAACATCAATATAACTTATGAAGTTATATTTTCTTACTAAGTTAGTTTTTTTATACCCTGTTTTAATAAAATCTAAAACATAGTAGTAATCAATATTAAATTCTTGAGATAAGTATTTTGCTACATCGTATTTATTCCATCCTTCAATTATTGTTATATTTTTTACTTTATTATCATTTATTGCATTATTTTCTATAACGTTAAAAATTTCAGGTATTGTATATTCACCCATAAATATATATTTACCAGCTTGTATATTTTGAATATTTTCTTTTCCGAATAAGGAATATAAATTAAATATAATTTTACTATTTATTATATGTTGTTCTTTCAAATTATTTACTATTTTTTTATAACCTTCTCCTTTCTCTATATAAAAGCTAGTATTTAATTCCCTTTTCTGTATAAACATTAGATAATAGATTGTAAATATAATTAATGCTAATAATATTATTAATATTAAAATAATTTTTTTAATTTTGCTCATAAATAGTAGAATCTTTATAATTATTTAGACATATATATAATAATACTAAAAAACATCTTAAAATTCAAACATAAAAATGATATAATAAATAGTATAAATATTAATCATTTACATGGAATCAATATCAAAGCTATCTTCTAAAGATATAGAATGGATAAATATAAGTCAAAAAGGAGATGAAGAAATAAATTTTTTAAGAAAAGGTTTTAATTTTTTAGAAAGTGACATACAAGAATGTCTAAAAGAAACAGTTCATCCAGCTATTTTTATCAGAGGAGATTATGCATTTTTTGAAATGTTGTTCCCTGTTTATAATAGGAAAACTCAACTCTTAGAGAATGGTGAGATTAATTTTTTTATAAAAGACAATATTTTAATTACTATTCATAATAACAAGATGTTTCAGATATCTGATTTTTTTAATCTATTAGAAAATGATGGATATTTGAAAAGTAAATTTTTACAAGGTAACCCTATTATATTATTATGTGGCATATTTGATTATTTACTAAATTCATACTTCCCTATGTTAGATCATATGGAAGAAGATGTTGTTGATCTAGAAAAAATGATATTTGCAGGAGAAGAAAGACAAAATACAAAAAATATTTTAAAGTTAAGATGGAACATTGTAAATTTTAAAAGGACTATAGAGTCACATAAAAATATAATTGAACATTTAATTTCTGACGGTGAACATCTTTTTTCTGTAAGCAGGCTGAAGATATATTATAGTGTTTTAATTGATAAAATAGATGATATATCTAAGATATTAGATAATCAGAAAGAATCTATAGGTGCGCTAGAGCAAACAAATAATTCTTTAGTATCATTTCAGCTAAATGATATTATGAAGGTTCTAGCAATAATTTCTGTCATAATGATGCCTGCGACATTTATATCACAATTATTTGGTATGAGTGCTAAGATACCATTAAATTCAGAATCTAGCTCTACTTTTTATATTGTTCTTTCTCTCTGTATATTATCTATGGTCTTATTTATTTTTTATTTTAGGAAGAAAAAATGGTTTTAAATATAAGTATAATTGCTTTTATTCTTAAAATATGATTATATAAAATAATACAGGAGGTAAAATTTATGGGAGGACTTATTATTATATATATATTAGAGAATGAAAAACATATCTACTCGTCATATTGTAATTATATTACAGATGCAATCAATAAATTTAAGAAGGACAATAAGAATATATTAAATATAATGTCAAAAAATATAGAAATATATAATAGTAATGGCATATATGTTAAAACAATTATATTAAAATTATAATAAAAATGACTCCCATAAAATTGTCAAAAAATGGGAGTTTTTATTAATATCACTATGAATTTTTGGGAAGATTTAAAACAAAAAAATAAACCTATATTAGCACTTGCTCCACTTGCAGGCATTACAGATTCTGCTCAGAGACAATTATGCAAATATTTTGGTGCTGATGTATTATATACTGAAATGGTTTCAAGCGACGGTTTGTTTTATAATAGCAAAACAACTCTTGCAATGTTAAAAATAGAATCTAGTGAGCATCCAGTTATATTACAACTTTTTGGTAAAGATCCAGAAAAATATAAAATAGCAAGTAAGATTGTTGAAGAACATGGATTTGATGGCATAGATATTAACTTTGGGTGTCCAGCGAAGAAAGTTGTTGCTCATAGTGGGGGGGTAAGTTTAATGAAAGATCTTGATAAATGTAAGACTATTATAGAAGCAGTATTAAATAGCACTTCCCTACCAGTATCTATAAAAATTAGAGCTGGAATTAATAATATTACTGCAATAGATTTAATAGAAAAAATTAAAGATTTACCAATATCTGCTATTATGATTCATGGTAGAACTTATGAACAGAGATTTTCTGGGCCGATAAATACAGATATGATTAAAAATATAGTTGAATTATATGATAATCATAATAGACCAATTATATTAGCTAATGGTGGTATAGTAACACCAGAAATTGCTAAATTCGTATTAGATAGCACAAAAGCTGATGGTGTTGGTATAGCAAGAGGGATATATGGAAAGCCTTTTATATTCTCTCAAATTAGAGAATATTTAGATACTGGTACATATACTAGGCCAGATTTTAACTTAATTAAACAAACGATATTAAAGCATGCAGAATTTTTATTTAATTCTAAGCCAAATAAAGCACATTTAGAATTTAGAAAATATTTATTATGGTATTTAAAAGGAATAGATAATATTAGCACTTTAAGACCAGATATAGTTAGTATAGAGAATATAGATGATATAAAAAAAATTATAGACAAGGCTGAAAAACTGAATCAAAAAAATAGTATTTAATAATACTATTTTTTTTGTGATATTTTTTTTCTATTTTCAAAATTATATAAATCAACAAGTAATGGGCTTGCAACAAATATTGATGAATAGGCCCCAAGTGTTATTCCGACTATTAATGCTAGTGCAAACATTTTTATACTATCACCTCCAAATAAGAAAACTGCAATAAGAGAAAGAAGCGTAGTTATAGTGGTATTTATAGATCTTGCCATAGTTTCATTCAAGCTATTATTTACAATATCTTCAAAATTTCCATTCGTTCTTCTTAAGTTTTCTCTTATCCTATCATATATAACAATAGTATCATTTATAGAATAACCCAATATCGTAAGCAATGCTGTTATAAATAATGAATCAACTTCTACATTTAAGAATTTACCAAGTAATGAAAAAACTCCAATTGTAATTAATATATCATGTATTAATGCTATAATTCCTATTGTGCCATATTTCCATGATTTTATAGGATAAGAAACTTGTTTAAAGGCGAATGCTATATATATTATAATTGCTATTACAGAGATTATAATTGCTGTTGTAGTATTTTTTTGCAGTTCTTTTCCTAATGTGGGCCCAATAGACTCGAATTTTGTTTCTACTATGTCTGGATCTACTTTTTCTTTCAATGCTTCTATAAGTTTTGTTCTATCTTCTTGAGATATTTCTTTAAATCTTAATATAAAGTAATTATCTTGTGTTTTTTGTACCGTAATAGTGCCAGTGCTGTTATTTGCAATATTAGCATTTAAGAAATTAGCAAAAGTATTTCCTGTTGATATATCTACTGTTTGATATACTTTGTCTGATAATTTTAATTCCATTAATGTACCGCCAGTAAAATCTATTGAAGGTTTTAACCCAAACAATATTAATGATATTATTGATATTAAAATCAATGTTGAAGATATAATATACCAAATTTTTCTTTTTTTAATTATTTGTAAATTCATTTTCTTATTAATTAAGTTATAAAGTTACTTTATCCATAATTTTTGATGTTTCTCTAACTTTGTATCTGCTAATTCTAACATAAAGGTTCTTGTAATTGTTATAGCACTAAACATAGATGTTAAAACACCTATTGCTAAAGTTAAACCAAATCCTTTAATGGAGCTTGTCCCAAACTGATATAATATAAAACAAATTATAAGTGTTGTTAAATTGCCATCTCTAATTGATGACCATGCACGTTTAAATCCAATTTGAATTGCATTTTTTAAACTTTGCCCTGATTTCAATTCTTCTTTTGTTCTTTCAAATATAAGAATATTAGCATCTACGGCCATACCAATAGACAATATAAAGCCTGCTATCCCTGATAGAGTAAGAGTTATCGGTATTATTTTATATAGAGATATATTAATTAATACATAGATTCCAAGTGTTATATCAGCTATAAATCCTGAAAATCTATAGAATATCAACATATATACAGCAACAAGCGCAAAACCAATTATGGCAGCAATAAAACTTTTATTTAAAGAATCTTGACCTAGTGTAGGGCCAATAGTTTGTTGGTTAATTAATGTTATAGATACTGGTAACGCACCAGAATTTAATCTCATTGCTAATTGTTTTGCTTCTTCTAAAGTAAATTTGCCTGTTATAACAGCTTTCCCTTCTGTTATTGGCTCATTTACAACAGGCTGTGATATTAATTGACCATCTAAAAATATAGCAACTTGCTTACCAACATTTCTTGTTGTTATATCAGCAAATAGCTTTTTACCTTCGTCATTAAATTCTATATTTACTTGTGGAGCTCCAGTTAAGTTGTCAAACATAACACTAGCTGATTTAAGTTGTGCCCCAGATAGTTTTGTATTAACCCACTGATTAGTATTTATATAATCTGCCTCTGTTTTTTTCTTTATTAATATTCTCTCAATATCAGCATACTTAACTTGTTTTTCTCCTGATTTATAAATTAAATGATACCCATATTCTGTTTTTACAATGTCAGATATTTCGCCATCTTTTAAACTAAAAGCAGCATCATTAAATTCTTTTATCATATCACCTTCCGCAAACCATCCTAAATATCCACCAGTGGTATTAGCATTTGGCTCGGTTGAATTTTCTTTTGCAAGTTTTATAAATAAATCTTTTTTATCAGTATTAGTATCTATATCTAACTGATTTTTTAAAGCTTCTATTTTACTTTTAGCTTCTGCTTCTGATAAAGTACTATCACAACTTGTAGCTCCTTTATAACATATTAAAATATGATAAGCCTCTATTTTTTTATCTTCTCCAGCTGATATTCTCTTTATAATGTTATATCCTTCTATGTTTTCTATAACTTTCCATGGAGTCCCATTATCTTTTGTTTGTAATGCTTCGTCCACTAAATCTTTAAAATATATATTATCTTCATATACTTTTCCCATTTCTCCGTTATTTTCTTTCGTATATTCATCCTCTGAATATTGTTTTACTAAATCTTCAAATTTATCGCCATTTTTAATCTTTTCTAATATATTGTTAGCTCTTTTTTGGGCGTCAGCATTATATTCCTCCATTTCTTTTTTTTGTTGGTCAGTGAGTATCTGCTCTGTATTGGTATTTGGTTCTTTAAATTCCAATAATGGTGTTTCTCCTATCATTTGTATAGCTTTTTGAGTATCAGTAACTCCTGGTAATTCTACAATAACTCTATAATTATTATCAACTTTACTTGTTTGAACTAATGGTTCACTAACTCCAAAAGCATTTATTCTTCTTTCAATTACATCTTTAACTCCTTCAACGGCGGTTAGCTTATCTGATTCTTGAATATTACTTGTATCAGCTTGATATACAAGATGTGTACCACCCTTTAAATCTAGGCCTAAATGTAGTTTTATATCTTTTACAGTATTCCCTATTTTTATATTTGGTCCTTTAGGTATTGTAATTAATACTGTTATAACTGTTAGTATTCCTATTAATATTAGAGTTATATTTAGTTTTTGTTTTTCATTTAGCTTTTTTGCCATATTTGTTGTTGATTATTACTAAAACATGCATTTTAGTATTTTATATATAATTGTGAAAAAGTAAATATGTGTATAAATACTATATAGCTAGGCTGTTAAATAACTGTAGAGTATTTATAGCGCAATTTTCCCAAGTGAAGTTTTTAGAATTTTTTAAGCTTAAATTAGCGTATTTTTCATATATTTCATCATTTAATAAATTGATAATAGCAAATTTCATCTCATTTATATTATATGGATTAATAAGTATTGAGTTACAATTACATATTTCGCTCATAGATGAGTTAGAAGATGTTATTACGGGTTTACCATATTTTTGAGCCTCTATTATTGGAAGTCCAAATCCTTCATAAAATGATGGGAATAGTATAACTTTAGCATTTTGATATAAATATTGTTTTTCTTCTTCTGATATATAATTTAATATTTTTATATCATCTTTATAGTTACACGCTTCTATTATCTCTAATATTTTATAATAGCTCTTTCCTATCCCTCCGGCAATTATTAATAATGTTTCTTTTAATTTACCATTATCTTTTAATTCAATAAAGGACTTAATGATACTTTCTATATTTTTTCTTGGCTCAGTAGTATTTATATTTAATAAATATTGTTTCTTACTGATTTGCTTTATTTCACTTCTTATTTTATTTTCTTCTATATTATATTTTGGCTCATCTGTTCCTAAATAAATTGTCTTTATTTTGCTTTCATCGATATTAAATGCCCTTACTATATCATTTTTGGTGTTATTTGATACAGTAATAATATAATCAAAGTGTTTTAATATTTTATTTACATTGATTATTTTATGCCATAATATACTTTTTTTTGAATAAAATTCAGGGAAATTATAAAAAGAAATATCATGTATTGTTATTATTTTTTTTATATTCTTATTTTTTGAAAAAGCAAAAAAATTTATATTTGGTGCAAAAAAAATATCACATCCATCTACCATTTTGTCTATTTTTGGGTAATTGAATAATTTCATAGACAAATTTATTAGCCTATTTGATTTTTTAAAATCATAATATGTAACGTTTGGATAATATTTTTTTATTAGAGGAAATTTTTTAGAATTATAAAATAATTTATATTGATTAACTTTATCAATCTCTAATAGATTTTCTATTAATTTTTTTGTATATATACCAACACCAGATAGATTTTTCTGAGCTAGATTTCTTATATCAATACAAATTGTCATTTTATTTTTTTAAATTTTCAACAAAATTTATAATTTGCTCTCTGAATCTGTCCTTGTTAAATTTTTGAGCATAATTTTTTATTTCTATAGGGTTATATTTTGTATGATCAAAATTTATTATTGCATTTTTTAGATCTTCTTTTGTTTGTTTTTCAAAAAATTCTCCAGATAATCCAGGCATAACAGTTTCAAGTGCCCCACCCTTTTTATATGCGATTACTGGTCTCCCAACCATCATAGCTTCTACTGGTGTTATACCAAAATCTTCTTCTTGTGGGTTTATAAAAGCGATGCATTTTTTTAAATATTCAAATTTTTTATCATCTGGTTGGTAATCTAAAAATTCAATATTATCATTTACAACCATTTTCTTTAATTCATACTCATATTCTCCAGTACCTATAATTTTTAGTTTATATTTTGATGGTAATTCATTAAAAGCTTGTATTGCAAGATCTACTTTTTTATATGGTCTTAAACGAGTAACTATTAAAAAATAGTCTCCTATTTCATCTTTATTTACAGGGTCTATTTTTGGATCATCTACTGGAGGAACTATAACAACACTGTCTTTTCTATAAAATTTTTTTATTCTATTTTTTACAAATTCTGAATTTGCTATGTAATAATCTGGTCTTTGACTAGCTATAAAATCCCATTGTCTTATCTTTAACAAAGATTTTCTAACAAATATTTTTGCAACTTTTGGTAGGTTTAAATCAGCAACATAAGAATGTGTATCATCCCACAAATATCTAGTTGGCGTATGACAATAGCACACATGTGTTGTATTTGTTTTTGTTATTACTCCCTTAGCAAATGCAGAAGAAGAAGATATTACAAGATCATATTCGCCTAGATCAAAAGTTTCAATAGCTTGAGGCATTAAGTTTAAAAAATATTTAAAAAAGTTAATACCTAAGTTTAGTGGAAATCTTTGTATAAATGATGTTCTAATATCTTTTCCATCAAACGCACCATTCATTTTATCTTTATCATACACTAATGTATATATTGGAGCATCTGGGAAAATATCGCTTAATTCTAAAAGCACTCTTTCAGCACCACCAAATTGATTTAACTGATCATGAACAAGAGCTATTTTCATATTTTTTATTCTTTATTTTTTTATAATTTTGCTTAAATTCTTTTATTCCAAATCTTAGCACTTCTTTTTTAAATATGAAATAATATATTATTTTCTTACATTCTTCATAGAATATAAAAGGAAATTTTAATATTAACTCTTTTGTGTCTAAATTTTTTAACAAAAGATAAAGATGATTTCTATATGAAAGCTTTGCTAAAAATTCTTTATCATTATTTTTTCTTTTTATTGTATCTTTTATATTATTGCTACCACCGATAAATCCTCTTTCATGATAAGCTATGGCTTCATGTAAATAGATTGCTTTATAACCAGCATTTTGCAACCTCCATGCTAAATCTATATCTTCTTTATACATGAAAAAATCATTATCAAAATATTCATATTTACCATGTTTTATTTTTTCTATTGCAGATCTTCTATACATTACAAGTGCTCCAGATATTCCAAAAATATCTATATCCTTATTAAATTTTTCAGAGTCATCAAATCCCTCACCGAAGTTGATAAATTTATATCCCAAGGTATGGTCTAAATATAAACTATCAATAATATTTAATTTTTCAAATTGTCCATGTCCATCTGGCCTCATTTTTTTTAATTTACCACCAAAACTAGCATATTCTTTATTATTATCTGCAAAATTTATAATTATTTCTAAAAAATTATTTTCTAAAATAATATCTTGATTAGTAATTAATATATATTCACTATCATTAACCTGTATTGCTTGATTATTGGCATAAGAAAATCCCATATTTTCTTTATTTTCTATCAATTTAATAAATGGATAGTTTGCTTTAATATATTCTTTTGTCCCATCGATCGAATTATTATCTACAACAACAATTTCAAAATCTTTATAATTCTGATCTATAATAGATTTAATACAAAAAGGAATATACTTTATCCCGTTATATGTAACTATGTTTATTGATATTTTTGGCATGTTTATTTTTATATTAATTATACTAACAATAATATTTTAAAAATTCAATATTAAAAAAGAACCTCAATTGGTTCTTTTTTAATACTTGATTAGAATGCTTGTATTTCTCTTGGTTGAGCTAAAGGAGTTGGAGTTGGCGTATTATTATCACTGCTTGAAGGATTTTGTAATTTATTAATTCTATCTAGCTCTTCATCTACATATTCTTTAGTTAGGGGGATAACAATATATTTTTTATAATAATTATTTGTATCTAATGAAGATGTATCTATTGAGAATACTACAGCTGGAACAAAGAATTCATTATTTACACTAGTAACCTCATCATAATTATATATTTTTGTATAAGCAATTATTGGATTTTCTAATTTTAATTCTACTGTTTTATAATTAGATTTTTCATCTGGTATGTAATAATTATCTATATTTTCTGCAACTTTTAATATATTATCAGGGTTTGTATCTAAATCATAATTTGCACTTTCAAATTTTAATGTTTGTATATTATTTACATATTCTACTTTTTTTTCTTGGAAATTAACACCTATTGTTATACCATACTTATCGCCATATTGTTCATATACTTCCTTGCCTTGTATTTTAAGTGGATAAATTACAGAAGATGATGTTGGAATGTAAAAATTAGTTTTATCAGCAGCTTTTGCATATAAAACATGATAATCTGTTTGAATCTCTGGTGATGAATAATTATCTAGATTAATATTATAATTTTGAATAAAATTATTTGATATATTTATTAAATCATCATTTGATGGAACATCATCTATTGTCTGCTGGCTACTATAATCTATTTGTGGCCATTTTGCCCAATTTTTTGATATTGAAAAAGTACCATCAGATAAAGACATATATAGAGAATAACCATATTGCTTATCTTCATTTAATGAAATATTATCTATTTTTAAATTTCCAAATTTAGATAAATCTATTGTGTTTGTGCTAATTAAAGAATTATTGAATGGTATTGTTGAATCTTTTATTCTTTTTAAAACAGGTAGATTTGAAGTATCTAGATTACTTAAAAAGTTTTTATCCCCATCATAAGTATATTTATATATTGTCGGAACATAATCTGGAGAAATTATCATATTAGCAGTGGGCATCATCTTTCCAGATTCTGTGTTTCCAGATACTGTGTCTCCTACTCCAGCCATAAGCCTTGTAGTATTTGTAAGTGGCTGTTGAGCAACTGTATTTTCAGTATTATTTTGTGAAAATAATTGACCAAAGCTACCATTTGTAGGTTTAATAGATACATTAGCATCTATTGATGTAGACATATTAGATTTATTGCTGTTTGAAATATATATAAATAATGCAAATACACATGCCACTGCAACAACTCCTGTTAAAATATAATTTATTTTTTTCATAATTGTATTGATGTTATTATTTTTATTAGTGTTTATAGTATTACTTTTTTCATTTTCTATTTTTAACTCATATATCCTATCAAGTAATTTTTGTTTAAGTTCATTTTTAAAATTATCATCACTTTCTATATCAGGTTTTTGATAATAAATATCAAATATAATATCTTGTATCTTATCTTCATACTCTTTTAGTGATGGGTCTATATTATACAGATCTTGTATTATTTCATTAACTTCTTTTGTATTCATATATTTATTTTATTATTCTTAATAAAATTAATAATAGGATAATAAGTGACCTTTCTCTTATAGTTTTAATTGTCCTTGAGAATATTACCTTACAATTTTCTTCACTTTTTCCTATTATCTTTCCGATCTCTCTATAAGTTAATTGGTCCCATATTCTCATAATGAGTATTTCCTTTTGCTCTTTTGACAAATTCTCTATATATTTCTGAATATTTTTAAAGTTATAATCTATATCTATTGTTTCTATTATATCAGCATCATAATCTTTTAAACCTTTATAGTCATCTATATTTTGGGTATCTTTTTTTGACCTATAATAATCTATGATATTATTTCTAGCAATTCTATATATCCAGCTAGAAAAAAATCCATAGTCTACTTTGAATGAGTTTATATTTTCTAATGCTTTTATAAATGTTAAGCTGGTTAAATCCTCTGCTGTTTCTTTATGTGATACCCTGTAGAATATAAAATTATATATTTTCTCAAAATATTCATCATATAATTCAGTAAAACTATCAAGCTTACCATCTTGGCAGTTTTTAATTAAACTGATTTCTCTTTTACTATCCATAAAATAAATTTAAATATATCCTTAAGTTTATATTTATATTATATCAAACGTTATATTAAATAAAAAGTAACAAAAAATCGCAATAATGCGATTTTTATTCTTCTACTTTTACTCCCTTAGCTTTTTTTGCTTCTTTCTTTTTTGTTTTAACTTCTTTTTTTGTCTTTGAATAATCTTTTACAGCCTTAGAAGCTTTTGTTTTGAATTTTTCTACATTACCAGTTATATCTACTATATTTGCTTTTCCAGTAAAAAATGGATGGCAATTTGAACAAATATCTGTTGTTGATTTTTCTACAGTAGATCCTACATGGAATACTTTACCACAAGCACAAGTTATTGTTGCATCTTTGTAGTATGTTGGATGAATATTCTTTTTCATATTTTTTATTTTATTTTTTTATTAAATCATAATTTTCTTTTGGAATAATATGTATCCATATTTTGCCAGGTTTAAATTCATATTCTATTGCATTATTATTTTCATCATATGCAAAAAACTTTGTTCTATCTAAAATATTATCTTTTATCCAATAACCCTCTATATATTTTCCGTCTCTTATCATAATAGCTTTTCCGCCCTCAGTCAAGTTTATATTTCTTCTTCCTGCTTCATCTATAATCTGGCTTGTAGCAAACTGTATAATTATATTATTTGTTGTAACTTCATTGCCTTTGTCATCAAGATATTTTTCATCTTTACCATATAAATATCTAATATAATTTTTATTATCAGAGTTATATTTCCATGTTACATTATATAAATCAGAATCTTTATTATATATAACATCTACTTTATCTATATCTTTTTGATTATTATAAACTTGTATATTGCTGTTAAATTTCCATGGAGTATAGCTACCATATCCACTTATATTTTGTTTCTTTAGATATTGCTGTATTAAATCTGTTGATATATATGCATTGTGTGGAGCTTTTCTGTTAGAATCTCTATATAGATAAATTTGATCATATATTATACCATTTAGATCATAGAAATTATAGAACCCCTTACTTATCTTATTTAAAACATCTGGGCTACCTCCAAAATGAATAAATAAAGGATTATATTCATCTGCTATCTGAGCATAATATGACCTTGCAGATCTTACTGGTCCAATTTTATCTATTTTATCTCCACCTGCGTATATAGCAAGAAATCTTGTAATTGTCCCTTCTGTTTGTATTTCATATAATATATTTGCTTCATTTATCCCTGATATTGGTCGTGCATCAATACTATTTTCTATCATTATTGCATATGGTAGTAGATTATCATTCCCTATATTTACCATAACTCCATCAATTTTTCTTTGTACTAAAGTTTTTTGTTCATTTTCTATGTTATTTTGCTGTGGAATTTCATTTTCTATATTAACATCCTTTTTAGCTTCGTTGTCTTTAGATTTAATTGTTAAAGCAGTTACTATTAAACTTATAGATATAACAAGAATAACACCTAAAATAATAAAATATACTACTTTATATTTTTTTATAATCTCTATATTTTTTCCCTTTTTGTTATTTTCAATACCTTCCATTTAGATTATTTATTTTCCTCTTTATTTTCTTCAGGTTTAGTTTCAGCTTCTTCCCCTTTTTCTTTAGTTTCAGCTTCTTTTGCAGCTTCTAAATTTTGATCGATATTGTTAACTTCAACATTTAATTCCTCTGCTTCATGTACCATTATAACTATATCTTCTGGATTTTCAAGAACTTTTATATTTTTATTAAATGGTATGTCTGAAATTTTTATTAAATCTCCTGGTTTTTCTAATTTAGATATATCAACATCTATTTCTGATAGTAAATATTTAGGTAGACATTTAACTTTTATATCATCCATTTGAAACATAATAGTGAGCCCAGCTTTCTTAGCTGGAGGTTCACCGACAAAATTAATGTGTACATCTGCTTCAACTTCTTCTTGAGCATTAATTTTATAAAAGTCAGCGTGTATTATTCTACCTTTATAATCTGTTTGTATATCATGGCATAAAACATCTAAATGCTCTTTCTCATCTATTATTAAGTCTATAATGGAACTTGTTCTTGCTTCCTTAACAACTTTCTCAAAGTCTGCTAATTTTAAGCTGACTGCTTTATTTTCAAAATTTTTACCATATACAATTGCAGGTATTTTTTTATCTTGTAATAAAGATTTAATTAATCCCCTTCCTTTTATTTCTCTTGAATCAGCATGTAATTCATAACTTTTTTTTGTATTAGTTCTTGCAGTCATTTTATTTCTTTAATTATTTATTAAATATCCTATATCTTTTAAATCTTTAGTAGTTATAGGGGTTTTTTCTTTAAAACTTAATATTTCTTCTGGTGTTAAATCTGTTAAAAATAATATACCACTACCCATATTATTGTCAGTAGAAACTATAGAAATCATTGATGCTCCACAATTATTACATTTTAAATAAAATGAAGCCGTTTTTTCATTTTTATCTAATATCTGAGCAGAAATTGTCTGATTTTTCTTTTCATTATTAGAAGAACATAAAGGACAAAAAGCAGAATTTCTAATAAGCTGTAATATTAAATTATTGAATGAATTATTTATCATATTTTTTAAGTTAAGTAATTATTTATCATCTATACTCAATCTGTATGGTGTATTTTATAATTTTTAATATATTATGTCAATAACTACTCTTCACCAAACAGGCTTTTTAATTCATCTTCTGGATTTATTTTTTGTTTATTATTCGGAGATGTTATTAATCTATCTAATATATCTTTTTCTACAATATCTTTAGGTCTGCCATATTTTAATCTAGATAATTCTTTTATATATTTTGCTCTTTCCATATTTTCTTGTGAATATGGATTTCCATATATTTCCCAGTATTTTCTAGTTTCTAATGTAAAAGGTTTTGTTGGTGAATTATTTACTAATGTTTTAGTACATGCTATTCCGGAAGGCGCATTTTCTAGATCAAATCTAGAGAATACTGGTTCCATCTGTTTTTCCATGAATTCAGCATCTTCAGTAGAAATACGAAATGATATAATAGTCCCAGCATTACCAAATATAGCATCTTTTATTGTTGTATCATTGCCTTTTACTAATTGTGCAATAAACTGATTTGCAAGTATCAAGCCCAGTCCGTATTTACGAGCTTCTGCTAATATAGTTGTTATCGTTGGTGTTAAAAAATTTTGGCATTCATCTATATATAAAAAGAATGGTTGTCTTTCAGCTTCTGGCTGTTTTGTCCTTTCTAGTGCTGTTATAAGCAATCTCCCTGTCACAACTAATCCTAAAAGTTGTGCATTCATATCGCCTATCTCACCTTTTGCGAATTTGCATATTAATATTTTTTTTGTATTCATTATATCTGCAAAGTCTATAGTACTTTTTTGTTGTCCCACAATATTTCTCATAAAATCATTTTGTATAAATTGATTTAACTTGCTAGTTATATATGGGACGATATTTTCGAGAGCTGCTTCCCCGCCAGCTTTTTCAGCTTCTTTTGTCCAGAAATTTTTAATAATGGGATCTTTACACCTAGAAAGTTTCATATGTCTAAATTCCCTATCAGACATTACTCTAGGTATTTCCACCATTGTATTGCCAGAGGCTGGATCTTCCATATTTAATGCTAAAGCATTTTTTGTATAATATTCAAACATTGGACCACCTATCTGTTCTTTATCATACATTGTATAAATCATATCTATAAATTGATTTATTATCAAAGTTTTTTGTTCAGGAACATTTTCGTCAAATTCATATAAATTTAGCCCTATTGGTCTTTCCAAGTCTGATGGATCAAAGAATATAACATCTTGAGCTCTTTCTTTTGGTATATAGGATAGGACATTATCTGCAAAATCCCCATGAGGATCTATTATGCCTACGCCATTACCAGCTAGAATATCTTGTATTGCTAAATCTTTTAATAAATTTGTTTTACCAGTCCCAGATTTACCCAATATATAAAAATGCCTTAGTCTATCAGTTTCTGAGACTTTAATTGTTTTAGTAGTACCACTATATGTATTATAACCTAGGATTATTCCATCTTGTGGACAAGAAAATATAGCTGGTGCTGTTCTACATAATAGCCAGTCTATATTTGGAATTTCAGTACCTGGGAGAGGTAAATGAAATAATGTTATTAATTCATCAGAAGTTAAAACAAAGCTTTTTGATTCATTAAATCTTCTATATATAATATTACTAATTAGCTTTCTTTGCCCACCACCTTTAGGTATATTAAATTTAAATGAATTTAATAATCCATAATGGCCATATTGTGAGAAATAATCAATTATATCTGTCATTTTATTTTTCAAGACTTTTTTGTCTTTATCTTTTGTTGAGAGTAGAACTCTTAAATTAACGTCCATACCTGGTTTGCTAATTTTATTTTCTATAGCACGCAAAAGTTCTTCTTCTGCTGGGGTTAGTTTATGAATATTATTTTGTGAATTTTTATTTGGATAGCCGTTTGCATAATCAATAAAACCCTTCATTGATTTTAAAATCTTAAAAGATGCATGTTCCTTTAATACTACTTCTATATTTTTTCCACTATTTAAGTCAGATATTATTTTTTTGCCAAAGTTTCTCCAAGAAGAATAAGAGGATCTTAATACTAATTGTATAACAGCGCTATCTCCTTTTACAAATTTTGATATTGAATTTAATAATATATCTAATGGATCTGTTTCAAAATTTTGATAAGTTTTTAAGGGGATATTATAGTTTTTAGATAATATTGCTTCACATGCTATCGTTGTATTATCTTTGGAAAAAATATTATAGTCATTAACTTCTTCTATGAAAGAATCTGGCCAGGTTGTTATTATTTGTTGTCTAATTAATGTATCTAGCTTTTCTGGTAAAGAGAAATAAAAAGAAATGAGATCATTATTTCCGTTAACTATTTCTATACAAAAATGATCATTTCTTCCTATAAAAAATCTTTTTAAGTTATCTTTAATGCTTTTTTCATTTGAATATTCAGGGTCTATGCTTGCTATGTTATAAAAAAATAATTCTAAACCAGATAAAATTTGTTTTATTTCTTTTTTATTATTTTCATCTGTAGATTTTCTGTTATTTGGGATTGATACTTTATATAATTTTTGAGAAAAAGAATTTTTTGTTTGATAATATCTATTTAATGTTTTTCTAATTTTTATAGTGATAAATATTATTATCAATAATATTATTATAGATAGTAAAATAGCGTCTAAAGGTATTTGGGCGTTTATTTTATCATAAAAATACTTTATATATTTAAAGCCTATTAATATATTATTCATGATATTTTTATTTTGATTATATTTTCTACTTTATTTTTTACCATTTTTTCTGTATACCCATAATCAGAAAAGCCCAATTTAAATATTAATTTTCTTATTAATTCAAAAATTTTATTTATCCCCTTTACTATATTGTCTTTTAAAGTTAGTAAAATATCTGATATTTTTACTGATGTTTTTTTTAACTCCTTTTCAAATACCTTTTGTTTTTTTATAGGCATAGATTCATATACTTCTTTTACACCATCATCTAATATTATATCTTGTATCTTTTGTATATAAATATCAGATTGTGATTGAGCATTTTGAGTTTCTTCTATAATTTTATTTTCTGTTATATCTTCTGCCTTATTTTTTTCTTTGTAATTTTCATTTAATTTTGCTTTTACATCAATATTCTCATTAATATTTTCTATATTAATTTCACTAATGTTTTCTTTGTTCTCTGGCTTATTAATATTTTCTTTATTGTTTTTAAAATTATTTATATTATTTACCATGATATTTTATTATTTTTATTTATTTTATCATAAAAATACATAAATGGGTATTGATTTACCTGTTTTTATATGTTATTATATTTATCATGTTTTGGCCTTATCGTATAGTGGTTAGTACTCCAGGTTTTCATCCTGGCAACAGGGGTTCGATTCCCCTTAAGGCTACCAATTAAATATATAGTAAGTTTCCATTTTTTCTAAGCCAATCTTTTCTTTCTTTATAATCTGGCATTATATTTTCTATTATTACCCAAAAATTTTTAGAATGATTATGCTCTATAGTATGTGCTAATTCATGTATTATAACATAATCTATTATTTTTTTATCTGCCATAATTAACTTCCAATTTATATTTATGTTATTTTGTGCTCCACAACTACCCCATCTAGTATTAGCATTTGATATTTTTATTTTATTAATTTTAAAATTATATTTTTTAGTATAAAAAATGATTCTTTTTTTGATAATCTTATCAGCTTGATCAATATAAAATTTATGTAATAATTCTTTTGAATTATCTTTATTTTTTCTAGATATATAAAAATTTATTCCGTTGAATTTTATATTTTTAAAGTCTTCGTTAGAAATTAGTAACTTTATTTCTTCCCCAAGATATAAGAAGGTTGTTTTATTTTTAGGTATTTGTTGTATAACTTTTTTGTTATTCTCTATCCATTTTTTATTAGATTGTACAAAATTATCTATATATTTTTTAGATATATTTTTTGGTGCATTTATGATAATATTCCCATCTTTATCTAATAATATTGATATGTTTTTTCTTTTTTTAAAGATTATTTTATATTTGATCATTTAAAATTGCTAATATTATTATATTTTGTTATAATTTTTTAAATATACCACAAATGAGCAAAAAAATTAATTTTATATTTTTCATAGTCTTTTCTATAATAGCAGTTTTAACAACAGCTTTTGTTATAATTACATATAGTGGGTATAAAATAGATTTTAAATATATGAGATTAATTAAAACTGGGAGTATATATATAAATACAAATCCTACAAAGGCTGATATATATATTGATAATAAAAAAATAGATCAGAGAACCCCGGCAATTATTAATCATGTAATACCTGGCAGGCATACTATAACATTAGAAAAAAAAGGATATAAAACATGGGAAACTAATATTGATATCCCTCCAGAAATTACGACTTTTTTAAACTGTGAGCTTATTTATGAAGATATAGAGTTAAGTAAGACAAGCGAGCTTTCTAACCAGCCCTTAATACTCTCTAATAATAAAAGATATATTTTATATATTAAACACGAGAATAATTTAAATAATATTTATGTATATGATATAGCTTCTCAAGAGCAGTTTAAAATATATTCTGCTATATCAAATATAGGAAGAATAGAATGGGCTCCAGATGATAAAAGAGTATTATTGGAAGATAGTAAATTTTTGGTTATAAATTTAAATATTATAGAATTACCAGTTATTAATAATGCCATTCAATCATATAAATTAATTAATTTGAATACCTTAATCCCAGATATAGCTGATATTATATGGAATCAATCAGCGGATAATATATTGGTAATTACTAATGATAAACAATTATATAAAGTAGACATAAATAGTGAAGAAATAACAAAAATAAATATAAATGATTTTGGTAGAATAGGCTTATTTATTAATGATAAAATAATATATATTAATAGCCAAAATATATTAAGAGAATACAATATATCTAGTGATCTTACTAATGAATATATAGACTATAATAATATTAAGAATATAAAATATTATGATGATTATATTGTATTGTTAAATAACCAAGATATGTTTATAATCTTTAGAAAAGATTTAAAATCAGAACCAATAAAATTATCAGGTGAGAGGATTGAGTTTAATAAGAATAGAGTGATTACATTTAATAATTCTGAAATAAATATCTATGATTTAAGGGAGGGGGTATTAAATAATACTTTAAGATATGGTAAGAAAATTATAGATCTTGATTTTTATAATAATAATTACATAGTTTTAATTCTAGAAGATGAAATAAAGCTTATTAATATAGATGGTTCAAGTTTAAATGAGCTTAATCTTATATCAAATATTAAATCAATACAGCATGTAATAGTTCTAGATAATAGGATTAATATAATTTATAAAGATGGTGATAGCTATATGATTTCTCATATAGACTTAAGATAATTAATTTTTTTGTTTTCTTTCATATATTTTTCTAATGATTCCTGCCATTGAGGTATTTCCATATTGAATTCTGTTTTTATCTTTTTTTTATTTAATACAGAATAATTAGGTCTTTGAGCAAGTGTAGGATAATCTTTTGTTTCTATAGGTGAAATTCTGCATTGTATATTTTGTAATTTACATATAATCTTTGCAAAATCATACCAGCTGGTTGCTCCCTCATTAGAATAATTATATATTCCGCTATTTTCTTTATTTAATATTGGTAAGATATATAATACAGTATTGACTAAATCGCTAGCATATGTTGGTGTACCTATTTGGTCAAAGATGATTTTTAAATCGCCTCTTTCTACTGCTAATTTTGTGATTGTTTTAACAAAATTATTTCCATATATAGAATATAACCAAGAGGTTCTAATTATCGCATATATCTCACTATTTTTTATAATTTCATTTTCACCTTGTAATTTTGTTTTTCCATAAACAGATTTTGGATCAGGGATATCGTCTTCTTTATATGGGATATGGTTTTCCCCATTAAATACATAATCAGTAGAAAAATGTATTAATTTAATATTGTATTTCTTGGATAATACAGCTAGATTCTGCGGTCCAATAACATTTACATAATATGCAGCATCTTTGTCTACTTCAGCTTTATCAACAAAAGTATATGCAGCACAGTTAATTATTGCATCTATTTTATTTCTGTTAAAAAATTCATCTAATTTTAAAAAACTAGTTATATCTAGTTCTTCTTTATTTTTAAATATAAAATAGTGTTGAGTATTTATTCCAGCTAAAAATTTAAATTCTTGTCCTAATTGTCCATCACTTCCAGTTATTAATATATTCATACTAGTATACAAAGTTATTTTTGATATTATCTAATGTTGGCCATAATTTATCTTTCTCTGATATAATTAAATTATCTATTGGCATTTTCCAATCTATATTAACAAATGGATCATTATATATTAAGCCAGATTCAGATTCTTTATTATATAAATTATCACATTTATACACAAATTCAGCCTCATCACTTAAAACTATAAACCCATGCGCAAATCCTTTAGGTATAAATAATTGCCTTTTATTCTCTGCTGATAATTCTACTGAAACATATTTGCCAAAGGTTGGAGACCCTTTTCTTATATCAACAGCAACATCTAACACTTTCCCCCTTGTTACCCTTACTAATTTTGCTTGTGCATATGGTTCCATTTGATAATGCAAGCCCCTTAAAACTCCTTTTGTGGATTTTGACTCATTATCTTGTAAAAATTTATTATTAATACCATTATCAGCAAATAATTTTTCATTATATGTTTCCATAAAATATCCCCTTTCATCATTAAAGACTGCGGGTTCAAATATTATTACATCTGGGATTTCTGTTTTTATAAACTTGGGAGATGGTTTAATAATAATATTTTTTTTCTTTTCTCTCTCAACAAAATTAATTAAATATTCACCATATTCTGTCTTAGATAAATCATTTGTAAGTTTTTCTAACTGAGCTAATGTTATAAATCCATTTTGATAAGCTATCTCTTCTATACATCCTATTTCTATACCTTGTCTATGTTGTATAGTTTCAACAAAATTAGATGTCTCAAGCAAACTATCAGCTGTTCCAGTATCTAACCATGCAACACCCCTATCAAGAGTTCTAACTTTTAATTGTCCTCTCTTTAGATATTCTTTGTTTAAATCTGTTATTTCTAACTCTCCTCTTTCTGATCTCTGCATATGTTTAGCTATCTCTACAACTGAATTATCATAAAAATATAATCCAGTTTGGGCATACATTGATTTTGGATGTTCTGGCTTTTCTTCTATACTAATAACATTAAAATTATCGTCAAATTCTATAACCCCATATCTTTTAGGATCTTTAACATAATATGCAAATATTTCTGCGCCCATTTCAATTTTACTAGCTTCTTTTACCATTTTATCAAAATCCCCACCATAAAATACATTATCTCCTAGCATTAAACAAACCTTATCAGATCCTATAAACTCTTCACCCACAATAAATGCTTCCGCTATCCCACCTTTAGGATTTTCTTGAGCTTTATATGTGATATTAAGTCCTAGTTGGCTCCCATCTTTAAATAGCGCTTTATATAATGGTAAATCTCTCTCTGTTGATATTATTAGTATATCTTTTATACCAGCCATTAATATTACAGAAAGAGAATAGTATACTATTGGCTTATTAAATATTGGTATTAATTGTTTTGATATGCTTTGCGTTGTTGGGTATAGTCTTGTTCCAGCTCCACCAGCTAATAATATACCTTTCATAGTTTTTTGATTATGTTTATTTGCTATAACCTTAATATAAAAAATATTTTATATCAAGATGTCATTATACACAATAAAATTAAAATCTATAAATAATATATATTTAGAGTTTTTTTAGCCATATCTAGCCAAGAATATCTTCTATAAAATAGAAGCCCTATATTTTTTAGCTCTTCTAATCTTATAAGGTTGTTTTTTAATTTATTTATTGCATCAGTTATATCTTTTACATCATTTGGATTAAAATACTCTGCACTATCTTTTAATATTTCTGGCAAGCATGAAGCATTTGATGATAATATTGGAACTCCATATTGCATTGCTTCAAATGGTGGAAGCCCAAATCCTTCATATAATGATGGGAAAACATAGAATAAAGCATTTTTAAAATATAAAGACAATGTATTATCATCTAAATAGTCTGTAAGAAAAATTTTTTTATTTATTAGATCTTTATACTGTATTTCTAATCTATTATAGAAAAAATCTTTTTTGCCAACTAATACTAAGTTAAGATCATTAATATTTTTAAATGCATCACATAAATTTTCTAAATTTTTGTGTGGATATGCAGAACCAACATATATTATATATGGTTTTATTCTGTTTATATTATTTAAAATCTCTATATTATCTGAACTCTCTGTATTTAATTTTGTTACTCCTTCATAAATTACATTTATTTTATCTATATATTTATCTTTTAAGTTAAAGTATGATATAACATCATTCTTTGTAAACTCTGATACTGTTATTATGCTTTTTGCATATTTTATTGCATGTTTTATAACTATTTTCGAAAAGAACTTTTTTATTTTATATATTATAGGGCTTAAAGTACTAGCTTTTATAGTTGGGAATTTTAAAATTATGAGATCATGAATAGTAACAATATATGGTTTTCTATATAATATTGGAACATTAAAATGTGTAAAATGTACTAAATCAAAATTATATTTATTTAAAAAATTAGGAAATAGTAGCTGTTCTTTTAAACTATACCATCTAAAGTTAGCGATAATTTTATTAAAGTTTTGATTTTTAGGCGTGTATTTATCAAAATTGTCTTTAGTTAAAATAACATAGTATTGATTAGTGTTATCAATTTTTTCTAAATTTAATATCAACTGTTCTATATATCTACCAATACCTCTCTCGCCAAGCATTCTGGCATCTATTGCTATTTTCATAATAGTTTAAATAAATAATTATTATAAGTCTATCTTATTTTTGAATCTTTTTCAAAAGTATTAATAACTTTGTTTATAATATTAGTATTTATGGTCATAATCCCAACTTCCCTATTTTCTTCCATAGATTGTCTTGAAAAATTTATAGACCCTATATATGCCATTTTATCATCTATAATTAGTACTTTTGCATGTTGATATGGTTTTTTAAGATATGTAATTATAGCACCATTATCATGTAATTTATTTATCATCTCTGTATTTGATTCTATTTTTTTACTATCTGGAACAATTATGTTTACAGTTATACCATTTTTTATTTTATTTATTAATATATCTACAATAGCTTTATCATCTATATTCTCAGCATACATTTTAATATTTTTTGTTGAAGCGTTTATAAGACTTTCTATTTTTAACCTACTATTATTTGGGCTAATTATTAAATTATTATTACTTGTATAATATTTTTTATAGCTGAAATCTTTTTCAAATAAATTATTTAGTTCATCTATTATTTCTTTTTCATCTTCATATACTGCAAAATCTCTATCATCATACAATCCAGAATGAGTAAGGTTTGCCGTCATAATTAAAGCTTCTTTTTTATCTATTATAATATATTTTGCATGAGTTAAAGAAAAATTAGGGTTAGTATATTTTATATTTATTCCATATGAAGTTAATTCACCTTTTGTTTTGTAATTTACAGATCCACCTCCAAATGGTGATTGTTCTATTATTATTCTTACATTAACCCCATTTTTTTGTTTTTCTATTAATTTATTCTTTATTTCTTTATCAGATAACATATATATAGTTATATCTATATTTTGTTTAGCTTTATCAATTAATTTATATATTTCAGAATTTTCTTCTGGCAATATATATATTTTTTCATTATTTATTAATGATATTCTTAATGGTGCTTGTGTTTTTATATTATTAACTAGATTTACTACAATTAAAATCAATATTAATAGAGATATTTCAATACATTTTTTATAGAATTTGTCTTTATTTATTTTTCCCATATAAAAATAATAGCATTTTATATTGTGCTATTATTTTTTGTGTTTTTTATTATTTAATATGATTTAGCAAATACCCATCTTTTATTCGTTGGCGATTTTTTGCCACAATGTATACAATAATGTTCGCCATCTTCTGCTTCTGCTTCAAATGGTAAACACCTTGATACTACTTTTATTTCATCCTTCATTTTTTTCTCACATTCTTTATCTCCACAGAAATGTGCAAATACATAGCCACCATTTTGTATTTTTGTTTTAAACTCTTCCCAAGTATCAGCCTTTGTGTTTGTCTTTTCTCTTCTTTCCAATGCTAAATTATATAAATTATATTGTATTTTATCTAATAATTTTTTAGTATATTCTTCTATATTATTTAATTCACATATTTCTTTTTCTCCAGTATCTCTTCTAGTTAAAACACATTGTTTTTTTTCTATATCTTTTGGCCCTATATCTATTCTTATAGGAACTCCTTTTTTCTCCCACTCATAATATTTTTCTCCGGGCCTTAAATCAACCCTGTCATCCAACTTTACTGAAAAATTTTGTGATAATATATCTTTTATCTTTATAGCTTCAATAAATGCTTTATCATCTTTTGTATTAGCAATAGGCACTATGACAATTTGTATAGGAGCAATTTTTGGAGGCAATACTAAGCCTTTGTCATCACTATGCATCATTATAAGACCACCTATTAGACGAGTGCTAACTCCCCAACTAGTTTGAAAAGGATTTTTTATTTTTTCATCTTTATCAACAAATTGTATATTAAAAGATTTAGAAAAATTGTCAGATAAATTATGTGATGTTCCAAGTTGCAAGCTTTTACCATCTTTCATAAGTGCTTCTATACAATATGTTTTATAGGCACCAGCAAATTTTTCTGATTCAGATTTTTCTCCTGCATAAACAGGCATTGCTAAATATTTTTCAGCGAATTCTTTATAAATATTATTTAATATTATTAATGCATATTGCTCAGCTTCTTCAAATGTAGCATGTACAGTATGTCCTTCTTGCCACAAAAATTCAGATGTTCTTAAAAACAAACGAGGTCTCATTTCCCATCTAACAACGTTTGCCCATTGGTTAATTAAAAGAGGAAGATCTCTATATGATTTAATCCAATGTGAATATACCTCATAAATTATTGTTTCTGATGTAGGTCTAATAACTAATGGTTCAGTTAATTCTTTGCCACCTCCATAAGTAACAACCGCAAGCTCTGGAGAAAAACCTTCAATATGCTCAGCTTCTTTTTGCAATAAACTATTTGGTATAAATAATGGAAAATATGCATTTACAACTCCTATATCTTTTAACATTTTATCTAATATTTTGGTTATATTTTCCCAGATTGCATATCCATATGGTTTTATAACCATACAGCCTCTTACTGGTGCATGTTCTGCAAGATCAGCATTATCTATTACATCAAGATACCATTGAGAATAATTTTTTTCCATTTTTGTTATTTTTTTTTCTTCTTCTTTATTATTCATATTGTTGTTTTTATTTATGTAATATAAAAGTAAAAACATCTTTAAAGCTAACAGCTATTATAAGAATCATTAATAACATAAAACCAACTAAGTCTGATATTGCTTCAAATTTTTGATTAAGACGAGCACCTTTTATCTTTTCAAACAGTAAAAATAATATTCTTCCACCATCGAGAGCTGGAAATGGTAATACATTCATAAAAGCTAAATTTAAAGATATTAAAGCAATAAATTGCAAAATGTAAGAATATCCTCTTTTTACAACATCTCCAGTTAAAACAGCTATTCCAATAGGTCCAGATAACCCATCAGGTATTCCATGGCCACTAAAGATATTTGATATTAGATATTTTAATCCATACACCATTTCTTCAGTTAGCGACCAGGTTGCTTTAAATGTTTCAGGTATAGCTCTTAGAGGTTTGTATTTTATGATTCCAACTTTTTCAAATGATATGCCAAATATGCTCTGACTTAAATCCTTGTTAAATTCTTTATTTAAAGTAGTTGTATATTCTTTATTACCATCCTTTATCTTTAATTCTATTTCATCTTTTTGATCTATATATTTTTTTAGATCTTCTATGTTATTAAATTGAATGTTATCAATAGATATTATATCTATCCCTGCTTTTAGCTTATTTTTATCAGCATTTGAATCTTTAAGAATATTATATATTTTTATATTTTCATTTTGTATTGATATTCCTTTGTCATTTTCTATATTGCTATCTATTACACTTGGAAAGCCAGATACTAATCCTATATATATAAATACAATAGCAACTATAAAATTCATAAATACGCCCGCGAATAGCACAACTGCTCTTTGCCATATTTTTTTATCAGTAAAACTATCACTCTTTTTTTCTTCTGTATCTATACTTACTTCAGTTTTATCTTCTTCTCCATCTTCTCCTTTAATTTGACAAAATCCACCTACTGGTATTGCTCTTATTGAATATACTATCCCGGTTTTTTTACTTACTTTTTGGAATAATTTAGGTCCCATCCCAATAGAAAACTCATTTACCTTCATTCCAAATTTTAAAGCAGCGCAATAATGCCCAAACTCATGGATAAATATTAGAAACGATATTATAAGTATAAAAGCTATTATTGTTATAATCATTTATATATTAATTATTGTTTATATTGTCATTATATCTTCTTCTTTTTTCTTTTTTATATTTTCTATTTTTTCATTAAAATTTTTTGTAATTTTATCTAATTCTTCTAAATTTTCATTTTTTATATCCTCGTCTTTCTCTTCTTTTATTTCATTTTTAAAATCTTCTCTAATTTTTCTAATTTCTATTCTTGCATTTTCACATTTTTGCCCAACAACTTTTACAAGTTCTTTTCTTGTATCTTCTGTCATTTCTGGAAGATTAATTCTAATAATTTTCCCATCATTTATTGGGTTAAATCCGAGATTAGCACCAGCTATTCCCTTTTCAATATTTTTTATAATAGATTTATCCCAAGGATCTATTAAAATTTGTCTAGCTTCTGGTATAGATATATTTGCCAAAGCTTTTATTTGCATAATTGATCCATATGCTTCAACAGATATATCTTCTACCATGGCAGAAGATGCTCTCCCAGTTCTTACAGTATTTAAATCTTGTATTAAAAAGTCAATTATCGATTGATATTTTTGGTTTAGATCTGTTGTATTCATATATTTAAATTAATTTATGTATTCTCTAATTTTAATATTATTATATTGTTTTTGCAAATAATCATTTAGATTGAGTGATTCTACTTTTATTACAGCTATTTTTACTTTTTGATTTTTAATAATAGAGTTATCAACATCTAATATTTTTATAATATAATATCCATCTTCATTTCTTAATATATCACTAACATAATTTTCTGTTATATTTAAATCATTTAGAGTTGGGAAAATAGATTTCAAAGTATCTTTATCCATCCAATCTAGTATTCCTCCACTTTCTTGAAGGTATGGATCCTCATTATAAAATTTAGCTATTGTTAAAAAGTTATCATTCTTAATCTTACTATATATATCTTTTATTTTCTTAAATTTATCTTTGTTTATTTTCTCATCTGTTTTTATAAAATTGTTCAGCTTATTTTTTAATATATATGGTTTTATATAATTATTTTGAAAAAATTGAATATTAATTCCATAATAATTACTTAAATCTGTGCTTAGCTTTTCCTCTGACCCGAATTTATTAATATATTTTTTTGTTTCATCATAAATTTCCCTATCTGTAACTTTTATATTATATTTATTACTTAAATTGTTTATTATTGTATCTATTGTGAGCTTTTTCTCAATGGAATCTTTTATATATTCATTAGCTGGTATTTTATCTATATCATAAACTTTATTATAGAAATAAATATTTTTATTTAGTATATTTTGAAAATCAATATAATTTATACTTTTTCCATATATAGTTATAGCTGGTATGTTCCTAACTTTAGCGTATGTATACAAAAATCCTTTTTCTGGATTCTTTAAATATATAGTTTTTTTAATAAAAAAATCTATCAATATTAGCAATATTATAATAGATAATATTGCTATAATAAAAAAATATGTTTTTTTATTTAATTTTTCACTTTCTTCCATAGTTATTATTTATCAAAGAAGTAATAATACCATTTTTCATAATTTTTTAATTGTGATGAATCTATTTTTTCTTTTGGAGCTAATTTTATTTCAGTCTCTATTTTATTATCAGTTATAACAACAACATTTTCTCCTTCATTCTTCATGTTTAGATTGTTTCTTATAATATCTTCTTTCCCTGTATCATTATTGGCTTGTTTTATAAGATTTTTTAGCGATTCATTACTTTCCTCCATTGTTTTTATTTTTTCATTTAATTCTTCTATATTTTTATCTTCTCTATTTTTTTGAAGTAATATTTTTATAACATTTATAAATATTATGGTAAATATAATTATAAAAGCTATTAAAATATATCTTATTATTTTTTGTTTTTTTTTAAATTCAGATTTGTATGCATAATTCCTTTGTACAGCCATATATTTACATAATAAATGGTAATATAATACCCAAAATAGTTGCAAGCACCATTAATACAATTATTGATATATTTATTATATTTTTTGTTTTCTTTTTCATTTATTTTTATTTATTATTTATCTTTTTAACATTTCTAAAAAAACTTCATGAGGAATATCAACCACTCCTTCATTTTTCATTCTTTTCTTACCTTCTTTTTGTTTTTGGAGCAATTTCAATTTTCTTGTATAATCACCGCCAGACATTTTTGCTAGCACATCTTTTCTTAATGGTGGGATTCTCTCAGATGCTATTATTTTCCCTCCAACATAAGCTTGTAACTTTATTTCAAATGATTCTCTTGGCAATATTGCTTTCAATTTATCAACTATTTTTCTTCCCTCTTTATATGCATCTTGTCTATATACTAACACAGACAATGCTTCTACTGGCTTTAATGCAATAAATATATCTATTTTTACTATATCAGCTTTCCTAAAATCTAGATATTCATAATTTAAAGAAGCATAACCCTTGCTTACGCTTTTTAATTTATCGTAAAAATCTACAAGTATAGATGCAAGTGGCATTTCATATTTTAGCATAACTCTTGTTTCTTCTAAATAGTCCATACTTTTATATATTCCATGGTATTCTTCCAATAATTCCATAATTTGTCCCATAAATTCTGTATTTGATACTATCTCTGATGAAACATATGGTTCATATATAGAATCTACAACAGATGGGTCTTTTAATTCCCAAGGGCTATGTATAGTTTCTTCTTTCCCATTTTTTAATTTTACAATATATTCTACAGATGGTGTAGTTATTACAAGATCTAAATTATATTCTCTTGTTAACCTTTCTGATATTATTTCTAAATGTAATAATCCTAAAAATCCACACCTAAAACCAAATCCTAAACCATGATTTTTTTCTGGCTCATATTCTATTGCACTATCAGTTAGGCTTATTTCTTCCATTGCCTCTCTCAATATATTATACTCAGAACTATCTTTGCAAAATATTCCAGCAAACACAAAGGGTTTTACTTTTTTATATCCATGCAAAGGCTGTATATGAGTATTTTTTAATAATGTTATAGTATCTCCCACCTTTGTTTCTGATATATTTTTTATATTTGTTACTACGTATCCAATTTGCCCAGTAGATAAATAATCAGTAGACATCATTTCTGGATGTAAAATGCCGATATCCAATATTTCACTTTCTGTATTTTTATTTATGAGCTTTATAATATCTCCTTTTTTTAATTCCCCATTTACTATTTTTATATACATTACAGCCCCCCTATATTTATCATATAGAGAATCAAATATAAGAGCCTGAGTAGCATCTGGGCTTGTATTACCATTAGGACTAGGTATTTTTTCTATTATATTTTGTAATATTTTTTCTATTCCAAAACCAGTTTTCCCAGATGCTAATATTATTTCTTCTTTTTTACAGCCTATAAGGTTGATGATTTCTTTTGTTGTTCTTTCTATATTAGCATTTGGAAGATCTATTTTATTTATTATAGGGATTATTTCTAATCCTTGATCTATTGCAAGATACAAATTTGCAACTGTTTGAGCTTGTACTCCTTGTGTAGCGTCAACAACAAGTAATGCTCCTTCGCATGCAGCAAGGGATCTTGATACTTCATAATTAAAATCTATATGGCCAGGTGTGTCTATTAAGTTTAAACAATATTCATCTCCATTAAACTTATATTTCATTTGTACTGGCTGTAATTTTATTGTAATTCCTCTTTCTCTTTCAAGATCCATACTATCTAGAACTTGTTCTTTCATTTTTCTTTCTGGTATTGTATTGGTAAATTCTAAAAAACGATCGGCTAATGTTGATTTTCCATGATCTATGTGGGCTATTATACAAAAATTTCTAATAAATTTTTGATCCATTATTTTATATTTAAATACTTTAACATTATATAGCCAACTGGCGATAAAAGCATTGATAAAAAAAATATTAAAATTATGTTCATTTTTCTAATATTTCTTTTAATTTATTTGTTATATCTTTAGGATTAATAAGCCCTTTACTTTCTTTCATTACGAGACCTATAAGTACATTAAATACTTTCATATTTCCATTTTTATATTGATCTATCATATTCTGATTATTTTCCAAAACATTGTTTATTATTTGATCTATATCTAGAGATTCTTGTGGTATTTGTTGTTTTAATTCTATAAGCTTTTTATCATTATCCCACATATCTATTAAAAATTCTTTTGCTAAATTTCTAGTTATCTTTTTATTAACTATAAGAGTTATAAGCTCTATAAAATCATCTTCTGTAATTTTTATAACAGAGCTATCTTCTATTTTATCATTACTAGATACTTGATTTAGTAATTGAAAAAAATCTCTTCCAAACCAATTTAGAAATTCTTTTTGCATTTCTTTATTATCGCCTATTTTTAACAAACAAGAATCTAAATAATCTGCAAGATTTTTATTATCAACAATATAATTAGATATATTATTTTCCAGTCCTAGACTTAAATATTTTTTTAATTTATCTATTGGTAATTCTGAAATATCTTTTTTTACATTGTTTATATAATCATCATCTAATATTATTGGAACAAGATCTGGATCTGGAAAATATCTATAGTCAGCAGCTTCTTCTTTAGTTCTCATTTGAGATGTTATACCTTTGTTATCATTCCAAAGTCTTGTAGTTTTATTTTTTTCACTTTTAGTAATTCCAGTTTTTTCAAAATCTTCTATTTGCCTATTTATTTCAAATTCTATTGCTTTAATTAATGCCTTAAACGAATTTAAATTTTTTACTTCTACTATTGGTGTATATTTTGTTTCATTATTATCTGTCTCTATTTTTACATTAACATTTATATCAAATCTCATATGTCCTTTTTCCATATCTGCTCTAGATATGCCAAGATATCTAACTATTCTTCTAATTTCTTTTCCATATTTGTCAGCTTCTGAAGCTGAACACAAATCTGGTTCAGATACTATTTCTATTAAAGGTGTCCCGCATCTATTATAATCAAGATAAGTATATTCAATACTTCTATCATGTATAGATTTACCAGCATCTTCTTCTAAGTGTATTCTATTTAATCTAATTCTTTTTTCTTCTTTATTATCTAACAAAATATCTATATATCCACCAATGCACAATGGTTTATCATATTGTGATATTTGATATCCTTTTGGTAAATCTGGATAGAAATAACTTTTTCTATCCCATTTTGAATATTTATTTATATCACAATGCATTGCAATACCAGCTTTAACAGTATATAATATGGCAGTTTTATTTATAACTGGTAGTGTTCCAGGTTGCCCTGAACAAATAGGACATATATTAGTATTAGGCGCTGCATCAAATGATTCATTATTACAAGAACAAAATAACTTAGATTTTGTATCTAGTTGAACATGTGTTTCTAATCCTATAATTGGTGTATATTTATTCATATTTTTGCAAATTCAATAATTTTATCTTCTTCTAATCTATTCCCTATTATTTGCATACCAGTAGGAAGATTGTTTATAAAACCTAATGGTATATTTAAAGAGCATATTCCAGTAAGACTAGGCATTACAGTATATATATCAGCTAAATATTCTGTCATTGGATCTAATGCTACTGTTGGATTAATTTCAAATGGCAAAGTTGGGCATGTTGGTGCCAATATAACATCAACATTATTAAAAATATTATCTATTTCTGTTTTTATTAAATTTCTTGCTATACAAGCTTTTTTATAATATTTATCAGCATATCCAGCAGATAATGAATAAGTTCCAAGAATTATTCTTTTTTTAGTTTCAAATGAAAATCCTATTTCTCTAGTGTTCCTATACATATCTTCAAGTTTTGTATCATTTGATCTTATACCATATTTAACACCATCAAACCTTGAAAGATTGGATGAAGTTTCAGAACATGCAATTAAATAATATGATGCAATTGCATATTTAACCGATGGCATAGATATTTCTTTTATAATAAAACCTTTATTTTCATATTCTTCCAACCGATTATAAAATAAATCTTTAATATTTTTATCTAATCCATCATTTATAAATTCTTTTATAATCCCTATGGTTTTAACATTAATATCTGTTTTATTTTTATCATCATATATTGTTGTAACATCTTTTTCATCAACACCTTTAATGGCATATTCTATTATCTTTATATCTTCTACATTGTTTGCAATTGGTCCTATGGTATCAAGGCTAGATCCATAACTTATAGCACCATATCTAGAATTCCTTCCATAAGATGGCTTTAATCCATATACATTACAAAAAGATGCTGGTTGTCTAATAGATCCTCCAGTATCTTCACCTATTGCAAATGTACACATATCTAATGCGACAGATGCAGCAGCACCACCAGAACTACCACCAGCGACATAATCTAAACTATATGGATTTTTTACGATACCATAATCACAATTCTTAGTTGATGATCCATGCCCAAAAGAATCGCAATTCGTTTTGCCTATTAATATTGCACCTTTATTTAACAATTTCTCTATAACAGTAGCATTAAAACTAGATTTGAATCCTTTTAAAATATTTGACCCAGCCTGAGTATAGCCATCTATTGTGCAAATAGAATCTTTTACAGAAAAAGGAGCACCTTCTAATAAGTCTATTTTTTCATTTCTGTCTATTTTTTCATCAACATTTTTTGCTTTTTCTAGAGCTTCTTGTTCACATAAACTAGAAAAAACATTATATGTTTTATTTGTTTTTTGTATTTTATCAAAATATGACTGTATCAATTCTGTGCAAGTATATTCTTTATTTATTAACGAATTATGTATATTTGTAATTTTAAGTTTTTCTATATTTATCATAATATTAATTATCTAATACTTTTGGAACAAGTATAAAACCATCTTTAGTTTTAGGAGCATTTTTTAATATCTGTTCTTTATTATTAAAGTCAATAATAACATCATCTCTTAGCCTGTTATAATTTCCACTAATATTTTCTAATGGTTCTATATCATCATTTATCTCATTTAATTGATCAACATATTCTAAAATTTGCTCAACTTGTTTTGATATTTGATCTAATTCCTTATTGCTTAATTTAATTTTTGATAATTTAGCGATATATTTTATTTTTTCTTTATCTACAAACATAATTTATGGATTTAATCTATTTAGGTCTCTAGGTAATATTGTTGTTTCTCTTACATTTGATATATTTAAGAATTGTGCAGTTAGTCTCTCTAACCCTATTGCAAAGCCACCATGTGGAGGTAAACCATATTTGAATGATATTAAATAGTCTTCAAAATCTTTAGGATTTAATCCTTTTCTCTCCATATTTTTTATAAGTTCATCATATCTATGTTCTCGTTGAGCTCCACTTGTTATTTCTAATCCTTTAAACATTAAATCAAAGCCATAACTTAATTCTGGATTATTTGGATCTACCATTGTATACATTGGTCTTTTTACTGTTTTATATTGTGTAACAAATATAAAATCAGAGCCTAGTTCATTTTTTGCATATTCTCCTATTAGTCTTTCATGCTCTGGCTCAAAATCATTTTCACCAAAACAATGTTGCCCATATTTTTCATCAAGTATTTTTTGAGCTTCTTCAAATTTAATTCTAGGTATGCTAGTTGGTGGTATTATTGGCAATGTGGCATTTAATCTTTTTAAATCTTCTTTACATTCCTCATCTAATACTTTTATAGCATATCTTAAATATTCTTGCTCCATATCCATAACATCATCAACTGAGTTTATATATCCCATTTCAACGTCCATACTCATATACTCGTTTAAATGTTTAGATGTATTATGCTTTTCTGCCCTATATACAAAATTTGTTTCATATACTCTTTCAAAAGCCCCTATCATCATTTGTTTATAAAACTGAGGAGATTGTGCAAGATATGCATCTCTATCAAAATATTTGATTTTAAATACTTCTGTTCCTCCCTCTGTTGCATTTTCTATAATTTTTGATGTATTAATTTCTGTAAAACCATTATTTTCGAAAAAATCTCTAAAAGCTTTTAATAATACAGCTTGAACTTTGAATATAGATCTAATTCTTAAGTTTCTTACTGAAATTGCACGATAGTTTAATATAGTATCAAGACTAGCATTTATTTCATCTTTATCTATTTCAAAAGGCAAGTCTTCTTTTACCTCATTTATAATATTTAATTTATTGATAACAACTTCAACTCCATCTGGCGCCTTATCTTCTTTATTTACAATTCCTATTACTTCTATAATTGATTCTCTTTTTATTGTTGGTAATAATGAATCTTTATCTTCTGTTTTGATTTGAATGATCCCAGATCTATCTCTTAACATTCCAAAACAGATACCACCTAAATTTCTTATTTTATGTAATGATCCTTGTAATAAAACTTCTTTACCAATAAGTTTTTTGGTATCAGATGCTAATACTCTTTCCATAAAATTAAATTATTTTTATTAATGATTATATAATATCAATATTTTATTATAATTTCAATAAATAAAAATCCGCATTTAGCGGATTTATTGTTTGATTTTTAGATATTCCAGAGGATTTACAGGTATTCCGCTAACTCTTACTTCAAAGTGTAGATGTGGCCCTGTTGTAAATGGACCAGCTCCATGAGTTCCTGGCGTACCACCAGAATACCCTATAATATCTCCTTCGCTAACATATTGATCTTCTGATACACTTATTTTAGATACATGCCCATAAACAGTTGCTATATCATTTGTATGCATAATCATTATATAACTGTATCCAGTGGCTCCACCATCTTTTACTTTTATTACATATCCAGGAGCAGGTGCTTTTACTGGTGTTCCTTGTTTAGCTCTGATATCTATTGCGGGATGTTCTCCTATAACATCCTTAAATGGATAATCTGGATCATGGAAATAAGTAGTTATTGTGTTCATTGGGACCGGCCAAGATAAGCTATTATTACTTACAGCTCCACCCATTTCTAATAATTTTTTTTCTATATCTTCTTTTCTTTTTGCATCAGCGAATTTTATATTATTATCCAATATCTCTTTTTGCAAGTCTTCAATTTCTTGTTCCATTGCTTTTTGGTCAGCAATTGCTTTATTCATCATATCCTGGAATTTTTTTTCTTCATCATTAGTTTGTGATATTAATAAAGCTAACCTTTGTTGTTCATTGATTAGATTATCTTTTTCATCTTCTAATGTAACTTTTTGATTTTCAAGATCTATCTTTTTTTGAGCTAGCTCTACATTTTTATTTTTTAATTCTTCTTTTTTTGTATTATATTCATCAAGCATGGAAGCTAGTCCGTTCTGTATAGATTCTGTGTATTTTATTTCATCTAAAAAATCTGACAATGAATCATTTAATAAAAATGCTTCTAGAATGCTTCTATTGTCATTTTTATATATTACTTTTATCATATCAGCTATTTTCTCCCTCTGCTCTATTATATTATTTTCATTTTGTAATACTTCAAGCCCAAGTGTTTGTATTTCAAGAGTAGTTTTGTCTATTAAATTTTCTATTTCAACTATTTTAAATCTTGTTTCTAATATACTTGTATTTATTTGATCTTTTTGATTTTGTAATGTTAATTTTTCTGTTTTTTTCTGGTTTAAAATAGCTTGATATTCATTTTGTTTTTGTTGCGCTTCAGAAATAGCATTATTTTTACTTTCAGTTTCTTCTTTTAATTTTTTAATTTGCTCTTCATAGTATTGAGATGTTTCTGCAACTACGATTATTTTTGGAGATAAACCAAAAATAAGCAACAAAAATACTGCTATAATTTTTATATAAATTTTTTTATTTTTATGTAACATAGCCAAAATGAAATTTATATAAATATTATAACATAAAAATTATTCCTTATCTATTATCTCTCCAAAATTTTCTTTTGTACTAGCTATTTTTAAATTTTCTATTAGTTGATCTATATTACCATTCATTATACTATTTATACCATGCAATGTTAGTTTTATTCTATGATCTGTTACCCTATCCTGTGGGAAATTGTATGTTCTTATTTTATCTGATCTATCACCATGCCCTATACTTTGTCTTGCTTTACTTTCTTCTGCTAATCTTTTTTCTTCTTCTATAGCAAATAATCTAGATTTTAAAACTATCATTGCTTTTTCTTTATTTTGTATTTGGCTTCTTTCATCCTGACATGTAACAACAATATTTGTTGGTATATGAGTTATTCTAACAGCGGAATATGTAGTATTAACAGATTGCCCTCCAGCCCCAGAAGAGCAAAATGTGTCTATCCTTATGTCTTTTGGATCTATTTGTATTTCAATATCATTGCTTATTTCTGGAAATACTAATACAGAAACAGCTGATGTGTGTATTCGTCCAGATTTTTCTGTTTCTGGGACTCTTTGCACTCTATGAACACCATTCTCAAATTTAAATAAACCATAAGCCCCATTTCCTTTAATTTCTATTGTTGCTTCTTTTACTCCCCCAATAGAATTCTTAGCTATATCCATTATATTCATTTCAAATCCACGTTTTTGGGCAAATAAGGAATACATTCTTAATAAATCTCCAGCAAATAATTCTGCCTCATCTCCACCGACGCCAGCTTTTATTTCCATTATCACATTATTATCATCTTTTGGATCTTTTGGAATTAATAAAAGCTCTAATTTATTATTTATTTCTAGTTCTTTTTCTAATAATTTATTTTTTTCTTCTTCTGCAAGAACTTTCATTTCTTGATCATTTGTTGAACTAATAATTTTTTCAGTTTCTTCTATTTCGTTTTTTATTTTTTTATACTCTTCAAAAACATCTACAATATCTTTTGTAGATTTATATTCTTTTGATATTCCTTCTATCTTTTTAAGATCAGAAAAAATAGTAGGATCTTGCAATTTATTTTCTAAATTTTTTAATTTATCTTTAAATGTTTCTAATTGTTCTGTATGTATCATAATTTATGTTATAAAATACAATTTATTATATCAAAAAAAACAAGATAAGGCAAAACTTATCTTGTTTAATTTTTATCAAAACTTAAGTAATCACCCTTAGCCTTTTTAATTATTTTTTGCATATCTATAGAGTTTAAAAATGTTGCATTTACATTTATATCACCCTTATTAAGCCCAGTAATACTAATATTTTGTTGAAATGTTTTATATTTTATTTCATTATTTTCTATAGTTTGCACATCCAAGTTTTTAATAGGTTTTCCTAAATTTATATTAAAATTTATATTATTTCCATATATACCAGGCTGTTTTTGAAAGTCAAAAGAATATTTATTTAATAGTTTTTTTGATAGCTCATCAGGTAAATAGTATTGGAATGTATATGTAACAGTCTTGCCTTGAGGTATGACTAAATAAATCCCAAAACTTGTCTTTTCATTTTCTATTGTAAAATCTATGTCTTTATTATTTATTTCTTGATCATCTTTTGTTGCTGATATTAGCCAACTATCTTTTGGCACATAAATTCTAGTATATGTTTTGTAATTATCTAAATATGCATCTATATCTTTATATATCCCATTATCTACAAATTTAAATGTATATGTTAAAGATAATGTTGCAGTTATTTTTTTATTATCTATATTTAATGTATAATCTATATCTCTTTTAACATAAGGATCATTTTTACCAGATAAAAGGTTAGAATCAACTACAGCTAGGTAATCTGAATCAATATTTTGTTTAACTGTTCCTCCCCAATTTTTATCTTCAACGAATTTTTGCATGTTTTCATTATTAAAATACAACAAAACATTTTTTTCTTCTAAGTTTTTAATGATAACTGGATATAAATCTTTTAAATTAGTATTTTTTATCTTTTCAAATATAATATCTACCATTTTCTGGATTATATCTTTTCTATCAGAAGTAGAAATTTGTTTCTCCCAATATCCAAACTTTGTCTCATAATTTAATAGATTTATGACATTCTCTGGTGTAAATGTATCTTGATCTATTTTTATATTTCCAAATATATTTAGTAGGTCTTTTAATATATCTGGTGTTATAGCTATTACTCCATCTACATCTGTAGAACTCAAGCTTTCTTTCTTATACAATTCTTCTGCATATTTAGCACTTATTTTATAGTCTGGATTATAATTAGAATCCCTTAGATATAAATATTTTATATTTAAGTATTTTTGCAAGAACTCTGGTGGCTTTATTTTTAGTCTATTATATGATCTAGAATCTAAGTTATATATATTATCTGTGAATATATCTACTATTTCCCCATTTTTTATAGTTAATATGCCATATGTTCCTATAAATCCACCAGTTGCTCTTAATTCGGTGTTATTTTCTAGAAGCAATAAATACCTTGCGTTTTTATTTAATCCTAATATAGATGGAGCTTCTTTTATGGCTGGTATATATTTAGCAATTGTTTCTATTTTTGAATAATTATCTATAACGACTTTCCAACTTGATTTTAATTTGGGTAGTATTTTAGTTTTAGATTTATTCTTATCTATTTTTTCTTGTATTGTATTTACATTTTTCTCAACATAGTCTATGTAATTTTTGTTAGAATTTATTATTTCTAATATCTGCTTTATAGTTTTTGGGTCAGAGATGTTCAAAGTATTATTCTTATATGAATCTATTAATGTTTTATTATTTTTTATAATATCTTCTGAATTTATGACTATATTAGTTGCAGATATACCTATACTTATTAAATCATTAGCAGATAATATATTTTCTTTTATATATGGCAATGTTTGTATAAATCTAATATTATCTAAATTTTCTTTAGCTATTTTTAGATTATTATTAAGTTGTTTAGATTCTCGTATTAATGATTCTAAATCTTTATTTTTAATTTCTATTTCTATATTACCTATATTTTTGTTTATTTTATTATATTTATTAAATATATTAATAAATTGTGTAATATTAGATAAAATTAATATAAAAAATAAAGATATAATAAATATACCGCAAACTTTTAAAATATATGTCAAAATATCTTGTTCTCTATTCATAGGATTATAATAATTTAGATTCATTATGCTAACATATAATTGACTAAATGTCAAATAAAAAAGGCATATTAACATTATTATTAATATGCCTAAAATATATTTTATTTTTCCATACTATCTATTATTTTGCCAATATCATTGCTGAATTTTTCTATTTGATATTTTTCTCTTATTTTTATTGTGTTAGATTTTTTATTTATAGTATTTGGTGATTCTGAATATAATATATATTCTAATTGCTGTAAGAAATCTAAACCTATTTTTAGGTCTGGATTATCAGAGCTCCCTTTGCCATAAAAACTATCTACCTCATCTTTTATTCTATTTTTAAGAAAATCACATGTTAAACTAGCTTTTGACATTAATAAATGAAGTGGAATATATGTTATACTCATAAAAACCTCCTTCAATATAAATTAAAAGTAAAATCATAATATAATAAGAATATTATTTAGTCAACTATTTAAGATAAAATTTATATGAATACTTAAAAGCGCTTTTTATATGAATTTGCAATATTTTATTTTTAAAAATATCCATAATACTTTTAATATGTGCAGATGTTCTTTGATGATAATGTGTCATTGTTGCATTTTTATAATATACAACTTTTTTATTATTTAATTTAATTCTCCTACATATATCCATATCTTCATAATATAGAAAATATCTTTCATCCATACCCTTAATAGAGTCAAAAAGTTCTTTATTTATCATAAATGCAGCACCAAGCGCCCAATCAACTTCTATAGTATCATTATGATCAAAATCATTCATTAAAACATAATTATTTTGTTTTTCTCCAAGACTTGTGTTAGATAAATGAGTCCTTCTAAAAATTGGTGTAAGTATATTATAAAATCTATAACAAGAATTTTGAATAGTACCATCTGGATAAAATAACTTGGGAGCAAGTATACCTATATCTTTATTCCTTTCCATGAAATCAAACATTGATGATAAAGAATAACTATTTGGTATAACATCAGTATTTAATGGAATAATATATTTTCCATTTGCATATTTTGCTCCCAAATTAATACCACCACCATATCCTAGATTATTTTTAGATAATATCAAGGTTAAATTTTTGATATTATATTCATTAATTGTATTCTTTATAAAATCTCTATCTTTAGACCCATTCTCAACTATTATAATCTCATATTTTATCCTTTCTTGGAGCTTAGAGAATGCTTCAAGTTGGTTTTTTAGAAAATTTAATGAATTATAGTTTATAATTATAGCAGAAACATCAAACGAATAATTTTTTGCAATAATTTGTTTGCTATTTGTATCTATTCTCTCCTCTTCCATCTTATCATTTGTTTTTCTATCCACCCATAATATCATTAATATTGATGATGTTGTTAAGATTACAAGAGTTATCATTTTTTCTTTTGTCCCAGACATTAGTCCTATTCCACCAAAGAATATAGTTATAATATATAAGGTAACTGTAATTTGTTTGTCATTTAGGCCAAGTTTTTTTAATTTAAAATGTAAGTGCCTTCTATCTCCTTCAAATGGTGATGAACCACTAGATATTCTTGAAATTATAACAATTAATGCATCTAATATAGGTAAAGCTAGTATAAGTAATGTTATAGCTATTTTCCCACCAGCTATTATTGCAAGTGTTCCAAGCAGAAATCCAGCTATAGTGCTACCACTTTCACCCAAAAATATTTTTGCTGGATTGAAATTAAATATTAAAAATCCTAAGAAAGAACCTGAAATTATAAAACAAAGGATAGCTGTATCTGGCTGATGTACAATATCACCTAAGCATAAAAATCCTAAAATTAAAGTTCCGATTGCAGTTATTCCAGCAACCAATCCGTCTATGCCGTCTAAAAGTTTTGTTGTATAAGTAGTTCCAAGTAACCAAATAAAAGTAAAAATATCAGCAAACAAAGTTAAAAATGCAGGGACGCCAAATATTGTAAAAAGATGTATTTTAATTTGATCTAATCTAATAAGTCCCCCGAATGGATTTGTAATATAGTTCACCCCGATTCCAGACGATATTACTGCTATTATAGCTAGCATTGGGAATAATATTTGATATTTAGGTTTTAAATCAAAAATATCATCTAATAATCCCCCAATCATTAATATTATTATTCCAATAATTAAGCCTATTAATCTTTTATCTTTAATATATCCCCCAGGTATGCCATGGTAAAAAACGAAATAAAAAGCAATTATAATTAATATAGATAAACCTACAGCTAAACCGCCCATTAACGGAGTTGGTTTATTGTGTTTATGCCTATCTCTAGGAATGTCAACAATATCCAATTTTTTAGCTAATTTTATAACAAAATAAGTCAATATTATAGATAAAAAAAATCCAGTAAGTAATGGTAATAGAAATGATTGGAACATTTATGTTATTTATTATTTTTGTATAATATTAATCTAAAGTTATAAAGTTATCAATAGATAGAATTATTGCTTATCTAAATAATTTTGTAATATTATCATGGCTGCTATATCATCTACTCTTCTTTTTTTATTATTAGATAGGCTATTTGCACTTTTAGTAGTAAATCTTTCATCTATTGTAATTATTGGAATATCTATCTTATTTTCTATAAGTTTTATAAAGTTATTTATTATATCTGTTTGCTTTGTATTTTTGCCAGATAAACCTATTGGGAGCCCAATAAGTAGCAATTCTATATTTTCTTCTGAGATAATGTCTAATATTTCTGATATTACAAAATTATTCCCATTATTCTTTATAATAGAAAAAGGTAATGCAATTTTTATTTCAGTACTACCTTTCGCTACTCCAATTCTCTTTTCTCCATAATCTAATGCTAATATATTCATTATTTTTCATTATTCATTTTAGTTAATCTCACCGCTCCATTTTTTGTTATTAATATAGTATCTTCAAATCTAGCAGATAGACTTTTATCAGCAGTTTTTACATCCCATCCTTTTGTTTTTACTCTGTAATCCCCATAATTTACCATTGGCTCTATACAGAAAACCATACCTTCTTGTAGAACAAAATCATTTCCATTAATGTAGTAGTTTGGAACTTCTGGGTCTTCGTGCATTTGCTCTCCTATAAAGTGTCCAACATAATCTCTTACAACTGAACAATTATTTTTTTCAACATATTCTTGTATAGCATATCCAATATCATTTAAGGTGTTGCCAGCTCTTGCCTTATCTAATCCTTTAAAAAAGGCCTCTCTTGTCACTCTTATAAGTTTTTTTGCTTTGTTACTGATTTTCCCTATTCCTATTGTTCTAGACATATCTGAAAATGCTTTATTATATTCTATAACAACGTCTATATCTACAATATCACCATTTTTTAATATTTTATTTTTTCTAGGAATTCCATGTGTGACCTCTTCATTAACAGATATGCAAGAGCATGCTGGAAATCCATAAAATCCTTTGCATGATGGTATCGCACCGTTTTCTATTATTTTTTTTTCTATAATTTCATCTATTTCTTTTGTAGACATACCAGCTTTAACCCGTGGGAGCACAAACTCTAATATAGAAGCCAATATTCTTGACGCTTCTCTTATTCTTTCTATTTGTTCTTTTGTTTTTACTTCTGCCATTATTTAAATATATTATCTATCTTTTCATGGAATTCTTCAATTTTTTCATTCTCTGGATTAATTTCTTCTAATTTATTTAACATTTTTTCAGCAATAAATTTATTTTTTAAGTTTATATTACATTCAATTAATAGATCTAATAATTTAGGATTATTTTCATCGTAAATAATTAAATCATTTAATATTTCTAAGCTTTTTTTATAATTTCCATCGTTAAAATAATATTCTGCTATTTTTGTTTTGTATTTTATTATTTTTTGCATCTTCTCTTGGTCTATATTTTTCTTTTTATTTCTTTTTAATATTGTGATTATATATTCATATGTTTCTATGACCTTTTGTGTATCATTTTTTTCAGAATATATATAAGCTAGCTTATCTAATATATCTATATTATCTTTCTCTTTTTTAAATAAAGCAAAACAGATATTTTCTGCATTAGTTAAGTCATTATTTTTTATATTATTATTAGCTTCTTCTAATAGTTTTTGTATATTTTCTTTATTATTTTTTTTATTTCTAGAGAACTTATTTATTTGTTCTAGAATCTCATTTTGTTTTATCTTATTCTCTATATCTTCTATCTTTGTATTTAAAAAAGACCCATTTTTTTTGTTATTTTTTCTAAATAAACCATTCATTTTTCTATCTAGTCTTGATTCTATTAATTCTTTTTTTTGTTTATCTTCAATTTCTTTTGTTATTAAGTCTGTATTTATAGATTTAATTTGTGGAAATCTTTTTATTATTAAAATAGTAATAATAATAAAAGATACTATAAATATTAGTAAAAATATTATACTTATAATCATATTATAAAATATTTAATTCTTTTAATGCACTTTTATATATAGATAGAGCTTTCTTTGCTAATGATTTATATAGTATATAATCAGAATCATGACTTACATTATTCCTAATACTATGTGCTTCCCATACTGATTTTAACTTTGGGTATTTATATATAAGGAATCTTAATCTTTCTGCCATTGTTGATCCTGGTGTCCCCATCTGTTTAAAGACACTATCAAGCAATTTATCAGCTTCTATAATAGCTATTTTATAATACATTTCTTCATCAAATTTAGCAAGTTTCTCTATTTCTCCCCATTTATTTTTAATAGCACTTTTATTAACTTTATCATTTTTATCTTTCTTCTTAACTCTGGTAATATATATAAAAGCAAATAATAATAAAATAATAATTAATATAATAATTTTCATTTATATACTTATCATTTTTTTAAATTTTTCTTCATCTATAATTTTTATATTAAGCTCTTTAGCTTTTTCTAATTTACTACCTGGATTTTCGCCGATAACAAGATAATCAGTTTTCTTACTAATGCTCTCACTTACATTTCCACCCATTTGTTTTATAATATTTTTTACATCTTCTCTTTCAAAAGATTTTAATGTTCCAGTAAATACAAATGTTTTCCCTGTTATATTTTGATTTGTATTGATTTCATCAAAATATATATTCAAGCCCACTTCTTTTAATTTATTTAATAATTTTATATTGTATTTATTTCTAAAATATTCTTGTATTGATGTCGCTATTTTTTCTCCAACATTTTCCATATTTTCTAGTTCTTCTATAAAAGCATTTGAAAAATAATTAATCATAAAATCTATAATATTGTTAAATTCATCTTGTTTTTTATATTCATTTTGTATATATTTTGCAATAATAAAAGATGTCTCTGTGCCAACATTTGGTATACCTAAAGAATTTATAAATCTAGATAGAGGTATATTTTTTGATTTATTTATTGCACTAATTATATTCTCAGCTTTTTTTTCTGCGAATTTTTCTAATGGTTCTAAATCACCTTTTGTTAATTTAAATAGATCACTCTCATCTTCTATTAGCCCATTTTCCAATAATTGATTAATTATGGCAGGACCAATACCGTCAATATTAAAACATTGTTTGCTAACAAAATATTCTATTCTTCTAAAAATCCTAGAAAAACAATTTTTATTTGTACAATAATATGCAACATTTTCTTCTAATTTTTCTACAGGAGAACCACATATATGGCAATTTTTTGGCATCTCAAATTTTGGCAATTCTTTTGTTCTTAATTCTGTCATAACTCTTACAACATCCGGTATTACATCACCAGCCTTCTGTATTATAATAGTATCTCCTATTCTTATATCTAACCTTTCTATTTCATCTTGATTATGCAGAGTTGCTCTACTAACAGTTGAGCCCGCTATTTTTACTGGATCAAATATTGCAACTGGTGTTAATACTCCAGTTCTACCAACTTGTACTATGATATCTTTTACTGTTGTTACGGCTTCTTCTGCTGGAAATTTATATGCTATCATCCATCTATCAGCTTTTCCAATATGACCTAATTTCCTTTCATCTTGTACATCATTTACAACAATTACTACCCCATCTGTTCCATATTCTAGTTCTTTTCTTTTTGTTTCCCACTTAGCTAAATATTTTTCAACATCATAAATAGAATTAGCTTCTTCATTATGCTTATTAACTTTAAATCCTAAAGCCTTTAATATATCATGGACTTCTTTATGAGTTTTTTGACCCATATCAGTAATCATTTCGAATGCAAAATAAGTAAGTTTTCTTGATCTTGTTATACTAGGGTCTAGTTGTCTTATTGATCCAGCCGCTAGATTTCTTGGGTTTGCATATATAGACTCTCCGTTTTTTTGTCTCTCATTATTAATTCTTTCAAATTCATTTTTTGTCAATACAGCCTCTCCTCTTACTTCAAATATTCCATTAATAATCTTATCTATATCTAACTTAAGATTATTTTTTATAGAGTATTCTTTTAATTTATTTATATCTAACTTTAATGGTATACTCTCAATTGTTTTTATATTTTGTGTGACGTCTTCTCCAATATACCCATCACCTCTTGTAGCACCAAGCTTCAATATCGTTTTCTCATAGGTTAATACAACTGTTAATCCATCAAGTTTTAACTCGCAAAAAAAATTATTTATTTTTTTATTTAGCGTTTCCTCATTTCTTTTATTCCAATCTAAAAATTGATCAAAATTAAAGATATCCTGTAAAGATAGGACAGGGGCAGTGTGCCTTACTTTTTTAAATTTATCTAAAGCAATGCCACCAACTCTTTGGGTTGGAGAATCTGGAGTTATAAACTCAGGATATTGCAGTTCTAAATCATACAACTCTTTTTTTAATGCATCTAATGCTACTTCGCTTATTTCTTGTCTATCTTCTACATGATATAAATATCTATGATAGTTTATAACTTCTTTTAGTTTTTCTATTCTTTGTTTTGCCTCTTCTTTGTCCATAATAAATAAATTATATTAAATTATATCATTTTACAAGGTTATTTATTAGATGTTAATATAAATAACATTATTATTGATGATATAGATAAAAATGGGCCTAAAGGGATAATACTACTGATATCTTTTTGTTTTTTAATATATTTTTTTATTAATAAAGGTATTGAATATATTAATCCTAAAATATATCCAAATATTATTACTAAGAAAACTTGATATATATTTCCAAAACTTACTCCAATTAAAAATCCAATTCTAATATCACCTCCCCCAACCCATCCTTCTTTTGACGCAACGAATTGTAATAAAAAAAATATTAACCCAACAATTCCACCAATTAGAAAAACTCCAATAGTTTTTGATATTATGCAATTTAATATTAGTATTAAGAATGACCCAGGTATTACTATTTCATCAATAATCTCCATATATTTTATGTCAGATAAAAATATAGATATAGAGGTGAGTATCAATATAATATTTCTTATAAACATTAAAATATTTCTTAAATTAAAAATTATACCATTTCTAAATTGTATTAAGAAGACTAACGTTATTAATATTCCAGTTATAGATTCTATGATTATGTATTGTCTGCTTATCTTTTTTTTACAATACCTGCATTTACCATGTAAAAATAAAAAACTAAAAATAGGTATTAAATCATACCATTTTAATTGATTTCCACATTGAGAGCATTTAGATCTACCAGTTATTTTTTCGTGGTTTGCAAGACGATCTACTATAACATTTAGAAAACTTCCAATAGATATCCCAAAAAGAAATATTGTTATTATTAATATTGCATTCATTATATTATTTTACTACCCAACTTTTTTACCATTTTACCTTTTATATCTTCAAAGATATTTTCTATAGTATCATCACCTCTAACTCGTATTAACACCCCTTTCTTTTCATAAAATTTAATTATAGGCTTTACTTCTTCTCTATAAATATTAAGCCTTTTTTTAATTGCTTCAGGATAATCATCTAATCTTTTTATAACTTTTCCCCCACATTTATCACAAATGCCATCTTTTTTAGGTGGGAATAATACTAGATCATAGCTCCTACCACAATTTTCACAAACCCTTCTATTTTCTATTCTTTTTTGTGCTTCTTCATTAGATATATTTATCTCTATAGCAAAATCTATATTTGTTATACTATCTAAAAACTTTGCTTGTTTTATATCCCTTGGATATCCATCTAAAATAAAACCATTTCTACAATCCATGTCATTAATTCTATTTTGTAAAACTTTTGATGTTATATCATCAGGCACTAAGTTTCCTGTTGATATATAGCTTTGTATTTCTCTACCAAGTTTTGTTTTTTTAGCTATTTCTGATCTAAACATTTCCCCAGTTGATATTCTTATAATATTAAAAGTTTCAGAAAGTAATTTTCCCTGAGTTCCTTTTCCAGATGCTTGTGGGCCGAGTAATACAATTTTTAAACCTTTTTTAAACATAATAAATAAGTTATTATATATATTTTACCACGTTTAAAGGATAAATAAAAAAGATGAGCTGTTTTTATGCTCATCTTTTTTATTTTAATGTAACAACACCACCAACTGCTTCGATTTTCTTTTTCATGTCTTTAGCATCTTCTTTCTTAACATTTTCCTTAATTACTTTAGGTGCTGCATCTACCAAGTCTTTTGATTCTTTTAATCCAAGTCCTGTTATTTCTTTTATTACTTTTATAACAGCAATCTTAGATTCCCCAGCAGAGGTTAATTCTACATCAAATGTAGATTTGGCTTCTTCAGCTTCTCCGTTTGTAGCATTACCAGCCATTACAACTGGTGCAGCAGCAGAAACTCCAAATTTTTCTTCCATTGCTTTTATTAATTCTGTTGCTTCTATTAATGTTAGTTGCTCAACTTTATCTAAAATTTCTTGAGCATTTTTTGATAATTCTGACATATTATTTTATTAATAAATTAATTATTGAGCTGTCTTACTACTTACCTTCTGATCTTTCAGTGCATTAATTGCTCTTGCAATAGAATATGCAGGATATTGTAGTAAGAACATAAATTTGGAAATGAACTCATTTTTAGAAAGAACATTTGAAAGATTATCAACTTCTGCTTTTGGTATAATTTTACCATTATATAAGCCACCAATAACCTTTATTGTAGATTTTTTGTTTTTTCTTAAATATTCTTTTACAAAACTATATAAAGATTTTATGCCAGAAATTTCATCTCCATTACTTACTATGACAGCACATGATCCTTTATACCCTATCTCAGAAAACCCTTCAATTTTATTATTTTTTAGTGCTATATTTATTAATTTTTTCTTAGCAACAAAGAATTCAGCTTTACTTTCTTTTAATTTTTTCTTTAATTCTCTAGTATTTTTTACATTTATTCCAGTATAATCAAAAAATACTACAGATTTGGCGTTCTTTATTTTATCTTGTAGTTCTTTAACAATTTGTTCTTTCTTATCTCTTGAAATAGCCATTTGCTTTTTATTAAATATAAAAAAATCTTGCAAAACCGCAAGACTGTATAATATATATAATCAAATCGACCATTTGCTATATTTTTTGAATATGTATATTATAACAAATATTTACCTAGATAGGTTTTATATCATTAAATAAATGTGAATACCTATTGTCTTCGGTTTTGTTAATAATATTTTACAACAAAATATATAAAAGTCAAACTTATTCCAACTTTATAACCTTTCTTGGCTGAATTGTGTTATCTTCATCTTTTTTATTAAGATCTTCTTTTATATCTTTAAAATCTTTATTCTTTAATTCACTTAAAGATATAACTTTTATGTTATTATCTAATATTTCATCATTATGTGTTTCTATTGGTTTTTGTTGTTGTGGTTTATCTTTTTTTACTTCTTGTGCCATGTTAATTATAAAATGCTGTAAATCTTCTTCTTGCTCTGTATCTATATTCTTTTCTTCTTTTTTTATTTCAACTGGTCTAGGTTGCGAAGGCTTATTATTTACTTTTTTTTCTTCTCTCTCTATTTTGTTTATTTTATTTTGCTGTTGCTGTGGTTTTTGTTTTTCCAAAATTTTTTGAAATCTATTTTCTTTTGGCTCTGGTATTAATTTTTCTCTTACTTTTTTTAAACAGTCAGGACAATATATAGGTCTTCTATTATCAGGCTTAAAAGGAACACTCATTTTCATACCACATACCCAACAATTAGTATCATACATTTTCACATTTGGTTTTTCAGCGTTTTCTTCTTGTTTTTTAACTTCTTTTTGCTTATTATCTTTTATATCTCCAAGTGTCCATTGATTTATTATTTCCTCAACATCTTTTCTGTTCCTTGCATATTTTTGTCTTGATGTTTCTATTATTTTGTTAGCTCTTTCTCTTGTTTTAGTTTGCTCATTATCATCGCTTATTGGAGGTAAAGTAGCAGCAGAAAATGGTTTAGATACAACACCATCTATTAGCATTTTTAGCACAACATTCCATTTAGGTATATTTACAAGATCTTCTATCATAAAATCAGGAGAAAATTCTTTTTCTAATATTTCAGCATCTTGCGGTCCAAGTCTAAATGCTATCATAGTGCCTCCATTACCAAATATTGCATCTGAAACAACTTCTGGTAACTGAGCAATATATTGGTGAGCCATAGTTATAGATAATCTATACTTTCTAGCCTCTGATAAAATATCAGCAAATGATTCTGTTGCAAAGTTTTGAAACTCATCTACATATAAATAAAAATCATTTCTTTCTTCTTCTGGCACATCTACACGGCTCATAGCTGCAAGATATATTTTAGTAACAAGCATTGAGCCTATCAATGATGAATTATCTTCCCCTATCCTACCCTTTGCAAGATTTACAAGCAAGATTTTTTTATTATCCATTATATCTCTTAGATCTATGGTACTTTTTACTTGTCCTAATATATTACGAACAAGAGAGTTAGATAAAAATTGACCAACCTTATTTTGTATAGGGCTTATAATCATAGATAATTCTTTTGCAGGATATGCCTCATATTCTTGTAACCAAAATGCTTTTATAATAGGATCTTCAACCTTTTCTAATATAGATTTTCTATATTCTTTATCTATTAACATTTTATTTATTCCAAGTAAGGTTGAGTTTTCATCATACATTAAAGATAATATTGTATTTCTCAATATATATTCAAGCCTTGGTCCCCATGAATCAGCCCACATTTTTTTAAATATGCCTATTAGACCAGAAGCTACAAGGTTTTTAGATGAATCAGTTTTTGCTCCCTCTAAAATATTAAAAGCAATAGGATATTCTATATCTGAAGGGTTAAAATATACAACATCATTTATTCTATCATCTGGTATAAAGTTTATTATTTTTTCTGCTAAATCTCCGTGCGGATCCATAATACAGCAACCATTCCCATTTTTTATATCCTGCATGATCATATTTTCTAATAAAACAGATTTTCCTGATCCAGATTTTCCGATAATATAAACATGCCTTCGCCTATCATCGCGTTTTATACCAAACTTTTTTCTCATTGATCTAAAGTTCGTTTCACCTATAATTGTTAAATCTTTTGGATCTACTATCATACCTTTTATTATTATTCATATATTATATCATGAATACTCAATAAAAAATAGGGCTTATACCCTATTTTTCTATATCCATGTCTTCTATTTCTTGTTGATACTGAGCGCATTCTGAGCAATCTCCATCACAACATTCATCAAATAAATCATATTTTTCTTCTTCTTTTTTATTTACCATTTCATCATATTTTTCTTCTTCTTCATTATTCTCCATATTTTTTAATTTTAAAAATTAATTAGTTAATAATATAACAAATTAAATTTATAAAGTCAAAGATTAAAAATTTCTAATGTTTTTTCTGCACATTCTTTCCATGAAAATTTTTTTATATTATTGAATCCTTTTTCTATTAATTTTTCTTTTATATTATTTTTATTATCTATTATTTCCAATATATTTTCTGCCATTTTATCTATATCGCTTGGCATAGAATACAATACAGAATCTTCGGCAATTTCTTTTTGTGATGTATTTTCTGATGTAATAACAGGAATACCACATGCCTGAGCTTCAAGTATAGGCAATCCAAATCCTTCATAGTTAGTTACATACATAAATAAAATTGCCATATTTAATATAGTTGTTAAATCATTTTCCTCAACCCAACCTAGTTCTATTATATTTTGATATAAACCATTATCTAAGAGATATTTTTTTATCATATCATAATTATATCCTTTATGCCCAATTAGAATAAAATAATAATCATTATGTATTGCTCTAAATTTCTGAAAAGCTTTTATTTGATTTATAATATTCTTTTTTTCTTCTATTCTGCCTATATAGATTATAAATTTATCTGGTAGATTGTATTTTTCTTTTATATTTTTAAATTTTTCTTCATTTTTTTCAACAAAAAATTTCTGATTATTATATCCAAGATGTGTTACAAAAATTTTATCTGGGTTACTATTTGTATATTTTATAATCTCTTGTTTTGAAAAATTTGATATAGTTATTATTTTATCAGCTTGCGTTGTAGCTAATTTTAATCCAATTTTTTGAAGAATTAATTCTTTTTTTGAAAAATATTGTGGGTATTCTAAAAAAGCAATATCATGTATTGTTGTTATAATTTTATATTTTTTCATAGGTATAGCAGGTATGATACCAGCAGGAATAAAAAGATAATCGTTCTTATCAATGTTTGCATTATGCCATAATCTAATTTGTGTCCACATTTTTTGAAATGGCCATTCTAAAATTTTATTTTCAAAATTATTTGGTAATATTCCTAACTCATCTAATAATTTATCTCGAGAATATAAAATATAATGATTGTTTTGATCAATTTTTTTTAATTCATTTATTAAATTATACGAATACCACTCAACGCCAGTCTTTTGCTTTATATTAGCTCTAGATGCGTCTATGCCTATTATCATTATCTTTTTATTATTTCTCTATCCCCCATATATTTTCTTAAGACTTCTGGAATGATTATTGTTCCGTCTTTTGTCTGATAATTTTCCATAATACATATTAAAGCACGAGCAGAAGATATTGCTGTCCCATTTAATGTATATAAATATTCTTTTTCTCCGCTATTTCTTTTTACTTTTATATTTAATCCCCTTGCTTGATAATCAGTGCAATTTGAAGTTGATGTTACTTCTGCCCAATTCCCCATTTCAGTCTCATTTTTTGGTTTTCCTGGCATCCATGCTTCTAAATCAAATGTTCTTATAGATGGAGATCCAAGATCTGCTGTGCAATGGTCTATTACTCTAAATGGGAGTTTTAATCCTTTGAATATTTCCTTTTCTATATTTAAAAATTCATTATGCATTTTTTCACCATCCTCTGGAACAGTATATGCAAACATTTCAACCTTACTAAATTGATGAACTCTAAATATACCTTTTGAAAATTTAGAATATGCACCAGCTTCTGTTCTAAAGCAATGAGAAAAAGCTACATATCTTAGAGGTAGTTTATCTTCATCTATTATTTCATTTGCATGATATCCACCCATTGTTATTTCTGCAGTGCCTATTAAACTTAAATCAGAGTTTTCTATATTATATATCTGTGCAGACTCCCCTCTTGGATTAAAGCCTAAACTTTCTAATATGTCTTTTTTGGCTAAATCAGGCGTAATAAAAGATGTAAATCCATGTTTTACAACAGTATCTAATGCATATTGCATCAATGCTAGTTCCATTAAAGCTAATTCATTTTTTAAATAGTAGAATTTATTACCAGCAACTTTTGCTCCTCTTTCTAAATCTATTAAATCTAATTGCTCTGCAAGTTCTACATGATCTTTTGGCTTAAAATCAAACTTAGTTGGTTCTCCTACAATTTGTAAAACAGGATTATCATCTTCATTCATACTTCTTATAACATCTTTATGTGTTAGATTTGGAACTTTGAACAATAATTCTTTTACCTCCATTTCTAGAGATATAAGTTTTGGGTTAATCTCTTCTATTTTTTTGTTTATATCTTTTATTTCCTCAATAGTTTCTGGGGTAGGTTTTGTTTTTGATTTTTGATTTTTTATAGCCTGCAATGATTCTAATTCTTTTTGTAGCTCTATTTTATCTTTATATTTTGATATTAATAAATCTATATCAACATTGGCAAGCCTATACTTACAATTTTCTTTAACTTCTTCAGTGTGATCTATTATGTATTTTATATCAATCATTTTAATTAAATTAATTCTTAATTATATTTATTTTATATTCAAAACATTGGAAAAGCAATCATTTTTTTATATTTATATCTATAGCTCCATGCCCACCTTCATTTTCAGGTGCAAATGTATATTTTAGATCTAATTCGTTTATAATATCGATTACATAACTTTTTAATGGACTATATCCATCTTCTCCTTTTCCAGTTATTATTCTAATTATTTTAAAATTATTTTTTTTAGCATTTTCTATAAAATCTAGAACTAATAAATGTGCTTCTACTTTTTTATAACCATGCAGATCTAAAATATCATCAATATTACTTTGCTGACTATTAGTATTAGATCTATTAATATTTAATTCTTTTTTAATTGATCTATTAACAATGTTGTTTATTTTTTTTCTATAGTTTTTTGGCATAATATAATTTTAGCATTTTTATATTTTTATATAAAGATTTATTATTGACATAATGTATAAATAGTGATATTATATATA